>Ga0164243_10001555_pt1 | contig 38936 bp, 25 predicted proteins | sample OricompcompostOP_FD_108781 | JGI IMG/M metagenome (GOLD analysis project Ga0164243, IMG submission 108781) | Organic Plus compost microbial communities from Emeryville, California, USA - Original compost - Organic plus compost (OP) | ecosystem: Engineered > Solid waste > Mixed feedstock >... | reverse complement strand
GACGGTCGGCCGCGCGCGCGCGTCGGCCGTCAATGATTCCGAGCGGCGCTCGGGTGTGCGATTCCTGGCGCTGAGTACCAGGGAACTCGAGGCGGCATCAATCGCCGGAGTGCGCTCGCGAGCAGAATCGCCGAGCAAGCGCGAGCGATCTCGAAGACCGCGTGCAGTGGAAGCCCCGTCGATCTGCAGCCAAATCGTGTCGGATTCAATGCTCTATGCGGGTAGGCGGTAACCGAATCCGCTGCATTTGCCTATGGCTGGATTGTCGTGTTCGCCGAAGCATCCGGCATCGCAGGCGGAAGTGACAGATCGGGATATTTGGAAGGCCCATTCATCTTGAGGCCGTGCGAAGCGGACCACTGAACGCATCCATCCGCAACACTTGCTGCGCGTCGTGCGCGCAGCGTATCTTGAGTATGTCGCAGCGCTCCTCTCGGTATATCGGACGTAGCGGCGCATGCCGCGCCCAACACGCACGGATCTGCACGTCAATGGAATCAGGACGCCGATGGTTGATGTAACGCATGCTGAATTCTCCGTGACGCTCGAGCAGAGCCTTACCTTCGCTCGTCTGAGCGGCGACTATAACCCTCTGCACGTTGACCCTGTCGCTGCGCGGCGGCTTCGCTTTGGCGGCACAGTCACGCACGGCATTCATTTGCTTCTATGCGCATTCGAAGAAATCGCCGCTCGCGGCATGCTGAATGGTCAGCAACCGGTCGCGGTTTCAGCCACGTTCGACAATCCAGTTCCGACCGCTAGCAACGTGACGCTCCAACTGGATCTCATGGGCGCTCGCGTGCGCCTCTCGGGACAGGTCGACGGTCGCATTGCGTTCAAAGGAACGCTCGAGATGCAGCCGACGCGCGGGCCGACGGGCTACATACCAGATAGCGAATTCGAGCGTGCCGACCCCCAGGAGCTTGGATTTCCCCCCGCAATTCCGGATGGCGAAGCACCTTTAAAACTCAGTAGAGAACTGCTGCGTCGGTTGTTTCCCGCACTCGCGACCATGTCGGATGTCGCCTGGATCGCAGATTTGCTCGCTACCACACAGGTGGTCGGCATGCAGTGTCCTGGGATGCATTCCATCTATTCAGGCCTGAAGCTGCGCCGCATGGGAGTGCCGAGCAATCGCGCTACGTTGCAATATCGCGTGGAAGGCACAGAGAAACGCTTTCAGCTGCTGCGGATACAAGTGAGCGGTGCCACGCTTGCCGGCTCGATGGAAGCATTCCTGAGGCCTCGCCCCGTAGCACAGCGTTCAACGAAGGAAATCGCAACGGTAGTGTCGCGCGATGCGTTCGCAGGCGACCGAGTGCTCGTGATCGGTGGCTCGCGCGGTCTCGGCGAGGTCACTGCCAAAATCGTAAGCGCTGGCGGCGGAGACGTCACGATTACTTACGCCCGCGGCCTGGAAGATGCCGCGCGTGTCTGCGAAGAAGCGCACGCACTCGGACTCAGGTGCACCGCGCATCAGTTGGACGTGTTCACCGAAGCACGTACGGCGCCACTCTGGCTCGCGCCTGCGCAATTCTCGCACGTGTACTTCTTCGCCTCGCCCACCATCACGCCGAACGCAGGCCCTTGGAGCGACAAGTTGTTCAGACAATTCGCTCAGGTCTACGTGACTTCTTTCGCCTCAGTGGTTGAGCAAGTACTCGCCGCGCGCGCGAATCAACGTGAGCGCGTGCGCTTTCTCTATCCTTCTTCGATCTTCGTCGTACGACCCGAAGCTGGGTTCGTCGAGTATGCTGTGGCGAAAGCGGCGGGAGAAGCGCTGTGCGATCAGCTGCAGGGTCGGCGCGGCGCGCATTTTGCCAAGCCCCGCCTGCCTCGAATGCGAACGGATCAGACCAGCGCGCTGGTGGATATAGGTGCGCTCGACCCGCTCTCGGTGATGCTCGAGGTCGTGCGCGAATTCCATTCGTGAAGCGAACGTGCCGTGCGTCCGACGAAACCGCCGCCTGCCGCTCACGCCGCCTCGCTCGAGGCGAGCCGCGCCGAGGCAGTCGCCTCGGCGCAGCTAGACCACGACGTCAGAAGCGGTACTCGAGCTGTGCCCCGATCGTTCTCGGGCGCACGCGCGTATCCCACGTATTGTCGACGGCGAGCACGGGGGATGCGACCGCCACGCCGTCCTCATTGTTGACGTTGTCCGCGAACAGCATCGCAACCCACCCGTTCGGCGATTCGATCGAGAAGCTGGTACGCGCAATCAGCATATCGTCGCTTACAGCCTTCACAACGCTAGTAGGGAACACGGCGTGACCTGTCTGGCTCGAGAGGAACGTGGCATCGGCCGAGAAGTGCCCTTGCCACCCGCCGTCACCCACCGCGAAGGAGTAGCCGAGCGCAGCGCCTGCCGTGTATTCCGGCGAGAAGTCCATCCGTTCGCCTTTGTTGAACAGCACGAGGCCGCCCGAGTGCACCGACTCATCGAGCTTCAGGTCATTCCAGCTGAACGTGACGCCGAGCTCGAGCCCATCGATCGGGCGACCTGTGACCGAGAATTCCGCGCCGGCACCGCTGGCCGACGCAGCATTGACTAAGGCGGTGACGTTTACGGGGTTGGCAACCGTTCCTATATTCACAAGGAGCGTCTGCTGCACGTCCACCCAATCGATGTAGAAGACTGCGACTTCGTATACCAAACGGCCACCAAGCACGTTACCCTTCGTGCCAATCTCATAGTTCTTCAGCGTATCCGCCTTTGCCGGCACGAAGTTCGGCGCACGCGCAATCACTGCGCCATTCTGGTCAGAGCCGCTGCGGAAGCCTTCGGCATATGAGGCATAGATCGTTGTGGCATCGCTCGGATGCCACGTTACGACTGCACGCGGGGAAACTGCATCGAAGTCACTTTCGCTACGGATCAGCCCTGGCGGTGTTATTACTACAGTACTTCGCGACTTTTCATCGATCGTCACCGTGTCGTTGAAATACCGCAGACCGCCGGTCAGCTCGAGCTTGCCGTCCAGCAGTCGGCGCGTCAGCTCACCGAATACCGCGTACGATTCGGACGAGTTTCGCAGATCGGTTGGCGCGACGTACTGTCGGCGGAACTGAAACAGGCTGTCTTCGCCGTCACGATAGATGCCGCCGAATGACCACCGCCAGTCGCCTTCGGACGGGGAGTTTATCGTCACCTCTTGCGTGAACATGTGCGCATCTACCGTGGTTTGCAGACGCGTATTGACGAACCCCAGCGCTGCCCAGTCGAGCGCACTCTCGTTACTGTAGTCGAGATAGCTGCTCATCGCGGCGATCGAAATTCCACCAACGTCATAAAGGAGCTTCGCACTGTAGATGTCATAGTCGATGTGCACCCCCTCATCGAGAGTAGCGAGGTGGAACGAGTTCTCGCCAGCGATATTTGGCGCTCCGTAATCGTCGCGCGAGATCCACGCGCCAAGCCCGATCGAGAAGGCCTCCGTAGGCTGTGCCTGGAGTTTCAGCCGTCCGGTGCGGATCTCTGCATCATTCGCGTTGTTCTTAACCGGATTGTCGATCCAGCCGCTCAGATTCTGATATCCCATTACAGCACGTGCCGCGAGCTTACCTTCGATGATCGGTACGTTGACGGCGGCGTCACCACGATAATTCTCGCCGCCGCCATCTGTCGTAGAGACGGCCCCGCGCACTTTGAACTCGAGCTTCTCGACATTCGCATCCTTCGTGAGGATACGAACGACGCCATTCTGCGCACTGGCGCCGTACAGCGTGCCCTGCGGACCTCGCAGCACTTCTATGCGATCGAGATCGTACGCGTTCGTGTCGGGAACGATTGCCGACTTGACCAAGCCGAACGGCGCCGTATCCAAGTAATACGCGATCGGGCTCGCTCCGTTGAACAGGCCCGCCGACGCCGCCACGCCGCGAACCGCCAACTGCGTACCCCCGCTCTGCGACGCCTGCATGGTAGCAACACCGGGTACTCGGCTGAGCGCCTCAGCGACTCCGACGAATGAGGAAGAGTCGAGCTTTTCGCCATCCACCACAGAGATGGAGATAGGCACATCCTCAAGCCTCTCGGCGCGCCTTTGCGCAGTGACGACGACCTCTTCGAGTTCCCGCGCGTCGCGCGCCGGCGTTTCCGCACCGATCGCCAGTGAGCACGCAAGGCAAGCAGAACTCACCAGCCATGTACCGGAAAACTGGCGTTGTTTACGCGACGTGCTTAACTGTTCATGCGCGAATGCGCCCATCGGAATCCCCTTGTTATGAAGATTGTTGATCCGCAGCGCACCGAAGTGACGCCGTCGAGGGTTGCGAGCTCCGTATCCACTTGCTGTACTTGGTGGACAACGAGTGGGCACGCCAGCTACTGAGGCGGTGTGAACCTGTTGTCGCGTCAACTGGAACGCCGGCTTTCGCAAAGCCGCCGCGATCCAAATGACCAACGAACTCTACTAGCAATGATCGGTTGAATCGGCGACCTTATCCCGTCGTCGTTCGCAGCAGGATTTTTGAGCGCATGCTGCGGGCACCGCACACCGGAAGGCACGCTCGGGTGGCACGCTGCGGAAGCCGGTGCGCGTGCATCATGCTTCAGCGACGCAGATCCTGGCGCTCGACGGCGTGGCATTTCTCAGACGGAAGCTCCTGCCGGCTTGCGAAGACCCGAGCGCAAATGAGCGGCTCGCCAATATCGTGCTCGGGCCAAAAGCGCGCGTTGCGCCAGGGGAAAAAGCCCTTGGCTGGAAAACACAGACCAGGGGTCGACAACAGGAGCGGTGTCGCGAGCCCTGCGAAGTTCGCCTGAAAGTGCATGCCGGACTTCACAACGACGAAATCGTGCGCACGAACGTCGATCCCTTGACTGCTGAACGCACCGGGGGTGTGCGTCAAGCCCGCCTCGCTCGTAAGCAGCAAGGTGAGTCGGCCGTCGACTTGCACGACCGCGGTTCGGCCGAGTTTCGATCGCTCGCCGCCGAACACCGCGCCGGTGATTTCGAATTCACCGTCACTGAGGTGCAGCACGGTCGCATCTACATCAAGAGGCGAGAAGCCGGGTGTCAATCGCCCGCCTACACTCATATGCAGGCGAGCCCCGATGCCCGCAGCTTGCGCGGCAAGCACACTCGCAGGATCGGTGATCGGAATGACACCTCGCAACCGGTCAGCTCGCCGCAGCGCGTGCGAGAGAATTGCGGTGCTGTCGCCTGGCGCTCCGGCCAACACTCGATCGCCGATGTCCGCGAGAACGAAAGGACGCCGCTGCACCTCACGCTCAATGATGTCGAAGGCGGCGTCGATCTCTAGATAATCATCTCGAAACAGCTCGCGGTTGATCCAGAATTCCCGTGCGAGCTCTTCGGCAATGCGAGTCGCAGCATCCGCCGAGTCGTGCGCGAGCACGACTGCCGCCATCCCCTTCTCCTCGTCATAGTCGGCGAAGCGGTAGACCTGATAGAGCGAGCAGTCCCAGACTTCACGGTGTGCCGCTTGCAGGGCGCGAGCCCGCTGCTTGATCTCTGACAAAGGTGCAGCAGCCGTGAAGCCGCCATCAAGATTGATCATCGGCACCTTCGCCATCACTCGCACGGGATTCAGCTCACCATCCAACATCGCCACCAGACATTCAACAACCCGTGCACCGCATTCCGGGAAATCCGTATGCGGGCTTTCCTTGCAGGCGATGCAAACATCAGCCTCCCGCAGCATGGCGCCCGTGACATGCGCGTGCATGTCCAAGCCGATGCCAATCGGCACGTCGGGACCGACCACCGCTCGCAGGTGGGTGAGCAGATCTCCCTCTACGTCCGTCAGCTCGGTCGTGCACATCGCGCCGTGCAGATCGAGCGCGATCGCGTCGTAGCGCTCGCGACGGGCGGTGTGCAGCAATTCGTCGCGCACGCTGAGGTAGAACCCGTGCTCGATCGGCCCGCTCGGCGGCAACACAAAACCGAGCGTCGGCACAATCTCGTACCCAAGCTGGGCAAGCTTGCCGACGATGCCGCCGAGTGTCGTGCCTGTGCCGCGCGCCTTTTCGATCAGATGCTCGCCACGAGCTACGGCCACTTTCTCGGCCGTGACCCGCTGCGGATTGAAACCATGAGTCTCGTGAAAGAGCTGCCCGATCAGAATGCGGCGAGTCTTCGCAGCCATGCCCTATCTTGAGGAGTCGGCCAGCATCACCGGACGGGAGATCGACGACTGAGGATCCTGGTCCGCATGAGCGCTTACAGCGCGCAAGTCCGCAGGCAGTCTTTGCGCCGACATCCACATCGCGACGGCTGCCAGTGGTATGAAACACGCAGGCACGAGCAGCGAATAACGCAGCGCTTCCGCCCCGTACCGTGTCGTCAAGAAGTCGCTGAGAATCCCGACGCAGAACGGCCCGAAACCGAAACCCATCAACGAAATGAGAAAGATGCTGATGGCGCCCGCAGTCGCGCGCATGCGCGGCTGTACAACACTGTACGAGGCAGACACCGCTGCCCCGCTCGGCAATGACCAAAACACCATCGCAAGGCAGGCGAACATCATCGAAATTTCCGCGGATGGTGCCAGCAGCGAGCCAAACACCGACGGCAGCGCCAGCATGATCGCGAACGCACCCATGACCAGAGGCAACTTGACATCACGTTGGGCCAGCTTGTTCGAGATGAATCCACCGATCAGCAGTCCGACCGCCGAACCGGCACCGATCGCGATACCCAGATAAATGCCGACCGTCGAGAGGCTCAGATCGAACGTACGTACATAGAACGACGGCCACCATTGATTCAGGCCGAACTGCGCGAATCCGCTCAGTACCAGCGTCGCAGTGATCAGACGATATGTGGCACACCTCCACAGCAGAGCTGCTGTCGTTCTCAGCGGCGGCTGCGAGGAATTGTGCTGCACTCCTTCCATGCCCCCGCGTGTGGGCTCGCGCAGTGTCAATCTCACGACCAGCGCCAACGCGATTCCCGGCACTCCGAGCGCCACGAACGTCCATCGCCAGCCGATGCGGTCAGCGAGCGAACCGGCCAGCGACATACCGACCACCATGCCGGCGAACAGACCGAAGCTGTGGATTGCAAACACGCCCGAGCGCCGCCGTACCGGCACGTAATCGCAAATGATGGATTGCGCGGGCGGCAGGCAGCCCGCTTCACCTGCACCCATGCCGACGCGAGCCAAGAACAGTTGCCAGAAATTCTGTGCCGCGCCACTCAGCGCAGTCATCACACTCCAGAAAACGAGCGCGAGCGCGATGATATTGCGACGGATGCCGCGATCGGCCCAGCGCGCAATGGGAATGCCGCACACAGCATAAAAGAAAAAGAACGCGAACCCGACGAGAAGGCCGAGCTGTCCATCCGAAAGTGATAAGTCGGCTTTGATCGATGGGAGCAGCACGGCGAGCGCCATGCGATCCATGTAGTTGAACAGGTTCACCAGCGCGAGCAGAGCGATGGCGTAGCCCAGATAAAGGGGCCTCACCTGTCCTGCGCCCGCGACCGAGGAGTCCGGGCATGATCCATCGACAGATGGCCTGGGGTGCGTCGCCGCCGCGCGATCGCCATGTTCTTCGGGCTGCGCATTCACGGCTGCGTCTTGCCAATGCACGGCGCTCATCCGTGATTGACCCAAATGAGTTGCCGTCTCAGATAGCTCTCGATGCCGGCGATGCCATGTTCCGTGCCGAGTCCCGATTCGCCGGCGGGCTCGTACGAGAACGCATGACCGGCGCCTTCGCCTTTCGGCGCGGCAGCGTTGAGCCGCACCGAGCAGCGGATTCCTTTCGCCATACGCATGGCGGCGGAGAGGTTTGCGGTCCACACGTAAGCAGTCAGACCGTATCGGGTCCCGTTCGCGATGCGAATCGCTTCAGCTTCATCCGAAAACGGCATCACAGCTAGCACAGGTCCGAAGACTTCTTCCTGTGCCAGCCGCGAGCCCATAGATACGTTACGAAAGATGGTCGGCTCGACGAAGTAGCCGCCGCTGTCTGGCAGCGCGCGCCGCCCACCTGCGATCAACTCTGCTCCTTCAGCTGGCGCACTCTCTATGTACTCCATGACGCGCGCGCATTGCTTCATTGAAGCCAATGGACCGAACGTGGTCGCTGGATCGAGCGCATCGCCGGTCGTGATGCGCTTGACGCGGGCGCACAGGCGCTCGAGCAGCGCCGCCTCAACTGATCGGTGCACGACCAGGCGTGAGCCGACGCTGCAGATCTGTCCCTGGTTCGTCAGCAACGTACGACCAACCAGCTCCGCGACTTCGTCCAGATCGACACCGTCGCCGAAGACGATGTGCGGAGACTTGCCGCCACACTCGGCCATGACGGCTTTCATGTTCGACTGCCCTGAGTACTGCAGCATCCGCTTGCCAACTTCGGTCGACCCGGTGAACGTCAACATGTCCACGCGAGGATGCAGGCCGAGGGCGCGACCGACGGTTTCCCCGAGCCCTGGCACCACGTTCAGCACGCCCGGCGGCAGGCCCGCCTCCACTGCGAGCTGTGCCAACAGAAGTGATGAGCGGGATGCCAATTCGGAAGGCTTCAGCACCACACAGTTTCCGGCCGCCAGGGCCGGAGCGATCTTCAGCACGGCCACATATGTAGGAAAATTCCAGGGTACGATCGCTGCCACCACGCCGCGCGGCACGCGCCGCTGCGTCACGAAGCTGTGTTGATCGCTTGCGAATACGTCGCCTGCGACCTTGTCCACCAGCTCGGCATTGAAGCGCATCAAGTTGGCTGCGGCGGCAGCGCTGCAGAACGTTTCCCTGACCGGCTTGCCCATCTCTCCCGCATCCAGCGCATCGAGTGCGCCTGCCTTGGCTGCGATGAGGTCCGCGAAGCGGTGCAGAGTGCGTTTTCGAACCGAAGGTGCCGCGAGGCTCCAGCGGCCATCATCGAAAGCTTGCCGCGCCGACGCCACGGCGCGATCGACATCCGCGGCACTACCTGCCGGGATTGAGAGCAATGGCCGCCCATGCGAAGGGTTGATGACATCTACCAGCGTGTCGGCGTCAGAGGGTACGAAGGTACCCTCGATAAAGGACGCCAGCGGCTCGTCAATTTCGCGACTTTGCGGGTTCAGCATTGATGTCGTATTCGGCCCGTAATTCCGAGAGGTTTCGCTCGGGCGGGCGACGACTGCGCGACGGCGCGGGGCGTCGCAGAGCAGACGTTGCCCCGATGCTTACTCGTGATAGACGGCCTGAGGGCGCAGATTGAGCCCCCCGCGAAAGTGTGGGCATGGGGCTTCCCGGGGCGGTGAGGTAAAATGACGTCGGTGCGGCGCCCTTCGGCCACGCCGTGTGGGATCCAGATGGCTGGATTTGTACGCAACGAAGCGGCGCGCTCAGAAAAGCCTTCACTCGCGCTTCGATTTCACAGCATGCGAGCTCTTCGAAGCTGCGATCGGTTGCCGCACGAATGGATCTGTCGGGCGCGAGGCGATGGTGACTCGCTCGGCGCTTCTGCCGCGGCCGGTGCGGCCGAGTAGCCCAACATAAGGGCCAGACCCGCGCGGACCAGTCTTGATCAATTGCACTGTCACGCTGGTAACGATTGCGCCCGCGGCAGAGCCGGCCGAAGAGCATCCACTCGGGATGATCAATGCGTACGAGGGCACGCATTGCGGAAACGGCAAGGCGGTCAGCCGCACGACACCGCGCAGAGAAGCATCAGGAGCCGAGCGCGAAATCAGATCCAGCATGGCGCCTGCGCGGCACCCCGCACCTCAACGCATCAACGCACCTCATTCGGATCCACGGCCTTTGCCCCCTTGGTCACCGGACTGCCCACGGTCTTGTCCTGATAATCAACCCGGTTCTTCGCGCCATGCTTCGACTGCTTGACCACGCCGGTCACCTTCGTGAACGGCCCCTTGTACTTCACGATGTGGTTGTTGCTCAGCTTGGGGCTGGGAATCGCCCGCAACGTCGTGATTGCGTCCTTGTCCGGATAAAGCACGGACGCAGTGCCGCCGTACCCGTTGCTCGCCGCCCAGCGCGGGGCGTACCAGATCGCGCCCCCGAGCGCGGGTTCGATCTTCGGCATATCCGTGCGCGCGGGTAATGGATAGACCGTGAACTTCTCCGTCTTCTGATCGAACTTCGTCAGATAGTTCATCGAAGAGATCCAGACGTTGTCCCACTCGTCCGGCTTCGCATCGTAGGGGTGCGAGTACTTGATCGGAATGTCGCGCTCGGTCAGCGCTTCGGTCTTCGCGTCGATGCGCGCGAGCTTGCCGTATTTACCCTTGTACCCGTAGACACCGAACCAGATGTTGTTGTTCGAGTCCGGCCCGCCGCGGCGCAGGCTGTTGGGCCAGGTCTTCGCCTTGAAGCGCGTGAAGGTCTCGGTTTCCGGATCGAACCGCACGAAAGCGCCGGTGAAATACTCCGCGTACCAGACCTTGTCGTTGTAATCGACATCCAATCCATAGGGGCTTGCGTTGGCTACGGGACTCTCCCAATACGTGATCGTGTCCGTGGCGCGCTTCCAGACGCCGATCTTGTTGCCGATGAGACTCGAGAACCAGATGTCTCCCTTGGAATTGAAGACGGGCGTGTTGCCATGCAACCCGAGCTGCGTCACTTGGTACACATCGACGAGGCCGGTTTCCGGATCGAGATGGGCAACGAAGTTTCCGCTCCCTGCAGACCAGACCGTTCCATCGCCATCGACGGTGAGCCCGTGCGTGCTGTTTCCTTCGGGGAGCCTGTACACCCTGTACTGCGCGGTGGCCGGATCGATCCGCAAAATGTTTCGCCCGCTCGTGGCGTACACGATGCCGTTGTTGTCGAAATGCACGTCATGTGAGGTCTGACCCGGAACGCGGTACTCGATGTACTGTGCTTTGGCGAGCGCCGCACGATCGAGCTCGGGCCATTCATCCTGCAGCACCGCGCGCCGCTTCGAGGTTGGGCCGAAATTCGCCGCGAGATAATCCATCAGGATCGGATAGTCGGCCGCACTGAGACGCTCGGAGCTCACGATCGGCGGGCCCGCGCTGAGGCCGGCACCCTTGAACAAGCCGCCCTCTGCTGGGCCCTTGAGCATGAGACTCGCCATCGCTTCCCATCCCTCGCGAGACAGCGATTTGCTCGGGGCAAAGTTCACCCCATGACACACCATGCAGGCATGCTCGAGAATGTCGCGGCCTTTACCCGGCGGATAGATCTCTTCGTACGTCTGAACGAGAACGCCGTCTTTATAAGTATCGCGTCCGGTGTAGTTGAGCGTCGGCGGCACGACCTCGAGCTGCAGATTGGCCTTGGCGTGCCCGCCTGCCGTGACTGCGATCGACGTCGGATCCAATGCCAGCCCGTCTTTGCTCGGAGCGTACCAATGCGGTATCTCGATCTCGTACTTGCCCGGAAACAAATTGACGGCGCGATACGTGCCGTCGACGGCGAAGACGCCGTAGCCCACGTTCTTCTCTTTGTTCCAGAGATAGACAGGTACCACGGTCGTCTTCGGCACACCCATTACGGTCCCGGACACTTCGCCGAAACCGGGCAGCACGGCTGCCTGGCCGATCGAAGTCATGCCGAGAACGGCAGCGGCAGCGATGAATCCACCGGACACTCGATGATGCTTGTTCATGGCGCTACCCTGACAGTTAGAAGTCATACCTCAAGTGCATGCCGTACTGGCGCGGCCGGCGGAACAGGTAGCCGATCGCGAAATTGTCCTTGCGCAGCGGACCGAGGCGCGTGTCCGTGCTGCGACCGATGCGCGCGGGCGCATCCTCGTCAGTGCAATTGCGGCAGTACACCTCGACCACCAACGGGCCCTTGCGGATTCCCAGATTGCCGGTGAACACCGTCGCCGAAGGACTGGAAGAAGCGTTCCACTCTTCCGTGTACATGCCGGACTGGTATTGCCAGCTCGCACGCGTGAACCACTCCCACTCGCCGAACAGGCTGCGGGTGTAGTCGGCCGACAGCGTTCGCGTCAGGCCCGGCACGTTCTCCAGTCGGTTGCCATTGACGTAGATGCAATAGTTGGGCGGCGGCACGTCGCTGCGAAGCACGAGCTGCGCGTAGTTGCCGGAGCAGAAGTTGGTGTACTTGCCTTTGTTGTACGAGATCGTGGCGCGCAGGCTCAGATCTCTGATCGGCATCCATTGCGACTCGAGCTCCAGGCCGCTCACCTCCGAGGAGCCGCGATTCTCGACGACAGTGAACGTGCTGCCCGCGTTCGGCGTGTAATAGACCTGCGGAAACTGCATGTCTTTCCACAACTGGTGATAGACGGCCGCGTTGAGCAGCAGCGTGTGGTCGAACCAGACCGATTTGATGCCGAGCTCGTAATTGATGAGCTTCTCTTCGTCCGCCTGGCGCTGGCTCAGAGTCGTACCGGTGCCGGGCTGGCCGATGAACTCGGATGTGTTGAACACTCCGGGATTGTTGCCGACCGAGTACACGGCATAGAGCATCAGATCGTCGCTCGCCTTGTACTGAAGATTGAGCCGCGGCAGGAAGGAGTTCCACCTTCCTTCCACGGAAAGCCCGGTGACGCGGTTGTCGCTCTCGACGTCTTCGCGCTGGTAGCGGCTTTCGAACGTCGCCGTGATCTTGTCCGTCACATCGTAGCTGAGCGAGCCGATGATCGAACGATTGGTCGTGAGATTGTCGTTGTCCGTTCTCGTGATTCCCGTGCCGACTCTGAACGTTCCGAGAACATCCAGGCTGCACACCGTAAGACATACGTTCGCGTTGTACGAGAAGCCCTTCGCGGCTGAGCCGAGCTCCTGATAGAACAACCCGAGCGAATAGCGGAAGCGCCGATTCTGCGGAGATGAGAAGCGCAGCTCGCCGGACGTGACGTCGTAGTGATTGTTGATCGTGTCGAGCCCGTAATTCGGATTGCCGATGAAAGTCATCTGAGTGAGCAACGCACCGCCGCGCTGAGCAGGCGTATAGCGCTCCCTGAAGTGCCCTCCTGTGAAGCTCAGCTGATAGTCGGCAATGTTGTAATCGATCTGCACGCTGCCGCGGATGTCGTTGCGGCGATCACGCAATTCGGTCGCTCTCGGATTGACGGCCCGCGATGCATTCTTGGCGTCGAAGGGAATCGCAGGCGTCTCGCCCGCAAACCACAAACCCGTCGTGCCGTCGCCGCGCGTGAAGGACCGGAGCATGGGATTGTTCGCGTTGTACTCCGAGGGATCGAGCCATTGTGCGAGCGACACGTCATCCCAGTCCTGCGAGTAAGAGCCGCGCAGCTCGATCGCAAGATCATCCGTTGCGTCATAGATCAGCTTGCCGCCGAACGCTCGCGTGAGCGTCGTGCCGATCTTCGCCCCTTGCACGGACACCCAGTCGCCCTCGTACGCCTGATGCCAGCCGTACAAGTTGCCGCGCAGGCGCTCAGCAAGCGGGCCGCCGACGGATAGATAAGCCTCTTCCTCGCCGAGCGTCCCGTAGTTCATGTCGACGGTGCCCGAGAACGTCGTGCCGGGATCGCGCGTCACGTAGTTGATCGCGCCCGCGAAGGTCGAGCGGCCAAACTGCGCGCTTTGCGGGCCCGGCATGACCTCGACGCGCTCGAGCGCCTGGAACGGAATGTTGTTCATGGAGCCTGCGATGAAGATGCCATCGAGGAATACCGACGCCCTCGATGTTCCCGTATTGCCGCCAGTGACACCGCGCATCTGTACCCTGGACCCGCCGCGTCCTGGATTGATCTCCTGATAGTTGAGGCTCGGCGTGAGCATCGTCATGTCGAACAGCGTCTTGGGCGCGATTTTTCCGAGCGACTCGCTCGAGAACGCCGTCACGGTGATCGGCACGCGCTGCAACGACTCTTGCTGCCGGCGCGCCGTGACCACGATTTCCTGCAGCTCGCCGCGCGCCTCGGTGCTCTCGAGACCCTCCGACTCGGCGGCATGAGCCTCGAATGCTTGAGCGGCTCCGAGCAAGAAAACGCTGGCGATGAGGACGGTGGGCACCCGACGGGAACCCGGGCCTTTCTTGTTCACGACATTTCTCCCCAATGAGTTCTGCGACACACGATTCCGCCCGGCTCAGAACGCATTGACGAGTCATCTAGTTGGCGCGGCGGCGCCAGAGCCGATGACGCCGCCGCATTGTTCGCGGGTACTCTAATGTCTCATCGGCATACAATGCAACTACGTTTACTACGTTGACTTATCGCACCTCATCCTGAGGACGCCGCAACGGCAGGCCGGACGATGTGTCAACGTGGCTTTGTCAACCCCCGAGACCCGCACCACCATGGAGCGCGCGACCGGATAGGGCGCACGCGATCGAAAAAACCGACTCGTACGCGCGGCATGGCGAACGTCCACGGTGTTCGCGATTGCATGGTCAACGCCGGGGGCGTTGGACGCAGGGGCGTTGGGAGCAGCGCTCCCAGATTGCGGGCGCTTTGCCAGGGCACTCGCCGTGGGATTAGAGCGCGAGCGGCTGGATCGACTCGCTTCAGGATGCCGCCAAAGACGGCGGCGCAATCGTCCGCCTACTCCGCGATCCCCGCCCATTTCAGGGCGTCGGCCCGTTCCCCGAAAGACAAGTATTGGAGGATCCTGCCGTCCCGAAACACGAAGCCATCGGCGAATCGCCCGCCAATCCATTCATTCGAATCTTTCAAGCGGACCCGTGCATGGAGATACACGACGACCTTGTCATCCTTCTCGAAGAACTTCTCAGGGGTACAGGCCCCTTCCGCCCACGTGCCGCGTCCTTTCGCAACGTGCGCTTGCACGGCGGCAATGCCGCGATAAGTGCCGGCGGTTGGAAAGCCCTCCGGCTCGATGCGCACGATCTCGGGATCGAAGTCCTTGGTGATGGCCTGCATGTCGTTGCGATTGATCGCAGCGAAAAACTCATCGAGGACGTCAGTCGCGGTGCTCATGGGTTTCATCCTGGACAGCTATGACAAAGGCGTGCATGGCGGCACGACACTCACCTGCGCCTCAGCGAGCTTTATGCACCTCATAGCGCAGCTCCGCCATTCCCGGACCCATCTGCTGCACGGACATCAGCCGCAGCGACGGGCTCAGCACTTCGCGCGGGAACAGCGGCTTGCCTTTGCCGAGCGTCGCGGAACCGACTTGTACGATGATCTCATCCAGCAGGCCGGCATCGTAGAACTGCGCCGCGAGGTTTCCGCCGCCGACGATCCAGATGTTCTTGTCTCCCGCTGCAGATCGCATATCGGCGTGAACGCTGCGGACGTCGCCGCTGACGAAGCGAATGAGCGCGCCTTCAATGCTCTGCAGCTTCCGGCTGGAAAAGACCCACGCCGGCTGCGTGTATGGCCATGCGGAGCCGGTTTGCGAGGCCACCACGTCGGCATGGCGCACCATCCATTCGTAGGTCGATGAGCCCATCGCCAACGCGCCGACTTCCGCAATGAATTGCGGATAGCTCGACTGGTTCAGATCGCCGAGCGGAAACAGCCAGTCGAGCGAATCGTCCTCGGTCGCGATGAAACCATCGAGCGTCGCCGCCGCGTAGTACTGAGTCTTCATGCGGCGGAGTGTACGAAGTTAGTTGGACGAAGACTGGCAGGCTTTCGAGCGCCATGCCTTGATCCCACGGCAAACGAAGTCCCGACCGAAGCCCAAGGCTCCGGTCGGGAAAAGCTCCTAGGTGGAGCTAGATCAATTGACCGTTATCCGTTTCACCTGACGCTGAGCCTCCGGCTTCTTCGCCATCTCGACCGTGAGCACGCCGTTCTTGAACGACGCCTTCACTTTGTCTGGATCGACGTCATCGCCCACCGGAATCTCGCGTTCGAACGAGCCTTCCCAGCGCTCGCTATAGAGCCGGCCGTTGCGTTCCAGCTTTTTCTCGCCCCTGAGCGTCAGCACGCCATCGCGCAACATGACTTCGACGTCGTCCTTGTCGAGGCCCGGAACCTCGGCAATGACTTTGAGCTTCTCGCCCTCGTCGCTCACCTCGACGCTCGGCCAGCTCGCGCCCGCGCGCATCGGCAGGTCCCAATCACGCAGGAAGTCATCGAACAGGCGATTCATTTCCCGATGCAATGAAAAGAACGGGCTCACCTCTTCGGTGGCGCGCGTCAGCTCGCCGCGCTTGCGGCCCCACGGAATCAGGCTTCTCGAGTTCATCTCATTACACCTCCTTGACTTGGCATTTCCGGCAGCGCCACCCGGCGCCGCCCATCGCTCGGCTATATAAAAACCGCCCGAGCGTTTTCAACACGGAACCGCCCCGCGAATCGCGCCATCTAACGCCGTCGTGGAACCTTCATGCGCAAGGATCGTTATCGCGACGTGCACGTTTTGCATAGTTGCGACCAGTGGCTTCTTATTGACAGAAACTTTCTTCAGCCATGAGTGAGCGTCCAGCGAGCTTACCGAGAGCATCCACAGGCATTGCAGGCCTCGACTACATTCTGGACGGCGGCCTGGCGCGAAACCGCCTTCATCTGCTCGAAGGCAGCCCGGGCACCGGCAAGACCACCATCGCTTTACAGTTTCTGCTCGCCGGCGCTGCCGAAGGCGAGTCCGGCATCTACATCACCCTGGCCGAAACCGAGACGGAACTGCGCGAAGGCGCCCGGTCCCACGGCTGGACGATCGGTGAACAGATCCACGTATACGAGCTGACCCCGCCCGAAAGCGCGCTCGATGCCAGCCACCAGCAAAGCCTGTTGTATTCGTCCGACCTCGAGCTCGGCGAGACGATCAAGCGCATCGTCGAGGCGATCGACCGGATTCACCCGCAGCGCGTCGTCATCGACAGCCTGTCCGAGATCCGGCTGCTCGCCCAAAGCTCGCTCGTCTACCGGCGCCAGGTCCTGGCGCTCAAGCACTATTTTTCCCGGCACAACTCGACCGTGTTGCTGCTGGATGACCTGACGACCGAGAGCACCGATCGCGCGGTTCACAGCATCGCCCACAGCGTTCTCCACCTCGACCAGCTCGCGCCCGTGTACGGGGGCGAACGCCGGCGCCTGCGGGTCGCGAAGTGCCGCGGGCAAAAGTTCTTGGGCGGCTATCACGACTTCACGATCGACCCGGGCGGCGTCAACGTATTCCCGCGCCTCGTCGCGGCCTCCTACAAGCGCCCGGGCTCGATCGTGAACGTGAGCAGCGGGATCGCGGAGCTCGATGCGCTGCTCGGCGGCGGTCCCACGGCCGGCTCGAGCACCCTCATCCTGGGACCAGCCGGTGCAGGCAAGTCGCTGCTCACGCTTCACTACGTGAGCCAGGCGATCAAGCGCGGCGAGAAAGCGGCGCTCCTGGTCTTCGATGAAGAGCTCGGCCTGCTGTTCGCGCGAGCGCACACGCTCGGCATCGACCTGGAGGCCATGCGCGATGCCAAGCAGCTCTTTGCGCAGCAAATGGATGCGGCGGAATTGACGCCCGGCGAATTCGCCCATCAAGTGCGCACGATGGTCGATCGCCACGGCATCCGTACCGTCGTCATCGACAGCCTGAACGGCTATCAGGCCTCGATGCCGGAGGAACAGTTCCTGATCCTGCATCTGCACGAGCTGCTGCAGTATCTGAATCGGCAAGGCGCATCGACGTTCCTGACCGTCGCCCAGCATGGGCTGGTCGGCGACATGCGGCAAAGCGTCGACATCACCTACCTCGCGGACACGGTGATCCTGCTGCGATATTTCGAGGCCCACGGCAGCATTCGCCGTGCGATCTCGGTCATGAAGAAGCGCGGCGGCCACCACGAATCCACGATCCGGGAGCTGCGCATCAACGGACAGGGGATCGCGCTCGGCCAGCCGCTCAAGGAATTCCAGGGCGTGCTGCGGGGCGTGCCGGCCTATGTCGGCAACTCCGAGCCGCTGATGGAGCGCTCATCCTAAATGACCGCTCGAACGGAGGAGCTCGAGCGCACGCTGATCGTCGCGCCGATCGGCCGCGACGCCGCGATCGCGCAGGACATCCTCCGCGAAGCGAATGTGCATTCGCATATCTGTCGCAGCGATCGCGAGCTGCTGACCGAGCTCGACCGCGGCGCCGGTCTTGCCATCATCGCGGAGGAAGCGACATGCGATGCGGACCTGCGCCGCCTGCATCGCTGGGTGCTCGATCAGCCCGTCTGGTCGGACTTCCCGTTCATCGTGCTCACGCGCCACGGCGGCGGCATCGAGCGCAATCCGACCGCCGCGCATCTCACTCGAATACTCGGCAACGTGACGTTCCTCGAGCGCCCGTTCCATCCGACGACGCTCATCAGCGTGGTGCAAACGGCCCTGCGCGGCCGCCGCCGACAATACGAGAGCCGCAGGCTCAATGAGGAGCTCGAGTCCCGCGTGCGCGAGCGCACCGCGCAGCTCGAACAGATGAACCAGCAGCTCAGGAACCAGATCGAGGAACGCGAGCGCGTGGAATCGACGCTCAATCAGCTGCAGCGCCTGGAAGCCGTCGGCCAGCTCACCTCGGGCGTGGCGCATGACTTCAACAACCTGCTGACCGTCGTGCTCGGCAACATCGGCTTTCTGGAGAAGACGCTCGCCTCGAGCGCCGACGGCAAAGTGCTGCAGCGCCTCGGCTACATGCGCAGCGCTGCCGAGCGCGGAGCCAAGCTCACCGATCAGCTGTTGTCGTTCTCTCGACGGCAGCGGCTGGAGCCGCGCGCGCTCGATCTCACGGACATCATCAATGCGATGCGCGATCTGCTTCAAAGCACGATGGGCGGAAGCATTCGCATCGATGCGAAGCTGCGCCAGGGCTTGTGGCCGGCGATGGCGGATCCGACGCAACTCGAACTCGCAGTGCTCAACCTCGCGATCAATGCACGCGATGCGATGGAGATCGGCGGCAACCTGCGCGTTGAAACGGCCAATGTCAGCCTCGGAATGCCCGCAGCGCCTGAAGAGCCGCCTCCCGGCGAATACGTCGAGATACGCGTGTCCGATACGGGCAGCGGCATGACTCCGGAAGTGCGCGCCAAAGTCTTCGAGCCCTTCTTCACCACGAAGGAGGTGGGCAAGGGTTCCGGGCTCGGTTTGAGCCAGGTGCTCGGCTTCGCGAAGCAGTCCGGAGGCGGTGTTCGTATCGACTCGACGGTCGGCACAGGGACGACGGTCCACATCTATCTGCCGCGCGCTACCGCCGAAATCGGCACCCTGCATCGCCGCCAGACCACAATACGCGAAATACATTCAGCGCGCGCCGCAACGATTCTGCTCGTGGATGACGACGATGCCGTGCGCGAGATCACCGGCACGCTGCTTCGGGATCTCGGCTACTCGGTGCTCGAAGCCAGCAGCGGCCGCGCGGCGCTCGACTTGCTCGGCGCTCAAGTCGATCTGCTCCTGGTCGACTTCGCGATGCCGGGCATGAATGGCGCAGAAGTTGCGCGCTCCGCGCGGGCGGAGTACCCGGCCCTGCCGATCGTGTTCGTCACGGGTTTTGCCGATCGCGCCGCGCTCGTCGGCGTGAGCGATTCGCAGATCGTCGGCAAGCCGTTCGTCGAGGAAGAGCTCACGGCCAAGATTCGAGCGGCCTTGAATGGACGCGGAACGCTGAAGACTGGCTTGCAAAGCGTCACATAGACGGCGTGCTCAAGAGCAGATCGCGTCCTGTTGCTCAGCCCGCCGCCTTCGCCTCCGTCTCCTGCGAGCTCTGCGCGGCGACCTGCCCGCTCAAGTGCCGCAGCCACTCGCTCGCCTGCTTGCGAGTTTCATCGAAGCCGATCGCCTTCTGAAGCGCCGCAATGGCTGCAGGCGTGTTCTTGAGCCCATGCTCGGCGACCGCGAGCCGCATCCAGGCCTCGCCGCTGCGCTTGAGGCCGCCCTTCGCGAGCGCCTTCTCCAGCATCTCCTTCGATTCTTTCCAGCGCTCGTCATCGCCGTACATCGCGCCGAGCTTGAAGTAGTACTCGCCCTTGTCCGATAGACCGGCGAGCTTTTTCAAGACGCTCTCCGCGCGCGCCGCCTCGCGCGCGTTGATCCATGCATCCGCAAGCGATTCGTAGCTCGCTTCATCGCCCGGAACGCGGCCCTTCTCGATGGCGCGCTCCATGAGCAGACCGGCCTTGAACGGCAGCTCCATGACCATGTAGACGCTGTAGAGATTCTTCACCTCGTTCGGCTTCTCGATGAAGCCCTGCCGCTCGGCGAGCGCCAGCACGGCAACGGACTCGGCGTCCTGCTTCATTTCGTAGAACATGCTCGACAGCTGCTTCCAATAGTCCGGCTTCGCCGGGACCAGGCCGATCAGCTGCACGAGCGCATCCGCGCAGCCCTTGTAGTTCTTCTGCTCGAAGCTGATCGCCAGCTTCATCTGCAGCCACAGCTCCTTCGGCTCCTTCGACTTCGACAGCGCAAGATCGATCTGCGGCAGCGCTTCGTCGTAGCGCTTGCGCTCGGTCAGCGCGTTCGCGAGAAAGATGTGCGCTTCGGCAGGCACGCTGCCGCACGCGGTCGAAACGTATTCGGTCAAGGTCTTGATGCCGTCGTCGAACTGGCCGACGACGATGTACAGCTGGCCCAGGTTGTATTGCAGCTGCTCGCGCTGCGAGCGCGGCAGCGCATTGAACGACAGCGCCTTCGCGAACGCCTGCGTCGCGCTCTTGTGATCGTCCTTCGAGCTGTAGGCGAAGCCAAGGTTGTAATTGACGACCGCCTTTTCGTAGTCGGTGCCCTTGTCCGCGATTTTCTGCAGCTTCTGGATCGCTTCGTCGTATTTCTTGCTGGCGAGCAATTCCATCGCGGCCTGCACGTCCTGATACACGCCTTCGCCCATGTCGGTGGCGGCGGCTTTTTCGGGCGCGCACGTGGGGGGCGCGGGCGCGGCTGCGTGAGTTTCGATCGCGCACAGCGCTGCGGCTGAAATCAGGATCGATCGGAGCGTTTGCGCAAGGATGTTCATAGGTACGGCCTTAGGTTACGAGGCCCCCACCCCTAACCCTCCCCCGCTGCGCGGTGGAAGGAGCTGCTCCTGCGCTCCTGCGCTCGCAGCATTCGGGCTCCTGCCCATCAGAGTTGGTTGAAGCCGATTTTTGGTTGAGATTGAACTCGATCTTCTGTGAGCCCTTCTGTTCCACCGGCTTGCCGTCTTTGATCTTCGGCTTGAATTTCCAGCGCATGACGGCTTGCACCGCCGACGCTTCGAAAATGCCGCGCGGTTTCGCATCGAGCACCTTGGCGCTGCGCACCGAGCCATCGGCGTTCACGAGCACTTCCAATTGCACCCAGCCGGTGATGCCGCTGCGAGCTGCATCGCGCGGATACTGCGGCGGAATCCGCTGCAGCGGCAGCAAGTCGCCGTCGAACATCGCAGCACCCGTGCCGAGCGATCCTCCGATCGGGCCGCCGCTCACCGAGGCGGACAGGTTCAGCGTCGGAATCTCCATCGCCGTCATGCCCTGCTGCACGCTTTCTGCCGCAACGCGCATTTTCGCGGGCGGCGGCGGCTGCGCAGGCGGCGGTGGCGGCTTGCGCCGCGACAGCGTCTCGACTTCCGAATCGCGCTTCAGGCGCACGAAGTCGATCGTCTGCAGCGTCTCCGACTTCTCGTGCACGAACTTGCCGACGTGAATCGCCGAATACATCAGCATGAACAACACGAGCGAAAACAGGACCGCCAGCACCAGGGCCGGCAGCATGGGGCTCGTGAACCTGAGCCGGGGCAGCTTCATCGCAGTCGACGCATTCATCATTTCAACTTCGGTGGTGGCAACGCTGTTCATGCGCTCATCCTTCGCTTGCGGTTCATCAGCCCGACATCGGCGCCGTCGCGATCGACACCTCGCTCACGCCGCCGAGCTTCACCTGGTCCATCACCTGCGTGAGCATTCCGGTTTGCGACTCCTTGTCCGCGATGATCACGACGGTGTCCTCCGGCCGTTCGATGTGCAGCCGCTCGATCGCGGGCCGCACTTCGCGAATGTCGACGCGGCGCTTGTCCATCCAGATATCGCCGTTCGGCCGGATCGCGATCAGGATGTTGCCGGACTCCTTGCTCTCGGCCGTCAGCGCTTCCTGCTTGTTGACCGTGATGCCGGCTTCCTTCACGAACGACGTCGTGATGATGAAAAAGATCAGCAGGTTCATCACGAAGTCGAGCATCGGCGCAAGGTCGATGCCCGTCTCTTCGCTTTCTTCGGAATCGTGTCGGCGGGATTGCATGCTCGTTCCTCGTTCTGATCATTCAGCACGGCAGCGTGTGCTAGCCGACTCGCTCCGATGCGGCGATCGAGACGTTCTGTACGCCGCCCTGGCGCACCTGATCGATCACTTGCACGAGAATGCCGGTCTGCGCGCCCTTCTCCGCCATCACGACGACCGCATCGTCGGGGCGCTGCGCATGCAGCCGCTCGATGTTCGCGCGGACCGCCCGCACGTCGACGACGCGCTTGTCGATCCAGATGTCGCCCGTCGCATCGATCGCGACGACGATGTTGCCGGCTTCTTTTTTCTCGGCATTCGTCGCGCTCGGGCGGCTGACCGTGAGGCCGACCTCCTTCGCGAACACTGCCGTGATGATGAAAAAGATGAGCAGGTTCATCACGAAATCCAGCATCGGCGCGAGGTCGATGCCGGTTTCGTCCGAGGTATGTGCGCCGACGGCGCGTCGTTTGAGTCGCATGGTGGCTGCTCGGGTAATGCGTGATCAGAAAGAGAACTTGTCCGCGAGCAGCTCGGTCTCGCGCCGCACGCGCCGCCGGAAGTAGTACGCCGGGTACAAGCCCGTGATGCTCACCGCAAGGCCGGTCAGCGTGCAGATCATCGCCTCCGAAATGCCGCTCGCCATCGACCTCGCATCCGCCGAGCCGCGCGCGGCCATCGAGTCGAATACCTCCAGCATGCCGCCGACCGTGCCGAGCAGGCCCAGGAGCGGACACATCGGCACGAGCACCTTCAGCACCTGCAGGTTCCGCGACATGCCCGCGTTGAGCCGCGAGATCATGGCGCGGCGAACCTGGCGCGACGTCCAGCTCTGGCGGTCCGTGCGATGCACCCACTGATCGAGCAGGCGCTTCGCTTCCACCGGCAGCGCGCGTCTGAAGTAGATGATGCGTTCGATCACGATCGTCCACATCAGCACGCACGCGATGAAGATCCAATTGACGACGGGACCGCCGAGCTCCTGCATCTGCTTGAACGTCGCCAGCGGTGAAGTCAGCACCTCAAGCATGACCTTTCGCCTCCAGGCGCTCGGCGAGAAGCCCGGTGCTCTGCTCATCGAGCACCTGCACGATCGACTTCGAGATCGACGACAGCCATGCATTCGCGAACAGGAGCGGAATCGCGATGCCAAGTCCGAGCACCGTCGCGATCATCGCCTGCGAGATGCCCGCGGCCATGAGCTTCGGATCCGAGGAGCCGGACTCCGTGATGCTCTGGAACGTCACGATCATGCCGACGACCGTGCCGATCAGGCCGAGCAGCGGCCCGGCGGCGACGGCCAGCCGCAGGAACGATTGGAAGCGCTCGAGCTTCGGCACTTCCTTGAGCACCGCCTCCGAGATCCTGAGCTCGACGACCTCGGCATCCTTCTCGAACCGCTCGGCGTCGCCCTTGAACGTCGCGAGCACGCGGCCGAGCGGATTGTCCTGGCCGGGATCGTTCGGGAATCTCAGCTGATTGCGCACGCGCCCGCGCACCGTCACCAGATAGAACAGCTGATACAGCGCGAGCACTCCGCCGACGAGCCCGACGGCGATGATGATGTGGCCGACCAGCTCGCCCTTCTCGATGCGCTCCATCGTGTTGGGACGCTGCGCGTAGATGGAGAGCAGCACGCCCCGCGTGGGATCGACGACCGATTCGACGTAGCCCTCCTTCGCCTCTTCGAGCCATTTCGCCGGCCCCTCGAAGCGCGAGCCCGGCTGGCGCGCCATGATCGCGAGCTGCTTCTGGCTCGGCAGATAGCTCAAGTACTGACCCTGCGTCATCGCGTTGAACGGTCCGATGCGCGACACCTGGGCCTCGACCGCGCTGCCTTGCGGCGTCACGACCTGCGTCTTGAATTTGACGATGTTGCCGGTTTCCGTCATCTCGCGCTGCAGCTCGAACCAGAAGCGCTCCATGTCCTGCATGGAAGGCAGCGACTTCGCCGTCGCGAGCTTGCTGATGAACTCCTCGCGCTCGGGGTACTGCGCGCTGATGATCGAGTTGTGCACGACGGAGGAGAAGTCGTTCGCGACCTGGCGCACGACGCCGAACATCTCACCGAGATTGCCGGCGCGCGCATCGAGCTGCGCTTGCAGATCCGCAAGCTTCTTCTCGTTCGCATCGAACGCGGCCGACAGCGCGCTGCTGCGCCGCTGCTGCTCCGTGAGCTCGGCACGCGCTTCTGCCGTGAGCGCCGCCTGCTTGTTGCGCTCCGCCAGGAACTTCGCCTCGCGTTCCTTGTTCGCCTGCTCTTCGCGCTGACGCGCGGATTTCGTCTGCTCGAGCAGCTCATCCAAGCTCGCGGGCGCCGCGAGCGCCGCTTGCAGCGGGGCTGCCAACACGCACGCCACCACACCGGCGGCAATGATTTTGAACCTGAACATCAGCTGATCTCCTTGGGCGCGCGAACGGCAACGGTGATGAAATCCGGCGCGGCCTGTTTCTTCGCGACTTTCAGGCCGGCGCGCAGGGCATCGGTGTAGTCGTTGTCTTGCTTCCATTGCTTCTCGCTGGCATCCCAGTAGCCCGTCTCCTTGCCATCGAGCGTCTGATACATGAGCGCGACCCGGCCCGCGCGCAGGAAGTCGACGGTCTTGTCGCCGACCTTGCCCTGGTAGGCCTCGATCGTGCGGCCGTATTCCATTTCGATCTGGTAGGCCTCGACGATGCGCCGGTACTTCTCGGAAGTGGAGACGTCCGCGCGCGTCATCATGTCCTTGAGCTGCGCGACGCGCTGCGTGCGCTCTTCGAGCAGGAACGGAATGTCGAGCTCCACGAACTGCGCGAGCGTCGCGAGCATCTTGTCCATCATCGGCAGCACCTCGCGCGAGGTCGTGGCGATCTGCTCGATCTGCTGCGACATCTCCTTGATCTGGTCTTCCTGCGACTTGACCTGCGCCGCGAGCTGCTCGTTGTACGACTTCAAGCTCGTGCTTTCGGCGAGCATCTGCCGATAGTCTCCGAGCATCTTCGTCGTCTCTTCGTCGAGCTGCTCGACTCGCTTCTGCGAAGCGCGCGCGGCCTCTTCGGCCTTGACCTGCTCGCTGATCACGCCGTTGACCTTTTCCGTCTGCGTGCTCGCCGTCCCCGCGTGCAGCAGCGCGATGACGGCGGCTGCCAGCGCTGCTGAGATTCTCGACCCGCTACTGTGCTTGATCACGACCCACTCCCGCCGTCGCATGACGGCTTCACATTCGATTGTTCGCCCGTCGTCCCGGCGCAAGCCGGGACCGCAGTCGGCGAGGTGCCAGAGGTGGTCCCGGCGTGCGCCGGGACGACGGAGATGCGTTCCGATTCGACGCGACACACTGCGGCTGCAAATATCGAACCAGCGCGCCTGCGTGAGCTCGCTCCTCTTCTTCTCTGGCCAGCAGCCCAGCGCCCAGCAGCCCTTCCGCCCGAGCGCTCCGCCGCCGCCGCCGTGCTGCCGCACCAACCTGCAGCTCCAGCATTCCCGCTCTGCCCCATCGCCGCGCTTCGCTTCTCAATTCGGCAACACATGCTCATGCAACGAATCAGACGCGTCGCTGCCGCTGCACCCTACCTGTGCAAATCGCTTCGCAGGCCGCCGCGCCAGCAGCACGTACACCGCCGGAATTACGTACAGCGTGAGCGCTCCGCCGCAGACAAGGCCGCCGATGACCGCAATGCCCATCGACACGCGGCTCTCTGCGCCCGCGCCGAGCGCCAGCGCGATCGGCAGAACGCCGAGCACGGTCGCGAGCGTCGTCATGAGAATCGGCCGCAGCCGCGCGGCCGCCGCCTGCTCGACTGCGAGCAGCGCGCTCGCCGCGCCGGCCGCCCGCCGCTGATTCGCGAACTCCACGATGAGAATGCCGTTCTTCGTCACGAGGCCGATGAGCATGATCAGGCCGATCTGCGAAAAGATGTTCAGCGTCTGGCCGCAGTACCACAGCGCGAACAGCGCGCCCGCGAGCGCGAGCGGCACGGTCAGGAGGATCACGAACGGATCGGTGAAGCTTTCGAACTGTGCGGCAAGGACCAGATAGATGAGCACGAGCGCGAGCGCGAAGACGTAGCCGAGGGAGGACGCGCTCTCGACGAAGTCGCGTGCCTGGCCCGCGAGCGAGGTGGTGAAGCGCTCGTCGAGCGTCGCACGCGCGACGTCCTCGAACGCAGCGATGCCCTCGCTCATCGTGCGGCCCTTCGCGAGCGTTCCGGAAACGGTCGCCGCCGCGTAGCGATTGAAGCGATACAGCTCGGGAGGCGCGCTGCTCTCGGTTACGGTCACGAGATTGTCGAGCCGCACAGTTTCGTTGCCGCCGACGGTGCGGACGGCGATGCCGGCGAGATCGCTCGGACGCGAACGGAAGTCGCGCGTCAGCTGGCCGATGACGTCGTACTGCTTGCCCTCGTGGATGAAATAGCCGAAGCGCTGGCCGCTGAGCGCGGCCTGCAGCGTCTGCGCGATGTCGAGCGTGCTCACGCCCAGCGTCTGCGCCTTGTCGCGATCGATCTCGACCTGCACTTCGGGCTTCGAGAACTTCAGGTCGGCATCGACGAACGTGAACGCCTCGCTCTTGCGCGCCTCTTCGAGAAAGCGCGGCAGCGCCTCCTGCAGCGCCGCGAAATCCGCGGCCTGCACGACGAACTGCACGCCGCTCTGGTTCCCGCGGCGCTCGCCGATGCTCGCCTCCTGCGTGACGTTGATGCGCGCGGCGTTGAACTGGCGCGCGAGCGCTTGCAGGTCTTCCGCGATGTCCTCCTGCGTGCGCTCGCGCTCGCTCTTGTCTTCGAGAAACAGGCGCACGAAGCCGTTGTTGATCGGACCCTGAATTCCCGAGCCGCCGCCCGAGCCCGGTACTTGAGTCATCATGTAGCGCGCCTCCGGCACGCGCTCGGCGACCGCCTGCGTGACTTCATCCATGAACGCCTGCATGTACTCGTAGCCGACGCCTTCGGGCGCCGTCGCGCGCACCCACACGCGCCCGCGATCTTCGGTCGGCGCGAGCTCGCGCGGCAGCGCCGCGAACAGCACGGCGATCGCGGCGGCGGCGGCCGCGAGAATCGCGAGCGCAAGGCCGCGCCGGTGCAGAAAGCGCCCCAATCCGTTCGAGTAGGCGCGCTCGAGCGAACGGAAGAACGGCTCGGTTTTGCGAAACAGCCAGCCGTGGCTCTCGTGCGCGCGCAGCAGGCGCGAGCTCAACATTGGCGTGAGCGTGAGCGCGACGACCGCCGAGATGACGACGGCGCCGGCGATCGTGAGCCCGAACTCGCGGAACAGCCGCCCCGACAGCCCGCCCATGAACAAGAGCGGCAGGAACACGACCGCGAGCGTGATCGTCGTCGAGACGACGGCCATGCAGATCTCCTTCGTGCCCGCGATGCCGGCCTCGATCGGGCGCATGCCGCTTTCGATCTTCGCGTAGATGTTCTCGAGCACGACGATCGCATCGTCGACGACGAGGCCGACCGCGAGCACGATGCCGAGCAGCGTCAGCGTATTGATCGAGAAGCCGGCGATCGACATGAGCGCGAACGCGCCGATGATCGACACCGGCACTGCGGCGACGGGAATGAGTGTCGTGCGCCATTCGCGCAGAAACGCGAACACGACGAGCACGACGAGCGCGAATGCGACGAAGATCGTTTCGGTGACTTCGAGCAGCGAGCGGCGCACGTACTCGGTGTTGTCGTAGGCGATGTCGAGCTTGATGTCAGGCGGCACCTCCTTGCGGATCTGCTCGAGCCGGCGGCGCAGCTCGTCGACGATCTCGATCTGGTTCGCGCCGGGCTGCTGCTTGAAGTACAGACCGGCGATCGGCAGGTCGCCCAGCTTGAGCGCGCCGCGCTCGTTCTGAGCGCCGAGCTCGGCGTAGCCGATGTCGCGAAGGCGCACGATGCTGTCGCCGCTGCGCTTGACGATGACGGCCTCGAACTCCGCCGCCGTGTTGAGCCGCGACAGCGTCTTGACCGGCAGCTCGATGGACTCCCCTTCGATGCGCCCGGACGGCAGCTCGATGTTTTCGCGGTTCAGCGCCGCGCGGACATCGAGCGGGCTGATGCCGTAGGCCGCGAGCTTCTCCGGGTCCATCCACAAGCGCATCGCGTAGCGCTTTTCCGCCGGCATGTCGACGCCGGCGATGCCCGGCACGGTTTGCAGCCGCTCCTTGAGCGCGTTCGCATAGGCGCCGAGCTCGAGCTGCGTGCGCGACGGGCTGCTCAACGCGATCCCGAAGATCGCCTGCGAGTCCGCGTGCGCCTTGTTCAGAATCGGCGGATTCGCATCGGGCGGCAGATTGCGGATCGCTCGCGCGACCTGATCGCGCACGTCGCTCGCCGCGCTGTCGAGATCCGTATCCAGGCTGAATTCCGCGGAGATCTGGCTTGCGCCCTCGCGGCTCGTCGAGGTCAACGTGCGGATGCCCGCGACCGAATTGACCGCCTCTTCGATCGGCTCGGTGATCTGCGCTTGCACGACCTCGGCCGCCGCACCCGGATAGCTCGTGCTGATCGACAGCGTCGGTGGATCGATCGCGGGATACTCGCGGACGGGGAGCTGCGTCAGGCCGATCGCTCCCGCAAGCGTGATCAGCAATGAAACGACGGTCGTCAGCACCGGCCGCCGGATGCTGATCTCGGCGAAGCTCATGTCGCGGCGTCCTCGGCCACCGTGACCCGCTGCCCTGCGCGCACCTGTTGCAGTCCCGACGTGATGACGACATCGCCCGGCGCGAGCCCCGACAGAATCTGAACCGTACCGGCCGTGCGCGTACCGACCTCGACGGCGCGCCGCTCCGCCTTGCCGTCGCGAACGACGAACACGTTCTTTTCGTTCAGCCCGGGCACGACCGCGACGGCAGGGACGAGCAGCGCATCCTCGACTTCCGCGAGCGTGATCTCGACGTTGGCGAAGGCGCCGGGCAGCAGCTGCGCGTCGGGATTCGGGCACATCGCGCGAATCAACACGGTGCGCGTCGCCGCGTCGATGCGCGGATCGATCGCATAGATACGGCCGCGGAAGCTGCGCCGCGCGCCGGCGACGGTGAACTCGATCGGTCCGCCGATGCGAATGCGCGCGGCGTACTGCTCGGCGACCGAGAAGTCGATCTTGAGCCGGTCGAGGCGCTGCAGCGTCGCGATGCGCGTCGTCGCGTTCACGAACGCCCCTTCGCTCACATGGCGCAGCCCCACGACGCCGTCGAACGGCGCGCGTATTTCCGTCTTGGCGATCTGCGCTTCGCTGAGATCGATCTCGGCTTCCTGCACGTTGAGCTCGCTGAGCGCCGTGTCGTATTCCTCCTGGCGCGAGACGCCTTGCTTGACGAGCTGCGCCAGGCGCCGCTCGCGGAGCATCGCAAGCTGCCTGCGGTATTTCGCGCGCGAATGCGTCGCGAGCAGGTCCGCATCGTTGAGCTTCACGAGCAGCTCACCCTTGCGCACCTGCGCGCCTTCGGCGAAGCGAATCGTCGTGATCTTGCCGCTCGTCTCGGCCTGCAGCTCGACGCCTTCTTCTGCGAGCAGCGTGCCGGTCGCGGTGATCTTCTCGGCAAGCTTCGTCGGCTCGATCCTCAGGGCAGACACCCGCAGTGCCGGCGGCGGCTCGTGCGCGGCGCCGACCGGCTTCGCAGGCGGCGCGGCCGCAGCCCGCTGCGGCAAGATCTTCGGCGCCGCCAGTCCCGCGGCGAGCGCGAGACAGGCGAGCAGCCACATGAGATTGCGCAGATTGACGGCCATCCTGGAATCAGACGGACGGCGTTGCGCGGCCCCCACCGTCGGCGTTGGCGCGAGCTGCTCGCTGCAGCGCCGATTTCAGTAGGTGAACGATTCTCCGGCCAGCGCGGGCGTCGTCTGCGGCGGCCTGCGCCGCTTGCTGACTTGCTCGTAGCCGTACGCGACTTGCAGCACCGTCGTATCGTCGAAGGGCCTGCCGATGATCTCGAGCGCGATCGGCAGATTGCCGTTCGTGTAGCCGGCGGGCACGAGAACGCTCGGCAGGCCGGAGTTCGACGCCAGGCTGTTCCCGGCGCCGCCGCCCGGCGCATCGAGACGCGGCGGCGGCAGCGTGCTGTACGGATACACGATCGCGTCCAGCCGGTGGCGCTCGATGAGCTCGATGACCAGATCGCGAACCATGTCCTTGTTGCGCACTCGCGCGGCATAGTCCGCGCTCTTCTCCGGGGGCTCGAGCGACAGCGCATCGATCATCGCCTTGTCGAACTTCTCGCGGCCGACCTTCTCGATCATCTCCTGAATGGTCCGATAGGGACGATCGGGACCGAGGCGTTCGAGATACGCATTCTGCACGTACAGCTTTTCGTACTCGGCCGTGCGGCCCGCGGCCGAGGTGACGAGCGCGCGCAGATCGAGCCCGGTTTTCAGCTCGATGACTTGCGCACCGCCCTTGCGGAGATCGCCGAGCGCGCGCTCGAACAGCGCCACGCCTTGCGTGTGCTCGGGCCCGGACTGCACCATCTCGCGCAACACGCCGATGCGCCGGCCTTTCAAATCGGGCGCGATCAGCGCGTCGGCGAGATTGCCGGCAGGGAAGTGGCCCATGCCCTGCAGCGTCATCATGTCTTCCGCGTCCCAGCCGCTCATATAAGAGAGCAGCACCGCGATGTCATAGACGCTGCGTCCCATCGGGCCGGCCCGGTCCTGCGTCGCTCCGCGCGGAACGATGCCGGCGCGGCTCACGAGTCCCTGCGTCGCCACCATGCCGGCAAGACTGCCGAACGCCGAAGGACCGCGCACCGAGCCGCCGGTGTCCGTACCCACGCCCGCAGCCGCGAACCAGGCGGCCATCGCGACGCCGACCCCATTGCTCGAGCCGCCGGGCGAGTGCGCAAGGCTGTAAGGATTCAAGCTCGCGCCGATCGGATGCGTCGCGTCGAAGCCGTTGCCGAACCAATTCACCGTCGCGACCTTGGCGAGCACGATCGCGCCTGCCGCTTTCAGCTGCGCGACGACCGCAGCATCGCGCAGCGGCATCGGGCTGCCGAAGGGCTTGAAGCCGGCGGTCGTCGGCATGCCGGCAACGTCGATGAGATCTTTGACGACGATCGGAATGCCGTGCAGCGGCGAGCGCCGCCCCTTCCCGACACGCTCGGCATCGAGCGCGCGAGCTTCGTCCAGGGCGCGCGTATTGAGCGTGATCACCGCATTCACCTTGGGTCCTTTCTTGTCGTACGCATCGATGCGCCGCAGATACAACCCCACGAGCTTCTCGGAAGACAGCGCGCCCGCATCGATCGCCGCGTTGATGTCGGCGATCGTCGCGGTCGACAGATCGAATGTCGCGGCGCACGCAGGCGACGCGGCCGAGGCCAGCGCTGCCAGCACGAGCCCGCCGAACCCGGCGCGGCGCATGCGGCCGGACTTGCTCGCGCGCGCAGCGCTCGATGCGCGCGCCATCATTCATGTCCCCGCAGCGGGCCGAATGCCGGCGGCGGCGCGCGATGCTTCGTCGCGGCTTCGTATGTCGCAGCGATCTCGAGCACAGTGGGCTCGTCGCCCGGACCGGCCCAGAACGAGATGCCGATCGGCATCGCGGCATCCATGAGCGTCTGCTGCGTCTCGTTCGCGACCGAAATGTACCTGTCCTTCTTCTCGTTCAGCGCGAACGCGGGCTCGTAGATGATCCGGTTGAATCCCGCCGGCACCGTGATCTCCGGGATGCCGGCGTTCGCGCTCAACGGAAAGCGCCCGAGCGGACGATCGTTGACCTGCGGCTGCGATGCGTAGCCGTTCTTCGCGGCCGGCACCGTGATCGTCGGATTGACGAACACGTCGATATCGTTTTCGTACATCACTTTGAAGATCGCGGTGCGCATCACCTCGCGCATCGCCATTTTCTCGGGCATGCCGTCGGAGCGGACGTCGACCTTGCTTTCCCAATTCTTCATCGCGACCGTGCGGCCTTCCTCGTAGTTCTTCGTGTTCGCGTTGAGCGTCGCCCAATCGAAGACGCGCGCATCGCCGCGCCGCTTCAGATACGTGGCCATGTGCAGGCTGAAGCTCGGCGCGGACGCGAGCCGGTTGATGCTGCGCAGGTTGAGCTTGTCCGAGAGGAACAGCTCGCCCTCCGCGGCTTTCGCAAGGAAGTCGCGGTCGGCGATGTCGTAGCCCTCGACCGCGAACAGGCGCTTGCCGTCCGCTTCCTTCGCGAGGTATTGCGGCATGTGCTGCGGCAGAATTTCGGCGAGCGCGCGGCGGAAGTCGTATTTCATGTTCGGCACCGTCGGGTCGTCCGCGTACAGCGGATCGAACGATTCGACGAGCTCCGCGCCGAGCTCATCGCGCAGCACGCGCTTGATCTCGGCGTCGATCTGGTCGCTCATCGCGCGATCGTTCGCCGCATGCTTGACCATGTACTCGCGCACGATGCCGATACGCACGCCGGACAGCGGCTTCGCGCCGCCCGCGGGCACGGCGAACGAAGCGTACGGCTCCTTCGGCACGAGCCCCTTCGGCAGCGCCGTGTAGATGTCGCGCGAATCGAAGAAGTTGCCGTGCTCCGGGCTGCGCAGTGCATCGAGCACGCGAGCCGAGTCGTTGACGCTGCGGCAGTGAATCCCGGCACGGTCGGCGTACGGATCGGCGCCGATCGAGCCGCCATAAGGCATCATGCCTTTCGTCACCATGAAGCCGACGATGCCGTTGCGCCACGCCGGCTGCCGGCACGAGCCGCCTGTCTCCTCGCAGATGGAGCAGTTGACGAGATTCGCGCCGACGGACGCCGCCGAGCCGGAGCTCGATCCGCCGGTTTCGCGCGCAGTGTCGTACGGATTGCACGCGACGCCCGCCCACGCGCTGCGCGAGCCTGCCCCATACACTTCCGTCGTCGACTTGAGGCCGCCCGGATCTCCGCCGCCGCCGTTGTATTCGGACAAGTTCGCCTTGGCGTAGATGATTGCGCCCTTCTCACGCAGCCGCGCGACAATCGTCGAGTCCCGCGGAGCCGCGTCCATCGCATAGCTCACGTCCGCGCCGCCGGTCGAGCGCATGTCCTTCGTGTCGAAGACGTCCTTGAACGAAAACGCGACGCAATACATCGGCATCTTGTCGAGATCCGGATTGCGGCCGTATTGCGCATCGAGTTCGGCGGCGCGCTCGAGCGCATCGGGCTGCTTGCGAAAGTCCTCGCACACGGCCGGACACGCTTTCGGCAGCTTGCCCTTCGATGGATGCAGATCGCATTTCGCTTTGCATGTCATCGAGCGCTCGCCGCGCAGGTTCAGCGTGCTCAGGGCGTTGATCTGGCCTGCGTTCGGAAAGCCGACGAGCATGCCGTATTGCTGCTGGACGCTCGGATCGGACTGCGTCGGCTCCATGCGCCCGTATTCGATCGGCGGACCCTTGTATTGGTCGAGGTTCGGCAGGATGTCCGCTGCCGCGACGGTGTCTTTCGGGAATTTCAGCGGCGCCCCCGCCCGCACCGCGCCCGCCGCGACTCTTGCCGGCGCGCCGTCTTTCGTCACGAGCTTCGTGCAGATGCCGTTGTACGCCCGCGCGCGCTCGACATAGGACTGTACGATCTGCGTGCACGTCGTCGCGCCGCTCTGGATCGCGCGGTGCATGCTCTCGATCGTTGCTTCCTCGACGGCAAATCCGCCTTGGGCGAGCGCCGCCGCCGGCATCGTGCTCGCGAATGCGAGCACGGCGGCGAGCATGGAACCTCGCATTGAACGCGGTGAATGGTTCAGATCTGACGTCGAGTTCATTTCCGGCTCCGCTTCGTTGATGACGTCGCCGCGCGAGCGCGCATCGACTCGAGTGGTGACGTGCCGGAAGGGCGCCACCCTACGCGTCAGCGTTGCGTTGCGCCGGTCATCTGTGCAGCGCCGCCGTAGCTGAATTTCTCGCCGGGCAGCCGCGGCGTCGTCGCGGGCGGCTTGCGGCGCTGCGAGGCTCGCTCGTATCCATGCGCGACCTGCAGCAGCGTCAGGTCGTCGAACGGCTTGCCGACGAATTGAATGCCCACGGGCAGATTCTGCTTCGTGTAGCCGCCCGGCATGATCACAGCCGGAAGACCGGTCGTGGACGTGAGCGTGTTCGTGTCTCCCGGCGCTTGTGTGCCGTTGCCGGGCGGCGGCGGCAGCGAGCGATACGGCAGAATGACCGCATCGAGCTCGAACTGCTCCATCGTGCGCACCACTTGCGCGCGCAGCGCATCCTTCAAAGCGAAGCGTGCAACATAGTCCGCACTGCGCTCGGGCGAAGGCAGCGCCATCGCGCGGATGTAGCGCTCGTGAATCTTGTCGAGGCCCGCGGCCGCGAACATGTCTTCGATCTTCTTGAACGGCCGATTCGGCCCGAGACGCTCGAGATACGCATTCGCCGCCGGAATGAGCTCGTACGGATGCGTCGTGCCGCTGACGGCGCTGCTCGTCGCCTCGCGAAGATTCGTGCCGGTCAGCACTGGGTCGAGCACGAGCGCACCTGCCTGCCTGAGATCCGCGAGCGCTTGCTCGAAGAGCTGGTTGACTTGCGGATCGGACGGGCCGCTCGACATCATCTCGCGCAGCACGCCGATGCGGCGCCCTTCGAGAGAGCCGGGGCCGAGCCGCGCCGCCCAATCGTCCTGCGGAAAATGTCCCATCGCCGCGACCGTGCCCAGATCCTCCGCATCCCAACCCGCGATCACCGAGAGCATCGCCGCTGCGTCGTAGACCGAGCGCGCCATCGGCCCGGCGCGATCCTGCGTCGGGCCGCGCGGCACGATGCCTGCGCGCGAGACCATGCCCTGCGTCGCGACGACTCCGACGAGACTGTTGTATGACGCAGGAATCTGCACCGAGCCGCCCGTATCCGTGCCGATGCCGACCGTGGCGAACCACGCGGCGATCGCCGCGCCGGTGCCGTTCGAGGAGCCGCCCGGCGAGTGCGCGGTGTTATAGGGGTTGAGCGTTGCGCCGAGCGGATGCAGCTCGTCGAAGCCGGCCTTGCCGAACCAGTTGACGGTGTTCACCTTCGCAAGAACGATCGCGCCCGCCTGCTTCAGCTTCGCCGTCACGGCCGCGTCGCGCGGCGGAATCGGCGCGCCGAAGGGTTTGAATCCCGACGTCGTCGGCATGCCCGCCACGTCGACGAGATCCTTGATGACGACCGGAATGCCGTGCAGCGGCGAGCGACGGCCCTTCGACTTGCGCTCCGCATCGAGCGCGCGGGCTTCCTCGAGCGCGTGCGGATTGAGAAAGAGCACCGCGTTGATCTTCGGCCCGTGCTTGTCGTACGCCTCTATCCGCTTCAGATAAAGGCTCACGAGCTGCTCCGACGACAATGCGCCGGCATCGGTCGCGGCATGAATGTCCGCGAGCGTCGCCGTCGCGAGATCGAAGTCGGCCGCGAACGCGCAGCTGCATGCGAAAGCCGCCGCAAGAGCAGCAATGAGCGAGCGACGAAGGGCAGTTCTATACGGCATTTTCGTGACCTGAATCGATGCGCTCGTGTTCACGCGTCAAGGCTCGTTCGCCAGCGGCCCGAAGGCGGATGGCGGGACGCGATGCTTCGTCGCCGCCTCGTAGGCCGAGGCAATGCGCAGCAGCAGCGGCTCGGCGAACGGCCGGCCGAGAAAATCGATGCCGACGGGCAGCTTCGCAGCCGCCGGGCCGACGAGGCGCGTGCCGTCGGGGCTCGCGGCGTCGCGAACGCGGTCGTACACGTGCGTCGTGAAGCCCGCGGGGACCGTGATCGCGGGAAATCCCTGCTGACCGAGCAGATTCCAGGACGAGCCGCCATTGCGCGCATTGACGTTCGGCTCGTACGGCGCGCCGAGAATCGGCGCAGGGACGTTGCCCGTCGGATAAGTCAGCGCATCGACGCCGATCTCCTGCATGCACTGCAGGACGATCTGCTGGATCGCGAAACGCTTCTGCACGCGCGCCGCGCCGTCGAGCGCCATCTGCTTCGCTTGCTCGAGCAGCGCGCGCTTGCGATCGGCGCTGCCGGCGAAATCCGGCTGCTGAAAGAAATTCGCCTTGTTCGCGAGATCGGCGACAGACTTGATGTTCGCGTCCCCGCGCTCGCGCAGATATCGCTCCAGCAAGTAGCGCCCTTCGCCGCCGGCGGCGGCAGGCCCGAAATCGCGCAGCGTGAATACGGCCGGCACCGCCTGCGGGTCTGCCGTCAGCTCGAGCGCGGCGATGATGTGATCCTTGGTCGGCGCGCCTGCCTCGTCGACGCCGAACAGCGCCGGGAATTTCTCGACGTAGGCCGCGTTGTTCAGATACGGATTGTGCTTGTCGAGGCAAGACTGAAACAGCGCATGGCCCGGACCGGGATCGACGACGGTCGCGCCGAGCTTGCGCAACACCGCGAGCGCGCGATCGACGATGTCGATGGATTCGGCGTCGGCTTCCGTGAACAGCCGCTTGTCCATGTACTCGCGCACGACGCCGATCCGCACGCCCTGCAGACTGCGCTCGCGCGCGAAGCTGCGATACGGCTGCGCCGGCATGCGATCGATACTGAACACCGTGAGCTCGTCCTTCGGGTCGTACCCGGCGATGACGTCCAGCACGCGCGCGGCGTCCTCGACGGTGCGGCAGATCGGGCCGGTGCGCGTGTTCGATCCGGCGCCGAGCATCCCGTCGCGGCTGACCAGCTCTTGCGTGGGCGCGATCCCGACGGCGCTGTTGTGACGCGCCGGGGTACGAATGGAGGCGCCCGTTTCCTCGGCGATCGCACAGGTCACGAGATTCGCACCGACGGAGGAGCCCGAGCCGCCGCTCGAGCCGCCCGGATAGCGTCGTGTGTCATAGGGATTACAGAACGTGCCGCCGAACGAGCTGCGCGCCATGGGCGATGCGTATTCGCCGAGATTGGACTTGGCGAGGATGATGGCGCCCGCTGCGCGCAGGCGCTTCACGAACGTCGCATCGTCCGGCGGGCGATCGTTCGCGTAGAAGGCGTCTGCGCCGGCCGTCGTGCGCATGTCGAACGTGTCGTATTGATCCTTGATGGACAGCACGACGCCGTGCAACGGACCGATCAGCTTGCCGGTGCGTGCGAAATGGCGATCGAGCGCCGCGGCCGTTTCCAGCGCGTCCGGCATGTCCGGATCGTCGTCTTCGGGATCCGTCATGCTGCGCGCCTTGCGGGCGTCGAATCCCAGCGCAGTGCGCGCGGCGGGGCGCAGATTCAGCGTCGACAGCGCATTGAGCTGGCCCGCATCGGCGATCGGACGCACGTGCCCGAGCAAGCCCTCCGGCTGTTCCACGCACGTGCCGTTGTAGGCCTTGATGCGGGCGAGATACAGGCGCACGAGCTGCTCGGTCGTGATCTGCCTGGACAAGATCCCCTGCTGAATGTGCTCGATGGTCGCTTCTTCGAGATGAAACTTCGCAGCCGGCGGCTTCGTGCTCGCATGGAGCGGGCCGTGAGCTATCAAGCCCGACAGCAGCAGCGCAATGGCATGCGTTGGTTTCATCGCGAGGCGGCGCTAGCGGCGCGTCAGCTGCTCGGGCTTCGAGCCGACCGGCCCGAACGCCGGCGGCGCGAACCGGTGATGCGTCGCGGACTCGTACGCCGTGCCGACCTTGATGAGCATCGGCTCGTCGCCCTGGCCCGCGAAGAACGTGATCGAGATCGGCATCGGATGCGGCAGCTTCGACTGCTGCACGCCCGGCGGCAGCACCGACACATAGTCGGTCTTGGCGGCGTTCAGCGCGTACTGCGGCTCGTAGATCACATCGGTCACCCCTGCCGGCACCGCGATGCGCGGAATCTGGTAGAACGGCGAAATGTCGTCGAGGCTGTGCGTGCCGACGTTCGGCCCCTGGATCTTCGGCGTCGGCACCGTGTTCTCCGGGTGCACGAAGACGTCGATGTCGTTCTCGTACATGACCTTCAACAGCGCCATGCGCGCGACGTAGCTGCGCGCCAGGCGATCGGCCTTGCCTGCGATCGTGTGCTCGTTCCAGGCGAGCCAATTCTTCGCGCCGACGACCGACGCATCCTGGCGGAACTTCGCGTTCGCGATCCAGTCGGCCCACGTCTTGACCTTCGCATCGCCGCGCGCGGCGAGATAGCGATCCATGTCGAGCGTGAAGTCGCTGCAGTTGGAGACGTGGCACGGCGTGACGCCGAACGAATCGAAGTTCGTGATCGTCACCTCGGGCGTGAGCGGCGCCTCGCGCCGGCTGAGCTTCAACAGGTATTCGTATGAGGTCACGTCGTAACCGGGGACCTTGAAATAGAGCTCGCCCTTGTCGTTGCGCCGCGAGAACACCTCCGGCATGAAGCGCGGCAGCAGCTCCGAGAGCGCGTCGGCGAACGTGTACTTCAGGTTCGGCACGCTCGGATCGTCCGGGTAGCCGGGCGTGATCGTCTCGACGAGCTCGGCGCCGAGCTGATCGCGCAGCACGCGCTTCGCCTCCGCGTCGATCTGGTCCGAGATCGCTTCGTGGTTTTTCGTCGGCTTGACGAAGTGCTCGCGCAAGAGCGCGATCCGCACGCCGGCGAGCGGCTTCGGGTTCTTCTTCAGATCCGCGTCGCTGATCGCGGCGCTCGCGTACGGCGTTTCGGGAATGAGCGCTTTCGGCAGCGCGGTGAACGGATCGCGCGAATCGAAGTAGCCCGTCTGCGGATCCTTCATCGCATCGAGCACGAGCGCCGCATCCGCGAGCGAGCGGGCGTGAATGCCGGCGCGATCGTTGAACCACTGATTACCGACGCCGCCGCTGTCCGGAACGATGCCCTTCGTCGTGAGGATCAACGCGATGCCGTTGCGCGAGGCCGGGCCTTGGCAGGAGGCGCCCGATTGCTCGCAAATGCCGATCGTCGCGAGGTTCGCGCCGATCGCGGCACCCGAGCCGCCGCTCGAGCCGCGCACGACGCGCTCGGTGTCGTAGGGATTGCACGCCTGGCCGCTCCATGAGCTGACCTGCTGGCCGCCCTGCACCCAGTTGAATTTCGCTTTCTCCGCGCCGCCGGG
>Ga0164243_10001554_pt1 | contig 38958 bp, 33 predicted proteins | sample OricompcompostOP_FD_108781 | JGI IMG/M metagenome (GOLD analysis project Ga0164243, IMG submission 108781) | Organic Plus compost microbial communities from Emeryville, California, USA - Original compost - Organic plus compost (OP) | ecosystem: Engineered > Solid waste > Mixed feedstock >... | reverse complement strand
GACGCTCGTGCAGCGGCAGATGAGGACGCGGCGGCAGTGAGGCAACGTCAGTCGTTCAGCTAGTAACACTTGCGCGACACCATGGTTTCCACGCCATGCTCGATGCATGACTGCTACTGACTCAGACGAACAGCGACTACAGGGAATAGTCGATCAACTGCGCCGCATGCGGGAGCAATGTGAGCCCAAGTCGAACCAGAATCCTCGATACCATCGGTACTCCAGCGCTGTCTCGGCACTACTTTGGATCATCGACGATCTGGAACGGGAGCGAGGCTGAGCTGGTTCCTCTTTCTTCCCGGCTGAGTCCGGACGGTTGCGTAGCCGACGGTGTCACCGCGCGAGCCCGGGCGGCGGGGGAGTTCGGCTTCGAAGGCGACATGTAGGGTCACCGTGTGAATCTGCCGGGGGCCGTCCAGGACCTCTGTTACCGCTTCCTCTCGCTGGCTCCGGAGGGGATGGTGACCGGCCTCTACCTGACTGGTGGCACCGGGTTCGGGGAGTGGATCGAGGGTCAGTCGGACGTGGACTTCGTCGCCACCCTCACCCATCGGCCATCCGACGGCGAGGTGGAGCAACTGCGGCAGGCACACGAGCAGATGGCGGCGTTCTCCACGATCGATTTCGACGGGATGCACGTCCTCGTCGCCGACCTGGCGTCCGATCCAAGGACGCTGCCGCCGGTGCCCGTGGTGCTGCACCGCGAGTTCCGAGTCGGGCACCTGGACCAACTCGTCGCCTGGCATGAGTTGGCCTGGCACGGCGTCACGGTCACCGGCCCGGAGTTGTCGACGCTCTGCATCTGGACCGACATGCGTGTCCTGCAGGAGTACACCGTCAACAACCTCGACGCCTACTGGCGCAACATCACCGGCGAGCTCGCCACGTCCTCCCCCAATGAGCCGGAGGCGGAACTCGACTACGCCTGCTGCTGGTGCGTACTCGGGGTCGCTCGCCTGCACCACCTGATCGTCACCGGGGAGATGACCACCAAGTCGGGCGCCGGCCACTGGGGTCTCTCCTACTACGACAAACGCTGGCACCGAGTCCTTCGCGAGGCGCTGCGCCTGCGGGTGGGCGGACAGCCCGAATATGACGACCAGGCATCCCGACTCCAGGACACGACCGAGTTCACGGCGTACGTCGTAGAGGTCGGCACGGGCCACCCGGTCGTGCCTTCAGCGGTTTGACGACGAGAAGTGCGGCCCGCACGATCGCCCCGATCGAGCGGGTCCCTGTTCTCAGGTGCACTGTCATCGGCACGACCGAGCGTTCAACCCGCCGCCCCGCGTCACACGGTCGGCGGCAGAAGAGCACGCCGAACTGGGCAGCCGCAAACCGTATGCAGTCGGCTGCCCCCGCATCGCGGGGGTCGGGCGCGGCTGCTCGTGCGGTCCCGGCGCGGCTGCCTTCTGACGCCTGCCGGCGAGGCGGTGGTCGCCTGGTCGCAGGGTGTGGTCGAGGCCGCGCAGACGCTCGCCGACGGCGTGCTGACGCTGCGTGCCGACCGGCAGGCACGGCTGCGCATCTCGGCGAGCCTCACCGTGGCCGAGTACCTGCTGCCGGCCTGGCTGCTCGTCCTGCGCCGCACCCACCCCGGCCTGGACATCGCGGCCGACGTCGCGAACAGCAACGGCGTCGTCGACGCGGTCCGTTCGGGTGCGGTGGACCTCGGGTTCGTCGAGTCGCCCCACATCCCGGCCGACCTGAGCGCGCGCGCCGTCGGCGACGACCGGCTCGCCCTGGTCGTCGCGGCCGGCTATCCGCTCGCCGCCCACGCCTGGCGTGCGCTGCGGCCGACCGACCTCGCCGACCAGCCGCTGCTGCTGCGCGAGCCCGGCTCCGGCACCCGCGACACGTTCCTGAACGCGCTCGAACAGGCCCTGGGTTTCGCGCCGGCGCTGCCCCACGCCATCAGCCTCGGCTCGACCACCACGATCCTCGCCACGGTCCGCGCCGGCGGCGGCATCGGCGTGATCAGTGCCCGCGCGGCCGCGGCCGCGGTCGCCGCGGGCGAACTCGTCGAACTGCGGGTCGAGGGCCTGTCGCTGACCCGCCCGCTGCACGCCCTCTGGCTGGGCCGCACCCCGACCGCCCTCGCCACGGAACTCCTCACGATCGCCGCCACCCCCTCTCCAACGCGGTGACAACCCGCGCGGCTGACCCGAGGTGCCGGACCTTTCGTGCGCGGGGACCGCACGCCGGCACCTGAGGATGAGGCGTCGCGGTCCGCGCGCCGCGACCTTGGGGTCATGACAATCTTGCTTTCCGATCCTCGGGTGGCGGCCGTGCCGGTGCGCGACGTCGGCGAGACGCTGGTGCGTCTCGACGCGGAGTTCGGGCCGGCGCGGGCGTGGGTCCGGCGGGGCCTGGCCGAGCGGCTCGCCGCCGCGCGGGACGCCCTGCCGGCCGGCCTGCGGCTTCGGGTGGTGGAGGGTCACCGGCCGCTGCGGCGGCAGCGGGCCATTGTCGCCGCCTATTCGGCGCGGCTCCGCCGCCTGCACCCCGATCTGCCCGACGCCGAGCTGCGCCGCCTGACGAGCCGGTTCGTGGCACCGGTCGAGGTGGCTCCGCACGTCGCGGCCGCGGCGGTGGACCTGACGCTGGTCGACCCGGAGGGTGCGGAGCTGGACATGGGTACGCCGATCGACGCGACGCCGGAGCAGTCCGGCGGGGCCTGCTACTTCGCCGCGGAGGGGATCGACGCCGACGCTCGTGCGCGCCGGGAGCTGCTGGCGAAGGTGCTGGGCGGCGCCGGCCTGGTGAACTACCCGACGGAGTGGTGGCACTGGAGCTACGGCGACCGCTACTGGGCCCTGCTGACGGGGTCGCCGGCCGCCCTGTACGGCCCGGTCGACACGGAGCCGGTCGCATGAAGACGCTCGCTCCTCGTGACGTGCTCGCGGACGGTCCCCGGCTGACCGTCGACCTGAGCGCGGTCGCGGACAACGTCCGGCTGCTCCGGCGGCGGACGGCGGCGCAGCTGATGGCCGTGGTCAAGGCCGACGGGTTCGGCCACGGCGCGGTCGACGTCGCCCGTACCGCCCTCGCCGCCGGCGCGGGCTGGCTGGGTGTGACGAGCGTGCGGGAAGCGGTCGCCCTGCGCGACGCCGGGCTGCGGGTGCCGGTGCTGAGCTGGCTCAACCCGGTCGACGCCGACTTCGACACGGCGGTACGCCGGGGCGTGGACCTGGCGGTGCCCAGCCGTGAGCACCTCGACGCGATCAGCCGCGCCGACGGCCTCGCGCGCGTGCACCTGCACCTGGACACCGGCATGGCCCGCGACGGCGCCGAACCGGGGGCCTGGCTCGACCTGTGCCGGCGGGCGTCCGCCGCCGAGCGGGACGGGCGGATCCGGGTGGTCGGCGTGATGGGACACCTCGCGTGCGCGGAGACGCCGGAGCATCCGGCCAACGCGGCGGGCCGCCGGCTGTTCGAATGGGGTGTGGCCACGGCCCGCGACGCGGGCCTGCGGCCGGCCGTGCGCCACCTCGCCGCCTCGGCGGCGACGCTCACCGAGCCGCGTTCCCATTTCGATCTGGTACGGGTCGGCGCCGCGCTGGTCGGCATCGACCCGACCGGCACCACCGCCCTGCGTACCGCGCTGCGGCTGGCCGCGCCGATCGTGGCCGTCCGCCGGGTCCCGGCCGGGACGCCGGTCGGCTACGGGCACGCCTGGCGTGCGCCGGTGGCGACCACACTCGGCCTGGTGCCGATCGGGTACGGCGACGGCCTGCCCCGCACCGCCTGGGCCCGGGCGGAAGTGCAGGTTCGCGGCCGGCGGCGCCGGCTCGCCGGCCGCATCTCCATGGACCAGTTCGTGGTCGACCTCGGCGGCGATCCGGTGCGGCCCGGCGAGACCGCCACCGTGTTCGGCCCGGGTGACGCCGGTGAGCCGACGCTCGCGGACTGGGCGGGCTGGGCGGACACGATCCCGCACGAGCTCGTCACCGGGCTCGGCCCCCGGCTGCGCCGCCATGTCGTGCCCGCCGGCCACGGGAGCCTGGCATGACCGGACGCCGTACCCGGGTCGCCGTCATCGGCGGCGGCCAGAACTGCGAACACGAGGTCTCCCTCGCGTCCGCCGCCGCGGCCGCGGCGGCGCTCGATCCCGGCAGGTACGACGTGGTGGCTCTGACCATCGGCGTCGACGGGGGCTGGCGGGACGAGCGCGACCGGCCGATCGGCCTGGCCGCCGCCGTGGAGGTGCTCCGCGGCTGCGACGTGGCCCTGCCGCTGGTGCACGGGCCGCGCGGCGAGGACGGCACGCTGGCCGCCCTGCTCGACCTCGCCGGCGTGCCGTACGCCGGCTCCGGGCTGGCCGCCGGCGCGGTCGCGATGGACAAATGGGTCACCAAGCTGGTGGCGGAGGCCATCGGCATCGCGACCGCGCCGGGTGTGCTGCTCACCGCCGCGACCGCCGCGGCGTACACCTGGAGCCACCCGGTCGTCGTCAAGCCGGTCTCGGCCGGCTCCAGCCAGGGCGTCGCGCGGGTGGACCACCCCGGGCAGCTGGCCGCGGCGCTCGACGGCGCGCTGGCGCTGGACCGTCGCGTGCTGGTCGAGGACGTGGTCGAGGGCCGGGAGGTCGACGTCGCGGTGCTGGCCCGCGCGGACGGTACGCGGATCGTCGCGCCGGCGCTGGAGATCGTCGTCGCCGGCGGCCTGTTCGACTACGCCACGAAGTACGGCGGGTCGGCGGTCTTCCGGGTGCCGGCTCCGCTGGCCGAGGCGGAGCGCACGGCGCTCGAACAGGCCGCGCTCGCGACGTACGACGCGCTGGGGTGCCGCGGTGTCGCGCGGGTGGACTTCTTCCTCACCGCGGACGGGCCGGTCCTCAACGAGGTCAACACCACGCCGGGCCTGACCGGCCAGTCGCAGGTGCCGCGGATGTTCGCCGCGGCGGGCCTCCCGTACCCCGGGCTGCTCGACGTCCTCGTCCAGGACGCCCTGGTCGGCGCGTCGTAAGGTCGCTGCGTGAACGTGCCCCGACCCGCGTGGCAGGAGTGGCTGCCGGACGCCGCGGCAGGACTGATCGTCGCTGCCCTCGGGCTCGTCATCGCGATCCTGAGCTACGGCACGTTCGACCGGTTCGCACCGGATTCGCCGGGAGTGCTGAGCCCTGACCAGAGGGTGGCGGTGCTCGCGGTCATCGCGGTGGTCACCGGGGTCGCGGTGGGCCTCAGCCGCCTCGCCCCCGGTGCCGCGCTCGCGCTGGTGTGGGCGTTGGCCGGGATTCACGTGGTGGTCGGCGTGCCGATCCTGGTCACCGAGCTCGCCATCGCGGTGGTGGCGTTCGGGACGGCCCGCTGGGGCAGCACGGCGGTCGTGTGGCTCAGCGCGCTGTCCATCCCGGCCGGCGCGATCGTCGCGGTCGCGTTCCTCGCCCCTGACCTGCACCGGATCCTGGCCAGGTTCCTCGACCTGCGCGCGTTGCAGAGCCTGGGGGAGACGTGGCAACCCTTCGCCGCCGTGGTCGGCGCGGCGCTGCTCGGCGTGCCGTGGATGGCCGGGATGGTGCTGCGGGTGGCCGCGCGGGCCCGGACGACCGTGGATCTCGCCTCGGCCGACGTCGCCCGGGCCGAGGCGGACCGCGCGCAGGCCCAGCAGATCGCCCGGCTGCGCGAGGACCAGGCCCGCCTCGCGCGCGACGTGCACGATGTCGTCGGCCACTCCCTCGCGGTGATCCTCGCCCAGGCGGAGTCCGGCCAGTACCTGCCGGACGGCGACCCGGCGGCGCTCAAGACGACGCTGGCCAACATCGCCACCTCGGCCCGTACCTCGCTGCAGAGCGTGCGGCAGGTGCTGTCGGCCACGCAGGAGAGCGTCGCGGCCTCGACGCAGAGCCTGGACAGCCTGGTCGACGGGCTGCGCACCAGTGGCCACGAGGTCGTCTCGACGCAGACCGGCGCGCCGCAGTCGATGCCGCCGGAGCTCGAGGTGATCGCATTCCGCACGTTGCAGGAAATGGTGACGAACGCGATGAAACACGGCCGACGGGATCGCCCCATCACCGTGGAACGCCGCTGGCCGGACGGAGACTGGGAGGCCACCCTGCGGATCTCGGTGAGCAACGCCGCGGCGGCCGCCCCGGCGGCGGACTGGACCGGCGGGCAGGGCCTGACCGGCATGCGGCAACGCGTGGAGTCGGTCGGCGGACGCCTGGACGTCGACCGCCACGAGGTGGCCGGGGAGCCGAGGTTCACCGCGACCGCGTGGATCCCCGTGCGGCGGCTGCTGCCATGACCGACTCGATCAGCGTCCTGCTCGCGGACGACCAGGAGCTGTTCCGCTCCGGCGTGGCGGTCATCGTGGACGCGCAGGAGGGCATGTCCGTGGTCGGCGCCGCCGCCGACGGAAGCGAAGCGGTCCGCCTCGTCGACGAGCTGGCCCCCGACGTCGTGCTGATGGACATCCGGATGCCGGGGATGGACGGCGTCGAGGCGACCCGGCAGATCTTCCTGCCGGAGCGGGTCGACCGGCGCACCAAGCCGGTCCGCGTGCTGGTGCTGACCACCTTCAACCTGGACGACCGGGCGGCCACGGCGATCCGGTACGGGGCGAGCGGCTTCCTGCTCAAGGACACCACGCCGGTGATGCTGCGCGACGCCATCCGCACCGTCCACAGCGGCAACGCCGTCCTCGCGCCGCCCGACCTGACGACGCTGATGGACCACCACTTCCGGGCACCCGTCCCGGTGCCCGACGCGTACCTCACCCTGACCGACAAGGAACGCGACGTGTTCACCGCCGCCGCGCGCGGCCTGTCCAACGCCGAGATCGCCGCCCAGGTGTTCGCCAGCGAGTCGACGGTCAAGACGCACATCGGCGCGATCCTGCGCAAGTTGGGGCTGCGCGACCGTGTGCAGATCGTCGTGTTCGCCTACGAACACGGGCTCGTCCCACCGCGCTGACCGGACGGTGGGGCGGTGGTGCGGCGGACGACGAGGGTGGGGGAGAGCCGGACCTGGGCGGTGGGCCGCGTCCGGTCGGCGATGCGGTCCAGCAGCAGGCGGGCGGCGTTGGCGCCGATCTGGTGCCCGGCCTGGTCGACGCTGGTCAGCGAGATCGGGCGGAAGGCGGCGAAGGTCGTGTTGTCGTAGCCGGCCACGGAGATGTCCTCGGGCACGCGCAGCCCCGCCTCGGCGATGGCGTCGAGGACGCCCATGGCGACGATGTCCGCGCCGGCGAAGATGGCGGTGGGCGGCACGGGACGGGCGAGCAGCTCCCGCGCGCCGAGGTAGCCGCCCTCCTGCGTGTAGCTGGTGGAGGCGATGTCGACGTACGCGGCCAGGCCGCGGGCCTCCATGGCGTGGCGGTAACCGGAGGCGCGGATGGCGTTGGGCATCTCGACGACCCGGTCGCGGTCGGTCTCGTGGTGCTCGATGTGGGCGATCCGCTGGTGGCCGAGGTCCGCGAGGTGGTCGACGACGAGGGCGGCGCCGGTGAAGTCGTCGTCGGCGACGGTGTCGTATCCGCCGGACCGGCCGTGGCGGCCGATGACCACCGTGGGAACGGCCCTCGCCACGTGGTCCAGGTGCGCGCGCGAGGAGATCGGCGCGATGAGGGCCAGCCCGTCCATGCTGCGGTCGATCATGGCGTGGGTGACCTTGGCCTCGGCCCCCTCGCCGTTGCAGCCGGGCCCGAGCAACACCTGGTAGTCGGTGTCGGCGAGCTGCTCGGTGAAGCCGTCGAGGATCTGGGCGAAGAACGGGTTGACGATGTTCGGCAGCATCACGCCGATGGTGTACGTCTGGCCACGCATGCCGCGGGCGGTGGCGTTCGGGCGGTAGCCGAGTTCGGCGATGGCCCGGCGCACCTTGTCCCGCATGGCCGGGCTGACCCCGTACGCGTTGCGCAGCACCTTGGAGACCGCGGTGGTGGAGACCTGGGCGTGCCGGGCCACGTCGACGATGGTGACCCGCCGGGACGGCGCCAGCGGCCCGCTCATCCGGCTCCCTCCCGTGGCGAAGTGCGGAAAACGTTGCCCGGGCAGTCTAGCCGGTGACTCTTGACGTCCCATCGATGAACTCCTAGGGTCAGGCGAAACATTTTGGAAAACGTTACACACCACGTCCCGTCACCGCTGTGAAACGTTTCAAGAAGGTTGTCCCAATGACAGCTGTCCCGAACAGACGCACCACGCCGCCGTGGTGGTTCGCGGCGCCGGCGATGGCGCTGTTCGCCTTCGTGGTGCTCATCCCGAGCGCGCGCGGCGTCTACTACGCCTTCACCGACTGGGACGGCCTGAGCCCCGACCTCTCCTGGATCGGGTTCGGCAACTTCGCCGAGATGCCGCGCGACCCGGTCGCGCGGCAGGCGATCTGGCACACGCTGGTCATCGCGGTCGCCGTCACCGTCGTCCAAAATGGATTCGGTCTGCTGCTGGCCCTCGGCGTGAACGCCAGGATCAAGTCTCGCAACGTCCTGCGGGTGCTGCTGTTCGCGCCGGCGGTGGTCACGCCGATCGTGACCGCGTACCTCTGGCGAAACCTGCTCGGGCCGGACGGGGCGGTCAACAGCCTGCTCGGCGCGGTCGGGCTCGACTCCTGGCGGCAGGACTGGCTCGGCAACCCGCGGCTGGCGCTGTGGGCGGTCGTCGGCGTGGTCGTGTGGCAGTTCGGCGGCTACTCGATGGTGATCTTCCTGGCCGGCCTGCAGTCCGTGCCGCGGGAAATCTACGAAGCCGCGGCGATCGACGGCACCGGGCCGGTGCGCCGGTTCTGGTCGGTCGTCCGGCCGCTGCTGGCACCCGCCTTCACGATCAACCTGATGCTGTCGATCATCGGCGGCATCAAGCTCTTCGACCAGGTGTACGCGCTGACCGGCGGCGGCCCCGGGCACGCCACGGACACCATCTCCACCCTGATCTACAAGGACGCCTTCACACTCGGCGAGTTCGGCTACAGCATCGCCCTCGCCGTGGTGCTGACGGTCATCGTGGCCGTCGCCTCGACCGGCCAGTATCTCGTGCTGGCCCGCAACGAGAGGGCGGCGTCGTGAACCGGTACCGCTGGCGCACGTTCGGCCTGGAGCTGGCGATGGTGGCCACCGGGCTGGTCGTCGCCTTCCCGGTGTACGTGCTGGTCAACCTCGCGGTCCGGCCGGCGTCGGACACCTCGTCGCCGATCCGCCCGACCGCCGACCCGACGATCGCGAACTTCACCCACGCCTGGCGGGAGGGAGCGCTCGGCGGCGCGTTGCTCAACAGCGTGCTCGTGACCGCCCTGAGCGTCCTCGTCGTCCTCGCGGTCTCCGCGCTCGCCGCCTATCCGCTCGCGCGGGCGACGGCGGCGTGGTCGCGGGCCACGTTCCTGCTCGTCATGCTCGGACTGGTCCTCCCGTTCCAACTGGCCGCCCTGCCGCTGTACCAGACGATGCGGGATTTGGGGCTGCTCGGCACGGTGTGGGCCCTGGTGCTCTTCTACGCGGGCCTCCAGGTGCCGTTCACCACGTTCCTCTACATCGGATTCATGCGGGCGTTGCCGCGCGACTTCGAGGACGCCGCCGCGATCGACGGATGCCGGCCGCTGGAGGTCTTCCGGTACGTGGTGTTCCCGATGCTCAGGCCGGTCACCGTCACGGCGCTGGTCCTGAACGCCATTTCGGTGTGGAACGACTTCTTCACCCCGCTGCTGTACCTGTCCGGCAGCGCACAGCAGACCGTGCCCGTCGCGATATCCGGTTTCGTCGGCCAGTACGTCTCCGACTGGAACCTCATCTTCGCCGCGCTGGTGATCAGCATCGTGCCGGTCCTGGCCGTCTACTTCGCGTTGCAACGCAGCATCGTCCAAGGCTTCGCCTTCGGGCTGAAGGGATGACAACCATGAAGGTACGCACAATCCCGGCCATGATCGCGGCCGTCACCGCGGTGAGCATGGTGGCCGCCTGCGGCGGTGGCACCGACGCGGGTTCCGGCGACGGCCGGACCCTGACCCTCGCCTCGGTCGACCAGGGCTCCGTCGAGGAGGTCGTGAAGGCGTTCGAGGCGGCCAACCCCGGCGTCACGGTGAGGTTCACCACCAGCGGCGCCGACCAGTACCAGCAGCAGATCCGCACGCAGCTGGCCTCCGGCACCGCACCGGACGTGATGACGGTGTGGCCCGGCAACGGCAACCCCGCCGCCACGCACGTGCTGGCCAAGCCCGGCTACCTGCTGGACCTCTCCGACCGGCCGTGGGCGGCGAAGCTGCCAGAGGCGGTCAGGAGCGTCGCCGGGTACGAGGGCCGCACGTACAACGCCGTCTTCGGGCTCAACGGCATCGGCGCCGTCTACAACGAGCAGGCGATGGCCAAGGCGGGGCTGACGCCGCCCGGCACCTGGACCGAGCTGCTGGCGTTCTGCGCGGCGGCGGCGGGCAAGGGCACGCCGGCGTTCGCGCTCGGCATCCAGGACAACTGGGTCACGCAGCTCGCCCTGTACGCACTGGCCGCCACCGTCGTCTACGGCGCCGACCGCGACTTCGACGCGCGGATGCGGGCCGGGCAGGCCACGTTCGCGAACTCGGCGTGGACCACCGCCATGGCCAAGTACCAGGAGATGGACCGCAACGGCTGCTTCCAGAAGAACCCGTTGGGCACCAGCTACGAGGCCAGCCAGGAGCTCGTGGCGAGCGGCAGGACGCTCGGCATCATCCAGGGGAACTGGGTCGTCGCCCTGCTGAAGGAGAAGAACCCGGCCAGCAGCTACGTCCTCGTGCCGCTGCCGGCCACCGACGACCCGGGCTCGTTCCTGATGCCCGCCGCCGCGGGGGCCGGCTACGGCGTGAACGCCAAGGCGAAGAACAGGGAGCTGGCGCTGAGGTTCGTCGACTTCGTCATGTCGTCCGGCGGCATGACGGTGTTCAACGCCAAGCAGGGCAGCCTGCCGTCGCTGCCCGACTCCGGGTCCGCGGTGGACCCGGCCTTCACCGAACTCACCACGTTCATCCGGGGCGACCGCACGGTGCCGTTCATGGACCAGCTGTGGCCCAACGCCAAGGTCCAGCAGACGATGCTGACCGGGCTTCAGGAGATCTTCAGTGGACAGTCCACGCCGGACAGGGTCCTCGCCGCGATGGACGCCGCGTACGAGGCCGGCGCGTGACGCGCCGGCGGCAAGGGAGGGCACCAGTGGCAAGCATCAGACAGCGCCGGCGCGTGCTGGCCGGAGTGGGGGCGGGTGTGGCTCTGCTCGCGTCGCAGGCGTTGACCGCCGGCCCGGCGGCCGGGCACGGCGGCGGCGAACCCCACGTCCGGGTCGTCAACCTGCAGGTAGACGGCCGCTACGACCGACCGCTCGGCATCGACAACACCACCCCGACCTTCGGCTGGCAGATCAGCGAGACCCGGCGGGCCGCGGCGCACCCCTGCCACCGGCCGCGTTCCCAGGCTGCCTGTCCCGGCGACCGGCAGACCGCGTACCAGATCCGCGCCGCGACCAGCGAACGCGACCTCGACCGGGGCCGGCTGATCTGGGACTCCGGCAAGGTCGCCTCGGACCGGCAGACCGGCGTCCCGTACGCGGGCCGCCCCCTCGCCTCCCGGCAGCAGATGGTGTGGCAGGTACGCGTCTGGGACGCCGACCGCCGCCCGTCCGACTGGAGCGAGCCCGGCGCGTGGGAGATGGGCCTGCTCGACCAGGCCGACTGGGGCCCGGCGCGGTGGATCGAGTACCCCGGCCGCACCGAGACCCAGGCCATGCCGATCTTCGCCCGCCAGTTCACCGTCGATCACCGGCGCACGGTCGCCAAGGCCCGCCTGTACCTGTCCGGAATCGGCCTGCACAAGCCGACCGTCAACGGGCGGACGCTGACCGACGAGGTCCTCGCGCCGGGCAACTCCAACTACCAGCTCTCCAGCGAGTACCGCACGTACGACGTCACCGGCCAGCTGCGCGCGGGTGCCAACACGCTCGGCGTGCGGCTCGGCAACGGCCCGGCGTACGTGCGGCGCAGCGTCACCAACCCCGCCGTCGGACGCACCGCGCCGTACTCCTGGTGGCAGAGCCAGCTCAAGGGCAGCGGCACCCTCGCCGCCGGCGTCGCGGCCGGCGCCACCACCGTCACGCTGGACAACGTCGCCAACTACCACGTCGGCGGCACGATCAACATCGACACCGGCGACGGCGGCGACCGCCTCGAATCCCGCGTCATCACCGCGATCGGCGCCACCGAGATCACCTTCACGCCCGGGTTGGCGCGGCCGCACGCCGCCGGTGCCCGGGTCACCGGGTCCGGCAACAACATCGCCGCCAGCGACCCCAGCGCAGGCGCCGCGGTCACCCCCCGCCTGATCGCCCGGCTGGAGATCTCGTACCGCGACGGCGGCGGCGACGTCGTCGTCTCCGACCGCCGCTGGCGCACCGCCCTGGGCCCGCTGGTCACCGACGCGTGGTACTCCGGCGCCGACTACGACGCCCGCCGCGAACAGCCCGGCTGGGACGAGCCCCGGTCCGACCTCTCCGCCACCGCCAAGCGCCGGGACGGCACGCCGACCGGCTGGATCGACGCCGGCATCGCGCCACCCCCCAACCTCGCCACCCGGCTCGTCGCCCGCGCCGGCGAACCCGTCACGATCGCCGAAACCTTCACGCCCGTGTCCGTCACCAACCCCGCCCCCGGCACCTGGGTGTTCGACTTCGGCCAGAACATCGTCGGGTGGCCGCGGCTGCGGCTGCGCGACGGCGTGCCGGCCGGCACCACGATCCGCATGTCGCCGGCCGAGTCGCTCGCCGCGGACGGCACCGTCGACCAGGCCTCGCTGCGGGGCGGCGGCGGAAGCCGGGGCGTCGACCTGTTCAACACGTACACGACCGCCGGCCTGCGCGGCGGGGAGACCTGGCAGCCCGACTTCTCGTACTTCGGCATGCAGTGGGTCCAGGTCACCGGGCTGCCCGAGGAGTACGTCCCGACCCGGGACACCATCACCGGGCTCCGGCTCCAGGCGGCCACGCCGCAGGCGGGGGAGGTGACGACGTCCAGCGCGCGGATCAACCGCATCGCCACGATGACCCGCTACTCCTTCGCCGGCAACGTCATGTCGGTCTTCACCGACTGCCCCGGGCGGGAGAAGCTGTCGTACCCGGCGGACTACACCATGCCGATGGGGGCCATCCACCGCAACCACCAGCTCGCGGCCTACCTGCGCACCACCATGCACCACCTCGTGGAGGGCCAGTCCCGCGCCGACACCCCGATGTTCGGCAACGTGGCGCTGAAGACCCCCGTCTACGACTGGGGCTACAGCGGCCGTTTCGGCGACGAGATCAACTGGGGCAACGCCATCATCCTCGTCCCGGCGATGCTGTACGAGCTGTACGGCGACACCCAGACCATGGCCCGCTACTACGACCGGATGGTCGAGTTCGCCGACTACATCCAGCGGCAGAAGGTCGGCACCGGCGCGGACGCGCACATCGTCGACGCGGCGCTCGCCGACTGGGTCTCGGCCGACCAGACGTCGGGCCGGATCACCGGCACGTGGGGCTACTACGTCATGATCAGCAAGCTCGCCATGATGGCGCGGCTGACCGGTCACGCCGCCGACGCGGCCAGGTACGAGGCCCTCGCCGCCGACATCAGGACGGCGTTCAACACCCACTTCTACAACACCACGCTGCGCCGGTACACCGCCGCGGGGAACGCCGGCACCACCGGTGCCACCCAGGCCGCACAGGCCCTCGCCCTCGACGCGGGGCTCGTGCCGGAGAGTGAGCGCCAGGCCGTCGTCGACGCGCTCGTCGAGCTCGTCTACGCGTTCCACCCCAACGGCGACGGCCCGCACTTCAGCGCCGGCACCATCGGCATGGCCGCCACCGTCCGCGCGCTCGCCGCGGCCGGCCGGGACGATGTCCTCTGGGACGTGCTCCAGGAGGACGACCAGCCGAGCTACGGCTACTTCATGGCGTCCACGGTCGCCAACCCCGGCGGCATGACCACCATCGGGGAACGCTGGAACCGCGGCGACTCCAAGAACCACATGATCCTCGCGCAGATCGACGAGTGGTTCCACAGTGGAATCGTCGGCATTCGCGGGGACGCCGGCACTCCGGCGTACCGGCAGCTGGTCTTCCAGCCCAAGGTGGTCGGCGACCTGACCTTCGCCCGGGGCAGCTACCGCACGCCGGCCGGCACCGCCCGCGCCGAATGGTCCAAGCAGGACGGCCGGTTCCGGCTGGCGGTGGCCGTACCCACCAACACCACCGCCGAGGTCTGGGTACCCACCCTGGGCGGCCGGGTCACCGGCGTGCCGGACCGGGCCCGGTTCCTGCGCGTGGACGGTGGCTACGCCGTCTACCGCGTCGCCTCCGGCAGCTACACCTTCACCACCGTGACGGCGTGACGTTCCACCGCCACAGGTCCGGGCCCGGCCGCCAGCCGGGCCCGGGCCCCGCTCGGCCTCCGGTCAGCGCCAATGCCGAATCCGGACTTCTCACCCGCCACGGCGCCGGCCTCTACCCTTCAGCGTTCAGGCGGACTGGCAGGCCGGCGCACCGGGAGGGCGGCCCTCCACGACGTCGTTACAGCCGCGTCACCTGCGAACGCGATCCGCGTCGACGGAACGGGCGACGGGTTCCCGACCTCGTCGGGTGACGGGCCCGGGCAGAAGACGTCCCGGCCCGGCAGCGTTCCCGTGGTGAGGAACGTGGTGGCGATGTCCGCGGCGCACGGTCCGGACCGGATGCCGTACACGCCGTGGCCGCCCGCGTCCTGGGTGACCAGCGCGGCCCGCCGGTCCAGCGCGCGGCGCATCCCGAGCGCGCCGAGCCAGCCGGTCGCCGGGTCGCGCAGGTTCTGCAGGATAAGGACGTTGCGCGGCCCCTTGCCGGTCACGGCCACCGGTGGTTCCAGCGGACGCGACGGCCAGAACGCGCACGGCCAGACGTTGGCCGGCATGCCGGCGGTGATCGGGAACAGCCGGCGGTCGACGGCCACGTCGCGGGCGTACCGGTCGACGTCGCGCGGCCACGCCGTGTCGCCGCAGACGATCGCGTAGAGGACGGCGATGCTGTTGTCGACCGGCACCTGGGCCCCGGAGGCCGCGCGCGATGGGAAGGGCCCCTTCCTCACACCAGGCGTGAGGAAGGGGCCCTTCCCATCGTCAGCGTGCCGCGGCGCGGACACGGCGGCCGGCGGTGTCCGCGCGCCGGCGAATGCCTGCCAGATCGCGGCGAGCAGCGGGAAGTCGCGGTCGTCACCCAGCAGGACGCGGGTCGTCTGGCGGTAGAAGGCGCCGGTGACCACGAGGTCGGGCGTCACGAGGGGATCCCGGTCGAGCGCGGCCGCGGTCGCGAGATAGGTCTCGGCCACCGCGGCCGGCGTCGCGCCGAGCCCGTACTCGTCGTCACGGGCGGCCGCCCAGCCGGTGAAGTCGGGGAAGCGTACCGCCATGGACGTGCTGAACTGCCGCATGTGGCCGTGCCAGATGCGGTTGGGGTCGACCGCGCTGTCCAGGACGATGCGGTCGCCGCGGTCCGGGAACATCGTGGCGTAGACCGCGCCGAGGTACGTGCCGTAGGAGTATCCGAGATAGGACAGCTTCGACTCGCCGAGCGCGGCCCGGATGCGGTCCATGTCGCGCGCGGTGTCGGCGGTGGTGATGTGCGGCAGCAGGTCGCCGGAGCGCGCGGTGCAGGTGCGCGCGGTCGTGCGGGCGAACTCGATGTTCCCGGCGATCGACCCGTCCGGCGCCGGGTAGGGCAGGATGAGGTCGGCCACCGCGGCCGGGTCCGTGATGCCGCACGTGATCGGGGTGCTCGCCCCGACGCCGCGGGGGTCGAACCCGATCAGGTCGTAGCGGGCCCGCACCTCGGCCGGCAGCGCGGCGGCGAGGAAGCTCGGCATGTCGAGTCCGGAGTTGCCGGGCCCGCCCGGGTTGGCCAGCAGGATGCCGCGCCGCAGGCCCGCCCCGGTGGCGGGAATCCGGGAGATCGTCAGGTCGATCTGGCGGCCGTACGGCTTGCGATGGTCCAACGGCACGCGCAGCGTGGCGCACCGCTGGCGGGCGTCGCGCGTCGACCCGTCGGCCGGTGGCGGGCAGGTTCCCCAGACCGGCCCGCCCGGTGCGGCCGTGGCGCCGGCCGGTGCCGGCGGGGTGACGGTGACCGCGAGCACGGCCACCGCGAGGAGTGCGACGGTCCGGCGCGTCCGTGGACGGCTTGCGTCGTCGTGCATGGAAACCTCCAGAGCTGTGGCCGCGATCGTCGTAGCGCCGGTCCAGGGCGTCCTACTGGTCGTCGAGAAAGAGGTCTTCGATCGGCAGGCCGAACAGCCTGGCGAGACGGAAGGCGAGCGGGAGGCTCGGGTCGAACTTCCCTGTTTCGATCGCGTTGATCGTCTGCCTGGACACGCTGACCCGCTGGGCCAGGTCGGCCTGCGTCCAGCCGCGTCCGGCCCGAAGTTCCGTGATGCGGTTCTTCATCGGTACCTGATCTTGCCGACGGCGAAGGCGATCAGATAGACGACTCCCAGGAGCGCGGGGAAGACGGCGACATTCACGTCGTACGGGACGCGGCCACCCGCTTCGGCGACGACATAGCCGAACCCGACGACCCATCCCACCCCGAGGGTGACGGCCAACGCATCCTGCATGATCTTCCGCTGCAACTCGTCGAGTGCGCGGAGAAAGCGCGTGAAGGCGACGATCCATCCGACGCCGACGAGAACATTGGCGACGACCGCGGCCCAGGTCGCCACCTCGTGCTGCGAGTCCCACAGGACCCGCGGACCGAACCTGGCCAAGGCCAGAGTCGCCGCCCAGGCGAGCGTCCAGACCACGAGTCGAACGGTCGCCTTGATCGAGTCCCGATAGCCGCCAGTCCCGTTCCGTGCTTCCACCAGCAGTCCTTCCCGGAGGGAGAAGTCAAGTTCACTTGACACGGTAGAGGGCGACCCGCCGCGATGTCAAGGACACTTGACATCGGCTGACCGCGGAGGGTTGGCGTCCAATCCAGGTGGCGGGGCTGGCCGTCGTACTCCTGCGCGGCCGTGCGCATCCCGTGCCTGGGGGATTCCGGGTCCGACCGTCATCCTCGCGCGGACCGCCCCGGGCACCCCGCCTCCACCAGGCTGACCCCTTGGTCAGAAGGCAAGGCTGTGGTGTTCGCCGGCGGCGACGTCGAAGGCTCCCGGTGCCGTCAACGGGACCGTCGTGACCGGTGTCAGGCGGACCGGCGGCCCGGCGTCGCCGAGCTGCCCGAAGTTGTTGCGGCCCCAGGCGAGAACCTCGCCGGTGGACGTCACCGCCAGGCTGTGGACGCCGCCGCCGGCGACGGCGACGACGGCGGCACCGGCCGGCAGCGCCACCGCTACCGGCGCGGCGCGGTTGGTGCCGGTGCCGTCGCCGATCTGGCCGGCGGTGTTGGCACCCCAGGCCAGGACCTGTCCGGTCGAGGTGACCGCGAGGCTGTGGTGGAGACCGGCGGCGATGGCGACGACCCTGACACCGGCGGGCAGTGCCACGGGTACCGGTGCACTGCGGTCGATGGTGGTGCCGTCGCCGAGTTGGCCGTAGCGGTTGTATCCCCAGGCGTACAGGCCGCCGGGCGACGTCAGGGCGAGGCTGTGGAATCCGCCGGCGGCGACGGCCACGACGGTGCCCGGCAGGGGCACCCGCACCGGACTGCGGCGCGGCGTTCTGGTGCCGTCGGCCACCTGGTTGTAGGCGTTGTTCCCCCAAGCGAACACCTCGCCGGCGGCGAGAGCAAGGCTGTGTACGTTGCCCGCGGCGACCGCCTGGACGGGCGGCACCGCGACTCGCACCGGGGTGGCGCGCGGTACAACGGTGCCGTCCCCGACCTGCCCGGAGCTGTTGCGGCCCCAGGCGTACACGTCACCGTCACTGGTCGAGATGATGCTGTGGGCGAGGCCGCCACCGGCGCTGGCGACGACGGTGCCCGCGGGAAGGAGGGCCTGGACGGGTGTGTCGCGCGTGGTGAGCGTGCCATCCCCGAGCTGGCCGTCGGTGTTGTCGCCCCAGGTGAACAGGCCTCCGGTGGTGGGTGCCGCCAGGCTGTGCCGGTAGCCCGCCGCGATCTCACCGACGACCGTGGTGCTGGCCAGCGCGACCCGGACCGCGACCGGGCTGTCGACGCTGGAGCCGTCTCCCAGTTGGGACGACGTGTTCCTTCCCCAGGCCGCCGCCGGGTCCCGCGTCGGCGACACGAGCACCACGCTGAAGGTCGCGCCGCCAGCGGCGACGGTAACCGTGCCGGTGGACGTCGGAACGAATTGCGGGGCGGGATGCATCGCGCCGCTCCCGTCGGATCCCCACACCAGAAGCCGGCCGTTGGCGGTGATGCCGAGGCTGTGGTTCTGGGCTCCGCTGATGCGGATCACCGGCGTACCCGGCGGCAGCGACACCGGCACAGGCACCGGCTGGTCGATTCCGTGGGGTTCGCCGATGCCGAGCTGGCCGCTCTCGTTGTCGCCCCAGGCGAGCAGCTGCCCGGTCGTGGTGAGCGCGAGGCTGTGCCCGGCGCCGGCGGCGATCTCGGCGGCCGCGGTCGCGCCGGGCAACGAGACCGGGGCCGGCACGGTGCGGTTGGTGGTCGTACCGTCGCCGAGCTGGCCGGCGGCGGTAAGCGCCATGCTGTGCGAACCCCCGGCCTCGAACGTCGCGATCGTGGTGCCGGGTGGCAGTGCGACCGGCACCGGCACGCTGCGCGGGACCCCGCTCGTACCGATGCCAAGCTGGCCAGAGGTGTTGTTGCCCCAGGCGAACAGCTGACCGCTGGAGGCCAAGGCGAGGCTGTGCAGTCCGCCGCCGTGGATGGCCACGATGGTGGTACCGGCGGGGAAGACAACCGGAGCCGGCAGGCTACGCGAGATCGTCGTGCCGTCGCCCAGCTCGCCGTACTCGTTGGTGCCCCACGACAGCACCTGACCCGAGGAGGTCAGCGCCAGGCTGAACCGGCCCCCGGCGGAGATCGCGATGGCCGTCGTGCCGGCGGGCAGCGCCGCCTCCACCGGGCGGTCCCGGTCGGTGAGGGTGCCATCACCCAGCCGGCCGTCCTCGTTGCTCCCCCACGCCAGCACCCGACCGTCGGCCGTGAGCGCGAGGCCGTGGTCGTTGCCCGCGTCGACGTCGACGAGCGTGCCACCCGCCGGCGACAACACCGGCACGGGCCTGGACCGGTGGCGGTCGGTGCCGTCACCCAGCTGGTGGTGGACGTTGTTTCCCCAGGCGAGGGCCGACGGGTCCGCGGGGTCAGCCGCGGCGGGTGCCGGCACGGCGGCCAGACCACAAGCCGCCACGACCGCCCCGACAAGGGCGGCACCCATGCGGCGGACGATCCGGCCAGGGTCGCGCTTCTGCAGATCACTGGCATTGATCATCGCGATGCTCCCCGGCCGGCGACGGTCCGTGTCGTGCGATAGACATTGATGCTAGCCTCTGCGCGTCCATGGTCACACGTCGTCGACAGCCCACACCCCGCATGGCGTTCGCGGAACGTACGCTCGTCCGGCGTCGGCGGCCGGCCGGCAGCGCGGCCGACCGCGCCGTGGTCGCCGGTCGGGTAGGCTAGGCAACTACGCTCCACCGTTCTGCCTCGGGCCAGGGTCGATCCTGTGGTCACCAGTGCGTACGACCGCCGGTCTGCGCCGGGCAGGGCATCCTTCCACGTTCGGAGATTTCATGGCGGCACGCCGCCCCCGTTCCACACGCTTTTCGCCTACCTTCGAGGGGCTTGGCCTGCCGGTCCCGCTTGTCGACGCGCTGGCCGCACGTGGCGTCACCGCGCCGTTTCCCATCCAGGTCGCCACGCTGCCTGATGCGCTGGCCGGGCGGGACGTTCTCGGTCGCGGACGCACCGGGTCCGGCAAGACCTACGCTTTCACGCTGCCCGTGCTGGCCCGGCTGGCCGCCGGCTCGGCACCGCGGCGGCCCGGGCGGCCGCGGGCCCTGATCCTGGCACCGACGCGTGAGCTCGCGGCTCAGATCGAGCAGGCGGTCGCGCCGCTGGCCGCGGCCCTGTCCCTGCGGCACCTGACCGTTTTCGGCGGCGTTCCCGCCGGCGGCCAGATCAAGGCTCTCCAGGCTGGTGTCGACATCCTCATCGCCTGCCCGGGACGGCTCGCCGACCATCTCGCCGGCGGTCACGTGAGCCTGGACGCGGTCGAGATCACGGTGCTCGACGAGGCCGACCACATGGCGGATCTCGGATTCCTGCCGGTGGTGCGGCGGCTGCTCGACCAGACTCCGGAGCGGAGTCAGCGGCTGCTCTTCTCCGCGACGCTCGACGCCGGTGTCGACGTCCTGGTACGCCGGTACCTCACCGACCCGGTCACGCACAGTGTCGACGCGTCCGCCGCGCCGGTGGACGTGCCGCACCACATGCTGCACGTCGACCACGCCGACCGGCTGGCCGTGCTCGTCGACCTGGCCGCCGCGCCGGGCCGTACGCTCGTGTTCGCCCGCACCAAGCGGCGGGCGAAGACGCTGACCCGCCAGCTCGTCGCGGCCGGCGTCCCGGCCGCCGAACTGCACGGCAACCTGGCCCAGGGTGCGCGCAGCCGCAACCTGCGCGCGTTCGCCGACGGCGAGGCCACGACACTGGTCGCCACCGACATCGCCGCGCGCGGCATCCACGTCGACGACGTCACGCTCGTCGTGCACGCCGACCCGCCGGCGGAACACAAGGCGTACCTGCACCGGTCCGGCCGGACCGCCCGTGCCGGAGCGACCGGCACGGTGGTCACGCTCATGACCGACGACCAGCTGGACGCGGTGCGCCACCTCGCCCGCCTCGCCGGAATCACCGCCACGGTCACCCGGCTCCGGCCCGGGCACCCGCTCCTGCTCCAGATCGCCCCCGGTGCACGGAGCGTGACCACGCCGCCGGAGAGGGAGTCCGCAACGCCCTCGGCCCGCCGCGGCCATCCCGAGCGCGTGTCCGCCGCCGCGCCGCGTCACCGGACCCGCTCCGCGACGCCGCGCACCGCCCCGGCCACCCGAGCGGCCCCGCCGGCCGCGCGAGCCGCCGTGCCGGCCTCCGGCGCCGCCGCGTTCTCCGCGGGGAGCCGGGTCGGCGCCGCCCGCCGAGGCGGTCGCCGGTAGGGCGGCCCCGCGATACCGGGCTCAGTTGGCTTCGCTCTGACCCGCGCGTGACCCGTGGACGGAGACCCGGACACCGCCCGGCGTCTCCGTGACCACGAACCGCTCGTTCACCCCGCTGTCGGGCATCATCGCGTCGTAGAGCTCCTCGTTGCTGATCTCCACCGAGCCACCCGCCCGACCGACCAGCACCACGAGCACCGCGCGCAGGTTGACGTCACTGAGGTAGGCCATGCCGTGGGCCTCCCGTCTCGCTGAGGCCATCAGCGTACGCATCCGTCGGACTGTCCGCGAGATGCCGGCGGCCCTCCCCGGCTGGCGACGTGGTCGGCCGCTCAGGACGTGCGCTGGGTGCTGCGCCAGCGGTCCGACACCGGCCAGACGTACGGCAGGTCGTCCGGGACGTCCGGGCCGAACAGCGGCCGGTAGTGCGCCGGGGCCTTGCGCAGCAGGGCCGACTGGTGGCTGCGATGGAACGCGACGCTGCCCAGCCAGTCCGGCAGTTCGCCGGCGCGGGCGAGGTCGGCCTGGTCACGGACCGGGCGGCCGAAGGCGGCGGCGAGCGTACCGGCGACGCTGTCCTCCCGTCCCACGGCGGCCCAGCGTGCGCAGATGTCGAGCCCGTAGCGGACCAGCGCCTCCTGGTATCCGGCCCACATCTTCATCACCGGGTGGCGCCGCCAGCCGTACCCGGGAACGGTCAAACCGCGCAGCACCTGCAGGGCCTCGACACGCTGCTTGCCCAGCCGGCGTACGTCGAGCGTCGCGGCCGTGGCGGCGAAGTCCGGGTACGGCAGAAACGTCTGCATCCCCGGTGGGTAACCCGACGACCGCCGTACTAACCCCGCGCCGGTGGCGCGCGGACGCCCAGGTTGACGGCAGCAAGCGGTCTTCCGCGTGTACGTCGGGCGGCTCGGTTCCTCTGCACGCCACGGACGGCGCCGACTGGGCCGTGGCCGACAGGGAAGCGCTGCGCCAGCAACTCGTCACCACCGCCCGCACCAGCCACGACCGGATCACCGACGCCATGAACTGACGGCGGAGCTGCGGCGAGGTCAGAACCGGGGTGGCGTCGACGTGGCGGGTGTCAGGATGCCGCCCGCCCGGGTACGGACCGCGTGCGCGGCCGCGGCCGCGCGGCGGACCACCGTGCCCACGTCGTGGCTGACCATGTCCCGGTTCTGTTTCACGATCCGGCCGTCGATGAGGACGGTGTCGATGTTCGCCGGCGTGGCCGACCGGACGACGGTGGACTCCAGGTCGCCGATCGGCGCGATGTTGATGTCGTCGGCGCGGAGCAGGATGATGTCCGCCCGCTTGCCGGGGGTGATCGAGCCGGTTACGGCTCCCAGGCCGAGTGCGCGGGCCCCGTTGATCGTGGCCATCTCGATCGCCTGCCGGAAGACGACCGGCGGCAGGTCCGCCGTGTCGGTGCCGACGTAGGGGATACCGAGATTCCACGCCACGTTCATCGACTCGAACATGTTGATCGGAGCCAGCGACGACGCGTCGAAGGAGAGCGAGACGGTGATCCCGGCGGCCAGCATCCGCAGCAGCTGGCCGTGGAAGCCGCCGGCGGTGCCGAGCCGGAGTTCGGAATGGACGGCGAAGCTCACCGGCGCGCCGGTGCGGACCATCGCCTGCCGGTCGGCCTCGTCGAACGGCAGCGCGTGACAGAGCAGGAAATCCGGGCCCAGAAACCCCATCCGCTCCAGGTCCGCCGCGCGTACCGCGGTGGTCGGCCCTTGACCCGCGTGCACCGAGATGGGCAGCCGGCGCTTGCGGACCTGCGCCATCTCGGCGAGGAACGTCTCCAGCTGGCCAGGCCCGCGAAGGTTGACGCCCAGGTGCACCAGCCCGTCGAAGGGTGACGTCGGCCCGAACCAGCGAGCCCGTACCCGGTCGATGTCGGCGAAGTCGATCGGTTGGGTGGCCGGCTGGCCGTCCCGATGCCCGTACGAGTAGCGGGCCCGCACCAGGCCATCGGCGTGGGCGTGCAGTTCGGCGTCAGCGTACGCCGGCCCGCGGACGTTGTGGGCCCAGTTGTTGACCGTCGTGACGCCCGCGTTGGCACATTCCACCAGACCGAGCAGCACGCTGTCGTAGAAGTCGTCCGGCTGGTAGGCGGCCACGGTCGCCGCCTTGGCCGCGAAGTACTCGAAACCGGTGGAGACGAAGTTGCGTCCCAGCGCGCTCCACATGTGGTAGTGCGTCTCGACGAACCCGGGCATGGCGATCATGCGCGACGCGTCGATGATCCGCGCGCCGCGGGCCCGCAGGCCGGGTCCTACCTGGACGATCCGGCCGTCGCGGACCTCGATGTCCGCCTTGGGCCGGTTCCCGATGGCGCGATCCACCGACACCAACGCCGCGTCCTTGATCAGGTAGTGGCCCCGGGACGGACGCCGCCCCGCCCCGCGCGTGCCCTTGTCGCGGCGCGGATCCGGTCCCGCTGCCGCGGCCGGCGACGCGGCGGCCACGGAAGCGACCGCGGACGCCCCCGCGGCCATGAGCAACGCCCTGCGGCCGACGAGGTGGGCCGGTACCGGACGGCCGCATCCGTCCAGCGCCGGCGTGCCATCCGCGGCACCATGACGGCCGTCGTCGAAGGAGGGCCCGGATCCGGTCGTGATCATGCCGGCGAACGTAGGCAGGGGTCGTTTCGGCGACGTCGCCGATGATCGACAACGACGTTAACAGGGCTCTCGACCAGTTCTTTTCCGGCTGCCGGACGGCGGCCGCCGTGTTGCTGCGGCGCGGATCGCGGTAGCGGGAAGGCTACGCGGCCGCGCCGTGTCTTCGAGGTCTTGACGGCTCTGGATGCGTGTCCGTACAGTCCTCGTCCATGAGCGATCAGATCTCATATACGAGATCTCACGACCCCTACGGCCGGGGTCTCGTGTCGGTGGCGGCGTTCGTGGACAAGACGCCGATCGTCGGCGCGTTCGTCGCGGTGATGGACCTCGCGATCGCGGGCCGCGGGCTCTGCCTGGAGAGCTACCAGACCCGCGCCTTCCGGGCCGGTGACGTCTGCGAGCTGATCGTCAGCGACCAGGCCGACGCCGGCCCCGGCGGCACCGTCGCCGACGCGACCTACCTCGGCTTCGTCCGGCTCGACACGGCCGGGCTGATGGTCGTCGGGGACCGGGTCCTCGTCGGCGGGGCTCCCGTCGCGACCGTGCTCGGCTTCGATGCCACCCATCTGCCCAACCACTACAACGTGGTGCTCTACTGCGAGCAGCCGCGCACCGGCGCGGCGCTCGGAGTCAGGGCCGGCGACCAGGTCGAGATCCTCGCGGCCGGTACCGGGTCCACGGATGGGAGAGGACCGACATGAGCGTGCTGCGACCCGTGGGAAGCACCCAGAAGCTGCTCGTCGACCGGGCGTACGACTCGATCAAGCACGCCATCCAGACCCTGCAGCTGCCACCCGGCGAGCCGCTGGTGGAGAGCCGGCTCGCCGCCGACATGGAGATCAGCAAGACCCCGGTCCGGGAGGCACTGGTCCGGTTGGCGCAGACCGGACTCGTCGTCGGCACGCCGTACAAGGGCTACTACGTGGCGACGCTGACGCTCGCCGACGCCGAGTCGATCCTCAGCATCCGCTCCGTGCTCGAGGGCCTGGCCGCCCGCATGGCCTGCGAGCGGATGTCGCCGCAGGACATCGGGCCGCTGCACGAGCTGGTGGCGACCGCCCGGGCGGAGGCGGCGCGAGGCGAGTGGGAGAAGGCCGCGGAGATCGGGCATGCCGTGCACACCTGGATCCACCAGCACTGCGGCGACGAGCGGCTCCAGGGGATGATCCAGGTGCTCAACGACCAGTTCGACCGCGTGCGCCTGCTCTCCGCCCAGGTGCCCGGCCGGTTGCCGCACTCCCTCGACGAGCACGCCGAGATCGTCGAAGCGCTCCGCGCCGGCGACGAGGCGCTGTCGGAGCAGCTGATGCGCAAGCACCTGATCGCGGTGCTCGACGACGTCCGCCGATCCGAGGCCTTCCTGACCGCAACCGCACAGCCGGCTGCGAACAGCTGACATCCGCAAGCACTCTCAGCCGTGGGACAGGGTGTCCGACGGCCTGGTCGAACCTGCCCTCTGAACGTTTCGCGAGCTGGAGGAAACCCTATGACCGGGTTCGAAGGCACCGGTGCCGAGATCCTGTGTGAAGCGATGGTCCGGTGCGGGGTGAGCACCCTCTTCGGCGTGCCGGGCGACACCGGCGTGGCCTTCTACGACGCGCTGGCCCGCCGTCCCGAGCTGACCCACGTGTTGATGAACGACGAGCGCGGGGCGGTGTTCGCCGCCGACGCGTACGCCCGGCGGCGCAACCGGCCGGGTGTGGTCGAGGTCTCCAGCGGCGGTGGGGCCACCTTCTGCGTCGGCGGCCTCGGCGAGTCGTACGCCGCCTCGGTGCCGATGGTCGTCGTCAGCTCGGACATCCACACCGCGAGCCGCGGCACCGGCGCGTTGACCGAGACCGACCAGGTGGCGCTCTTCAGCGGGGTGACCAAGCGGCAGTTCCTGGTGGACGGGGCCGCGCGACTGCCCGCGGTACTGGCCGAGGCGTTCGAGGAGGCGGTCGCCGGGCGGCCCGGTCCGGTCGTGGTGATCGTGCCCGAGGACGTCCTGGACGAGGTCGCCACCGTGGTGGTGCCCGAGCGGTCGTTCGCCGTCCCGCCCGTGCGGACCAGCCCCGCGCCGGACTCGCTGGCCGCGTTCGCCCGAGCGCTGGACGGCGCCGAGCGGCCGGCGATCGTCGCCGGCGGCGGCGTGCACCTTTCGGGCGCCTACGAGCCACTGCGGCGGCTCGCCGGCCGGGCCGGCATCGCGGTGGCGACAAGCATCCACGGCAAGGGTGCGATCGACGAGGAGGACCCGCTGAGCCTCGGCGTCCTCGGCGCCAACGGGGGCCGGGAGTACGCCACCCGGTACGTCGCCGACGCCGACGTCGTCCTGCTGGTGGGGACGCGGGCGAACTCGACGAACACCGACGGCTTCCGCGCGCCGCGCCGGTCCGGGGCCGTGGTGGCGTACGTCGACGTCGAGGAGGCGAGCCGGGCGGCGCACAACTACCCCGACGGGCTCGCGCTGGTCGGCGACGCACACGCGGTGCTGTCCACACTGGACGACCTCGTCGCGGCGGACGAGGGCCGCCGGGCCCGCGTCGCCGCATGGGTGGCTCACGAACGGGCCGAGTGGACGCGGGCGATGCGGAAACGCGACGATCCGGCTCCGGCGCTGGACCCGCTGCGGGTCGTCGAGTTGGTGCACGAGCTGGTGCCGGACGGCACCCCGGTGGTGGCCGACTGCGGCACGCCGACGCCGTACCTCGCGGCCGCCTGGACCCAGCGCGGGGCCGGCCGGCGGATGCTGCTGCCGCGCGGCCACGGGCCGATGGGCTACGCCCACCCCGGCGGGGTCGGCGCGGCGTACGCGGAGAACGGTGGACGGGTCGTGGTCTTCACCACCGACGGCAGCATGGTCATGGCGGCCGGCGCGCTGGAGTCGGCGGCGCGCAGCGGGCTGCCGATCATCTACCTCCAGTTCTCCAACGGCTCCCTCGGTTGGATCAAGGCCCTGCAGGCCTTCTACCACGACGAGCGGTTCTTCAGCACGCAGCTGTCCGCCTACGACGCGGTCTCGGTCGCCCGCGGCTTCGGGGTCACCGCGCGGCGGGCCCACAGTCTGCAGGAGTTGGCGGAGGCGCTCACCGAGGCGCTGGCCGCCGGCGGGCCCTGTCTCATCGACATCCCGACACCGGACGAGCACGCCTGCCTGCCGCCGGTCTCGTCCTGGGAACGCGTGGTGAGCGGTGTGGAGAAGACCCGCCCGGTCTACTGACGGATTTCGCGAGCACGAAGGTGAGGCCCCTGATGACGACACCAGCCGCCGGCCCGTTGATCTCGGTGGCCGAGCTGCGTGCGGCGCTGAGCCGGCCGGGACCGCCCGCCCTGCTGGACGTCCGGTGGCAGCTCGGCGGCCCGCCGGGCCACGAGGAGTACGCCAAGGGGCACCTGCCCGGCGCGGTCTACGTCGACCTGGAAAGCGACCTGGCGGGGCAGCCGGGGCGGGGGAGGGGCCGCCACCCGCTGCCCGATCCGCCCGTGGTGGAGCACGCGTTGCGCCGGGCCGGTGTGCGGGAGGGAGCGCCGGTCGTGGTCTACGACGACAACGGCGGCCTCTGCGCCGCGCGTGCCTGGTGGGTGCTCCGCTGGCTCGGGCTCGCCGACGTGCGGCTGCTCGACGGCGGGCTGGCGGCGTGGCGTGCGGACGGAGGGGAGCTGAGCACCGTGACACCGGATCCCGCGCCGGGTGACGTCCGCGTGCGGCCGGGGTCGTTGCCGACGCTGAGCGCCGACGAGGCAGCCGAGCTGGCCCGGGTCGGGGTCTTGCTGGACGCCCGCGCCAGCGAGCGGTACCGCGGCGAGGTGGAGCCGGTGGACCCGGCCGCCGGACACATCCCCGGCGCGGTCAGCGCACCCACCACCGACAACCTGGCCGCTGACGGGCGGATGCTCGCCGCCCACGCCCTCCGCGAGCGGTTCGCGGCGCTGGGCGCCACCGGAGCGGTGCCGGTCGGCGTCTACTGCGGCAGCGGCGTGACGGCCGCACACCAGGTGCTGGCCCTGGCCGTCGCCGGCATCCCCGCGGCCCTGTACCCGGGTTCCTGGTCCGAGTGGTCCAGCGACCCGACCCGACCGGTCGCGACCGGTCACCATCCGGGCTGACCGCCACCCCTTCAGCCGTCGTCCCACCCGAAATGTCCGTACTGGAGTCTGTTTTGCCTGTCTAGGAGCCGTAAATGTCCGATATAGACGGTGAAGTGCGTGATCTCGCGAAATGGGAACAGGCGCTGCGGCGCGGAACCATGAGCCGCCGGCGGTTCCTCGCCCTCGCGGCCGGCACCTCGACCGCCGCCCTGCTCGCCTCCTGCGCCGGCGGCGCCGCGGACTCGACCAAGACCAGGAATGGCAAGAAGAACATCCCGTTCTACAGCAACGAGAACGACCCGAAGACCCTCGCCTTCTACAAGGCCGTCATCGCGGAGTTCACCGCGGCGCATCCCGACGTCACCGTCACCCTGAACTCCTGGGACGGCACCGTCCCGACCACGCTGACCAACCTGCGCTCCAAAACCGACCTCGGCGTGTTCAACGTCGGCACCGTCGCCGCCATCCCGGAGTGGGCGGAGGCCGGCTACCTGCTGCCGCTCACCGACCTGGTCACCGATGTCGGCGCCGACGACTTCCTGCCCGGCACCCGGATCGTCCACGACGGCGACGACTACGCCATGCCGTACCAGGCCAACTCGTCGCTGCTCTACTACCGCCGGGACCTGCTCGACAGGTACGGCCTGGGCCAGCCGAAGACGTACGACGAGCTGCTGCACGTCGTCTCGCAGCTCAACGGCAAGGACGGGCTGATCGGCATCGCCACCGTCGCCGGCGAGGGCAACCTCATCCCCAAGCAGTTCCTCACCCCGTACGTCTACCAGTCCGGCTGGGACTGGTTCGGCCCGGACGGCTCGGTCACCTTCGGTGAGCCGGAGGTCCTCGACGGCGTCAAGCGCTACGTCGACCTGCTGCGCCACACCCAGGCCAGCCTCTACAACGGCGGGTACGCCGACCTCAGCTCGGCGTACGTGTCCGGCCGGGCGGTCTTCGCCACCTTCCCCGGGCGGCTGGGCATCAACACCGCGGCGCAGGCGGAGAAGGTCGCCGAGGGGACCGGCGTCATGGGCATCCCCGCCGGCCCGTTCAAGACCGGCGAACTGCACCACGGCACGATCACCGTGTACGCGGTCTACTCCGGCACCGCGGCCCCCGACGAGGCCAAGGCCTTCCTCAAGCTGCTCACCACCGGTGAGAACGCGTTGGCCATGGCGATGACCGCGCCGGGCCACATCCTGCCCGCACTCAGGTCGGTCGGCGAGCGGATGCGCACGACCGTGGCGGCGGCCACCGACGGCTACCTCGCCCGGCACCGGGACTGGGTGACCACCTTCCTGGACCGGCTGGAGACGGCGATGGACCCCGCGGTGAACATGGGGGCCGTCCACGACCACACGTTCGACGGCCGGATCGCCCGCGTCGTCCCGTGGGGCAGCCAGGTCTGGTCCGGGTCCACCGTCGACCGGACGATGGTGCAGAACATCCTGATCAAGGGCAACGACGTCACCACGGAATGGCGGGCGGCCGTCGACGCGATGACCAGGATCGCCGCCGACTGGCGCGCCGCGAACCCCGGCTGGACCCCGCAGCGATGAGCAGCGTCTTCGTCGATCGCGCTCCCGCGGCCACCGGCCGGCGCGCCGGCGGCGCAGCACCGTCCGCCGCGCCGCCGCGCCGGCGCCCCCGCCGGCGGCCGCCGCGGCTGGGCCAGTACGCCGCGCTTCTGGCCATCCTCGCCGTCGTCGACCTGCCGCTGCTCTGGATGGTGCTCACCGCCTTCCGGCCAGACCAGGACATCGTCGCGTACCCGCCACAGCTGGTGCCCCGGCACCTGACCCTGGAGAACTTCCGCGACCTCTTCGCCGACGGCACCTTCCTCACGTACGTGGCCAACAGCGCGCTGCTCGGACTCGGTTCGACCGTCGCGACTCTGGTCCTCGGCGTGTTCGCCGCGTACACGGTGGCCCGGTTCGGCCGGCGGTTCCGGATAGCCCGCTGGTTCGGCGAGCTCTCCCTGCTGGCCTACCTGATCCCCGGCATCCTCCTGCTGGTCCCGATCGCGCAGCTCATCAACGGCGCCGGCCTGGCCAACCACCTCCCTGTCGTGGTCGTCCTCTACACCGCGCACATGCTGCCGTTCGCGATCTGGGTGCTCCGCTCGTACTTCCGCGGCGAGACCGTCGACCTGGAGGAGGCGGCCATGGTCGACGGGTGTACCCGGTTCGGCGCGCTGCGCCGGGTGGTGCTGCCGCAGGCCGTGCCGGGTCTCGTCGCCACCGGCGTGTTCGTGTTCAACATGGCGTGGAGCGAGTACATGTTCGCCTCGACGTTCCTCACCGAGCAGACCAAGCTGACCCTCAGCGTCGGCGTGACCAACCTGCTCGACGAGACCGGCGTCAACTCCTGGGGCCTGATCATGGCGGCCGGGGTGGTCACCGTCCTGCCGCCCCTGGTGCTCTTCGTCCTGGCCCAGCGCCGGCTGGTCGAGGGCCTCGGCGACGGGGCGGTGCGGTGATGAGCGCGACCACGGCCGCCGCGCCGGCCCGCCGGGACCGTGCCGTCGCCCGGCCGGGCCTCTCCGACCGCACCCTCGCCCTCCTGCTGATCACCCCGGCCGCCGTGCTGCTGCTGGTGCTCACCGCGTACCCCAGCGCGCTGGCGATCATCAACAGCTTCTTCCACGTCGACTTCGCCACCGGAGCGCGCAGCTCGCCCGGGGGTCTCAACTACATCGAGACGCTGACCGATCCGGAGATCCGCGCCGCCACCTGGCGGACGATCGTGTGGAGCGTCGGCAACCTGGTGATCCAGCTGGTCGCCGGTGTGGCCTGCGCGATGGTGCTCAACGCCAAGCTGCGCGGCCAGACGCTGGCGCGGGGCCTGATGCTCTTCCCGTACATGGTGCCCGCCGTCGTGGCCACGCTGATCTTCCGCTACCTGCTCAACGACGTGACGGGTCTGGTCAACCACCTGCTCCAGGTGGCGCACCTGATCGACCAGCCGGTCAACTTCCTCGGCGACCCCGACACCGTGCTGCTCAGCCTGGTCGCCGTCAACTCGTGGAAGTACACCCCGTTCATCACGCTCATCGTGCTGGCTCGCCTGCAGACCGTGCCGCACAGCCTCTACGACGCGGCCCGGCTGGACGGGGCCGGCGGCTGGGCCCTGTTCCGGTCGGTCACGCTGCCCTGGATCGCCCCGGCGCTGCTCGCCGCCGCGCTGCTGCGCACGATCTGGACCGCGTACGACTTCGACCTGCCGTACCTGCTGGCCTTCGGTGGCCCGGTGAACGCCTCGACCACGCTCGCCATCGAGATCCGCAAGGTCGCCTTCGACCAGCAGGACATCGGCCTCGCTTCGGCGCTGTCGGTCTGCTTCGCGATCCTGCTGATCGCCGCGGCCGTGCCGTACATCCGTTCCTTCCGCCGCAGCGAGCACTGGGCCCGCTGACCCCGGACACGATCATGAGAGGAGACGCCACGATGGGCACCAGGAAGATGCACCTCGCCGGGTACGTGTTCGTCCCGTCCAGCCATTTCGTCGGGATGTGGCAACACCCCTTCACCCAGACCAATTTCATGGACCGGTCCCTCTACGAGAACCTGGCCCGCACCCTCGAACACGGCCGCTTCGACCTCGCGTTCATGCCCGACCAGCTGGGCATCCCGGGCACCTACGAGGACTCCTTCCGCGCGGTGCTCACCCGCGGTGCCCGCGGCACGATCCACTTCGACCCGACCGTCGTGCTCCAGGCGATGGCGGGCGTCACCACCCGGCTCGGGCTCGCCGGCACGCTGTCGACCACCTTCTACCCGCCGTACCACCTCGCCCGGCTGCTCGGCAGCCTGGACCTGCTCAGCGGCGGTCGGGCCGCGTGGAACATCGTCACCACCGCGGATCCGGCGGCCGCGGCGAACTTCGGCTACGACGAGATGCCGGGGCACGACAACCGGTACGACATCGCCGACGAGGTGCTCGAGGCGACCTCCGCGCTCTGGTCGTCCTGGGACGCCGACGCCATGGTCGTCGACCGCGAGCGCGGCGTGTTCATCGACCCGGACAAGGTCCACCGGGTCGACTACGCGGGACAGTACGTCAAGGTGCGCGGCCCGCTGAGCCTTCCGCGCTCGCCCCAGGGCCGCCCGGTGTTCATGCAGGCGGGGGCGTCGGACCGGGGACGGGACTTCGCCGCGCGCTGGGGCGAGGTCATCTTCCTGATCCAGAACAACCCCGACGACATGCGCGCCGTCCGCTCCGACATCCGGGCCCGCGCCGAGAAGCTGGGACGCGACCCCGAGGGCATCAAGTTCCTGCCCGCGGTGCAGGTCATTCTCGGCGAGACGAGGGCGGTGGCCGAGGAGCGCCGCCGGGCCATGAACGCCATGGTGGACCCGAAGCTCGCCATCGGCCTCTTCTCGGAGCTGGTCAAGGCCGACCTGTCCAACCTGCCGCCGGAGATGAACTTCCGCGACGCGCTGGAGGAGACGGCGTACCGCGGCACCGCCGCCCGCGGCAGCGCGCAAATGGTGCTCAAGGCGATCGACCGCGACGACCTGTCCCTGGCGGAGGCGGCCACGCTCTACTCGACCAGCCACTTCTCCCCGCAACTGGTGGGCTCGCCCACGGACGTCGCCGACCGGCTGCAGGAGATGTTCGAGAGCGAGGCGTGCGACGGGTTCGTCATCACGCCGATCACCCTTCCGGGCACCTTCGAGGAGTTCGTCCGCGGGGTGGTGCCGGAGTTGCAGCGCCGCTCGCTGCTGCGGACCGAGTACGAGGGCACCACGCTGCGCGACGTCCTGGGCCTGGCACCCCTGTCCTGAGCGGCGCGGCCGATAGGAGCGTGGCGAGATGACCGGGACCGCCCAGCGGATCGAAGGGCAGCGGTGGCTTTCCCGCGACGGGCGGATCATCCTCGCCGCCCGGCTGGTGCGCACCTTCGGCTTCGGTTACCTCGCCGTGGTCCTGGCCACCTACCTGGCCGCGCTCGGCAAGACCCCGGTCGAGGTCGGCGTCGTGCTGACCGCGACCATCGCCGGCTGCGCGCTCGCCACCGTGGTCTCGTCGGCGTGGGCGGACCGGCTGGGCCGCCGCCGGATGCTCGTGGCCGTCTCGGCGCTGATGACCGTCGGTGGGCTGGTCTTCGCGGTCACCGACCGGACGTGGCTGCTGGCGCTCGGCGCCCTCACCGGGGCGATGAGCGCCAGCAGCTCCGACCTCGGCCCCGCCAACACCATCGACCAGGCGATCCTGGCGCAAACCACCGCCGACGAGCACCGGACCCGGCTGTTCTCCTACTACTCCATGGTGGGCAACCTGGCCGGGGCGCTCGGCGCGCTCTTCGCCGGCGTGGTGTCGTTCCTCGCCCGGCTCGGGTGGACCGGCGTCGACGCCTACCGGCCGCTGTTCGTCGTCTACGCCGCGCTCGGGGTCGTCAACGCGCTGCTGCTCGCCCGGCTCTCGGCCCGCGTGGAGCTGGCTCCGGTCGACCCGCCCCGGCGGATCGGCATCCACCGCTCGCGCGGCATCGTGCTCCGGCTCTCCCTGCTGTACGGGCTGGACTCCTTCGCCGGCGGCTTCGCCGTGCAGTCGCTGGTGGCGTACTGGTTCACGCTGCGCTGGGGCCTGACGCCGCAGTCGCTGGGCGTGCTGTTCTTCGCCGACGGCCTCCTCGCCGGCCTGTCCTTCCTCATGGCCGGGCCGCTGGCCCGACGGTTCGGGCTGCTGCGCACGATGGTGTTCACCCAGCTGCCGTCGAACCTGCTGCTCGTGCTCCTGCCGCTGGCCCCCGGCGCCGCGCTCGCGGTGCTGGTGTTCCTGGTCCGGTCGCTGTTCTCCCAGATGGACATCCCGACCCGGCAGTCGTACACCATGGCCATCGTCGAGCCCGACGAGCGGACGGCGACGGCCGGCCTCACCAACGTGGCCCGGACCGCGGCGGGAGCCGCGGCCCCGGCCGTCGCGGGCTACGCCTACAGCGTCGCCGCGCTCGGCGCGCCGTTCTTCCTCGCCGGCGCGCTCAAGGTCGCCTACAACCTGCTGATCTACCGGGCGTTCCGGGACATCCGGCCGCCCGAGGAACGGGCACGTGGAGGGGATGCCGATGGCCGGTGAGCCACTCGCCTGGCAGACACACAGCTCGCACTGGGGGGCGTTCCAGGCCGCGACGGACGGAGCGGCGGTCGAGATCCGGCCCCACCCCGACGATCCGTACCCTTCGCCGCTGCTGGGCAACCTGCGCGGGATTACCCATCGGCGCGCGCGGGTCGGCCGCCCCCTGGTCCGCCGCGGCTGGCTGGAGCGCGGGCCCGGCCCGGACCCGGCCCGCGGCACCGACGACTTCGTCGCGGTCGGCTGGGACGAGGCACTCGACCTGGTCGCCGGCGAGCTGTGCCGGGTACGGGACCGGTACGGCCCGGAAGGCATCTTCGGCGGCTCGTACGGCTGGGCCAGCGCCGGCCGCTTCCACCACGCGCAGAGCCAGGTGCACCGCTTCCTCAACGGCCTCGGCGGCTACGTCCGCTCGGTGGAGACCTACAGCCTCGGCGCGTCCCGGATCCTGCTGCGCCACGTGCTGGGCTCCGACGAGCTCCTGGAGCACCCCACCACGTGGCCGGTCCTGGCCGAGCACACGCGGCTGTTCGTCTGCTTCGGCGGCCTGCCCGCCAAGAACTCGCTGGTCAACGCCGGCGGTGCGAGCCGGCACCAGGTGCCTGGCTGGCTGCGCGCGGCGCGCCGCCGCGGGGCCCGGTTCGTCCTGCTCAGCCCCGTCCGCGACGACCTGGCGGCCGAGCTGGAGCCGTTTTGGCAGCCGCTGCGTCCCGGCACCGACACCGCCGTCCTGCTGGCGCTCGCGTACGTCCTCGTCCGCGACGGGCGGCACGACGCCGACTTCGTCCGCCGCTACTGCGTCGGCTTCGAGACGGTGCGTGAGTACCTCACCGGACGCGCCGACGGGCAGCCCAAGGACCCGGCCTGGGCCGAGCGGATCTCCGGGGTGCCGGCCGGCTTCGTCGAGCGGTTGGCGGCCGAGATGGCCGGCGAGCGGACGCTGGTGTCGGTGAGCTGGTCGTTGCAGCGGGCCCGGCACGGCGAGCAGCCGGTGTGGGCCGGCCTGCTGGTGGCGGCCCTGCTGGGCCAGCTCGGCCTGCCCGGGGGAGGCTTCGGGCACGGCTACGGCGCGGTCGCCAACGCCGGCGCCGGCCGCCTGCCGTTCCCGCTGCCGACCCTGCCGCAGGGCCACAACCCGGTCGCGGCGTTCATCCCGGTGGCCCGGATCGCCGACATGCTGCTGCACCCCGGAACCGCGTACGACTTCGACGGACGCCGGCTGACCTACCCCCACGTCCGCCTGGTCTACTGGTGCGGCGGCAACCCGTTCCACCACCACCAGGACCTGACCCGGCTGCGCCGGGCGTTCGCGCGTCCCGACACGGTCATCGTGCACGAACCGTTCCGGACGGCCACCGCCCGGCACGCCGACATCGTGCTGCCGACGACCACCACGCTCGAACGCGACGACCTGGGCGGGGCCAACAACGACGACCTGCTCGTCGCCATGCGCCGGGTGGTCGCCCCGGTGGGGCGGTCGCGCGACGACCACGCCGTCTTCGCGGACCTCGCCGAGCGGCTCGGGTTCCGCGACCGGTTCACCGAGGGCCGGGACGAGGCCGGCTGGCTGCGCCACCTGTACGAGGAATGGCGGGCCCGCCATGCCGACTGGGCACCCCCCTTCGACGACTTCTGGGACGCGGGCGAGCTGCCGCTGCGACCCGAGAGCCCGCGGCACGTGTTCCTCGCCGACTTCCGCGCCGACCCGGACCGGGCTGCCCTGCGGACGCCCAGCGGCCGCATCGAGCTGTACTCGGAGACCATCGCCTCGTTCGGCTACGACGACTGCCCCGGCCACCCGGCCTGGCTGGAACCGGAGGAGTGGCACGGCGCTCCGGAGTCGCGCCGGTTTCCGCTGGTGCTGGTGGCCAACAATCCGGCCAGCCGGCTGCACAGCCAGCTCGACCACGGCGGATACAGCGGTTCGTCCAAGGTGGGCGGCCGGGAACCGGCGCGGCTGAACCCCGCCGACGCCGCGGCGCGGGGACTGTCCGACGGGGATCTCGTCCGGCTCTACAACGACCGGGGCGGCTGCCTGGCCGGGCTGGTGGTCACCGACGCGGTGATGCCCGGCGTGGTGCAACTCTCCACCGGTGCCTGGTTCGACCCGGTGCCCGGCCCCGACGGCGGTCTCCTGTGCGCGCACGGCAACCCGAACGTGCTCACCCGCGACATCGGCACGTCCCGGCTCACCCAGGGCTGCACCGGCCAGCTCGCACTGGTGCAGGTGGAGCGCTTCGACGGCGCGCCGCCGCCGGTCCGCGCGTTCGACGAGTGGCCCGTCAGCGAACGGGAGGACGCGGCATGACCACGGTGGTGCTCGTGGGCAACCCGAAGCCCCGCTCCCGCACCTTGCAAGCCGCGTGCCGGGTCGCCGGCCGCCTGACCGGCGCGCCGCCCGACATCGTCGTGGACGTCGTGGAGCTGGCCGACGGCCTGCTGGGCCGCGACGACCGCCGCGTCGCCCCGGCGGTCGCGGCGGTGCGCGGCGCCACCCTGCTCGTCGTCGCCAGCCCCACCTTCAAGGCCAGCTACACCGGCCTGCTCAAGCTCTTCCTGGACCAGCTCCCACCCGCCGGCCTGTCCGGAGTGGTCGCCGTGCCGATGATGCTCGGCGCCGCACCCACCCACGCCCTCGCCCCCGAACTGCTGCTCAAACCCGTCCTCGTCGAACTCGGCGCACTGTGCCCGACGCGTGCGCTGTACCTGCTCGAAACCCAGTACGACCGCGACGACGCGCTCGGCACCTGGCTGACCGAGGCGCGCGCGCACCTGGGCCGGACGTCGCCGGCCCACGACCCGAAAGAGACCGAGGTGAGACCATGACACCGCCCCCCGTTTCCGAGGTGACGCCCCGCTCGTTCCGGGACGTCCTCGGGCTCTTCTGCTCGGGCCTGACCATCGTGACCGCCCGCCAGAACGGCAGTCCGGTGGGCTTCACCTGCCAGTCGTTCTTCAGCGTGTCCCTCGAACCGCCGCTGGTCGCGTTCTCCGCCGCCCGCACGTCCACGAGCTACGCGCAGATCCGGCACGCGGACACCTTCTGCATCAACATCCTGCGCGACGGACAGGAGGCGCTGTCCCAGCGGTTCGCCCGCAGCGGCACCGACAAGTTCCGCGGCGTCGGCTGGCACCCCGGGCCGGCCGGCACGCCCGTCCTCGACGGGGTGCTCGCCTGGATCGAGTGCCACGCCCAGTCCGAATACGAGGCGGGCGACCACTACCTGCGGCTGGGCCGGGTCATGGCGCTCGAGGGACAACCCGACCAGTGTCCGCTCCTGTACTACCGGGGTTCCTACGCCCAGCTGTCCGCCATCGCGTGCAAGGCCGCCTGAGCCGTGGCGGAGATCGTCGCGATCGACACGCCCAGCCTCGGCGACCGCAGCTATCTCGTCCATGATGGACAGACCGCGTTCGTGGTGGACCCGCAGCGCGACATCGACAGGGTGCTCGCCGCCGCCGACCGGGCCGGGGTCCGCATCCGGCACGTGTTCGAGACCCACCTGCACAACGACTACGTGACCGGCGGGTACGCGCTGGCCGCGGAGACCGGCGCCGCGTACCACGTCAACGCCGGTGACCCGGTGGCGTTCCGCCGGGTCCCCGTCCGCGACGGCGACGTGGTGGAGGTCGGGGACCTGCGGATCCGCGCGGCGGCCACTCCGGGGCACACGTTCACCCACCTCGCGTACGTGCTGGAGGAGGACGGCCGGCCGACCGGCGTGTTCACCGGCGGCTCCCTGCTGTACGGCTCGGTCGGCCGCCCCGACCTGCTCGGCGTCGCGCACACCGACACCCTGGCCCGGCTCCAGTACCGCTCGGTCCGGCGGCTGGCGGAGATCCTGCCCGACCCGGTGCCGGTCTACCCCACGCACGGGTTCGGGAGCTTCTGCGCGGTGGTGGCCCGCGACGTCGAATCGTCCACGGTGGGCCGGGAGCGGCGTGTCAACCCGGCGCTGACCCTCACCGAGCCGGCGTTCCTCCGGATGCTGGCGGGGCTGGGGGAGTGGCCGGCGTACTACGCGCACATGGGGGCCCGGAACGCGGCCGGCCCGGCCGCCCCCGACCTGTCCCCGCCGCCCCCGGCCGATCCCGCCGAACTGCGCCGCCGCCGGAGCGGTGGCGAATGGGTGGTGGACCTGCGGCACCGGACCGCCTTCGCCGCCTGCCACGTGCGGGGCACGTACAACGTCGGGCTCGACGGCGACTTCGCCACCACGCTCGGCTGGCTGATGCCGTGGGGGACCCCGGTGACGCTGCTCGGGGAGACCGAACGCGACGTGGCGTGCGCGCAGCGGGAACTCGTGCGCATCGGCGTGGACCGGCCGGCGGCCGCCGCCACCGGGTCGCCCGAGCGGTGGGCCGGCGGGACCGAGCTGTCCACGTATCGGCGGGCGACCTTCGCCGACCTGGCCGTGGCCCGCGCGCACACGCCCGTGACGGTGCTGGACGTGCGGCGCCGGCCGGAGTGGTGTGACGCGCGGCTGGCGCACGCGGTACACGTGCCCCTGCACGAACTCGCCCGGCGGCTGCGGGAGCTGCCGGACGGCGACGTCTGGGTGCACTGCGCCGGGGGTTACCGCGCCGCCGTCGCCGCGTCGATCCTGGCCGCGGCCGGGCGGCCGGTCGTCGCGGTGGACGACGACTTCACCAACGCCGGCTCGGCCGGCCTGCCAGTGGTCACCGGGCCGCCGGCCTCCTGAGGGGCGGGCGTGTCACCGCTCGTCCTCGCCGCCGGGTTGGCGGTCGGGCTCGGGCTCGGTGCTCTCGGCAGCGGCGGCTCGATGCTCGCCGTACCGGCGCTGATCTACCTGCTGGGTCTCGACCCGTACGCCGCCGTCTCCGGATCTCTGGTCGTGGTCGGCGTCAGCGCCGCCGCCGGTGCGGTCGCCCACGGCCGGGCCGGCCGGGTGCGGCTGCGGGTGGGGTTGACGTTCGGGCTGCTCGGGACCGCCGGGTCGGTCGCCGGTTCCTGGCTGTCGGCCGCCGTCGGCCAGCGGGTCCTGCTGCTCGCGTTCGCCGCGCTGGCGCTGGCGACCGCGGTCGTCGTCCGCCGGCGTCCCGGCCGGAGCCGGCCCTCCCCGCCCTCGGCGGCCGGCCGGCTTCTGGGCTGGCGGGCGGTCGTGGCGGCCAGCCTGGTGGG
>Ga0164243_10001553_pt1 | contig 38961 bp, 39 predicted proteins | sample OricompcompostOP_FD_108781 | JGI IMG/M metagenome (GOLD analysis project Ga0164243, IMG submission 108781) | Organic Plus compost microbial communities from Emeryville, California, USA - Original compost - Organic plus compost (OP) | ecosystem: Engineered > Solid waste > Mixed feedstock >... | reverse complement strand
TTCGCGCTGGGCGCGCTTCCGCGCCAGCTTGCGTGCGCGGCGCACAGCCTCTGCCTTTTCCCGCGCGCGCTTCTCCGACGGCTTCTCGTAATGTCCGCGCATCTTCATCTCGCGGAAAATGCCTTCGCGCTGCATCTTCTTCTTCAGCGCGCGGAGCGCTTGGTCAACATTGTTGTCGCGGACGAGTACCTGCACCTGGGTTTCCTGCAAAAAGCGTTGATAATCGTGGCTTATAGCCTAAAAGCCACAGTCCCGCGACAGGGTTCCCGCCGCAGGAATTGCGCGCTCTTACCAGAATTCCCGGTATTTGTCGAGAGGTTGCGCAACGGACTGCAGATCACGTGCGATTGATGAAGACACTACGGTCGGCACGCATGCCGACCCGGTGACCAAACTCGCTGCACCCGATGCAAGAAAGAGGGCTTGCGTACTTGGCCGGGGCGCGTACTTGGCCGGGGAAAGCTCGTGCTTCGCCGCCTGCCTCCCCCCGGATTTCGCTTACCAGCGAGCCACCCGAAACCTGACGGATGCTTTACGCAAAGCGTCAAGCGCCGTCGCAATCAGCGCAAGACCATGAACCCTCTTTCGTTAGTGGTGAACCTCATCTACTGCCAATGGCCGGGCCAAACGCGGGGAATGAAATGAAGAAATATTCCGTCTTCGCCATCGCGCGCGAGGCGCTGCGCGGCCACAAGGGCTGGCCGGAGCAGTGGGGCTCGCCCGAGCCGAAGAAGGCTTACGACGTGATCATCGTCGGTGCGGGCGGGCACGGCCTTGCCACTGCCTATTATCTCGCCAAAGAACACGGCGTTACCAATGTTGCCGTGCTGGAAAAGGGCTGGCTCGGCGGGGGGAATACGGGGCGAAACACGACCATCATCCGCTCCAACTACCTTTACGATGAAAGTGCTGCGATCTACGACCACGCGGTGAAGCTGTGGGAAGGGCTCTCGCAGGAGCTGAACTACAACGTCATGTACTCTGCGCGCGGCGTCATGATGCTGGCCCACAACGTGCACGACGTGCAGGTCTTCAAACGGCATATCCATGCCAACCGGCTGAACGGCGTCGACAATGAATGGCTGACGCCGGAGGAGGCCAAGGCTTACTGCCCGCCGCTCAATATCTCGAAGGACGCGCGCTATCCCGTCGTGGGTGCGGCCCTTCAGCGCCGCGGCGGCACTGCACGGCATGACGCGGTGGCGTGGGGTTATGCCAGAGCAGCTGCTGCGCGCGGCGTCGACATCATCCAGAATTGCGAGGTGACGGCGATCAGGCGTGGGGCGGACGGGGCGGTGACAGGGGTCGACACGACACGCGGACCGATCGCGGCGAAGAAGATCGGCGTCGTGGCTGCGGGCCACTCCTCGGTGCTCATGCAGATGGCGGGTGTCCAGGTTCCACTCGAATCCTTTCCCCTTCAGGCGCTGGTGTCGGAGCCGGTGAAGCCTGTCTTCCCCTGCGTGGTCATGTCGAACACGGTGCACGCCTACATCTCCCAGTCCGACAAGGGCGAACTGGTGATCGGCGCGGGCACGGACCAATACACGTCCTATTCGCAGACCGGCGGCCTGCACATCATCCAGCACACGCTCGATGCCATCTGCGAAATGTTCCCCGTCTTCACGCGCATGAAGATGCTGCGCTCCTGGGGCGGCATCGTCGATGTTACGCCGGACCGCTCGCCCATCCTGGCGAAGACGCCTGTGAAGGGCCTTTACGTGAATTGCGGCTGGGGCACGGGCGGCTTCAAGGCCACGCCCGGTTCCGGTCACGTCTTCGCCCACACCATCGCGCGCGACGAGCCGCACCCGATCAACGCACCTTTCACGCTCGAGCGCTTCCGCACCGGCCGGCTCATCGACGAGGCGGCCGCCGCTGCCGTGGCGCACTGAGGTTTCCGCATGCTTCTGATCTACTGCCCCTATTGCAAGGAAGAGCGGCCGGAGCTCGAATTCCGCCATGCCGGTGAGGCGCATATCGCGCGGCCGGAGAACATCGCGGGCATTTCCGACGAGGAATTCGAACGCTATTTCTTCATCCGCTCCAATCCCAAGGGCGTCACCTTCGAGCGCTGGCGGCACATCCATGGCTGTGCGCGCTTCTTCAACGCCGCACGCGATACTGTTTCCGACCGCTTCCTCGTCACCTACAAGGCTGGTGAGCCGAAGCCCGACCTGGGCGGGGAAAAGGAAAATCAGGGTCCCTTGCGTCCTGCCCGCGGCAAGGGGAGGGGCGCATGAGCCAGTCTTTCCGCCTCGCGGGTGCCGGCCGGCTTACGGCGGCCGAAACGCTGTCCTTCACCTTCGACGGCAAGAGCTATATCGGGCTCGCCGGTGACACGCTGGCTTCCGCGCTGCTTGCCAATGGCGTCCACCTTGTCGGCCGGTCCTTCAAGTATCACCGCCCGCGCGGCATCCTTTCGGCCGGCGCGGAGGAGCCGAACGCGCTGGTCGGCATCCATCGTGACGAAGCGCGCAAAACGCCGAATGTTCGCGCGACGGTGCAGGAGCTTTACGAAGGCCTGACGGCGGTCTCGCAGAATCGCTGGCCTTCGCTTTCGTTTGACCTTGGCGCTGTCAACAGCCTTGCCGCGCCTTTGTTTTCCGCTGGCTTCTACTACAAGACCTTCATGTGGCCGCGCGCGGCGTGGGAGAAGCTCTATGAGCCGGCGATCCGCAGGGCGGCGGGGCTGGGGGTTGCGCCGGACCAGCCGGATCCGGACCGTTATTCCAACCGCTTCGTCCATTGCGACGTGCTCGTGATCGGTGGCGGTGCGGCAGGGCTTGCCGCGGCTCTCTCCGCGTCGGAGACCGGAGCCCGTGTGATCCTCGCCGACGAGCAGGCTGAATTCGGGGGCGCGCTGAAATTCGAATCGGGCGCGGTGATCGAAGGCCAGCCAGGGTGGGATTGGGCACAGAAGGCAATGGCGGAACTTCGCAGCCGACAGAACGTGCGCCTGCTCACCCGCACGACGGGCTTCGGTTACTATGCGCAGAACATGGTTGGCCTTGTGCAAAGGCTCACGGATCATCTGGCTTCGCCCGATCCGGACGCTCCGCGCGAAAGACTGTGGCAGGTGCGAGCGAAGCGCGTGGTGCTCGCCACCGGCGCCATTGAGCGGCACATGGTCTTTCCTGACAATGACCGGCCGGGCATCATGCTCGCCTCCGCCGCGCGCACCTATCTCAACCATTTCGGAGTGGCCGTCGGCCGCCGGATCGCGATCTTCACGGCCGAGGATTCGGCCTATGCGGCAGCGCTCGACCTCAAGAAAAGCGGGCTGACAGTGCCTGCGATCATCGATTGGCGGGACGATCCTCAGGGTCCGCAGGTGGAGGAGACTAAATCTCAGGGGATCGAGGTGCTCACCGGCTGCAACGTGGTGGGCACCGAGGGCAGGCTGCGCGTGAACCGCGTCTCGATCGTTCACCGTGAGGAAGGGTGGCGCCGCGAGATCGAGGTCGATGCGCTGCTTACCTCTTCTGGGTGGACGCCAGCCGTGCATCTTTTCTCGCAGTCCCGCGGCAAACTCGCCTTCGATCGCGAGACGGGGCGCTTCCTTCCCGGCGAGTATGTGCAGGATGCAGTTTCCGTCGGTGCCTGCAGCGGAACGATCGGTCTTGAAGAAACGATAGCGGACGCACTGGCGGCAGGAGCGCGGGCGGCGAAGGATGCGGGCGCGGGCTCCAAACCCAAGACCAGAAAGCTGGCCGCACAATCCCGTGATCTCTGGTCGGCCGGGATGGCGGGCGATGCGCTCGGGCGCAAAGAAGGCGCCATGGCGTTCGTCGATTTCCAGAACGATGTCACGGCAAAAGACATCCGCCAAGCCGTGCGTGAGGGCATGCGCTCCATCGAACATGTGAAGCGTTTCACGACAACGGGCATGGCAACGGATCAGGGCAAAACGTCCAACATGCACGGGTTGGCGATCGCGGCGGAAATGCTGGAGAAGCCCATCCCCGAAGTGGGTCTCACCACCTTCCGTCCGCCCTACACGCCCGTTACCTTCGGTGCGCTCGCGGGCCACGCCTACGGAAAACTCTTCGAAGCGACGCGGCGCACGCCGATCCATTCCTGGGCAGAGGCGCATGGTGCCGTGTTCGAGGATGTGGGCCAGTGGAAGCGCGCATGGTATTTTCCGAGGGCCGGCGAGGACATGCACCGGGCTGTCGCCCGCGAGTGCCGCACGGTTCGGCAGGCTGCGGGCATCTTTGATGCCTCCACGCTCGGCAAGATCGAAGTGGTGGGGCCGGACGCCGCCAAGTTCCTCGACCTCATCTACACCAACAGCTGGGCAAAGCTGGGGGTCGGGCGCTGCCGCTACGGCATCATGCTGCGTGAAGACGGCTTCATCTATGATGACGGCGTGGTGGGACGGATTGCGGAAGATCGTTTTCATGTGACGACCACGACAGGTGGTGCGCCGCGTGTGCTCCACCACATGGAGGATTATCTCCAGACCGAATTCCCGCATCTCAAGGTGTGGCTCACCTCCACCACGGAGCAATGGGCGGTGATCGCGGTGCAGGGCCCGAAAGCGCGGGAGATTATTGCGCCTCTGGTGGAAGGCATCGACATCTCCGATGCAGCAATGCCGCATATGTCTGTGCGGGAGGGCAGGGTGTGCGGCGTGCCGGCACGGCTCTTCCGCGTTTCCTTCACCGGCGAGCGCGGGTTCGAGATCAATGTTCCGGCGGATTACGGTCAGGCTGTCTGGGAGGCCGTGTGGACGGAAGGGCAGAAACATGGTGCCTGCGCCTATGGTACGGAGACCATGCATGTGCTGCGGGCGGAAAAGGGCTACATCATCGTCGGGCAGGACACTGACGGTACGGTGACGCCCGATGACGCCGGCCTTTCCTGGGCCGTTGCAAAGAACAAGAGCGATTTCGTGGGCATTCGCGGTCTGAAGCGGCCCGACCTCGTTGCCAAGGGCAGGAAGCAGCTCGTGGGTCTTAAGACGCAGGATCCGAAGGTCGTGCTCGAGGAAGGCGCGCAGATCGTGCTCGACCCGAAACAATCGGTACCGATGAAGATGATCGGACACGTGACGTCTTCCTATTGGTCGGAGAATTGCGGCCGCTCGATCGCACTGGCTTTGGTGGAGGACGGGCGCGAACGCATGGGAGAACGGCTCTATATCCCCATGCCGGATGGCGTGATCGAAGCCGAGGTGACATCCACGATCTTTTTCGACGAGAAGGGGGAGCGCCTCCATGGCTGAGATCGCGCACCGCATCCAGGCGCTTGAGGGACGCGCCTATGAAGGCACCGGTGTCTCATTGGTGCCTGCCGGCCCTGCCTCGCGCATCTCCCTTCGTGGACCGGAAGCTTCCGTTGCCAAACTATCGAGGGTGCTGGGTGTGGAACTGCCTCGAAAGCCCAAAACCTCGGCGGCAGCCGGTTCGTGCTTGGCGCTTTGGCTCGGCCCCGACGAATGGCTGATCATCGATGACGAGGAACGAGATATCGCCGGAATTTGCGCGAAGGCCGGAGGGCTTCACTCCGCGGTCAATATTTCCCATCGCAATGTGGGAATACTGGTCTCCGGCCCGCGCGCGGAGGAGGTTTTGAACGCCGGCTGTCCTCAGGATCTGTCGCTCTCGCGCTTTCCCGAAGGCGCTGCTTCGCGCACCGTCTTCGGCAAGGCTGAAGTCGTTCTCTGGCGCAGGGGTGAAACCACCTTTCACGTCGAATGCTGGCGCTCTTTCTCCGACTATGTCTGGGACTTTCTGGAGAAGGCGGCGCGCGAGACGATCTAGGAACCTCGCCCTCATGAGCGCGTTCTTCACGAAAAGGAGCTGTGTTCATGTTGCCCGAAAACCGCAAGCCCGACGAGCACCGGAAGCCGGAAGAACTCGAGGAAGAATTGGAGAAGGGGCTGGAAGACACCTTCCCGGCGAGCGACCCCGTTTCGGCCGCCCAGACTACCCGCACAGGGGCACCCAGCGAGTTCGCCAAGCCGAAGCCCAGCAACGAGGTGGACGAAGCCGCCTCCCAGCAGGATGAAGAGCTGGAAAGGGGCCTTGAGGACACATTCCCTGCAAGCGACCCGGTCGCGCTAACCTCTCCCACCCACGCGGGTGCTCCTGCAAAGAACACCGATTCTTGATCTGCGCGATGCGCCCACCTGGACGTGACCGGATCGGCCGTAACCTCCGGCGCGACCGCGCAGAGTCGCTAACGCTGCTTGCCTGATTCTTCTGCATTGTTGCCGCAGGTGCGCCGACGCCCGCCCGAACTCCTTGCAATGCAGCATAAACTGTTATTGTCTTTCTCCGGGCACTTCGCCGCCTTGGTCGCTGGGGCGACGATCTTGGTCAGGAAAGAACGATGCATAATCCCACTTCCGGGCAGGCCTCCTATTTGACCGATGTCGGGGATCTGTTGGAAGGCCTTCATTTCGGCGGCGTCGGCATTTGGCGGTGGCGTGTACAAGGCGACGAGTTTTTCTGTACGAGGAACCTCGAAGATATCTGCTGTCCTTCGCCGAACTCTTATGACAGAAGCCTGGAGAGTTTCCGCCGGAATGTGCATCCGGAGGACGTGGATACGGTTCGGAACGCGCTGTCCGAAGCGGTTGCCAACGGCACGCCCTACCGCTTCGTCTACCGGACGCTGCCGAAGCCTGACGGCACCTTCCGGTGGATCGAGACACGCGGCGGGGTGGTCAGGAAAGATGGCGAGTTGTGGCTCACGGGAGCCTGTCTCGATGTAACCGACCGCGTGCAGGCCGAGCTGGAACTGCAGCGCCGGCTGAGGCAGCAAAAGGCGATCGAGGAATTCGGCAGCTTCGCTTTTGGAGAACCGGATTTCAAGGTGGTCGCGGACCGTGCGGCGGCCATAGCAGCCGAGGTGCTGGACGTGCCGTTCACCATGATCCTGCAGCGCATGAAGGATAGCGAGCGGCTGCGATTGGTCGCGGGCACCGGTTGGCGCGAAGGACTGGTGGGAGAAGCCACGGTCGGCTTCGATCAGGAATCGCATGCGGCTTTCACCCTTCTCCAGGGGAAACCGGTCGTGGTGGATGATCTTTCCACCGAAACACGCTTTTCAAAGCCCAAACTCCTCGTTTCACATGGGGTGGTGAGCGGAATAAGCACCATCATCGCTGGCGTCGAAGGGCAGCCCTTTGGCGTCTTCGGCGCACATACGAATGTGCGCCGCCGTTTCGACCAGGCGGATACTGAATTCCTCAGCGCGCTTGCCAATATCGTTGCCAACAGCGCGCGCCAGATTGCCACGGTCGAGCATCGCCAGCTTCTCATCCGGGAGATGGCGCACCGGGCGGGCAATGTGCTGCAACTCGTCAATACGTTAGCCTACCGTACCTTCTCACCCGGTCGAGACCCGGAGGAGGCACGGCGTTCCTTCTCGAACAGGCTCGCGTCCCTGTCCCGCGCCAACTATCTGGTGGCAAAGGGTGGCTGGTCCCACACCCGCTTCTCGGAACTGGCGGCTGAGACACTGGAGCCTTTCCGCGAAAGGGTGCGGTTTGCCGGCGATGAGGTTCTGCTGCCGCCGGAGCTTTGCTTCGATCTCGGGCTTGTGTTGCACGAGCTTTCCACCAATGCCGTGAAATATGGCTCTTTCGCTTCCGAAGATGGCATCGTGGACTTGCGCTGGTCTCTATCCAAGGATGGCGAGGGCAAGGAGCGCTTCCATGTCGAATGGCTGGACGGCCTTTCCTCTTCGAAATCCGATCGCGGCACGGGCTTCGGTTCCAAGCTCATGCGTCTCGTCATCGAACGGAAATGGGGCGGAACAATCGAGCCACCGGCGAAGCAAGGGTATCGTTTCGCCTTTGCCCTGCCGCTTACTGCGATGCCGCAGGCGCTTTCGGAAGACTGATGGGATCTTTCGGCAGGTTGTCCATGCGAGGCGATCGAGAGACTGGTGCTACCCACACATCCGGTCTGAAAAGTCGCCTCGAATGAACATCACTAGAGTGCTCGACTAACCCAGTAGCGTCGAGGGAATTAGCCCCTGCCCGTAACAGCTTCATTTCATCTCAGATCGCCATGATGCCGCCATCGGCGCCGAGGGCCTGGCCGGTCATGAAGCTGTTTCTGGGATTGGCGGCGAAGAGGATGACCTCTACCACCTCATCAACCTCCGCAAGCCGCCTCATCGGTACGCTGCGCGTGAGGCCCGCTTCGGCTTGGGGCAGCTTGGCAGGAGACATCTTGAGGGTCTCCAGCACCATGTCCGTTCGGGAGAAGGAAGGACATACCGCGTTCACCCGCACGCCCTTGACGGCGTATTCGGCGGCTGCGGTGCGGGTAAGGCCGATGACCCCGTGCTTGGCGGCGGAATAGGCCGCAAGGCGAGGGGCGCCACAGAGCCCTGCTACCGAGGCCACGTTGACGATAGCGCCACGGCGTTTCTCATTGCGGTATTGGCGTTCCATCACCGGCAATTGGTGCTTCATCGCGTAGAAGACGCCCATCAGGTCGACATCGATGACTCGCCTTGCCTCCTCGGATGGAATGAGGTGGAACTTCACGAAGACCTGTGCGATGCCGGCATTGTTAATGGCAATGTCCAGCACGCCGAAGCGTTCGCGCGCAAGTGCCACGAGCTGCTCCGATGTCGCTTCCTCGGCGATGTCACCCGAAAGAAACACGGTCTCGGTAGGAAGTGATTCCGCCAGCCGCCTGAGGGGCTCCTCATTCATATCCGAGAGCACCAGGCGCGCGCCCTCTTCCGCCAACCTCTGCGCCAGGCGTCTCCCGAAACCGCCGGCGGCGCCCGTCAGAAGCACCGTCAGACCTTCAAAAGTCGCCATTCAGCGCCCTTTCACTCACATGACGGACTGCACCTGTTCTCCGCAAACGCTGTTGCGGTGGGCAGTCTTCTCGACTTGTGCATGATGCCGGCTTACGGTCAGGCATCACAGCAGATGGGGTCTTTTCCCGGTTTGCGGCAGCTCCGTCAAGCGCCTATGGGGGGCGAAAACTGCTGTTTTCATGCGGCGCTCTGATCAGAGGGTTCGGCAGGCAGAGCCAGCGTAAGCCAGCGTGCGGTCAAGGCAGGCTTGGCGCTGTTCTCGATCTCCACTGTGACGTCATAATGCAACTCGACTATTCCGGATACGCGCACCTTCATATGCGCCAGCACAAATCGGGCCCGGATGCGTGCGCCGGACTTGACGGGATTTAGAAAGCGCACACGGTCGAATCCGAAATTCACACCCATGGCCGTGCCGTTCAGTGGCGGAACGGCTTCGAAGATCATGGTGGAAAGCAGCGACAGGGATAGGAAACCATGCGCGATTGTGCCTCCATAAGGCGTTTCGCGCGCAGCGCGCTCAGGATCCGTGTGGATGAACTGATAATCGTCGGTGGCTGCCGCGAACTGGTTGATCATCTCCTGCGAGACGACCCTCCAATTGGAAACGCCAACCTCCGTGCCGACGAGCGCCTGCGCCTGCTCGATGCTGATAGATTGCCTGTCCAAAAAATGCTCCGTTCGTCCCCTTTGCGGCGGAAGCTTCATGCCGCATCGGCCGGCCACGGTACACGCAGGTTCGTGTCAGCCGGCGGCCAGTCCGCCCGCACAGATACAGTGTTGCGCGGGCGATGTCATCGGGGCCATGCGGTCCTTCCACGGGAACGCGGCGGCAATTCAGGAGGTTTTGCCCGAAGCTGCGACTTGGGTGAGCTCGCGTTCCAGCCGGGCTTCTTCCTCTACCTTCGGCGTAACGAAGCGACCGAGAAGGAGATAGGCGACCGGCGTCAGATATAGAGTGGAGAGAGCCGATAGACCCAGTCCACCCACGATCACCCAGCCGAGAGCAATCCGCGCCTCTGCTCCCGCCCCGGAGGCGAGCACCAGTGGCACACCGCCCACGACGGTGCAGATCATCGTCATCATGACGGGGCGGAGGCGGATGAGGGAGGCCTGCTCGACCGCCTCGCGCACGCCGAGGCCGCGGTCACGCAGCTGATTGGCGAATTCGACGACGAGAATGCCGTTCTTGGCCATGATACCGACAAGAAGCACCAATCCGATCTGGCTGTAGACGTTGAGACTGGTGCCGGTGAGCAGCAGCGCGAATACGGCACAGGCGAGCCCCAGCGGCACGGTCGCCATGATGATAAGCGCGCTGATAAAGCTTTCGAACTGAGCGGCAAGCACGAGCAGGATGATGACCAGCGCGAAACCGAAGACGGTGAGCATGCTGTTGCCGGTTTCTGTGAGGCTCGCCGCCTCCGCAAGCGGTATGATCCGAGCGCCGGGCGGCAGGTGAGGGGCCGCGATTTCCTCCGCCCGCTCGAGAGCTGCGCCCAGAGGAAAATCCGCTGCGAGAGCCGAGGTGATGCGCACCACGCGCAACTGCTCTTCACGATTGAGCGAAGGCGGCACGGCTTCCTCGCGCAGCGAGGTGACGGTGGAGAGAGGGACGAAACGCCCATCGCCGGTCTTGATGAAGATGTTTTCGAGGTCGGTCGGATCGTTGATGGGGTTGGTCGTCGACACGAGCTTTACTTCGTAGCTTTTGTCCTCGATGAAGAGGTCAGCAATCTTGCGTCCATCCAGAAGCGACTGGATGGCTTCTCCGAGCCCGTTAATATCGATGCCGAGGTCCGCCGCCCGGTCCCGGTCGAGTTCTACCTTGAGCTGCGGCTGCGTGGCGTCCTGCGTAAGTCGGGGCTGCTCGAAGCGGGGGTCCTTTTCCATGTCAGCCACGATGGCCTGCGCAGCCTCGGTGAGGCGCTCGTAATTGTTGCCGGCGACGGCGAATTGGAGGCCGCTTCCGGAGCCGCGGATGCCGAGGCTGTTCGGCTGGAAGGCGAAGGCACGAACGCCCGGGATGCGGGCCGCCCGCGCATTCACGTCGTCCAGGATTTCCTGCTGCGAGCGCTGGCGCTCGTCCCAGGGGGCAAGCCCGAGCATGAGGAAGGCATTGTTCGATCCGTTCAGGCCAGTGACGGAGAAGGTCGTGCGTATTTCCCCGCTATCGCGCAGCGGTTGGATCGACGTCTCGATCTCGCGCATCTTTCCCGCAAGATACTCAAGGCTGACGCCCTGGGGGGCGGAGACGCGCATCATTGCGACTGCGCGGTCCTCAGGAGGAGTAAGCTCGGATTTGATCGTGCCGAAAACGGCGTAAGCCGAACCTGCAAACAGCAGCGAAACGACCACCACCACGAAGGGGGCATTCAGGCAGAGATGGAGGGTGCGGGCATAGAGGCCGGCAAGCGCGGCGCCGATGCGGCCCAGAGGACCTCCATGCCCCTCCTCCAGTTTCCCCGAGGAGAGCATGCGCGAAGCGAGCATCGGGCAGAGCGAGAGGGCCACGATGGAGGAAAGAAACATCGCGAAGGCAAGCACGAAGCCGAATTCGCGGAACAGCCCGCCCGCCTGGCCGGGCAGGAAGGAGAGGGGCACGAAGACGGCGATCAGCGTTGCCGTTGTGGCAATGACGGCAAAGAAAACCTCCTGCGTTCCCAGAACCGCCGCGGCGCGCGGACCCATGCCCTGGTTGCGCCTGCGCACGATGTTCTCAAGAACGACGATGGCATCGTCCACCACAAGGCCGGTGGCGAGCACGAGGGCCAGCAGCGTCAGGATGTTGATGGAGAAGCCGACCAGATAAATCGCGGCGACGGTGCCCACGAGCGCCACGGGTATGGCGATGCCGGGAATGATGGTGGCGCGCCAGTCGCGAAGAAAGAGATAGATCACCAAAAGCACGATGGTAACCGAGATGAAGAGGGCGATTTCCACCTCGTGTATGGCGCCGTTGATGAAGATAGCATTGTCGCTCGTGATCTGGATGGACATGCCTTCCGGCATGGTTTTCCTGAGATCCTCGACGGCTTGTTTCACGCCCTCGGAAATGTCGAGCGTGTTCGACTGCGCCTGGCGCAGGATACCCATACCGATGCCCTGGCGGCCATTGGTGCGCAGTCGGCTCTCGCCTTCGTCCGGGCCGAGCGTGACCGTGGCGACATCTTCCAGCCGCACATTCTTCGAAAGCTCGATGCGTTCCATCTGCTCCGGTGTGGTGATGGAGGATGTGGCCCGCACGATCAGGTCCTGTGTGTTGCTCGTGAGCGAGCCGGCTGGACTGTCGAAGGCAACCGTCTCGAGCGCGCTGGCGATATCGCCGACGGTCATCCCGTGGCTTGCCAGTTTCGATTGATCGACATCCACGCGGAAGATCTTCATACGGTCGCCGTAGACCTGCACGTCGGCGACGCCGGGAACGGCTGCGAGCTTGTCGACGATCTCATCATCGACATAGAGCGTCAGGTCCTCCACGTTCATCCGGTCGGAGGTGACGGCGAGCCGCATGACGGGGTCGGCATTGTCGTCCGTCTTGACGACGATGGGCGCATCGGCGTCTTCAGGCAACTGATTCACGACGCGGCTGACCGCGTCACGGACATCGGAAGCCGCGGTGTCGAGGTCCACGTTCTCGCGGAATTCGATGGTCACCCGGCTCCTGCCGAACATGGAAGAGGAGGAGATAGCGGACACGCCGGCGACACGAGCAACCGCACCTTCAATGACGGCGGTCATTTCGCGGTCGATCGTCTCCGCAGCGGCGCCGTCGAACCGTGTCGTAACTGAGATGACGGGACGGTCGACATCGGGAAGCTCGCGCACTTCCACTCCGAAGAACGCGGCAAGGCCTGCTACCACAATGAGCGTATTGACCACGAAGGCGAAGACCGGCCGGCGCACGAAGAGCGCAGTAATTCCGTCAGCCGCCTTGTCGATATCCTTCTGGCTCATGGGGACCGCTGTTATCCTAGGAACCGCTTGCCGAACGGCGGGAGTCCTCATTTCCTGCCACCGCGACAGGCTGGCCTTCGCGCACCGCGTGCACGCCCTCTACCACCACCAGGTCGCCGTCCTCGAAGGCTCCATCCACCAGCACGCTGTCTGAATTGCGCTGGATCACGCGCACCGGCAGACGTACGGCGGAGCCTTCACGCACAGCCCACACATAGGCCCCCTCGGTACTCCATTGCACCGCCAGTGGATCGACCGCGGGGAAGCTTTCGCCCGGAAATTCCATGGTCACTTGCAATGCCATTCCGGAGCGCAAGGTGTCGGTGGGATTTGCGATGCGGCCCTGGACGTGGAGCGTGCGGCTGGCCGTGTCGACCTGATTGTCAATGGCGCTGACCGTGCCCTCATATTTCTCGCTTGGGCGAGCTACGGATTCGGCTATGAGCGGCATCCCGACCTCAAGCACGCGGGCAAACCGTTCCGGCACCCAGAAATCGACCAGGATCTGCGAGCGATCGTCGATCGTAGCTATCTGATCGGAAGAAGTGACGTAATCACCTGGAGAAACAGGCAGGATGCCGACCGTGCCGCCGATTGGGGCGACGATGTCGCGGCGTTCGAGCGCGAGCTTCGCTTCACGCAATGCGAGTTCCGCATTGCGTACAGCCAGCTCCGCCTCCGTCTGTTGCACGGCGGTGGCGGTGTTCGAGCTCCGAAGGGCACTGATGCGTTTGAGCGTGTTGTGGGCATCGTCCAGAGCAAGTTGAGCCTTATCGACCGCGATGCGCTCAGAGTCGGAATCTATCCGGGCGATGACATCGCCGGCGTTCACCACGGCACCTGGTTCGACGAGAATCTCGGTCAGCCGGCCGGAGGTGTAAGGGCGAACCGCGACCGTGTGCAATGCCTTGCCGTTGCCGATGGCCGTCAGTCGATCATTGATCGTGGCGTTCATGACAGGGGCGGAGATGATGGTAGCCTGCACGCCGCCTGGCCCACGCCGCTCGCCGCCGCCGGGAGCACGAGCCCCTTCAGGAGAGGGCGCGGCTTCGGCCGGCGCCTGGGCAAGACCCAGATCCGCCACAACCTGCTGCGCGCCGGGAAAGAAATGGTACCAGACCACCGCGGCAGCCGCGAGTGCGACGAGACATAGGAGGGCCTGCTTCCACCAAGACATCCATTTCTCCGAAAGTCACCGCCGTGCGGCCGATTCAACCGCGCCATCCCCGCAGCCGGTGTCAAACCTATATAGATCCTTTGTACGGCAAGATTTAGCCTGATTTGATAACTTCGGTCATTAAATTACTGTAAGGATCGTGCCGCCGGCCTGCCTCATTCGGCACGCTTCGGGAACAACTCCGATCTTCGCCCGTTCACTGCATCATGTTGGAGACTGGCGGGTTCCTTGCCCGGCACATGGCTGTGCATATCCTTGCGATGAACCTCGCAGCCCCCCTGCTCGTGCTCGCATGGCGGCTGTTGGCAGGGACGAATAACGGTAACGCACGGTGGATTGGACCGGCGGCAGGAACGCAGATCGCGCTTCTCTGGTCATGGCATTTGCCTGGTCCGATGGCCTTCGCCTTCGCCCTTCCCGGCGGCGAAGTGCTGATGCATCTTTCGCTTTTTGCTGCAGCTCTCTGGTTTTGGCGACTCGTGCTGGATGAGGCGGAGGCCTCCCGCTGGCGGGCGCTCGGAGCGCTGCTATTCACGGGCAAGCTCTTCTGCCTGCTTGGCGTGCTGCTGACGTTCGCCCCTCGAACGCTTTATCTGAAGGCCGCCGAATTATGTCTGGGTAGCCGCGCAAACGCCGAGATGCTTCTTGCTGACCAGCAGCTCGCCGGTTTGATGATGCTTGTTGCCTGCCCGCTTGTCTATGTGCTTGCGGGCATCATCATCGCGGCTCGATGGCTCCGGGAGATTGAACGGCGTCCTACGCCCTTCATGCCCGAAGGAAACGGCTGACCATGCCCCGGGTCCGGTTTCCGGGTTGGAGAGCGTTGGTCTTCGGCGCGATCCTCGTGATCCTGGGCGGTGGCATATTGGGCGGGGCCTTCATCCTCTCCGGCATTTACAACGTCGCTGCCTCGCGGGAACATTTCGATATCACCAATGCCGTTATCCGTCTGACGCTCACGCGCTCGGTCGCCATGCGCAGCATGGGCGTTGAGGCGCCGGATCTCAGCGACGAGCGGCTGGCACGGCTCGGTGCGCGCCATTTCGCGCTCGGCTGTTCGCCATGTCATGCTTCGCCCGCCAGATCGCAGAATCCGATAGTCGCGGAAATGTACCCGGCACCGCCATCGCTCACGCACGTGGCGAAGGAATGGGAGACGGAGGAGCTCTTCTGGATCGTCAAGCACGGGTTGAAATTCACCGGCATGCCGTCATGGCCCGCGCTTGAACGCGAAGATGAAGTGTGGGCGTTGGTGGCTTTTTTGGAGCGCCTGTCGGAAGCGGATGCCGAGGATTACGCAGCCATGGCTGGCATTGGCGGAGAGCGCCGGGGTGCGGCATTCTTCTTTGGGAGCAATGCGGCAATGGACGAGCTCACCGGCATGTGTGCCAATTGCCATGGTGATGCACGGAGCCCGCCCGTGCACCCCTTGGCGCCGCCGCTTGCAGGCCAGAAGGAGGCCTATCTGCGCCGCGCACTGGATGAATATGCCGACCGCAGGCGGCCGAGTGGTATCATGGAACCTGTCGCAGCCGCGCTCGGACCTTCCGACATCGAGAGATTGGCTCAACACTATGCAGAGGCTCCCGCCGCTGCGCCGCTTCGTGACGGTTTAGACGGGAAAGCAGCTGCCCGGGGAGAGGTGATCGCCCGAGAGGGCGTACGCGAAGATGATATTCCGGCCTGTCTCGCCTGTCACGACGCTGGTTCGTCGGGCGAATTTCCGCGCCTGGACGGCCTTTCGGCCGGATATATCGCCACCCAGCTTTCGCTTTTTCGGGAAGGAAACCGCGCACATTCCACCTACAGCGCCATCATGGCCCCCATCGCTCGCCGCCTCAGCGAGGAGCAGATCGCAGACGTGGCGTCCTATTTCGCTTCCCGTGCGCTAGAGCCGGCGACAACCGCTTCAACCAACTTGGGGGGCGGTCGTTGAGGTGTTTATTCCGGGTTGCGCTCCTGCCGCCGCTGCTGATGCTCGCGGGGTGCGCGGGCGTGCAGTCCGCCATGTCTCCGCGTGGCGTCGAGGCACTCGCCATAGATCCGCTTTTCTGGACCGCCACCTGGGTCGGGGTGCTGGTGACGCTGATGGTTGTGGTGCTGATGGCGATCGCGCTTTACGGACCACCGCGCTGGCGCGCACGGCTCAGTGGCGACCGTGTCGTTATCGGCGGCGGCATCGTGCTTCCGATCGTGGTTCTGACCGGGCTTTTCATCTACGGGCTTCTCGTCATGCAGGCCGGTGCGTTGCGCAGCCGGGAAGCGGGCGAGGCGGCTGTCACGATCACCGGGAAATTGTGGTGGTGGGAAGTCGTCTATACCGGGCCTGGCGGCGAAGAAGTCGTGAGCGCCAATGAACTGCGCCTTCCCGTCGGACAGCCGGTAAAGCTGCGGCTCCTCTCAGACAACGTGATTCACAGTTTCTGGGCGCCGCAGATCGGCGGCAAGCTCGACATGATACCCGGCCGAGTGAACGAGATGGTGTTCGAGGCCACCGAAGCCGGCGTCAGCCGGGGCCAATGCGCCGAATATTGCGGCGGAGCTCATGCTCTCATGTCTTTCTACCTCGTCGCCATGCCGCAAGGCGAGTATCAGGCCTGGCTCGCTCGCGAGGCGCAGTCTGCGCGCCAGCCCTCGACACCAGAAGAAAGGAGAGGGCAGGAGCTTTTCGTCTCCAACGGCTGCGGCGGGTGTCATGAGGTGCGCGGCACGGAGGCGGGCGGTCGCATCGGGCCAGACCTTACGCATGTAGGAAGCCGCCTTTCGCTCGGCGCGGCGATGCTGCCGAACGACGCGCCGGCCTTCGCCCGATGGATCCGCGACAACCAGCATATCAAGCCGGAAAACCAGATGCCGCCGTTTCGCCAGTTCTCCGAAGACGAACTGGCCGCCGTTGCCGCCTACCTGGACAGCCTGGAGTAGCCGATGACGCAGATGAGCGAGCTGCCGAACAAGGGACCGCGCCCGCCCCGGGAACTCGAAGAGCTTCGGCGCGTGTGGCAGATTCCGAGTGGATTTCGCCTGATTACAGCGGTGAACAACCAGGTGATCGGCATCCTTTATATAGGGATCGCCTTCCTGTTCTTCCTGCTCGCCGGGGTCCTCGGCCTCATCATCCGCACCCAGCTCGCGGTGCCGGAGAACAACCTGGTCAGTCAGGACTTCTACAACCAGATCTTCACCGTACACGGCACGACAATGATGTTTCTTTTCGCGGTGCCGGTGGTGGAGGCGCTGGGCGTCCTGCTCCTGCCGCAGATGCTGGCCGCGCGCGACCTTCCCTTCCCGAGACTCTCCGCCTTCGCGATCTGGGCCTACATCGTGGGCGGGCTCGTGTTCTTTTCGACCGTCTTCTACGACCTGGCTCCCAAGGGCGGATGGTTCATGTATCCGCCACTCACGCTCAAGGAATACTCGCCAGGAGACAATGCGGATTTCTGGCTGCTCGGCATAGGCTTCATCGAAATCTCGGCCATCGCGGGCGCGATCGAGATCATCGTCGGCACGTTGCGCACCCGGCCGCCCGGCATGTCACTCGCGAAAATGCCGATCTTTGCCTGGGCGATGCTGATCTTCGCCGCCATGATCATGATCGCCTTTCCCGCGGTCATCCTGGCGACGATGTTTTTGGAAATCGAGCGCTCCTTCGGCTGGCCGTTCTTCACGGCGGAAAAGGGAGGTGATCCCCTTTTGTGGCAGCACCTCTTCTGGTTCTTCGGCCATCCGGAGGTCTACATCATCTTCCTGCCGGCGGCTGGGCTCGTCTCCATGATCGTGCCGACCATGGCGCGGCATCCGCTTGTCGGCTACCGGCTCATCGTCGTGGCGCTCATCGGCACGGGGTTCTTCTCCTTCGGTCTGTGGGTTCACCACATGTTCACGACCGGGATCCCTTCGCTCAGCCTCGGCTTCTTCTCCGCCGCAAGCATGGCGGTTGCAATCCCTTCGGGGATACAGGTTTTCTCCTGGATCGCGACCATCGCTGCAAGTAAGGAACCGTTCCGCATCACCACGCCCTCGCTCTTCGTGCTCGGCTTCCTCTTCATTTTCACGGTGGGCGGGGTGACAGGCGTGATGGTGGCGCTGGTTCCGGTCGACTTCCAGGTGCACGACACCTACTTCGTCGTCGCTCACTTCCACTATGTCCTGATCGGCGGAATGGTCTTTCCGCTTTTCGCCACCTTCTATTATTGGATTCCGGCCTTCAGCCGGAACATGCTCTCGGAACGGCTGGGACGTTGGGTGTTCTGGCTGATGTTCATCGGCTTCAACGTCACCTTCTTTCCGATGCACATCAGCGGGCTGCTCGGCATGCCGCGGCGAGTGTGGACCTACCCGGATGGCCTCGGCTGGAACGCCTTCAACATGATCTCGACCGTAGGAGCGTATATTCTTGCCGCAGGCGTCGCCCTTTTTGTCATCGACCTGTTGCTGCGGTTCCGATCGACAATGGAGGACAGTGTAGACGATCCGTGGCAGGCCGGAACGCTGGAATGGCTTCCGACGGGAGCCTATTCCGCGCGCAGCATCCCTTTCGTGACGAGCCGGGATCCTTTGTGGGAGCAGCCAAATCTGGCCCGCGAGGTGGAGGAGGGGCTTCATTTCCTCCCCGGTGCGCCGACGGGAGGTCGCGAGACCATCGTCACCAGCGCCGTGGACGCGAAGCCTCAATACATCATCCGCATGCCGGGGCCGGGCTGGGCGCATCTGGTTGCGGCTGTCTTCATGGCCGCAGCCTTCCTGCTCTTGACCGTGAAGCTCGTCACGCCCGCGATTATTTCCGCCGTCATCTCGATCGCGGCCTGCATCGTCTGGGGGTGGCAACTGGACCTTGGCCCCGGTAAGGGGAAAGTGAATATCGGAGCAGGGATCAAGCTGCCCACCTACATGGCCGGGCCGAGATCCCATGCCTGGTGGGCGATGATCGTGCTCATCCTGGTCGCGTCGTCGCTCTACATCTCCTATGTCTTTTCCTATCTCTATCTGTGGGTGGTTTCACCGGAGGTATGGGCGCCGAACGGTTCGCAACCTCTTCCGGGTCTCGGCTGGCCGTTGGGAAGCGCCATGCTTCTGATCGCGGGCACGGCATCGATGGTGCTTGCCCGCTGGCTCCTGCCGGAGCCCGGCCGAAAGGAGCCCGCGGTTCCCCTCTTGCTCCTGCTCGCTTCCGTCTGCCTTGCCGGCGCGTTTGTCGCCGAACTGTGGGGCCACTGGTCAACCGGCCTCCGTCCGGCGCAAAATGCATACGGCGCAATGGTTTTCATGGGCAGCGTCGTCAATTTCCAGGTCGTGTTCGCAACGGTGATTCTCGCCGGCTTCACCCTCGCGCGCTATCTTGCGGGAAAGCTCGATGTGGAGCGCCGCATCTCTTTCGAGAACGCTGCTCTGCTCTACTACTACGCTGCTGCACAAGCCGCCTTCGGGCTCCTGCTTTTGCATGGTTTTCCGCGCCTGGCGAATTAACTCGAGGCGAGCGATGACGAAGTTGAACGACATGCGCCGACCCGGTGAGGGGATGCATACCCTCCCCATGTTCGTCTATTTGGCGGTAGGGCCGCTTTTCTGGGCGCTGCATCTGACGATCGTCTACATGGTCCATACGGGAGTTTGTGCGCTTGCAGGCTCTCCGCTGACAGCAACCACCGTCATCATAACAGCGACCGCAATTATCGTTCTTCCGCTGGTGCTTGTTCTCTTCAACCAGCGCCGTTTCGGCTCATTGCTAGGCCTGGATAAAGTCCTTTCCGATCAAGCCATCTACGAGGGTGTTTCCCTATTTGCCAATATCCTTTCGCTTGTGGGAATCCTGTGGTCGGGCACGGCCGCCGTGGTGCTTTCCTCTTGTGTTCAGGGCCGCTGAAAAGCGGGGGAATCTTTCCCTCCGGAACGCGGAACCAAGTGCCTTCCGGTGGATTGGAACAGGAAAGATCCCTTTGCGGCCCAGCAACCGCAGGAGAGAAATATGCCGAACCGGGAACGGAAAATTGACCGCTTGTCGCGGGAGCAGACGAACGAATACCTGCGTAGGTCTTCGATCACCTATCTCGAATGCTGCGTCAGTCTGATGCTGACTCATCTGACCCGTGAAGAGGTTGCCTCCATCCTGGAACAGGAGGCCGCAATGGTGCGCGAACTGGGCTAATCTCGCTCGACCGCCATCCAGACTCTTAGTCAATCAATCATCCCGATCTTCGTGTCTCGTCCGCCCATCAAAATTCCGGGGCATGGAACATCGTGCCGAAGCGTCTGTTGGGCCCGTTGATCGGTAAAAGCGATCAACGCAGCAGTTCCAGCAGTGAGCGGAGATGAGCGATGAGAGTTGGCGAAGTGATGACGCGCGACGTGCAAGTGGCAAGTCCCGAAGACACGATCCAGGAGGCAGCCGAGATGATGGCGCATCTTGATGCCGGCTCCCTTCCTGTCGGCGACAATGACCGGCTTGTGGGCATGCTGACGGATCGCGACATCGCCGTGCGCGCGGTGGCCAGGGGAATGGGTCCCGATTGCCGCGTTGGAGACGTCATGACGCGCGAGGTCAGATACTGCTTCGAGGACGACGACACGGACGATATTGCCCACAACATGGCGGAACAGCAGATCCGCCGCCTTCCGGTCGTCAATCACGAAAAGCGGCTCGTAGGAATTCTGTCATTGGGCGATCTCGCGATAGCAGAGGGCAAGGAACCGGCGGGCGAAGCGTTGACGGGAATTTCGCGACCCGGCGGGTTGCACAACCAGAAGGGCGACGGCGCAGCCGCGATGTGGCAATCTGCACCGGGAGACACGAGATGAGCGAGAACGACAAGCGGCGGGCCCCTGAAGATGTCCAGGACGAAGCGCCGAAACGTGCAGAACAGGACTGGGACGAGGTAAGGGGCGTGCAGGCGATCCCTGAAGATGAGGCCGCTGAAAGCGTACCCTTGGATCGATCGGGACGCGTAGACACTGACGAGCACTATGGGGAGGGGCAGGACAACCCTTACATGGAAAGCGACTCAGCTCTGCCCGAGGATAAGGAAGAAGACGTCTTCACGCGCAACAATTCGCGTGAAGGCGGTCGCTTCGATGAAGTTTGAGATCAGTCACCTGACGGTGGCCGATCCTCGGGTCCCGCTTGCCCAATGCGTCCCCGCGCATCGCTGAGGATGCGCCGGAACTCACGGTTCGCGGCAGCCTCGATGGCAAATGCGCGGCCTGAAGGCACCGCACCCGGATCTTCCTGGTGGTCCTGGAAGATCGATTGCTCTTCGAGAGTTTCGAGCAAATTCAGGGCCTGCTCCTTGTCACGCGCCCCGGTGGAAATCAGGCGCGCGACAAAGTAGGCCAACACCTCGCGTTGAGCGATAAGCCGGCCTTCAATTTCCTCGTTCGGCAAGTCAGACAAGTTTATCCTCCCACCGCGTCACTCCGCGGCTGCAAGCAGAGTCTGCCGGCCATAGATGCGATCCAAAACCTGCGCCACCTCGATGAAGTGCTCCGCATCAGGATCGAAGCGCCCGCCGGCCGCAAGACGCACGGCCCAATCGACCGCCGCACGCCCACCCCATTCGTCCGGAGGGGACGCAAGCGTTTCACGTGCCGTTCCACGATAGCGCTCAGCGACGAAATGGTAAAATGACCCATCCACATTGTACAGGGCGGCTCCGCCCTCGGTTCCGTAGAATGCTGCGCGGATTTCTGCATCCCTGCCGGCGTGTAGCCGCCACGAACAGGCAAGGCGCACGATGGCGCCTTCATCCAGGGTCAGGGTGGCAACCGCAAAGTCTTCCACCACCGACGGATTGGAGGGAAGCGGTTCTCCCTGTGCAAAGAGGTGCCCCGAGACGTTGATGACCTTCGGAAAGCCCAATGTCCAAAGTGCCAGGTCGATCAGGTGGACGCCGAGGTCGATCACACAGCCGCCGCCCGAAAGCGCGGCATCATAGAACCAGGGCTTGTCGGGGCCGTAAGCATTGTGAAAGACGAGATCGACTGCATGGATTCGGCCGACCATGCCTCCAACCACGATCGGATGGATTTGCCGCATTGCCCGCGTATGTCGGTAGGAAAGATCGAGGCCCAGGAGGCGGTCTGCCGCTCTTGCGGCATCGACCACCGCCCGTGCTTCGGCCGCGTTGCGGCCGAGCGGCTTCTGGCAGAACACGGCGACACCGCGGTCGAGCGCCTGAATAGCCTGGTCGGCGTGTTGCGCGCTTGGCGTTGCGATGACGACGCCGTCTACGCCCTCGTCCAAGAGGTCCTGCAGGCCTTTGACCCGTCTTGCCGACGGGACGATCTTCACCGCTTCTTCCATGCATTCGGGGGAAGGATCGGCGATGGCGGCGGCCTCGATCAGGCCCGATTCCACAAGGGCCTTCATGCGATGACGGCCGATCCATCCCACACCCAGAAAACCCAATCTCGGCTTCTCGAGCATGGACTTTTGCGGATGATCTACGACGGTGGCACTCATGGCATCTTCACCACAGCCTTCAGGAAGCCGTCCGGTCGGTCTCGCGTGGCGTTCAAGGCATCATCCAGCCGGGAGAGAGGAAAGGTATCCGTGATGAGGGGCATCGGATCGAGCCGGCCGGAGACGATGGCCCCCATAGCTTCCCGCATCCCCTGCACATAGGTGGCCGGATCTCTTTCATGTGCGTTGACGACGTCGATGCCTCGCCAGTTCCAGAGCTGCATGTTGATTTGCCTCGGCCCGTCCTGGTGGTATCCGGCGACGATAAGCCGCCCACCTTCGGCCGTGAGCTCGCCCGCCAGGTCGAGCGGCCAGGCCTTGCCGGTTGCTTCAATCACGCGCCCGCAGAAGCGGCCGCCGGTGAGAGCGGCCACCTTGTCGATAATGGCGTGATGATCGTCCATCGGGATAACGCTCGCCGCGCCCATATTGCGCGCGATTTCCAGCGCGAACGGGCGCCGCGAGATGGCGATGACCTCGGCGCCCGCCTGTGCGGCAAGCCGGGTGAGGATCGCGCCCAGAAAACCCACACCGATGATTGCAACCGCCTGCCCCTCCTCTATGCCGGCCCGGCGAAAGATGTTCATTGCGCAGCCGAGCGGCTCCCCAGGCAGAGGCACGTGCGCCAGTTCGGGTGGCAGGGGTACGACCTGAGTCGCATCGCCGACATCGAACTCGGCATAGCTCTTCTGGAACAGTGTTGCGACCGGCTGCCCCGGCGCCAAAGTTGTCACCTCGGGGCCGATCGCGTCGACGACGCCCCAGCCCTCGTGACCAAGGGCGCCCGGCTCAGTCGGGAAGGTCATCCATTCCGGCCCGGACCACGGCCCGAGGTTTGAAGCGCAAACGCCGCAGCCGGTCAACCGCACCCGGATTTGTCCTGGTCCCGGCTCAGGTACCGGCACTTCGCGGATCGCAATCGTACCCGGACCGGTGACAACGGCAGCCTGCATCGTCGTGGAGTTTGAAAGGGATATAAGGGAATTCGCGCTTTCCAGCGTTCTGGTCATTCCTGCCGCCTGGCTGTTGGGGAGGTCCTGCCTTCATGAACAAGAAGATGCCGTGTTGGTTCCGCCGAGCGCTTGTCTGCGGCAGCCTGCTTTCATGACGGCACAGCGCAGAACAGGCGATCGCGCAGTGCTGAAGCTGAATCAGCGTCGCGTTCTGCCGACCATGGTTGCGATTTCCGTGTAGGCAGCGGATTCGCCGTCAGGTATATCCCGGCGGTTTGCTTCACGAAGAAAGCGCAGGGGAAAAAGAGCAGCCTCCACATTGGCACGTGAAAGTTGCTCAGGGCGCCGGCTGTCGCTCGACAGCACGGCTTCGGCTTCCGCCAGTGCGGTATCGATCTCCGCCGTGTCAGCGATGCCTTTCTGGCGCAAAAGGCGGCAGAGCGTCGCCATCGCCATCAGCACCCCCTCCATTTGCAGATTCGCGGTGTTCATCGTCGGCTCCCTTTCCGATCCTCCAAGCCTGGTGCTCGCGAGAAGCAGTATCTCATGCATGACCAGGTGCGGCCACGCGACGGTCCCAGGTGTCGAGAGAGGATACGCCGACGCGCTGCCGGGTGGGCGTGGATGCACGGCCGATGCTGAAATAACGCAGACCATGTTGAAGCACGGCGCGCGGTTCGAACAAATTGCGATAGTCAAACAGAGCGTCACCCGAGAGTAGATGGGCAAGACGGGCGAGATTGAGCTGCCGGTACTCCTCCCACTCTGTCAGCACGATCACCGCTGAAGCACCCTTGCACGCCTCATAAGGGCAGGTCGCCCAGGTGACGTCGCTCATGTGCTGCCGGGCATTCACGATCGCCTTGGGATCATGGGCGGTCACGTGAAGTCCCGCTTCAAGGAGAACCGGAATCATGGAGAGGGCCGCAGCTTCCCGTACATCGTCCGTATTAGCCTTGAAGGCCAGACCCAGAATTGCCACGGTGCTTCCCGGCTGCAGCCGCGCATCCTTGAGCACCCGCCGCGCGAGCGCCGCCTTCCGCTGGTCGTTGCGGGCAATGAGCGTTTCGATGAGCTTCTGTGGAGCGCCGAACTGGCGTCCCGTGGCGGCAAAGGCGCGCGTGTCCTTCGGAAAACACGAGCCGCCGAAGCCCGGACCGGGAGCCAGGAAGCTTTCGCCGATGCGCCGGTCAAGCCCGATGCCGCGCGTGACTTCCTTGATGTCGCCGCCCGTCTTTTCGCAGAGATCGGCAACATCGTTGATGAAGCCGATTTTGAGCGCCAGGAAAGCGTTCGCAGCGTATTTTATCAGCTCTGCATTGCCTGTGGTCGTAATCACCATCGGCACACCGCTTTTCTCAAACGAGCGATAGATGGCGCGCAGGATATTGCGCGAACGCGTATCGTCCGCGCCGAGAATGATGCGGTCGGGCTCCATGAAATCAGCCATGGCTGAGCCTTCGCGCAGGAATTCGGGGTTCGAGGCCACCCGTATGTCGAAGGCGCCCCGTTCACGTGCGATGATCTCCCGGACTCGCCGCGCCGTACCCACCACCACAGTGGATTTCACGACGATCAGGGCTCCCCGTTTGAGGTGCGGCGCGATCTGCTTGGCGGCCGAAAGCACATACGAAAGATCGACGCCCCCATCGGGGGCCGACGGGGTGCCGACCGCTATGAAAACGGCATCGGCCTCAGCCACGCTCTCCTTGAGCCTTGATGAGAAGCTCAGCCGCTCGGCCGCTCTGGCCTGGTGCATAGCCTCCTCCAGCCCCGGCTCGTAAATCGGAAGATCAACACGTTCCAACCGCACGATCCGCGCGGCATTGATGTCATAGCACCGGACATTGTGGCCCAGGTTCGCCAGGCAGGTACCGGTCGTCAGGCCGACATAGCCGGCGCCTATCATGGTGATCTTCATGCCGTTCTCCTGTGGCGGTGTCATGACGGCCTAACGAAAAAGGTATGTAGTTGTTCCCATAGAAGAAGATGATGAAATCAGATAAGTCGTTAATGTGGAATGGTATTCCGCCGCGCGTTAAAGCGGAGGATTTGCAGTTCTCCACTTTTGTATTTGTATAGATCGAGAAAATTCGGCTATCGGTCGACGAATTTATTGAAGCGGCTGGTTCCGCCACCGCCGGCTTCTTCCTGATACAGGAAGGCGAGCTTCCGGTCGTCGAAGATCTGGAAGAAGTCGTCCCAGCCGATCTCCTCCAGATTTTCGTCCGGTTCTCCGAAATCGATGCGCAGAATGCCGCCGGATCCGCTCGTCTTTACTCGTGCCGGGCGCCCGCCACGGGATTCTGCCCATTTGCGGATGGTTTCATGATCGGTTGTCGTCTTGCCCTGCGACATCGTGCTGTCCCATGCTTTCTGTTTCGACATGCGGCTCAAACGGCGTGCCGCTCCCTGCCGAACAGCGCTCTGGGGCAAATGTTCCTGGCGATGCAGTTTGCCGGCTCACCGCGGCTACGGGGAAGCAAGCGGAACAAATTGGGAGGTGCGTTGTTTGTACCTCGCGACGCCTTCTTCATCATCATCCTTAGGAGCAGCCGTGAGCAGGAGAGCGCTGATCACCGGGGGCTGCGGCTTCATCGGCCGGCAAGTCACGAAAGAACTTCTCGAAAATGGATATTCGGTCGCGGTTCTCGACAATCTGGTCGAGCAGGTACACGGAGACGCTGCGCCCCCAAGGGACGGGCGGGCCGATTATCACATCGGCGATGTGCGCGATCCTGAACGCGTGAGGGAGTCGCTCAAGAGTGTGGACGTGGTCGTTCATCTGGCCGCCGAAGTCGGTGTCGGCCAGTCCATGTACGAGATTGCTCGCTATGTGGGTGTGAATGATCTCGGCACCGGTGTGCTTCTTGAGTGTCTCATCGACAATCCCGTCGAGCGCATCGTGGTCGCCTCCTCCATGAGCGTCTATGGCGAGGGTCTTTATACGACTGCCGACGGCAGCAGATTTGATCGTGCGAGGCGGCGGAAGGAAAGGCTGCAGGCCGGGCTATGGGATCCTACGGACGCTGAAGGGCGGCCTCTTTCTCCGATTGCAACGGATGAGGAAAAGCCCGTCGAGCTCGCGTCGATCTACGCGCTCACCAAGTATGCGCAGGAGCGTGCGGTGCTCATCTTCGGCGAAGCCTATCCGACCGAGGCCGTCGCTCTCAGGCTCTTCAATGTGTTCGGACCGGGCCAGGCGCTTTCCAATCCGTATACGGGAGTGCTCGCTAATTTCGCCTCACGGCTTGCCAACAACGAGCGCCCCCTCATTTTCGAAGATGGTCGACAGAAGCGTGATTTCGTGCATGTGCGCGACGTTGCGCGAGCCTTCCGCCTGGCACTCGAGAGCAAGGACGCCGCAGGACAGGTCATCAACATCGGCAGCGGCAACGCATATACGATCCGCCAAGTGGCCGAACTCCTCGCCGATGCGATGGGATTGTCCGAGATAGAGCCGGAGATCCTCAAGAAGTTGAGGTCCGGCGATATCCGCCACTGCTTCGCTGACATCTCCAAAGCGCATGACCTGCTCGGCTTCGAACCGCAGCATCGGCTGGAAGATACGGTCGGCGAGTTCTCCGAATGGGTTCGGGAAACAGGCGCAGTGGACAATGCAGCAAAGATGCGGAAGCAGCTTGAGGAAAGAGGTCTGGTGACATGAGCCGCGCGAAGGCGAATGGAATCGCGGCGCCCGCTCTCGGCGGCAAGGCGGCACCGGTCGTCATCACCGGAGGGAGCGGCTTCATCGGCTGCAATCTGGCCGAAAGCTTCTTGAGGGAGGGCGAGGAAGTCATCGTACTGGATGATCTGAGCCGCCCTGGAGTGGCCGAAAATCTCGAATGGCTGAAATCCGAATTCGGCGAGAAAGTTCACGCCCTCATCGCTGATATACGCGATGTAGAGGCGATCCGTCCGGCCTTCCTCCAGGCGAAAGCTGTGTTTCATCTTGCGGGCCAGACTGCCGTCACCGCCAGCCTGGACGATCCGGTCGAAGACTTCGAGGTCAATGCACGGGGCACGCTGAATGTTCTCGAGGCGGTTCGCTCATCCGACCGAACGGTGCCGGTGATCTTCTCGAGCACAAACAAGGTTTATGGCGCGCTCGACGATCTCGAAATGGTTGAGCTGGAAGACCGGTATGCCCCGGCGTCGATTGGAATTCGCCAGAACGGTATCGGCGAAGACCGGAGGCTTGACTTCTGCACGCCCTATGGGTGCTCCAAGGGAGTGGCGGACCAGTATGTGCTTGACTACGCGAAGTCCTTCGGGATTCCGACCGCCGTTTTGCGCATGAGCTGCATTTATGGACCACACCAGTTCGGAACCGAAGACCAGGGCTGGGTCGCGCACTTTCTGATCCGCGCGCTCAAAGGCGAACCGATCTCGATCTACGGCAATGGCAAGCAGGTTCGAGACGTCCTGCATGTGGCTGATGCGGTGGCCGCCTATCGCGCGGTGCTTGCAAGAATAGGTGAAGTCAGCGGGCAGACCTTCAATCTAGGCGGCGGCGTCCACAACGCGGTGAGCCTGAGGATGGTGCTGCAGGAAATCCGTCGCGTTACCAGCTCGGAACCAGCGATCCAGTGGAGCGAATGGCGCCCCGGTGACCAGTATTATTTCGTGGCGGATACCTCCCGCCTTCAGAACAGGCTCGGCTGGACGGCAAAGATAGGCTGGCGTGACGGATTGAGGAGCCTGGCCGATTGGCTGCGCGAAGCGCGTGACCTCGGACGGACGCAGCATCAGGAAAGGCTGACCGCATGAACATGCTGAGCGAGCCGGCGCGTGAGGGCGCGCCTCTCGATCATTGTCGCATCCTCATGACCGTCGATGCGGTCGGCGGCGTGTGGCGATATGCGATGGAGCTCGCGCGCGGGCTTCTTACCCATAATGTCGAAGTGGTTTTTGCAGGTCTTGGTCCTCAACCCTCAAAAGAGCAGGTGGATGAGGCCAATCGGCTCGGAACCCTCATCTGGCTCGACGAACCGCTGGACTGGATCGCACCCGACGAGACAGCGGTAAAAGCCCTTCCCAGAAAACTCTGCCGACTGGCGGAGAAAGAGGGAGCGGATGCGCTCCACCTCAACCTGCCTTCTCAGGCAGCAGGGATGGAGACAGATCGGCCGGTGCTGGTCGTCTCGCATTCCTGCGTGGTGACTTGGTGGCAGACCATGCGAAAGGAGCCGCTCCCGCGGCGATGGGAGTGGATGAAACGGCAGAATGCCGAAGGCATGGCGCGTGCAGACATCGTCGTTTCGCCGAGCGGCAGCCATGCCCAGGCCATCAGCGAGTGCTATGGCGAACAACCGAACCTTATGGTTGTGCACAATGCCATCAGCGCTTTCCTGCAGGGCGCGGAGAAGGAACCCTTCGTGTTTGCAGCAGGGCGCTGGTGGGACGAAGGCAAGAACGCGCGCATCCTTGATGAGGCTGCCGCGAAAACATCATGGCCCATCGTCATGGCAGGCCCCACCTGCGGGCCAAACGGCCAGGAGATCACGTTGTCCCATGCCGGCCATCCCGGTGAGATCCCGCATAGTCGGGTGATTGCCGAGGTACGTCGTGCCGGCGTCGTCGTCTCGCCCTCGCGCTATGAGCCGTTCGGTCTGGCTGCGCTCGAGGGCGCCCGCGCCGGAGCAGCGCTTGTCCTCTCCGATATTCCCACCTACCGGGAGCTTTGGAGCGAAGCTGCCGTCTTTTTCGATCCCGGCGATTCGGATGCCCTTGCGGAAGCGCTCAATCGACTGGCCGAAGATTCAGCCCTCCGCAGCGAAATGGGTTTGAGGGCGCTAGCTCGTTCGCGCCGCTTCACGCCCGACGTGCAGGCGCGTCGGATGGCGGAACTCTACCGGCAACTTGTCGGCGAACCTGTGGAGATGTGAATGAAGTTCGTCTTCTACACACACTCCCTTGTTTCCGAATGGAACCACGGGAACGCGCATTTTCTGCGCGGTGTCATGCGTGAGCTCATCGCGCGGGGGCATCAGGCGATCGCGCTGGAGCCGGAGGACGGGTGGAGCCGGATGAACCTCCTCAGTGAGCAGGGAGAGGAAGCTGTAGCGCGCTTCGAGCGGGATTTTCCTGAACTGGTCTCATGTACCTATGGTCCGGGCTTCTCCCACGAGGAAATCCTGGCGTACGCGGATGTGGTTATTGTCCACGAATGGACTGACCCGGCCCTCGTGGCGCGTATCGGCCGCGCTCGAGCCGAGGGCGGCGATTTTACTCTGCTCTTTCATGATACGCACCATCGCGCCGTTTCCGCCGAGCCGCAGATTTCCGAACTCGAGCTGCGCGACTACGATCTTGTGCTCGCTTTCGGGGAGGCGCTGCGCGAACGCTATCTTGAGGCCGGCTGGGGCCGGCAGGTGGTCACCTGGCATGAAGCAGCGGATACGAGGCTCTTCCACCCCATTACCGGTGAGGAAAAGGAAGGCGATCTGATCTGGATCGGCAATTGGGGTGACGACGAACGAACGGCGGAAATTGGGCAGTTTCTGATCGAACCGGCTGCCGAGCTTGGCCTCCGAGGCACCGTGCGAGGCGTGCGTTATCCGCCAGAGGCGCTCGGTGCACTCAAGAAAGCCGGGCTTTCCTATGGCGGTTGGATCGCCAACGCCGATGTGGCCCGCGCCTTCGCACGCCATCATGTTACCGTGCACATTCCACGCCGGCCCTATGTGCAGGCATTGCCGGGTATCCCAACGATCCGCGTCTTCGAGGCGCTGGCTTCGGGTATCCCGTTGATCTGTGCTCCATGGAGCGATGCGGAAGGTCTGTTCCGGCCGGGTACGGATTTCCTCGTCGTCAACGATGGGAAGGAAATGGCAGTCACGTTGCGCCGCGTCCTTTCGGAACCGGAGCTCGCCGCCAGCCTTTCGGTCGCTGGTCTCGAGACGATTCGCACCCGGCACAGCTGCGCCCACCGTGTGGATGAGCTTTTCGTTGCGCTCGCGCGCCACGGAACGCTCAGCGTTCAAAAGCAATTGGCACCGATGGAGGCCGCCGAATAATGAAGATCGCTTTCTATGGATCGAGTCTGCTTTCATCCTTTTGGAACGGTGCAGCCACCTATTATCGCGGGCTGATCCGACACCTCGACCAGCTTGGTTACGACGTCACGTTCTACGAGCCGAACGTCTATGAGCGTCAGCAGCACCGCGACATGGCGCCGCCCGATTGGTGCCGCGTCGTGGTCTACGACGGGACGCATGCAGCGCTGAAGGAGGTTACCGCCAGGGCTCGCGAGGCAGACGTGGTTGTAAAGGCAAGCGGCGTCGGCTTCGAGGATGATCTGCTCCTGGAAGAGGTGTTGGCCAACGCCCGTCCGGACGCATTGAAGATTTATTGGGATGTCGATGCTCCGGCCACGCTGGCGGAGCTTCGCGATCATCCCGATCATCCTCTGCGCCGACGCCTGCAGCAGGTGGACTTGGTGCTAACCTATGGCGGTGGCGAGCCGGTGGTGTACGGCTTCCGCAGCCTCGGAGCACGTGAATGCATCCCCATCTACAACGCGCTCGACCCTGAAACTCATCATCCTGTCGAGCCGGATAGCCGCTTCGTCTGCGATCTCGCGTTCCTCGGCAACAGGCTGCCCGATCGCGAAGCGCGGGTCGATGAGTTCTTTTTCAAGGCCGCGGCCCTTGCGCCCAGGCAGTCCTTCCTGCTCGGTGGTTCGGGCTGGGGCGACAAGCCGATGAGTACGAATGTCAGCTATATCGGCCATGTCTCCACCCGCGATCACAACGCATTCAACGTCACCCCCAAGACGGTGCTGAACATCAGTCGCGCCAGCATGGCGGAAAATGGCTTCTCACCCGCGACGCGGGTATTTGAGGCGGCTGGAGCAGGAGCATGTATCATCACCGACGCATGGGTTGGGCTCGACCTGTTTCTGAAGGAAGGAGAGGAGGTGCTTGTCGCCCGTGACGGTCAGGAGGTTGCGGAGATACTCGCCGGACTGGATGCCGCCGTGGCAAAGACGATCGGCGGGCGAGCGAGGACACGTATCCTGCGCGACCACACCTATGCGCACCGCGCGGCCGAGGTGGATCGCATCATCACGCAGCACTTTCGCCATCCGAAAGTGGAGGCGGCAGAGTGAGCCGGCCACTTTCGATCGTCATTCTGGGGCTGTCGCTGTCCTCTTCATGGGGCAATGGACACGCTACCACTTACCGCGCGCTATTGCGGGGCCTGCATGCCGAAGGCCATCAGGTCCTGTTCCTGGAGCGTGACGTGCCCTGGTATGCCGACAACCGTGATCTACCGGATCCGGATTTCAGCCAGCTCGCCTATTACAGATCGCTTTCCGATCTCGAGCGTTTTAAGCAAGCGATCCGCGATGCGGACGCGGTGATCATCGGTTCCTACGTGCCGGAAGGCACGGGGGTGATCGATCGTGTCGCGCAGATGCGGCCCAAGCTTCTGTGCTTCTACGACATCGACACGCCGGTGACACTTGCAGCACTCAAACGCGGTGCGGAGGAGTTCCTCGCGCGGAGGCAGATCCCTCTTTTTGACATCTATTTCTCATTCTCCGGCGGGAGAGTGCTCGATCGCCTGTACAATGAGTTCGGCGCGCGCCGGGCCGAAGCACTCTACTGCTCGGTGGATGCCGAAACCTATGCACCTACAGGCGAAGCCACGCGCTGGGACCTTGGCTATCTCGGCACCTATAGCCCCGATCGTCAGCCGATGCTGGAGCGGCTCCTCATTGAGCCGGCGCGTCGGCTGCCTGAACAGCGTTTCGTGGTGGCGGGCGCGCAATATCCCGACGACATCGACTGGCCCGGCAATGTCGAGCGCATCGCACATCTGCCGCCGGAGGCGCACGCCTCCTTCTACAGCAGTCAGCGCTTCACATTGAATGTGACGAGGTCGGACATGGTGGCGGCGGGCTGGTCACCCAGCGTGCGGTTGTTTGAGGCGGCGGCCTGTGCCGCGCCGATCATCAGCGACCGCTGGGAAGGCATCGGGGAAATATTCGCGGACGGACACTCCATCCTGCTCGCGGAGGACAGCGACACGGTCGTGGAGCTGCTCGCAGAAATGCCGGAAGAAAGGCGGCAGGCGATCGGGCGCGCGGGCCAGTCCCGGGTGCTCAGCCGTCATACCGGTACGGCGCGCGCCCAAGGCCTCGTGCAGGTTCTGCGGGAGACCACCAGGGAAGCGATGGCTCAGGCAGTTTAATACCCGCATTAGGGATCGGGAATCGGCTGAAAGGGAAGCTTCGCATGGATGCCGTAGACGTAAAAAGGAGCCATAAGCGCGTGCTTGTCGCCGGGGGTGCAGGCTTCGTCGGCTCGCATCTATGCGATGCACTGCTCGCAGAGGGCTGTTCAGTCATCTGCGTGGACAGTTTCCTGACAGGCGACCGGGCGAATGTCCTTTCCCTTGAGAACCATCCACATTTCACGCTTATTCGCCACGATGTGTGCGTGCCGCTGAAACTCAGCGATCGGATCGAAGAGGTCTATAATCTCGCCTGTGCAGCCTCGCCGCCGCGCTATCAGGCCGACCCCGTCCATACCTTGATGACAAGCGTGATGGGCACGCGCAACCTGCTTGCCTTGGCTGAGAACCACGGTGCGCGTTTTCTGTTCGCTTCCACCAGCGAGGTTTACGGCGATCCGGAGGTGCATCCACAGCCGGAAACCTATCGCGGAAATGTCAATTCCACCGGTCCGCGCGCTTGTTATGACGAGGGAAAGCGCGCGGCGGAATCCTTGTGTTTCGACATGTTGAGGCTGAATCTCGTCGATGCACGAGTAGCGCGCATATTCAACACCTACGGCCCCCGTATGCAGGCCGACGACGGCCGCATCGTTTCGAACTTCATCAATCAGGCTCTGCGGGGCGAGCCGCTGACCGTCTATGGCACGGGCGAGCAGACCCGTTCCTTCTGTCATGTCTCGGATCTGGTCAAAGGATTGATCGCGCTGATGGCCGTGGAGCCGAACCCAAGGGCGCCTATTAACCTTGGCAATCCGGGGGAATTCACAGTCAATGAACTTGCGGCGCTGGTGCGCGAAATGATTCCCGAGGCCAAGGGGCTGGTTTATCGGCCTCTTCCACAGGACGATCCGCAACGGCGGCGGCCGAACATAGCGCGCGCCAAGGAAATCCTGGGCTGGGAGCCGCTGGTTCCCCTGCGCGAGGGACTGGAAGACACGATCAACTGGTTCCGCGACGCCGAGGCTGCGCGCCGCCGGCGCAAGCGCGAGGCGGGTCCTATTGCGGCTGCTTGACGCGCTCGCGGCGAGACTCTGTGTCCGAAGTCCGCTTGGTTTCCGCCCGCCGGCGTCGCTCGGCCAAGAGATCCTGCAGTTTTTGGGCAAGCATCAGCAGCCTTTCGGGCACCGGCTCCCTCTCGATCTCCTCCAACAACAAGCCGAGATCAGGAGGCAACGCTTCGCCGGTTTGCTGCGGGCTTTTGCCCTGCTCTGTCTTCCGCGCCATAGCAACCCCGTTCTTTTCGCTCAGAATTGCCGTCTTCCACACTGCTTGGCAACCGCAGGAGGGGCAAGATCGGTCATTTTCTCCTCTGCTCCACCGATTTGAGTTTTGCTGGGGCGCAAAAGGAACATTCAGGCGAACTCCTCATTAGGGCCACGATCTGACCTGGGGGTGCCCATGCTGAACACTTTGGATACCGCCGCTCCGGCGGTGCGCAACCCGATCGAGGATGCCCGCCGGGCGGATCTGATTTACGTCAATGATAGCGAACCGGGCATAAGGCGCCGGCGCGCCGGAAAGGGCTTTGCCTACACCGTTCCGGACGGCAGCCGCGTAGCGGACGCCGAGACGCTAGCGCGCATCCGTAGGCTAGCGATCCCGCCAGCCTGGACGGATGTTTGGATCTGCCCAAGGGACGACGGTCATATCCAGGCAACGGGACGGGATCAGCGCGGACGCAAGCAATACCGCTACCACGCCGACTGGTTTACCTGTCGGGATGAGGTCAAATTCTCGAACCTTGTCGCCTTCGCCGAAGCTTTGCCCACGCTGCGCGCGAGAGTGGACGAGGATCTTGCGCGTCGCGGCGTTCCCTTCGAGCGCGCCGTGGCATCCGTGGTCTGGCTTCTCGACAACACGATGATCCGCATCGGGAACGAGACCTATATGCGCGAGAACAAAAGCTTCGGCCTGACGACGCTGCGCACCCGGCACGTTGAGGTTGTGGGCGCGAGCGTGCGCTTCTCCTTCCTCGGCAAATCCGGCCAGGAATGGAAACTGAAACTGGCGGACCGTCGCATCGCCCGCATTGTGCGCACGATCCAGGAACTGCCGGGCCAGCATCTGTTCCAGTACATCGACGAAGAGAAGGAACGCCGGCCCGTGAACTCCCAGGACGTGAATGCATATATTCGCGCCCATGCCGGCGATGCCTTTACATCGAAGCATTTCCGCACCTGGGGCGCTACGCGCGCCGCTGCCGTCCTGCTTGCTGTGGAACCGCCGGGGGCCAGCAAACGCGAAATGACGCGGCAACTCAACGGGATCGTTGATCGCGTTGCCCGGCGCCTCAACAATACGCGCGCGGTCTGCCGGCGCTGCTATATCCATCCCGCTGTGATCGAAGCTTGGGAAGACGGCAGGCTGGCCAGTGAAATGCTGGAAATCCGCCGCCGTCGCCGAAAGCCCTTCAAGGGCCTGAGCGAGGAAGAATCCCTTGTCCTGCGTTGGCTGCGCGACAAAAACGGGGCTTGATGGACGGAACAAATCCGCGCTGTGGTCCGTTCGCGGCGCATGGCAAGCAAGACACGCGCATTCCTCCACAGTCTCCTGGCGGAGCTGCTTCCCCGCTGGGTTGCACAGCCTCGCCAGGATTTTCGTCTTGGGACCGCGAAGTACAGGATGAGCCGCTCCGACAGCGGAACTATCGGTCCATACCGCCGTTCTGTCGATGACAGGCGCCGCTCCTGCGGGCGGTAGGAAGCTGGAGTTCTCTATGGCGGAATATCTTTGGTTTTTTGCGGTCGGGATCGCGCCCTTTCTCGTTGCAGCGCTGATCATTTACGCCTTGCTCCGCCGGCGGCGGCTGAGCGCGGCAGAAAGGGCGACGCGGGACGAAAAGACCAGGGAACTTTATAGCGACCGCCGCTGACGCTTTTAGCTCGGGCTAGATAACGACCCGTCGCTGCGGGTTTTCCACTTCATCCGGATTGGGCAGGGGAACCTCGTCGGGCATGCGTTCAGGCTCCGGCTCTCGGACGGGTTGTGGGTCCGGAAAGGGTTCCGGCGGTGGCGGCGGGGTTGGATCCGGAATGGGACGAGGCATGCTCATCTCTTTCTCCTTTATCACACCCAGAGAAGCGCCAGTGCGCCGATGACAACGAGCGCTACGCCTCCGATCAAGAGAATGTAGAGCAGGAGGGCACCTGGTTCTTCCCGCGCCGGCGATATGCCTCGCTTACGGCTGTCATGTTCCATTTGCCTCTGTTCGGGAGAGAGCGGCGTACCTGCCGCCTCGTCGTCGGCGCCGAGCGGAGCGGCGGCCGGATCGGGGAAGCGGACCTTTTCACCCGTGCTGCCCCCATCGATGTCTGCGCGCAGGCGATCCGCAGTGGGCGGCTCCGCGTATCGCTTGGGATTGGAAGCGTTCATGTTGACGGCTTCCAGGGCGCGTGCGGCGTATGCAAGGCGTCTTCCTGCGACACCACCTCGATCCTGACCTTCTTCGGGTCGAAGGCACCATGCTGGCGTATGGCGTCCAGCCCCGGGAGCGGCTGATCGTAAGTCCAAAGGACATCGTCTTCGGCCTCGCCTACGCCTGAAACGCTCCAGTAGCGAGCAACACCTTTCAGAGGGCAATGGTATGTGGTCGGCGAAGGCAAAAGGAAGTCGAAATAGATATCGCGAAAGGGGATGTAGAAGACCGGATCGTGGCCATCTTCCCGAAGTAGAAGAGCGTCCTTTGTCGAGGCGATCATGGCGTCCGAATGCATGACGTTCACGGTGCCGCGGAAAGGCTCGACCGTTACCTTGGGTCTCTCGTTCACGGTGGATCCTCCATCTTTCATGCCTAACGCCCGCCCCACAGGCAGGTTCCGGTCCGTGATCGGGGGAACAAGTATCGAGCCCCTGCGGTTTGATGCTCGCTCGGGGGCCAAAGCCCAAGGCAAGAGGATGCGATGCAGATCCCACTACAGATTGCGTTTCACAGGGCCGAAAAATCTGACTGGGCGGAGCAGGAGATCCGCGCCCGGGTCGACAAGCTGAAAAACTATCACGACCGGATCATCGGCTGCCGGGTCACCGTGGACCAGCGGGCGCAGAACGTGGAGGGCACGCTGCCGCCGGTCGTGCGCATCGAGATCAGCCTTCCGGGGACAGCCCCGATCGTCGTGGCCTATGAACCGGACCGGCTGCAGCAGAAATACCAGACGCCAGATCTCGGAAACGCAATCAACGACGCCTTCAACATTGCGGAACGGCGACTCGCTCAAGTCAAGGAGGCGCGAGACGGCCGCAACAAGAACGGGCATCATGATTCGCAGAATCAGTTCCTGGGCCAGGTGGCGCAAATCTTCCCGCAGGAGGATCACGGCTTTCTCCTGACAAAGGAAGGCGGCAGCCTCTACTTCCATCGCAATGCAGTGCTTCAGGGAGATTTCGACAAGCTGCGCGTGGGCGATGAGGTCCGTTACGTCGAGGAGGTGGGCGACACCGGGCCGCTTGCCACGAAGGTCAGGGTTGTCGCGACGGGACAGGAGTAGGGATCAGGCATGAAAGCCTGACGCTGAGAAGCCGCCCAACCGCTGCAGCACCGATTTCGCCGAACACGGCGAAGCAACAACCCTGGCAGGATCACGACCCCAGCCCGTCCTTCAAGTGCATTGTGGCGGTTCGACCCGATGCAGAGGCCTTGCCTGCTCCGGATTGCGCGGGAACCTGCCGCCCATGGAGGGAATTGTTCTGCACAGATCCAGAGGAAAGGCGCCAATGACGAGCGACCCAGTGAGTTTCAACAGTTCCGGTATGCCGATGGAGGCGCGGGCCGAGCCCATCCTCGACAGTGCCGAGGCCGAAGCTTTCTATGCCGCTGCCATCGGTGAACTGCTCGACACTGGAATCCCGTTCATGGTGGCGGGAACGTTTGCCGTTGCCGCCTATACCGGCATTTCGCGCGCCACCAAGGATTTCGACATCTTCTGCAAGGCGGGCGACTGGCCACGCCTGCTTTCGCATTTCAAGAGCCGCGACTACACCGTTTCGGTGGAGGATGAGCGCTGGCTGGGAAAGGTCAATCGGGGCCTGATCTTTTTCGACGTCATCTTCGCTTCATCCAACGGCACGACACCGGTTTCCGACCTCTGGTTCGAGCATGCCTGGGAGAGCAACGTGCTCGGGCATAAGGTGCGTCTCGTTGGGCCCACGGAACTGGTCTGGTCGAAGCTCTTCATTCAGAACCGCAACCGTTACGATGGGGCAGATGTGGCGCATCTTATCCTGCGCGCGCATGAGAAGATCGACTGGAAGAGGCTTCTCCAGCACATGGAGGTGCACTGGGAGGTGCTTCTTATCCACCTTCTCAATTTCCGTTTCATCTATCCGAGCGAACGCGAGCGGGTGCCGGCGTGGCTCATGGAAGAGCTGCTCGACCGGCTGTCGCATCAGCGTCAGCTGCCGCCGCCGCAGGCGCGGATTTGCCGCGGACGGATGTTTTCCAGCAAGGATTATGAAATCGATGTGCGCGAGTGGGGTTTCGCGGACATCGACGGCGAAGGTGGCAACGGCCGATGACCGACAAGAACTCCGTGGTGCGGATCGCCGCAATCGGCGATCTCCACATGAAGGAAGACGCGACAATATCCTACCGGCAGATGTTCAATGAAATCTCGCGCGAGGCCGACATTCTGGTTCTTGCGGGCGATCTTACGGATCTGGGAAAGCCGCGCGAGGCCGAACTTCTTGCCGAGGATATGCGAGGCTGCGGCGTTCCCATCGTCGGCGTGCTCGGCAACCATGACTACGAGTGCGACGCCGTCGATGAAATCTCCCGCATCCTGCGTGAAGCGGGAATGCATCTGCTCGACGGCCAGACGGTGGAACTGAAAGGGGTAGGCTTTGCCGGGGTGAAGGGCTTTGCCGGCGGTTTCGGCAAGCGGATGCTCGCCTCGTTCGGCGAGCCCGCCATCAAGAACATGGTGGGCGAATCGGTGAAGGAGGCAATGAAGCTCGAAAACGCACTGCGCCAGATCAAGGCCGACAAGTCCATGGCCGTCCTGCACTACGCACCGATCGTCGAAACCGTATCGGGCGAGCCGCCGGAGATCTTCCCCTTCCTCGGATCCGCCCGGCTCGGGGAGACCATCGACCGTTTCCAGGTTGGCGCTGTCGTGCATGGCCACGCCCATCACGGCTCCTATGAGGGCCGCACGCAAGGTGGCGTGCCTGTCTACAACGTTGCACGTCATATCGAGAAGCCAGGCGGGCAGCCTTACGCGATTCTGGAACTTTGAAGAGAATGCGGCAGAGGCTTTGGTGAAGGATGGTGGGCGTGACAGGGATTGAACCTGTGACCCCTACGATGTCAACGTAGTGCTCTCCCGCTGAGCTACACGCCCATCCGACGCGGGCATAGATCACATCAGACCCGCTCGCGTCAATAG
>Ga0164243_10001552_pt1 | contig 38968 bp, 39 predicted proteins | sample OricompcompostOP_FD_108781 | JGI IMG/M metagenome (GOLD analysis project Ga0164243, IMG submission 108781) | Organic Plus compost microbial communities from Emeryville, California, USA - Original compost - Organic plus compost (OP) | ecosystem: Engineered > Solid waste > Mixed feedstock >... | reverse complement strand
CTCGACTACGCCGACGGCGGCACCACCGACATCAACAAACTCGGCGGCGCCTGCGGCGGCGACAACCGCCACGTCAGCACCACACCCGGCCACTGGGAAACCACCATCATCACCGACGGACCCCACACCGGCCGGGTCGGCTGGCGCATCACCGGCACCGGACACGACTACACCGTCAACCCCATGCACCATGTGGGTCGGCCGACCCGACAGCACCCCGGGAACACCCCGAATCCGCCACCGCGCCGGCACGCCGACGAGGGGCCCGGCCCACACTCCCCGCCGAACGCACCCTGAGCAGGGCGTGCGGCCGCGCACACGCGACCGCACGCCCGTCAGCGGTGCCGGAACTCCGGGTCGCGCTTCTCCACGAATGCCGCCATCCCCTCGGTCTGGTCCTCGGTCGCGAAGGTCGAGTAGAACAGGCCGCGCTCGGTGCGCACACCTTCGGTGAGTCCGGACTCGAAGGCGCGGTTCACCGCCTCCTTGGCCAGCGCCGACGCGATCGCCGACTTGCCGGCGATGGTCGCGGCCACCTCCAGCGCCACGGTCAGCACCTGATCATCGGCGACCAGCCGGGACACCAGCCCGAGACGGTCCGCCTCGTCGGCTTTCATGGTCCGGCCGGTGAGGATCATGTCCATCGCCTTGGCCTTGCCGATGGCGCGGGTCAGCCGCTGCGAGCCGCCGATGCCCGGGATCACACCGAGGTTGATCTCCGGCTGCCCGAACTTCGCCGATTCGCCGGCGACGATCAGATCGCAGAGCATCGCGAGTTCGCAGCCGCCGCCGAGGGCGTAGCCGGAGACCGCCGCGATCGTCGGGGTGCGCAGACTCGCGAGCCGGTCCCAGCGGCTGAAGAACTGCTCGCCGCTCACCGCACTGAAGTCCTTGACCGACATCTCCTTGATGTCGGCGCCGGCCGCGAACGCCCGGTCGGAGCCGGTGAGCACGATCGCCCCGATACCCGGATCGGCGTCGAAGGCCTCGGCGGCGTCGACCACGTCGTTCATCACGTCGGTGTTGAGTGCGTTGAGCGCCTTGGGCCGATTGAGGGTGATCAGACCCGTCCGGTCGCGGACCTCCACCAGAATCGTGCTGTACTCCGTCATGGTTCTCCTTAGTCGGCTGTCGCTAGTGCGTGGTCAGGTCGAGTTCGAGGTCGCCGAGCGGTCTGGTGAAGGACTCGACGGCGGCGGAATCGATCGTATCCGGGGTGGCCGCCCAGTTCGGACGGCCGTCCTTGTCGATCACCTTGGCACGGATGCCCTCCGCCAGGTCCGGGTACTGCAGACAGCGCAGCGAGGTCCGGTACTCGCGGTGCAGCGAGTCGCGCAGCGAACGGTCGTCGCGGGCGGCGCGCAGCGCATGCAGGGTGACCGCCGAGGCCATCGGCGACATCCCCGCCATCGCCGTCGCCGCCTCGGCCAGCGCCGGCACCTCCGAGTCGGCCAGCCGCGCGGTGATCTCCGCCAGTTCCCCGCCGGCGAAGGCGGTCGCGATCAGGGGGCGCAACTCGTCGAGTCCGGACACCGGTGCGGGCGCGCTGTGGGCGGCGAGCACCTCGTCGACGGGCTGCTGCGCGAGATCGGCGAGCATCGCCGGCACCCCCTCTGCCGGAACGAAGTGCGTGGCCAGTCCGAGGCTGACCGCATCCGCGCCGGAGAGATTCTTCGACGTGAGTGCGGCATAGGTGCCCAGTTCGTCGGCGAGCCGCGAGAGCAGCCAGGTGCCGCCCACGTCCGGCACCAGCCCGATCCCCACCTCCGGCATGGCCAGCCGGGTGCGGTCGGTGGCCACCCGGTGCGAGACGTGCCCGGAGATGCCGACCCCGCCGCCCATCACGATGCCGTCCATCACGGCCAGGATCGGCTTCGGATACTCGGCCAGGCGCGCATTGAGCCGGTACTCGTCCCGCCAGAAGGCGGCCGATCCGGTGGCCGCGGCCGCAGCATCGTCGGGACGAGCGCCCAGCGCGTCCGCATCCCGGTGGATCGCGACGATGTCACCGCCCGCACACAGACCCCGCTCCCCGGTGCCGGTGATCACGACGGTCTGCACCTGCGGATCGTTCTCCCACTCGTCGAGCGCCGACGCCATCAGCTGCACCATCGAGTGATCGAGGGCGTTGATCGACCGCGGCCGGTTCAGGGTGAGCCGTCCGGCCCGGCCGTCGACCTCCACGATCACCGGTTCCGTACTCTGCTGCTCGCCGCTCATCGGCCACTCCTCGTCCACTGCCGTCCGCGGTCGCGGACACACCCGTCCTCATCTACCCGCTCATGGTGGTGGGCGGCCGGTCACGGGTCAACGGGCAGATCCGCACCGTCGGGGCGCAGGTCTGCGCCGCCCTCACAGCGGCCGCGGCCGCGCCTCCCGCTCACCCAGCTCACGGCGCACCGCCAACGGCGCCGCCCCGAACCACCTGCGGCAGCTGCGGGTCAGTGAACTCTGCTCGCTGTAGCCGAGCTGCGAGGACACCGAGGACAGCGGCAGATCGTCGACCGCCAGGAGCTCCCGCGCGAGAACCTGCCGCCGATCGTCGAGCAGCCCCTCGAAGGTCGAACCCTCGGCGGCCAGCTGCCGCTGCAGCACCCGGGGGTGGACCATCAGGGTCGCCGCGACGTCCACCAGCGTCGCCTGCCCCACGGGGAGGAGTTTGCCGATGAGCTCCACCACATGCTCGCCGACGCTCAGGTAGCGGTGCTGATCGCCCAGGTACCGCGTCGCCAGCGCGTACGCCAGACCGTCCTTCCCGACGATCGGCCTGCCGAGCAGACCGGTGGGAAAGACCAGTGCGTCGGCGTCGGCGTTGAACTCGACGGGTGCCCCGAAGCAGTCGAGATAGGTGTCGGTGTCGGAGATCTGCGCGTGCCGGAACGTGATACGGGAGGGCCGGAAGCCGGTATCGGTGAGCAGTTCGAACATCCCGCCGATCACCCCGAGCGAGAGCTCGACCATCTGCGCGCGATACGGCACTCGCGATACGCCGATCTCGAATCCGAACGACGACTGCCGCCCGCCGACCGTCAATGTGGCCCGGATGGCCGGCGAGTAGGTGTGCAGGTATTTGGTCACGCCCAGCAGCCCCGCCTCGATGGTCCCGGCGTTGCGCGCCAGGACCGCGATCGGCCCGAGCATCTCCAGGTTCTGCCGCCTCGACAGCCGTAATCCGAGGTCCGGCACATGCAGCTCCTGCGCGGCTCCACCGATCACCCGCGCCAGCGCCGAGTACCGGACGTATCGGTTGTAGTCGCCGGCACTGCCCGGATCGATCCCTGCCGCGCGCAGGAAACGTTCCGGGTCACCGCCGTGCGCGCTGATGAGTTCGGGCACCTGCATCAGCGACGACCCGCGAATCAGATCCGCCATGGTCGCCAAATGTAAAAAAGTCGTCGTCTGATGTCAAGAAATTACGGATCCTTCTTGTGATTCTGAACACAGTCGGCCATTCCGGTCGGCCAGCCCACAGGAAAGGACTCCCCCATGACTTCCACGATCGACATCCCCCTGGCCCTGACCATGCAGACCAAGACTCTGCCGTGGGCCCACGACATCCTCGCGCCGGGACTGTCCATTCAGCTTCTGGTCTCCGACATCGAAGGCGGCTTCCAGGTGGTCAACACCCGGTTCAAGGCCGGCACCTCGCTGCCGACTCACCTGCACACCGGCGCCGTCCACGGCCACACCACCGCCGGCAGCTGGTTCTACCGCGAATACGGCGACGAATCCCTCAACGTCGCAGGCTCGTACATCTACGAACCGGCCGGGTCCACCCACACCCTCCACGTCCCCGAGAGCAACACCGAGGACACCGAAGCCCTGTTCATCATCCACGGCGCATTCCTGAACTACGACGCCGACGGCAACTTCGTCGGGCACATGGATGCCGCCAACACCCGGGAGGCCTACCGCGCCATTCTGCAGGCCCAGGGCGACGAGGTTCCCGAGTTCGTCATCGGCGGCACCTGCGTGTACAGCCGCTGAGTCCGGATCGTTTCGAGGAAGGCAATCCCCGTGAAAGAGAACATCGCTTCCGCACTCGACCGGGCGGTCGGCCAGTTCGGCGACCGCACCGCCATGGTCGACGGAGAGCATCGATGGACCTACCGCGAGCTCGGCGCCCGCGTTCACTCCTTCGACGCCGCACTCGACGACGCCGGGCTCGCCCCGGGTGAGGTCGTCGGCGTGCTCGCGCTCAACAACCGGGCGCATCTCGTGGCCTGGCTCGGCGTGCCACGCAGCGGACGGGTACTCAACGAGATCAACACCCGGCTGTCACCGGCCGAGATCGCCTACATCGTGGACGACTCCGCCACCCGGATGCTGATCGTCGACGATGCCTTCCTCGAAACGGCGCGGCAGCTGCGCACCGAATGCCCGTCGCTGAGCACTCTGGTCTACTGCGGCTCGGGTCCGGCGCCCGACGGCTTCCTGGACTTCGACGAGCTGACCGGCACCGACCGGACTCCCGCGCCGTCCTCCGTCGGCGGGGACGATGTGGCCGGCATCTTCTACACCGGCGGAACCACCGGCCGCCCCAAGGGAGTGATGCTCACCCACACCAATCTCACGGCCAACGCCAAACACGCACTGATCTGTCTCGGCTACACCCACCACGACGTCTACCTGCATGCCGGGCCGATGTTCCATCTCGCCGACGGCGCGTCGACGGTCGCACTGACCTGGGCCGGCGGCACACACGTGATCATCGGCGGTTTCGAGCGCAGCCTCTGGCTCGACACCGTCGAACGCGAGCGGGTGAGCCGGGCCATGCTGGTCCCGACCATGATCACCATGCTGCTCGCCGAGCCGATCGACGGGCACGACCTGAGTTCCCTGCAGTCCGTCCTGTACGGAGCCTCGCCGATGCCGTCGACTCTGCTGCGCACCGCGATCGAGACGCTGGGCTGCGACTTCTGCCAGGTCTACGGCATGACCGAGGCGGCACCCATCGTCACCTTCCTCACCCACGAGGACCACCGCGCCGGCACCGGCGGGGCAACCCCCGAGGCACAGGCACGACTGCGCTCGGCCGGCCGCCCCATCGTCGGCGTAGACGTCGTGATCCGCGGCACGGACGGCTCGGCCCTGCCCACCGGGGAGGTCGGCGAGATCACCGTCCGCGGCATGAACGTCATGTGCGGCTACCTGAACCGGCCCGAAGAGACCGAAGCCACCCTGCGCGGCGACTGGCTGCACACCGGCGACATGGGCTACCTCGACGATGGCGGCTATCTCTATGTCGTCGACCGGCTCAAAGACATGATCATCGCCGGTGGGGAGAACGTGTACTCCACCGAAGTGGAGAACGCACTGCACCGGCATCCGGACGTCCTGGAGGTCGCCGTCTTCGGCACCCCCGATCCGCAGTGGGGCGAGACGGTCACCGCCGCCGTCGTCCTCCGACGGCAGGACGAGGGCATCGAAGACCGGCTGCGGGCGCACTGCCGTGATCTGATCGCCGGCTACAAGGTGCCGCGCATCGTGCACATCGTCGACGGCGCCCTGCCCAAGTCGGGCGCGGGCAAGATCCTCAAGCGCAGTCTGCGCGACCAGTACAGTCCGGCCGCCCACCTCGGCTGACACCACCCACCAGAAAGCGAGACACCCCATGTCCACCACCCCGTTCGCCGGACGCACCGTCCTGGTCACCGGAGGAACCTCCGGCATCGGCGCCGCCACGGCCCAGCACTTCGCCCGGCTCGGCGCCCGCGTGCACGCCGTCGGTCTCGGCGCCGATGCCGCCGCCTTCGACGCCGGGCTCGACATCACCGTCACCGAACTCGACGTGACCGACCGGCCGGCCGTCGACGACTTCTTCGGCACGCTCACCGAACTCGACGTCCTGGTACCGGCCGCCGGCGTCACCCTCGGTGAGGCCGAGCTCAGCCCGGAGGGCTTCGACAAGGTCATCGCGATCAACCTGCTGGCGGTGCAGTACTTCGCGTACAAGAGCGCTCCGCTGCTGGCCCGCAGCGGCAGCGGCACGATCGTCACCCTGGCCTCGATGCTGAGCACCTTCGGCTCGAGCGACGGACCGGGGTACGCCGCCAGCAAGGGCGCCATCGTCCAGCTCACCAAATCACTCGCCCAGATCCACGCCGCAAGCGGGATCCGCTGCAACGCGGTGGCCCCGGGCTGGATCGACACCCCGCTGCTCGAATCGGTCAAGACGGTCGCACCCGAGACGTACACCGGGCTGCTCGCCCGTACTCCGCTGGGCCGGTTCGGCGATCCGACCGAGGTGGCCCGGGCCATCGCCTTCCTGGCCGGCCCGGAGTCGTCGTTCATCACCGGCGTCGTGCTGCCGGTGGACGGCGGATACCTCACCGTCTGACCCCTGCCGCACCGTCCCGACCGGGCCGGAAATGGGACAGGCCCCATCTGCTGACGCAGATGGGGCCTTGGCGGTGGCGGAGGGATTTGAACCCTCGGTACGGGGTTACCGTACACAGCATTTCGAGTGCTGCACCTTCGGCCGCTCGGACACGCCACCGCGAAAAACTGTACCCGAGCCGCTGCCGACGGCGAAATCGTCAGGTCAGCACCGGTTCGCCGGCATCACGGCCCGGTGAGCTTGTCCTTGATCTCGCCGGCCTTCTCGGTCGCCGTGTTGATGGCACCCTGCACCTGCTCGTTGGCGAGCAGTTCGCTGAGCTTGTCCTGCGCGGTGGTGATCGCACCCGAGACCTGCTCGTTGGAGGCGAGCTCGCTCAGCTTGCCCTTCGCGGTCTCGACGACCGCGTTGATCTGGTCCGAGTCGGCCAGCCCGGCCACCTTCTCGCGCACCTGGTCGACGATTTCGTTGACCTTGTCCATGGGATCCGACATCGCGGTTCTGCCTTTCATCGAGGAACGCCGCCGTCGCCGGAGGATCCCGGCGCATCGCGCGTTCCTCAATTTAACCGCTGTCGCCGCCCTCGCGCCGGGCCGCGAAGAAATCCTCGAGCAGGTCAGCCGCCTCCTGCGCCAACACCCCGCCCAGCACCTCCGGGCGGTGCTGCTGGCGGGGATCGCGCAGCAGGTCCCACTGCGAGCCGACGGCTCCGGTCTTGGGTTCGAAGGCCCCGAAGACCACCGACGAGATGCGGGCCAGCGCAATGGCTCCGGCACACATCGCACACGGCTCCACCGTCACCACCAGGGTGCAGCCCGACAGCCGCCAGCCGTCCCCGTGCACCGCGGCGGCGGCCCGCAGCGCCAGGATCTCGGCGTGCGCCGTCGGATCGTGATCGGCCTCGCGCCGGTTGACCGCCCGGGCCAGCTCCGTACCGTCCGGTCCCAGCACCACTGCGCCGATCGGCACATCGCCGTCCGGTGCCGCACCTGCCGCCGCCAGCGCCTCCCGCATCATCGCTTCGGCGTCCTCACGCGGACTCATCGGCTCGCCCGTGCCCCGGTCAATGGCCGATCTGGTCCAGCACGTCCGCGAGCTCGTCGGCGAAGCCGAGACGGGCCGCAATCATGCCGAGTTGTTCGTCGGCGTACAGGTCGGTGTCGGAGACGATGATGCTCATCACCGCATCGGGCAGGCCCAGATCGGCCAGCACGCCCAGGTCGCCTTCCTCCCACGGTTCGACGCCGTCGATCTCGTCCGGATCGATGTCCGGAATCTCCACATGCAGCCGGTCGAGCACATCGGCGGCGATGTCGTAGTCCACCGCGGCCGTCGCATCGGAGATCAGTAGACGCGCCCCGGCCGGCGACGGGCGAAGCACGATGAAGAACTCGTCGTCCACGTCCAGCAACCCGAATGCGGCACCCGCCGAGCGCATTTCGCGCAGCTGCAGCTCGGCGTCCTCGAGGGCGTCGAGGGCACCGCGCCGCAACGCGGTGACCTTCCAGCCCGACTCCTCGCGCACCACCGCCACGGCGAAACCCTCGACGTCGAGCTCGTCCGCGCGTGCATCACCGGTGGTCATGCTGGTCACGGTAGCCGCTTTTCGCTCACTCCCCCAAGTCTTCCTGGCACCGATGTGCCACGGTAGAGGGCGTGAGTCACGACAGTTCCCGCCCCGTCTGCATCCTCGGCCTCGGCCTGATCGGTGGATCCCTGCTGCGGGTCCTGCACGATTCGGGCACCCCCGTCTACGGCTACAACCGCTCCGCGGCCACCGTCGAGGCCGCCACCGCCGACGGCTACCAGGCATCGGCGGACCTGACGGCCGTCCTCGGCCGCGCCGCCGACGACGACGCCGTGATCGTGCTCGCCGCGCCGCTCTTCGCCCTGCCCGACCTGGTCGACGCCGTCGCCGCCACCGCCCCGCGCTGCCTGCTCACCGATGTGGTGAGCGTCAAGGAGAAGGTCTCGGCGATCGTCGCCGAACGGCATCCCGGCGGACGGTTCGTAGGCGGGCATCCGATGGCCGGCACCAGCCGGTCCGGGTGGGCCGCCACCGATCCGGAACTGTTCGCGGGCGCGATGTGGATGGTCGCCACCGCCGACCAGACCGATCCGGAGGACTGGCTCACCGTGGCACGCATCGCGCGGCGGGCCGGCGCCTTCGTGGTGCCCGCCGCCGACGACGCCCACGACCGGGCGGTGGCCGCGATCTCACACAACCCGCATCTCACCGCGGCGGTGACTGCGGCCGTGGGCGCCGGCGAGAGCCGGCTGGCGCTCCGGCTGGCCGCAGGCAGCTTCCGCGACGGCACCCGCGTCGCCGGCACCGCGCCCGAACTGCAGCGGGCCATGCTCGAAGGCAACGCCACCGCCCTGCTGAACACACTGAGCGAGACCATCGACCGGCTCACCGCCGCCCGCGACGCCCTGCGCGATCACGGCAGCACCGAGGTGATCGTCGACGACGGCCACCGTGCGCGGCTGCTCTACGAGGAACTGGCCGGCAGCGGACCGGCCCCGATCAGCCCCACCCCGATCAGCGACGTCCAGGTGGGCGCGCCCGGCTGGGCCGAGGAGTTGCGCAGGCAGGCCCATCTGGGCCGGGTCTGGACCGACTGAACCCGTGTGGCCCGGGCGTCAGATCCGGGTGGCCACACCCGGGTAGTCGCGCACCAGCCCCTCGTCGTCGACGACCAGCGTCGACGAGACTCCCGGATAGCTCACCTGCACCTGGGAGTCGCTGAACCGGTAGGCGACGTCCATCTGGTCCACGCTGTAGCTCGGCAGGCTCAGGTACACCACCGGCAGTTCCACCGACTCCGCACCGCGGGCCATGGCGAAGCGGCGGATCGGCACCGTCTTGAAGAACGGCGACAGCTCCACGTCGATGGTCTCGGCGCCGCCGAAATCACTGTGCACGGCACTGTCCGGGCTCTGCACCATCCACCGGCCGTCCATGTCGCGGCTGATGTCGAGCTGGCTCTCACCGCTGGCCTTGAGCATCCGCAGCGACAACCGCCGGGTGACCCCGCTCTCGGTGGTGACCAGCTCGTACGAGACCGAGAAGGCCTCATGGTCGGCGGTCTCGGCGCTGATGATCCGGCCGTAGGCACGCACCCGCGAGCCGCTGATGTTCACCCGTACCTGCTCGAGGCGGTCGGCATCGGCACCGCGCCAGGTGAGCATCGTCTTGACGTCGCGGGAGGCTTGACCCTGGGACGGGCCGTCGGCTCCGGCTGATTGGCTGAAGGTCACCGTCCTACGGTAACCGCTTTCAGCCTTTGCAGGTCAACGTGCGGTTCGGTGATTCCGCCGACAGCTGGTTCTCGGCGACCACCTGCGTACCGATACGGATCTCGCAGCTGGCCGAATGGCCGTCCATCACGTCGGCCACCAGAGCCGGGACGTCGCCGGTCCCGGTGAACGTCCGGGACCAGCTGCCACGGCTCAGCAGCGCCACCATCGGCCGGTCACCCAGCGTGTACGCGATGCTCGCCGGACCGTCGGAGGTCACCACATAGCGCACCTGCTGTCCGCGGTTGTCCTGCCCGGGGCCGGACGGGGCGCTGCTCTCCGGCACCCGGCTGCCCGGCGGGGTGTCGGGCTCGTCCTCGTGCTGCGGCGCCTGATCGTCGAGATACGGATCGTCCAGCGGCTGGGAGACCGGCGGTTCGCTGCGGGCGACCGGTTCTTCGGCGTCCCGTGAGGTCACCTTCAGTGCGGCGACCACCGCCAGCAGCAGCACCAGCACCCCGAGGACCGCGTATGCGGCGCGCGGCCCGGGACGTCGCTCCGGCGGGGGCGGCGGTCCCACCGGGGCCGACGGCGGCTCCGGGTCGGCGGGCGGGGCGGCCGCCGTCGTGGGCGGGGCATAACCGAATCGGGGCGTGCCGTCGGCGTCGAAGCCCAGCGCCGGGTAGGTCTGCCCGACCGCCACCGGCGCGCGGTACGGCGGCGCGGGCACGCGCCGGGGTTCGTCTGCGGGGCCGGTCATGTTCTCCATTGTGCCGATCGGCCCGCCGGTTCGGGTACCGACCCGGCCGGCCGGACCGCGGAGGACGGGGCCACACCTCGCCGATCCCCTCGAATCCGATCTGCTCGAATCCGATCTCCACTAATCACAGAGTGCACGAATGCGCCCGAAGGGACTCCGCCCGCTCCTTCGTCGCGGGCTCCTCGAATCACAGAGTGCATAGATGCTGCTACGCCCCCACCTTCGTTCCTCAGGTGGGGGCGTAGCAGGACGGTGCGCCCGAAGGGATTCGAACCCCTAACCTTCTGATCCGTAGTCAGATGCTCTATCCGTTGAGCTACGGGCGCATATGCCGAAACGAGTGTACTCGATCGGCGAGATTCAGTTGTTCCGGGCGGACCCGGTCGGCGGAGGCGAGAGGATTTGAACCTCCGGTCCCGTTTTAGCAGGACAATTCATTAGCAGTGAATCCCATTCGGCCGCTCTGGCACGCCTCCTGGCGTCAAACCCTTGCGGGCTCGCCGAGGATGAAGATTACAAGGGCACTGCCCGAACGGCAAATCCCGAGGTGGCTGGGGACCGGCGAACCCTCGGGGCATACATTTGTGGAGTGACGCTGCGCATTCGTGAGGACCTCGATTCGCTGCCGGCCTATGTGCCCGGCAAGACCTTCCCCGGAGCGGTCAAGCTGGCCAGCAACGAGGTGACCGACCCGCCGCTGCCCGCCGCCCTGGCCGCCGTCGCCGAGGCTGCGAGCACCGCCAACCGCTACCCGGACAACGGCATGGTCGAGCTCACCGCGGCCCTCGCCGATCACCTCGGCGTGCACCCCGACGAGGTCCAGGTGGGCGCCGGATCGGTCATCCTGTGCCAGAACCTGATCACCGTCACCTGCCGCCCCGGCGACGAGGTGATCTTCGCCTGGCGCTCGTTCGAGACCTACCCGCTCGCGACGCGCGTCGTGGGCGGCGTCCCCGTGCAGATCCCGCTCACCGACGACGCCGTGCACGACCTGCCCGCCATGGCCGCCGCCGTCACCGACCGCACCCGGCTGATCTTCGTCTGCAACCCGAACAACCCGACCGGCACCGTCGTCACCGCCGCCGCACTGCGCGAGTTCCTCTCCAGCGTCCCCGGCGAGGTGATCGTCGCCCTCGACGAGGCCTACTTCGAATACCAGCGCCTGGACGAGGCACACGCCTACGACGCCCTCGCCCTGCGCCGGGAGTTCCCCAACCTGGTGGTGCTGCGCACCTTCTCCAAGGCCTACGGGCTGGCCGGACTGCGGGTGGGCTATGCGGTGGGCGCCCCCGAGGTGATCACCGCCCTGCACAAGGTGCACGTGCCGTTCACGGTCAGCAGCGTGGCGCAGGCCGCCGCCGTCGCCTCCCTGCGCGCCAAGGACCAACTGCTGGCTCGCACCGACGCCGTGGTCGCCGAACGCTCCCGGGTCACCGGCGCGCTGCGCGAACTGGGCTACCGAGTACCCGATTCGGAGGCCAACTTCGTCTGGCTGGATCTGGGCGCGCAGGCAATGCCGTTCGCGCAGGCGAGCACCGAGGCCGGTCTGATCGTCCGGCCGTTCGACGGCGACGGGGTGCGCGTGACGGTCACCAATCGCGAGGAGGACGACGCCTTCCTCGCCTTCGCCCGCACCTGGGCGCAGCGCGACTGAGCCGAACCGCTCCGCCGCTGGTGCGCGCGTCGCCGGAGTGGGCCGCCACTACCAGATCGACGGGCCGAGCACGCCCCACGCCTTCGGCAGATCTTCCTTCCAGTACCACCAGCTGTGGGTGCCGATGAGCCGGAACCCGGGCACATACGAGATGCCCGACGCCGTCAGATCGGTGGCGAACTCGAGCGAGCAGCGGTACGCCGCGGCCTCGAGCGCCGAGCCGGCCGCGATCTGCGCGTCCTTCGGCCCCTCGGACGGATCGCGTTCGGCCAGCAGATCCTGCGGGCCCACCGCGCCGGAACCGGCCGACAGGAAGAGGGCCTTGCCGCGCAGCGCATCGAGGTGCAGCGCCGGATCGTTGGCCCGCCACGCGGACGCACCGGAACGGCCCCACATATTGTCGGCATCGCCGCCGGATTTGGCGACGGTGGACCGCACGTAGGCCTCGTTCGCCGGACTCGACACCGGCGGGCATCCGCTCAGCGAGCCGACCCCGCGGTACAGGTCCGGATTGCGGGTGGCCAGCGCGAACGCCGACTGCCCGCCCATCGACAGACCCATCACCGCGTTGCGGCCGTTGCTGCCGAACTCCTCGGCGATCACCGGCGGCAGCTCCTTGGTCAGGAAGGTCTCCCACTGCGGCTTGCCCAGCTTGGGGTCCTTGCGCTGCCAATTGGTGTAGAACGAGCCCTCGCCGCCGGCGGGCAGCACCACGTTCACGTTCTTGCCGGCGAAGAATTTCTGCGCGCCGCCCTTGGTGATCCAGTCGCTGACCTTCTCTCCGGCGTCGGCGCCGTCGAGCAGGTAGAGCGTTCCGCGCGGCGCCGCACTGCCCGGCGACAGCACGGTCACCGGCACCGTCGCGCGCATCGCCTTGGACTTGATCTTCAGGTCGGTGCGATAGATGCCCTTGTGGTCCTTGGCGACCACCCGGGCACCGAGCGGTGCCGCCTCGGCGGCCCCCGGCGCGCACATCGCCCCGGCCATCGCGACGCTGAGCGCCACGACCCCTGCGGCGAGAATTCCGGAGATGCGGCGCTTCATGCTCGCCGAGGGTACCGGCCGCGGGCCGCATCCGCAGAACCAGCCCCGTTCCCGGTGACCTCACAGCGTGTCGGACGTTCGAGTGATATCGGAGCATTAGGGTCTTTTCACCCTGCTCGACCGCGGTCCGGATAGCTAGCATCAACTCAGGTGAGGATAAGCAAACCCGAGGCGAGAGGCCATCGGCCTCAGACCGCATCGAGTGAGGAACAGGTCCCATGACACCGCTGTCCGATGTCGCCATCGGATCCACCATCACCGTCCACGGATTCAGCGACGACTGCCCGGACGAGGTGCGGCAGCGCCTCGCCAGCCTCGGCTTCACCGAGCAGGCAAGCGTGGACAAGCTCCGCAAGGCCCCGATGGGCGACCCGAGTGTCTACCGGGTGATGGGCTACCAGATCTGCCTGCGCAACCGCGAAGCCCGCTACGTCACCTGCCGGGAACACTCATGAGCGACTGCTGCTCCCCCGGCGGCCTGCCCGCCTCGGAGGATCCCGGCCGTCGGCACGACCCGGACTGCCGGCACGCCGCACCCCCGGACTCCGCCTGCCCGCACTGCGGGTCGGGCGGACTGACGGCCGACGAGGACCCCGGACGGCTGCCCGCCGATTCGTCCTGCCCACACTGCACCGCGCAGGGCGAGACCGCCGAGCCGGCCCCCGACGCCCTCCGCTTCGCACTGATCGGCTGCCCCAACGCCGGCAAGACCTCCGTCTTCAACGCCCTGACCGGACTGCGCCTGAAGACCGGCAACTATCCGGGCGTCACGGTGACCCGGACCGTGGGCCGCACCCGGGTCAAAGCCCCCGCCACGGTCACCGCCGGCGCCGGCGGCCGCCGCTCGCGCAAAGACACGATCGACGTCTACCTCGAGGACCTGCCCGGCACGTACAGCCTCGACCCGATCTCGCCGGACGAGCAGGTCGTCGCCGATCTCCTCGGCGGCCGGCTCAAGGGCATCTCGCGGCCCGGCGCCGCCCTGGTCGTGGTCGACGCCACCGTCCTCGAACGCTCACTGGCGCTGGTCGCCGAGGCGATGAACCTGGGCGTCCCGGTCGCCGTCGTGCTGACCATGACCGACGAGATGGACTCGCGGGGCGGAGCGGTCGACCCGGTGGGACTCGAGCAGGCGCTCGGCATCCCGGTCCGGGCGGTGATCGGCACCAAGAAGTCGACCCTCGAACCGGTGCGCGAGCTGCTGGCCGATCCGTCGTCGTGGCCGCAGCCGATCGTGCCGCCGCCGGCCGTCGCCGGCCCCGAACGGGTCGACTGGGTGCGCTCGGCGCTCACCGAAGCCGGCTACCGCGCACCCAGCGAACACTCCACCACCCGGCGGATCGACCGGCTGCTGCTGCACCCGGTCTGGGGCATGCTCATCTTCCTGGCGATCATGTTCCTGTTCTTCCAGGTCATCTTCACCGTCGCGGCACCGCTGCAGGGCTACGTCGAGGACTTCTTCAACTGGCTCGGCACCCTGGTGACCGATCACGTCTCGCAACCGGTCCTGGCCGACTTCCTGTCGACCGCGCTGATCGGCGGCGTGGGCGGCATTCTGGTCTTCCTCCCGCAGATCATGCTGATGTTCCTGCTGATCTCGCTGATGGAGAACGTCGGCTACATGTCCCGCGCCGCGTATCTCACCGACAGGGTGATGAGCCGGGCCGGGCTGGAGGGACGGGCCTTCGTGGCGATGCTGTCGTCGCTGGCGTGCGCGGTACCCGGCATCATGGCCACCCGGACCATCCCCTCGTCCCGGGACCGGATCGCCACCACCATGGCCGCCCCGCTGATGACCTGTTCGGCGCGTATCCCGGTGTTCGTGCTGCTGATCGGCATGCTGGTGGACGAGTCCAGCAGGGTCTGGTTCTTCAGCGCCCAGGGCGTCATCATGTTCGGGCTGTATCTGCTCGGTGTCGTCTCGGCGATGCTCGCCGCGGCCGTCTTCAAACGCCTCAAGAGTCTGCGCAGCGGTCTCATGCCCTTCTACATGGAGATGCCCCCGTACCGGGTGCCGAGCCTCTCGAACGTGCTGCTGACCATGTGGGACTCGTCCAAGGAGTTCCTGGCCAAGGTCGGCAAGATCATCCTCGCCACCTCCATCGTGCTGTGGGTGCTGCTCTCCCTGCCCCCGCGCACCGACCAGGCCGATGCGATCCACGAGCAGACGGTCGCCGCGGCGCTGGCCTCCGGCGCTTCCGAGGACGACGCGCTCGCCGCCGGCGATGCCGAGGCCCGCTCGTTCGTGCTCGACAACTCCTATGCGGCGGCGATCGGCAAGGCCGTCGAGCCCGTCTTCGCCCCGCTCGGCTTCGACTGGCGGATCGACATCGGCATCCTCGGCTCGTTCGCCGCCCGCGAAGTGGTGGTGTCGACCCTCGGCCAGATCGCGGCCGCCGAGGACCCGGACAATCCGGATCAGGCGCTGGCGAACATGGTGCACACGCACGGTGACAAGCAGGGCGAGAAGGTCTTCACCACACCGACGATCGTCGCCATGCTGCTGTTCTTCGTGTACGCACTGCAGTGCATGTCCACCGTGGGCGCCATCCGCCGCGAGACCAACTCGTGGAAGTGGCCGCTCATCGCCTGGACCTACATGTTCGTGCTGGCCTGGATCGCGGCCTTCATCGGCTACCAGATCGCCGCGGCGGTGAGCTGACGCCATGGGCGTGCATCTCACTCCGCTGCCGCCGGCCGACGGCGCACCCGGTTGCGTCGACTGGCGGGTCGGCCCGGGCCTGGTCCGGGCCGAGGCCGACGTGCCCCCGGACACCGCCCCCGCTCCGGTGCGCGCCCTCTTCGACGCCGACGTCCTGGCCGCTGTGCGCATCGAACCCGGCCGGATCCGCACCCGCTTCACCGACGGCCACTCCGCCGAACAGGACGGGGCCGCCGTCCGGTCGGCGCTCTTCGCGGTGCTCTCCCAGCCCGGCGGCTGGCCCGCCGGCCCGCAGGATGCCGCAGAGGTGAGCGCCGCGGCCGACGCCGAGATCGCCGCCGCGGTCCGGCAGGTGCTGGCCGACGAGTTCGGGGCCTACACCGCCGTTCACGGCGGGCGCATCGACCTGGTGGGAGTGGACGACGGCGTGGTCACCGTCTCCCTGGGCGGCGCCTGCCACGGCTGCTCGGCCGCCGGCCGCACGCTCTCGGAGAATCTCGCGCTGCGCCTGTCCCGAATCCCCGGCTATCGGACGCTGCGCACCGCCGCGGCTCCGACCGCCCTGCCGAAGCCCACTTTTCGTCCCCGCAGGTTCCGTCGATCGCTCTGAAGCGTTCGGCGAAGCCGCCCAGTCACGGAGCAGCCATGCCCTTCCTGTCCGCCTTGACCACTCCGATCCGGATCGGCGCCGCCGCCGGGGTCGCCGTCGCCGCGGGCAACGAGCTGGCCAGCACCACGGCCAACGTCGAGGCCGCCGCCCGCACGGTGACCGGTGCCGGTTCGAGTCTGCTCGGCGGCGCCGCCCAGAGCAGCGGCGAGCTCGCCCGGGCCGTGGCCGGCGCGGTGGGTGAGGCCGTCGGTGCGCCGCCGGCCCGCCGGCTCAGCCGCCAGGGCGAGCACTACTGGATCGAGGTGCGCGGCCTCGACCGGCAGTTCACCGCCCTCGCCGCCGAACTGCGCGCCCGGCTCGAGCCGATCGCCGGCGTGACCGCCGTCCACGTGAACGGGCCGCTCTCCCGGGTACTGGTGACCGTCGCCCCGATCGGGCAGCACCATCCGCGGCGGCAGCGGCTCGTCGACGCGGTGACCGCCGCCGAGGAGGCGGTCCGTTCGCTCGACCCGCAGGTGGGCATCGCCCGGCGCGACCCGATCCCGCTGCCCGGCGACGACGCGCCGCTGGCCGCCGGCCTGGCCGGCGCCGGCCTGGGCGCCGCCGGGGTCGCGGCCTCCGCCGTCACCGCGCTGGCGCCGGGGCTGAGACTGTCCCGGGTGGTGTCGGCACCGATCGCCGTCCTCGACTATCACCCCGCACTGCGCGCCCGCCTCGCCGGGACACTGGGCGAACCGGGCAGCGAACTCCTGATCCGCACGCTGGCATCGGCGGCCGCCGGACTCACCGGCGCCCCGGCCGCGGCGCTGGTGAACACCGCGCTCAGTGCGGTGGGCACCGCCGAGGCGCTCGCCGGCCGGCGCGGCTGGGAGCGCACCGCGCCGGAGCTGGCCGACCGGGCCCGCACCGGCGGCGACGTTCCGGTCCCGCCCGGCGGCCTCGACCGTCCGGCACCGCCGGCGGCGTCGCGGTACGAGCGCCTCTCGGTGAACACCGGACTGATCGGGGCCGGGCTGGTCGGTCTGACCGGTACGGCAGCGCAGGGCGCCGATGCGGCCGTCGTCGGCACTCCGAAGGCGGTCCGCACCGTGGGCGAGACCTTCGCGACGGTGTTCGGCAGCCGGCTCGCCGAACGGCACGCGGCGCTGATCCTGCGGCCGTCGGCCCTGCGGCGGCTGGCAGGCATCGACACCCTGCTGGTGGAACCACGGGCCCTGTTCACCACCGAACTCCGGGTGAGCCGGGTCTCCGGGATCGCACCGGAGGATCGCTCGGTGGTCTGGCAGGCGGCCGGCGAGGCGCTGGCCGCGGGCCGGCTGTCGGTCGGCTGGAACACCCTGACCTCCGGCCCCGGACGCGGCGGCCGGGTGCGGGCCGTGCTGGATTCGGTGCGCCCTGCCTGCCGGACCGGGCTACTGGGGCTCGTAGCGCTCCGGCAGCTCCCGCATGGGTTCGGCGGCTGCGATCCGGGAGATGTTGCCGGACAGCACATCCCGGTAGATCTTCAGCTGCTCGTGACCGGCCCGCACCTGCTGCGAGAGTCGCCGGGTGTTGTCCTGGGACAGTTCCCGGTTCCCCGAGCGCGACAGCAGATCCTCGATCCGCGAGTCGATGGTGGCGGTGCGGTCGAACTCGTCGAGGATCCGCAGCTCGGTGCCGGCGGCTTCGACGGTGGCCGCCATTTCGGCGAAGGCCTCCACCCGGCCGATCAGTTCACTCCACACCGGGCGCAATGCCTGCTCACGCCGGTCGATCTGCTCGGCGAGGGCCGCATCGAAGCCGCCGGAGGCGCGAACCCGGTCCAGGTCCACTCGCAGCCCGCGCAGGGCCGCGATGTCGGCGGCGGTGTCGGCCAGCTCGCCGTGCAGATTCACCTGGGTGCGCTGCACCTCGAAGAAGTCCGATCGCCAGGCGCTGTTGCCGACGATGCGGTCGTAGAAGTGCCCGGCCAGGAAGGTCAGAGTCTCGTACCCGTCGAGGAAGGCCTCGCCGCCCTTGGGGGCACTGCCCGGCGACGGTGCGCCGAGCGCCTCATCGGCCCATTCCTGCACACTCCGGGCAGCGCCCCGACCGGCCACCTGGCCCACCAGGGTGGCCACCCGGTCGATCGCCGCCGAACCGGCCCGACGCGCCGAGCCGCCCGCCGGCAGATCGGCGACCGGAGTGGCCAGCAGCGCGGTGAAGAGCCGTTCGCGATCGTCGACGTCGAGATAGAGGTTCTCCCGGCGCTCCCGGCGGATGCCCCGGGTGCCGGTGGCGAAGACGCCCTTGCCGCCCACCACGGTCCGGCGGGCGTCCTCGCGCCGGCGGTGCATGCCGCTCAGCCGAGTGCGCAGCACCGCGGCCACCACGCCGGGCAGGTAGTCGCTGCCGAGCTGGTACTCGATGTGCAGAATCGCGTGCTGGAGCCGGCGCAGGTCCGGGTAGCTGTGCGAGAGCCGGGGCAGCGGGTAGCCGGCGGAGAGCCGCCGGACGATCAGGGCGCGGCCTGCCGGATCGAGGCGGCCGGAGGCGATGAGCAGGCAGGCGTCGTCGGTCAGGTCGGGCGGATCGCCGGGGATCCGCGACTGCCCCGTCCAGCGCCGGAGATCGTCGGCGGTGACCGGGGTGTTCGTCGCGCTCATGGCCCTATTCTACGTGCGCCGGCGACGGCGGATTCGCAGGTCAGCGGGCGGCCCGCTGCAGCCGGCGCTCCTTGTTGATGGTGCGCAGCACGCGCAGGCCGTCGCTGACCGCGTTGAGGTTGCTCCGGCCGTGGATACGGCGGCTTTCGAAGCTGCCCACCTCGCGGATCTTCTTGCCGGCCCGGATCATCCGCACGTTGATGATCGTCTCGATCTCGAAGCCGTCGCCCCACTGCGCCTCGGCGGCGGTGACGTCCGCCAGATCGAGCACCGGCAGGTTCTCCCGCCAGAAGGCGTTGTAGCCGTAGCAGAGGTCGGAGTATTCGGCGCGGAAGATCAGGTTGACCAGACTGTTGAGCGCCTTGTTGCCCAGCCGGCGCAGCGCGGTGATGTCCTCACTGTCGCCGCCGTGGCTGAACCGGCTGCCCTTGGCCAGGTCGGCCCCGTCGAGGAGGACGTCGACGAAGTCCTGGATCTCACCCGGGTCGGTGGAGCCGTCGGCGTCGATCATCACCACGATGTCGCAGGTGGCAGCGAGGAATCCACAGGCCAGCGCGTTGCCCTTGCCCGAGCGGGTCTGTTCGACGATCGTGGCCGACGGCCAGAGTTCGCGGGCCACCTCCACAGTGCCGTCGATGGAGTTGCCGTCCACCACGATGATCTCGTCGACGGCCGGCATCCGGGCCGCGACGTACGGCAGGTTGAGCGCCTCGTTCATCGTCGGGACCACCACCGAGACGGTGGCCAGGTCTCGCCCGACCGGCTGGCGCAGCGGTCCACTCGCACCGCCGGGGGCGGCGAACTCGGCTTCGAATTCGTTCATGTCGCCGGACCGGAGCTCATCGGCACGCGTGGGGTCGGACTCACCGTAGAGGTCGGTCACTGTGACATCGCTTTCTCTGCACTGCTCGGAACGCGCCTGACCTGGCAGATCGCTGCTCACCGCGTTCTGATCGGAGGCCCTGTATGACGGATTCGTACGCTACAGCCTAAGTTAGGCTAGCCAAACCTTAGGAGATTGATTGTGCCGACTCTCATATCGGACGGAGACACCCTCAGCACCTCGGTGGTGATCATCGGCGCGGGCCCGGCGGGCCTCTCGCTGGCCCACATGCTGGCCCTGCAGGGCGTGGACGCCCTGGTCCTGGAGAACCGCTCGGAGACTACGTCCGCCGCCGCGTCCGGGCCGGTGTCCTCGAGCACACTACCGTCGACGTCCTCGACGAACTCGGCGTGGGCGACCGCCTCCATCGGGAGGCCCTCCGGCACAACGGTTTCTACCTGCGCTTCTCCGAGCACACCCATCGACTCGACTTTCACGCCGATTCCGGCCGCAATGCCTTCGTCTACGGGCAGTCCGAGGTGGTCGCCGATCTGATCGACGCCCTCCCGGAGCGCGGCGAGCCGGTGATCTTCGAGGCGCTCGAGGTGACCGTCGACGACGTCATCGACGGCCGGCCGCGGGTCGAGTTCACCCACGAGGGCCGCCGGCGCACCGTCCTGGCCGACTTCGTCGCCGGCTGCGACGGCTTCCACGGGCCGTGCCGGGCCGTCGCCGAGAAGCATGTCACCACCATGGAGCGGTCCTACCCCTTCGCCTGGCTCGGCATCCTGGCGCATTCCAGGCCCGTCACCGAGGAGGGCATGTACTGCGCCCATCCGGACGGCCTGTCCGTGCACAGCATGCGCGGCCCCGCCCTGTCCCGGCAGTACCTGCAGGTGCCCGCCGACACCGACCTCGACGCCTGGACCGACGACCGGATCTGGGCCGAGCTGCGCCGGCGCAGCTTCGCCGTCGACGACGACGCCCTGCAGACCGGTGAGATCATCGAGCGCTCACTCGCGCCGCTGCGCAGCGTGGTCACCGAACCGATGCGCGTCGGCCGGCTCTTCCTGCTCGGCGATGCCGCGCACATCATGCCGCCGACCGGCGCCAAGGGCCTGAATCTGGCGGTCTCGGATGCCTGCGTCTTCGCCCACGCGGTGGCCGGCTTCTACGCCGAGGGCCGGACCGATCTGCTCGACACCTACTCGGAGCGGGCGCTGGCCAGGGTGTGGGCCGCCCAGGCGTTCTCCTGGGAGCTCACCTCGGTGCTGCACCGCTTCGACGACGGCGACTTCGGGCGCCGGCTGCGCCTGGCCCGGCTGCGGCGCTGGACCACCTCCGACGATGCGCGCCGGGCGCTCGGCGAGGTCTATCTCGGACTGCCGTTCCCCACCTCGTGGCGCTACGCCTGAGCCGGCCGGCTGCGCGACGGCGCTGTGACCGCCATCCCGAAGGTCCCGGCCAGCTGCGCGGTGGCCGCGCTCACCGTCAACGGCCGTTCCGTGCGCCGGTCGCCGTCGGCACTGATCAGCCGGTAGGCCACCGTCCGGCCCGCGGGGTCGATGCGGCCGGCCAGGGTGCGGCGTCCGGCCCGCGTCGGCAGGGTGCAGATCACCGAGCCGGTGAACCGCGACCGGGCCGCCGTGCTCTGCCAGCGGGCCATCTCGGCGAAACCGTCCGCCGGCACCGGTTCGGGATCGAGCCGATAGCGGGCCGGCCCCGAGGTCATCGTCCAGGTCTCCGGCAGGTCCGGGTCGAATCCGCCGAGGATCAGTTCACCGCTGAAGCCCACGTCGGCCAACTGCACCCGGCCCCCGCCGGCCGGGATGCCGACCGCGACGTGGCCGCGCGGCAGGCCGAAGCCCGCGCCCGGATCCACCCGCGCACCGTAGAGCCGGGCCGGCACCCCCAGCGCACCGAGTGCCAGCGCCAGCAGTCCGTTCACCTCGTAGCAGATTCCGCCGCGCCGGCCGTGGATCAGCCGGTCGACGAGCGCGGCCGGATCGGTGGTCACCACGCGGCCCCGGTGGATGTCGATGTTCTCGAAGGGAATCCGCCGATGCTGAGCCCGCGCGAGTGTGGCGACGGTCTCACCCCGATCGAGTCCGGAGAGCGTCGCCGCAGGCAGACCGATTCGTTTCAGATAGTCGTCGAGCGGGAACCCCACAGCCGGATTGTCGGACATAGGAGGATAGGCTACCCTCACAACCCGATAGGATTGGAGTCACCTCGATGACGTTCGCGCCACCCCGCAGCACCGCCCGGCTGACCGGCAAACACCTGCGGCTGCGCCGGATCTTCTCGGCACCGACCTCCCGCGCGCTGATCGTCCCCCTCGACCACTCGGTGACCGTCGGGCCCCTCGGCGACCACAACCACGCCGACCGCACGGCCGCCGTGCTCGCCGACGCCGGCGCGGACGCACTGGTGGTCCACAAAGGTCGGGCCCGCTACCTCGACTCCCGGCACTTCGACCGGATGAGCCTGATCGTGCACCTGTCGGCGGGCACCAACCTGTCGGTGGACTCCACCCGCAAGGTCCTCGTCGGCTCCGTGGAGGAATGTCTGAGCCTCGGCGCCGACGCGGTGAGCGTGCACGTGAACGTCGGCTCGCCCAGCGAGTCCGAACAGCTCACCGATCTCGGGGCGGTATCCGCCGAATGCGACCGCCTGGGGTGCCGCTGATGGCGATGATGTACCACCGCGCACTCGCCGATCTGCCCGAGCAGCCGTCCGCGGCCACGCTGTCCCATCTCGCGGCCATCGCCACCGATCTGGGTGCGGACCTGGTCAAACTCGACTACGCCGGTTCGACGGCGGCCATGAACGGGGTCGTCGACTCCTGCCCACTGCCGATCGTGGTGGCCGGGGGCGCCTACCGCGACGACGACTCGGCCATCGCGCTGGGTACCGAGGTCTCGGATTCGCGGGTCGCCGGACTCAGCTTCGGCCGGCACGTCTTCGGTGCGCAGGATCCGCGCCGGGTGGCCTCGACCCTGGCCGACCACCTGCATTCGGTGCCCGTGCCGCGCAGCCTCGAACTCGCCTGAATCGATCACCGCCGCCCCCCGGCCGCACGGGGCACGTCCCGGCCCGGGAGTGACGCGGAAGTGCTGCGGCCCAGGGCGATTCAGCGCAGGTCGATCTCTGCCACCACACCGTGGTGGTCGGAACCGGGGATCTCGACCCGGTAGAAGTCGACCGCTTCCGGCCCGCCCCGGGTCATCACCCGGTCCAGCGCCAGCATCGCCGGGAACCAGCGATTGGCCGGATAGGTCGCGATGATCCCGGCCCCGGTGTGCTCGGCCGCATCGGTGAGCCCCGGACCGCCGTCGGAGTCGCTGAGCAGATCCCGCAACTGCCGATGGTCGTAGGTGGAATTGAAGTCGCCGGCCGCGATCACCGGTCGGGTCTCGTCGTGCAGGATCTCCGAGAGCCGATCGAGTTCCATCGTCCACCGCCAGGCCGGCTCCGGATACGGCGGCAGCGGATGCAGCGCATAGACCGCGTACTCGCCGTGTCCGGGGATCTGCACGACGGCCCGGGCATTGGCCATCCGGAATCCGTCCAGCGCACCGGCGTCGGTCAGCGGGTACCGCGAGAACAGTCCTATCCCGGCACCGTGTTCGGCCGGCTTGACGAAGGTGTACGGCAGCTGTTCGGCGATGGCCGACGCCTCGATCCGGCTCAGCGCCGGATCGGTCAGCTCGGCGACGGTGAGGATGTCGACGTGTTTGTCGGCGACGGTCTTCGCGAGCGCATCGACGTCGGCCTGACCGAGATAGATGTTGGCCTGCATCACCGTCAGGTCACCGGTGCCGGGCTCACCCGATCCGATGTACAGCGGCGCCTGGCTGATCACCGAGACGACCACGAGCACGGCCCCGACCCCGGCCACCCACCAGCCGCGCACGGCCAGCGCCAGCAGCGTGCCGAGCAGCCCGATCCCCATCAGCACCGGCGCGAAGGCGCCGACCCGGGCCAGCCAGTTGCTCTCGAGCCAACTGTAGTGGGCGATGATGCCGGCTGCTCCGGCGGCCACCATCGCCCCGGAGATGATCAGCCCGCCCCGCCGCAGCGTCTGTGTCGCCATCACGCCCACGAGGGTATTAGGTCATCCTTAGCGGAACCCATGAGAGGGCTGCGGGGGCCGGCTCAGCGGCGGCCGCGCCGGGGCGGCCGGGAGCGACGCGGCGGCACCTCGCCGCGGGCGTGTCTCGCCGCCCGTCGGTCCGCCGCCTTCTGCCGGGCCGAACGCTTGGGCACCTCGGCGTCACGGCCGCGGGAGGAGCCGGGCCGCCGGCCCCGCACGATGCCGATGAACTCGTCGACCAGTTCCGTCGTGGGCTCGTTCCACAGCAGTCCCACCGTCGAGACCGGGCCGCCGGCCAGCGGCCGGTAGACGACGTCCCGGCGGTGGTGCAGCCGGGCCAGCGACTGCGGCACCACCAGCACCCCGGCACCGGCCGCCACCAACTCGACGGCATCGCCGGTCGTCGGCGGCCGGTAGTCGGCGACGGCGCCGGGCAGGACCGCGCCGAGCACGTCGTCGCCGGGCAGCAGGACGGTCTCATCGGCCAGGTCGGCCAGCGGAACCTCGTCGGCGACGGTGAACAGGTGCTCGGCCGGCACCACGACCACCGGAACCTCGTCGTAGAGCCGGATCAGCGCCAGCCCCAGACTCGCCGGCTCCGCCCCGGCCGGCGGACGGGCGAGCGCCGCGTCCACGTCGCCGTCGCGCACCCGTTCCAGCGCGGTGGCGGCGGTCATCTCCACGAGCGTCAGCGGCACGTCCGGCCGGCGCTGCCCCCAGATCCGCACCCACTTCCCGGGCATCACCCCGGGCACATAGCCGAGCCGGAAACCGCCGGGCACATCGTGGGACACGCGATAACAGTAAGGCACCGGTACCAGGTATCGGAGCACGGACGTTGCCCCCGTCACACTCGCGTTGCACAATCGGTGACAGACGGGACACCGTTCCCGTCCGGAACACCGCGGCAGCGGCCGGCGACGGCCGCCGTCGTCGGCATCCCCACCGCGCGGCGCCCTGCGTCCGCCCGACGAGACGAAGAGGCACGATGGCCGACGGCACGCCGCTCGCCCGCGTGCGGCACGCCTACGAGCAACTGCTCGCCGGCACCGCCCTGCCGGACGGGGTGGTGCGTGCGGTGGTCCGCGAATCGTGGCAGCGATCGCTGGGCCGCGGGATCAGCCCGGAGCAGGTCAGCGCCGACACCGGCCGGCCGATGTCCGACGACGACCTGGCCGCCTACCGTGCAGCGCATCCGCTCTCGCGGGTGCTGCCGCTGGTGCGCTCGCTGATCGTCGACGACATCGCCGACGCCGGGGTGGTGGTCACCGTGGCCGACGAGCACGGCCGGCTGCTGTGGATCGACGGCGACAGCCAGGCCCGCGACAAGGCGGCCGGCATCAACTTCGTCGAGGGTTCGGTGTGGAGTGAGGAGACGGTGGGCACCAACGCCCCGGGTTTGGCGCTGGCCGTCGACCAGAGCGTCCAGATCCGCGGTCCCGAACACTTCTCCGGGCCGGTGCAGCACTGGAACTGCGCCGCCGCACCGGTGCACGATCCGGCCACCGACCGGCTGCTCGGGGTGATCGACGTGACCGGCGGAAAGGCCGCCGCGGCACCCTTCGCACTCGCCGCGGTCCGCTCGGTGGTCGCCGCCGTCGAACGCGAACTGCAGTCCCGCGCGGTGGATCTGGCCGACCCGGAGGCCTTCGACCGGCCCGAGCCGGCCATCATCCTCAACCTGCTCGACGGGGCCGGACCCAACTGGTGTGCCCCCGGCGGGTCGCGCCGACCGCTGTCCCGGCGGCACGGCGAGATCCTGCTCCTGCTGCACAGCTACCCGGAGGGGCGCAGCACCGAGGAACTGGCGATGGCACTGTCCGAGGACGATCTGGATGCGGTCACCGTCCGCGCCGAGATCTCCCGGCTCCGCCGCGACCTGGGCGATGTGATCGCCGCCCGCCCCTACCGGCTGACCGTGCCGGTGGACTGCGACGTGACCCGGGTCGCCGCGATGATCGCCGACGGCGACACCGCCGGTGCGATCACCGCACTCGGCCGCGGCGGACTCCTCGCCGAATCGCTGGCTCCGGGCGTCGTCGAACTCTTCGAGGAGCTCCGGGAGGATCTGCGCTCGCAGCTGCTGGCGGCGGGCGATCCCTCCGGGCTCACCGCGTGGACGTCGTCGCCGCTGGGCCGGGACGACGGTCAGGCCTGGCGCCGGCTCGTCGACCGGCTGCCCGAGGGCGATCCGCAGCGTGCGGTCGCCGCCGGCCGGGCACGGCTGCTCGACCGCCGCTTCGGCCTGGGCTGACACCGGCCGCGACCGGGCCGTGAGGCCAGCTCGCCTCCCCGCGCACCGCATTGCAACGTGACTGCAACCACACCATCATTAGTGTGTGGTGCACCTCACCAACAGATGACATGGCGCGAAGGAGCGGACATGACGATCTACGCAAAGCCCGGCACCGACGGTTCGGTGATGAGCTACGAGTCCCGGTACGACAACTGGATCGGCGGCAAGTGGGTGCCGCCGGTCAAGGGCCAGTACTTCGAGAACCCGTCGCCGGTGGACGGCAAGACCTTCTGCGAAATCGCCCGGTCCACCGCCGAGGACATCGATCTGGCCCTCGACGCCGCCCACGCCGCGGCTCCGGCCTGGGGCAAGACCTCGGTGGCCGAGCGCGCCCAGGTGCTGCTGAACATCGCCGACCGCATCGAGGCCAACCTGGAGAAGGTGGCCGTCGCCGATACCTGGGAGAACGGCAAGGCCGTCCGCGAGACGCTGGCCGCGGACATCCCCCTCGCGGTGGATCACTTCCGCTACTTCGCCGGCGCGCTGCGCGCCCAGGAGGGCGGCATCTCGCAGATCGACGAGGACACCGTCGCCTACCACTTCCACGAGCCGCTGGGCGTCGTCGGCCAGATCATCCCGTGGAACTTCCCGATTCTGATGGCCACCTGGAAGCTCGCCCCGGCCCTCGCCGCCGGCAATGCGATCGTCCTCAAGCCGGCCGAGCAGACCCCGGCGTCGATCCTGTACCTGATGAGCCTGATCGGCGACCTGCTGCCCGACGGCGTGATCAACGTCGTCAACGGCTTCGGCGTGGAGGCCGGCAAGCCGCTGGCCTCGTCCAACCGCATCCGCAAGATCGCCTTCACCGGTGAGACCACCACCGGCCGGCTGATCTCCCAGTACGCCTCGGAGAATCTGATCCCGGTGACGCTGGAGCTGGGCGGCAAGAGCCCGAACATCTTCTTCTCGGACGTGATGTCGGCCGACGACGGCTTCCTCGACCGCGCACTCGAGGGCTTCTCGATGTTCGCGCTCAACCAGGGCGAGGTGTGCACCTGCCCGAGCCGCGCACTGATCCAGGGCGAGATCTACGACGACTTCCTCGCCCGCGCCGTGGACCGGGTCAAGGCCATCAAGCAGGGCAACCCGCTCGACACCGAGACCATGATGGGTGCGCAGGCCTCCAACGACCAGTTCGAGAAGATCAAGTCGTATCTGGCCATCGGCAAAGACGAGGGCGCCAAGGTGCTCACCGGCGGCGAGGCGGTGGATCTCGGCGGCGACCTGTCCGGCGGCTACTACATCGCGCCGACGGTCTTCGAGGGCCGCAACGACATGCGGATCTTCCAGGAGGAGATCTTCGGACCGGTCCTGTCGGTGGCCAAGTTCTCCGACTACGACGAGGCCATGCGCATCGCCAACGACACCCTCTACGGCCTCGGAGCCGGCGTGTGGAGCCGCGACGGCGCCACCGCCTACCGTGCGGGCCGGGAGATCCAGGCCGGCCGGGTGTGGACCAACACCTACCACGACTACCCGGCGCACGCGGCCTTCGGCGGCTACAAGCAGTCCGGTATCGGCCGGGAGAACCACCTGATGATGCTCGAGCACTACCAGCAGACCAAGAACCTGCTGGTGGGCTACGCGCAGAATGCGAAGGGCTTCTTCTAGTCAGTCTCCGGCGCGGCGCCGGCTCCCGGCGCCGCGCCGGCTTCCATCTGCAAGGCCGGACGTGAGAGGGGAAGACGATGACCCAGCCGGAGACTCCCGAACGCGTGAGGGCGACCGATGCCGCCGTCGCCCTGCTGACCAAGCTGTCGGAATTGCATGGCGGACTGATGATGCATCAGTCCGGCGGCTGCTGCGACGGCTCGGCGCCGATGTGTTACCCGGTGGGCGACTACCGGGTGGGTCAGCGCGACGTGCTGCTGGGCGAGGTGGCCCTGCCCGATCCGCTGCCGGCCACCCGGGTGTGGATCGGCGGCGACCAGTTCGAGCTGTGGAAGCACACTCAGCTCATCCTGGACGTGGTGCCCGGCCGCGGTGCCGGCTTCTCGCTCGAAGCGCCCGAAGGCGTCCGTTTCCTGACCCGCTCACGCACCTTCAGCGATGAGGAGAACGCGCTCCTCGACGCGTCGCCGCCGCGGACCGGCGCCATGATCGACGACGAGTAGCCCTCCACCCGGCAGCCCTCCGCCCAGGGGTCCGGCCGAACGCATCCGCGCTCGGCCGGACCCTTGTTCACGCGGGTCCGCGCCGGGCCGCAGCGGCGAGGACTCAGATCCCGACCTGCGTCTCATTGAGGACGCCGGGACCGAGGGATCCGGTGCGGCCGCCCGCGGGCCGGCCGCTGCGCACCTCCCAGAAGGCCGCCACCTCGTCGAGGATGTCGCAGGCCTGGTTGAGCGTACTCAGGTGCGAGTCGCCGGGCAGGTGGTAGAGCTTGCCGTCGGGCAACAGACTCACCACGTGGGCGCCGTGCTCGAACGGGATGATGTTGTCGTCGTCGCCGTGCCACCAGCGCACCGGGACGGTCACGTCGCCGACCCGAAAGCCCCAGTCCGAGGCGAACGCGAGGACGTCGGTGACCGGCGCCTCCATCCGCCGGCTGCCGCCCGAGAGCAGGTCGTCGAGGAACATCGCCCGGAACTCCGGCCGGGCGAGCAGTTCCCGGTCGGCGTTGGGCGAGAGCTGCCCGTAGATCGTGATCGCCGGTTCGGCGATCGGCCGGGCCACCGACAGCAGCGAGCTCAGCATCCGCCCGAGCGGAACCCCGGCCACCCGCAGCATCGGCGCGAGCATGCTGCCCAGCGCCATCGCCCCGCCCTCGATGGCATCGGGACCGACGGTGGGCGCCACTCCGCCGAGGATGCCGGCGGCCACCACCCGGTCGGGGACGGCGTGCGCCACGGCCAGCGTGTACGGGCCGCCACCGGAAAGTCCGACGATGCCGAAGCGGCCGATGCCGAGGGTGTCGGCGATGGCCAGCAGATCGTCGGGGAACTCGGAGACCGCGCGATAGCGATAGGGCGTGGACGAGCCCACTCCGGGCCGGTCCACCCCGATCAGCCGGATCCCCCGGTTGGCCGCATGCACCCGCGCCTCGATCGGGATCTGCCGGCGGGCGCCGGGGGTGCCGTGCAGCCAGATGATCGACCGGCCGTTGGGGTCGCCGTACTCGGCGAATCCCATGCGGCGATCGATGCCGACGGCGACGGAGCCTTCGATCTGCGGGCGTTCGATCGACATCATGTCATCCAGGATGGCATGACCTGTATCACATCTGACACCCGGCTCGGTCAGACCGGCGGATGCCCGACGCCCACGGCCACGCGGTCAGGACTCGTCCAGGGCTCCCGACGCCCAGACCGCCGCCGCGATCTCCACGCGGTTGCGTGCTCCCAGCCGCCGCTGGATGCTCGCGAGATGCGTCTTGACGGTGCTCAGCGACAGGAACAGTTCGGCGGCCAGTTCGGCGTTGGTGTGCCCGCGCGCGAGCAGCGCCGCGATCTCCCGCTCGCGGACCGTCAGGGCCGCCAGCCGCGCCGTGGCCTCCGGATCGGCGGACCGGCCCCGCCGTGAACGCGCCAGCAGGTCCACGGTCACCTCCGGGGAGATCAGCGAGTCGCCGGCGGCCGCCGCCCGCACCGCCGCCACCAGCAGCGATGGCCCGGAGTCCTTCAGCAGAAAACCCGAGGCGCCGGAGTCGAGCGCCTCGTCCACATAGTCCGGGTCGCCGAAGGTCGTCACGATCACCACCGCGGTGTCCGGCAGCGCGCTGGTGACCCGACGGCACACCTGCAGACCGTCGAGTCTGGGCATCCGGATGTCGAGCAGGGCGACGTCGGGGCGCAGCCGGTCGATCAGCGCCGCGGCCTCGGCGCCGTCCCCGGCCTGCCCGATCACCTCGATGCCGTCTTCGGCGCCGAGGATCATGGCGAAGCCGATCCGCACCATCTCCTGGTCGTCGGCCAGCACCACCCGGATCGTCATCGTCGTGTCCCTTCCGGCACCGGCAGCATCGCCCGCACCCGCCAGCGGTCGCCGTCGGCCCCGATCTCCGCAGTGCCGCCCACCGCGGCGGCCCGCTCGGCCATGCCGCGCACCCCGCTGCCCGAGCCCGGCCCGGCGCCGACGGACTGCTCCGGGCCGTCGGCCAGCGGATTGCTCACCTCGACCACCAGGACCGCGCCGTCGCGGCGGACCCCCACGGATACCTCCGCGGCAGACGCGGCATGACGCCGGACGTTGGTCAGCGACTCCGAGAGGATCCGGTGGGCGGCCAGATACACCACACCCGGGACGTCGGCCCCGAGATCGTCGTCGATCGCGACCCGCACCGGCGCCGGCGAGCTGTCTGCGAAGGTGTCGACCAGATCGGCGAGGCTCGCGGCATCGGTGCCCGAGGGTGTCAGGGCCGGCCCGCCGGCCGTGGAATCGCGCAGCACCTCGACCATCGACCGGATATCGGCCAGCGCCCGCGCCGCACTCGCACCGATGCGATCGAGCAGATCGATGTCACTGCGGCCCACGGCCAGCCCGGCCTGGGTCAGCACCGCGATGCCGGCGACCTCGTGCGCCACCCGGTCGTGCAGCTCGTGAGCCATGGCGGTCCGTTCGCTTTCACGCACGCGGGCGGCCACGGCGCGCAGCCGGTCGTTCTCCCGTCGCGAGCGGTTGCCCAGATACACGGCCACCGCCAGCGCCGCTCCCACCGGCACCAGGTAGGCCGACAGACCGGGTTCGTCGACGGCGGCCGGCAGCAGGGAGCCGAACGCGAAAGCGGCCGCCGCGCCGATCACCGCGCCGTCGGCGACGGTGCGGGCACCCGATGCGGCGCCGTGCACGGCGAACACCAGGAGCCAGACACCGCCGACCGGCCACACCGGACCGCCGTGCCACCCGCCGAGCGCCGGCAGCAGGGCGCCGGTCAGGCAGGCTGCGGCAAAGATCAGCAGACCGGCGGCGGTGACCCGCCGGCTGCTGCGGAGGACCCCGGCGCAGGCGAGGGCGCCGCCCGCAAGACCCAGCACCTGCACGATCACCGCGCCGGTCACCGGCAGCGCCCCGAAGCCACGGTAGGTCTCCACTCCGGCCACCGCCAGCAGCAACGCCGGCAGGCCGGCGGCGAACTGTCGCCACCGGCCGTCGGCCGTCTCCGGGTTCGCCGCCGCGGTCACACCGAGGATTCTACGGTCCGCAGGTCGGCCTCCCGGGCACTCGCCGGGCGCCGGTGCGCGCCACGGCGCAGCGGGGGAAGCGACCACCAGGTGACGGCCCGCAGCAGCCATTCGAGCGGACCACCGGTGAAGTGGCGCAGCCACCAGGCGGCCAGCAGCGCCTGCACGGCCAGCACCGCGACCGCGATGCCGAGCACCCGCCACACCGTGTCGTCGCCGGTGAAGTCGACGCTGTGGGCCAGCCCCGCGAAGACCACGCTGGCGCTGACGTAGCAGGTCAGAGCCGCACGGCCGAGCGCGGTGAAGCAGGCCGAGAGTACGGCGCGGGCCGGCGCCCACTGCCAGGCCAGGGACGCGGCCAGCACGTAGACCACGGCCGTCGCCAGCCCCGCCCGGGCCCCCTCGATCACGAACCTCGGATCGCCGCCGCCGGCGGAGACCTGTGCGGCGATCGCGAGCGCGGCCACCGGAAGTGCCGCGGCCAGTGCCCAGGCGACCGGCCGGCCGCGGCGCTCGAGGAACGCCGGAACACCCAGGCCCGCACAGCCCAGACCGATCAGCATGAGACCGGGCAACGATTCGACGCCGCCGTTGAAGAGACCGAAGGACACCGCCGTCGCCACCAGCCCCAGCGTCAGCGAGAGCCACGGCGCCGCCCACAGGGCGAACGGAATCAGCAGCAGACCGACCACCGCGTACTCCCGCAGGATGTCGCCGCTGAAGGCCAGCGAATGCAGCAGCCCGATGGCGCCGAGGCCGGCCATCCGGAGCACCAGCGCCGGTCCCGGCCGCCGGCCGCGCCGCCGGGCGCCGTCGACCATCAGCCACATGGTGACGCCGAAGAGCACGGCGAAGATCGGCACCAGTCGAGATTGCACCGTCAGATCGAGCAGGGTGCGGCCGGCCGGCGGCTGCGCCGGGTGGGCACTGCCGAGCCGGACCAGATCGGGAGCGTTGACCAGCAGGATCCCGGCGATCGCCAGCCCGCGCAGGACATCGAGGAAGTGGAATCTGTTGTTGTTCATGGTTTCAGCCTGGCCGGGGTCGGGCCTGCTCCGGATCGACCGAAAGGATGACCCGGCGCGCACCGCCTGAACCTTCCGGCTGATTCCGTCCAGGCGAGTGCGCGGTTAGCGTGGTCCACGAAATCGGCGTCCTGGCCGGCCCCGGCCGGGACGCCGCGGCCTGAACCACGAAGGAGCGGACACCATGACGATCGCGACCATCTGCTTCGCCCTGCTGGCCGCGGCGGCCTGGGCGATCAGTATCCGGAGGATCGTCGTCGAGCCGCGACAGACCGGGCACGGTCTGGCCCTGCTCGGTTCGCTGACGCTCACCTGGGTCTTCCTGGTGCTGCTGATCGGCACCACGACGCACGACGACGACTGGAGCAGCCTCACCGTGCTCGCTCCGATCGCCCTCGGCCTGCTGGTGCTGCTGCTCGCCGGGCTGGCGCTGCTCGCCAATTCGGTGGTCGTGGTGCGGCGGGAGGGTCTCCGGGTGGCGACTCTGGTCCCGGCGGTGTTCGGCCTGTTCCTCCTCATCGTGCTGGTGGCTACCGTCGTCACCGCGGTGGTGCTGGTGCAGACCGAGTCGGCGTGGCAGATCGCAGTACTCATCCCGCTGGTGGTGATCCCCATCGCGATGATCGTCGTGGCGCTGGCCGGTTACACCGGCTACGCCGCCCTGTACGGTCGCCGCCGGCCGCCGGCCCACACCGACGCGGTGGTGGTGCTCGGTGCGGGACTCTCCGGCGAAGACCTCACCCCGCTGCTCGCCGCGCGCGTCGACCGCGGCATCGAGGTGTCCGCCTCCGCCGTCACCGCGGACGGCCGGCCGCCGCTGCTGGTGCTGTCCGGCGGCAAGGGCAGCGACGAGGTGATCTCCGAGGCCGAGGCCATGCGCCGGTACGCCCTCGCGCACGGGGTGCCGGCCGAGCGCCTGGTGCTCGAGGACACCTCGACGACCACCGAGGAGAACCTGCGCAATACGCGTGCGGTGCTCGCCGAGCGTGGCCTGACCGATCCCGAGCTGACCGTGGTGACCAGCAACTTCCACACTCTGCGCAGCAGCTCACTGACCCGGCGCCTGGGCCTGCGCGCGTCCGTCGTCGGCGCCGCCACCGCGCGCTACTACGTCCCGGCGGCCTTCCTGCGCGAGTTCACCGCCTGCCTGGTGCACTACCGCCGGGCCAACCTGCTGTGCTGGCTGGGCGCGTCCACCGCGGTGTGGGCGGTGCTGGGCCTGGCGCTGTACCTGGGCAGCCGGCAGACCGAGGTGGTCGACGCCTTCCTGCGCTGAGCCCGGTGCACGCCGAGCCGGTCAATCGCGATGCGCCCGGTAGGCGGCCCGGCTGATCGTCTCGATGATCTGCGGGAAGGTCGGAGCGCTCGAGTCGACGATGCCGCTGTGGCCGACGCCCGGGAACTTCACCAGGGCGCCCGTGCCACCGGCCCTGTGCACCGCCTGCACATAGGTCTCCGCCATCGCCGGCGGCACCACGGTGTCATCGGTACCGGTCATCGCGATGATCGGCATGTCCGGGTCGATGTTCTCGATCGGACTCACCGAGGCGTAGTGGCCGGGCACCTGATCTGGGGTGCCACCCATCACCTTCGGCACCCGCGGGTTGCCGTTGCGCACCGCCCGGCGCAGATCCAGGGTGCCGGCCAGCGAGATCGCATAGACCGGCCGGAACTCGGGCTTGGCGCCGATCTCGTCGTCCTCGAGGTTGTGCCGGGTGCCGGACCACATGGCCAGCTGACCGCCGGCCGAGTGCCCCACCACCACCGCGTCGTCGAGGGAGATCATCGGCACCGCGGCCTGCACATGCGGCACGTAGTCCATCGCGGCGGCCACGTCTTTGAAGGTGGTGGGCCAACCGCCGCCGGCACCCACCCGGCGGTACTCGAGGTTGTAGACGGCCAGTCCGCGTTCGGCCAGCCGACGGGCCAGCGCCGTGAAGACGTCGGCACCCAGCGTGGACTCCCAGCCGCCGCCGTGCACCAGCACCACCAGCGGCACGCTGTCCGGCTCGTGCTCGCCGGGCGGCAGATAGACGTCGGCCCAGTTCTGCCGGTCGTCGCGGTCGCCGGTGGTGGTGGGATACTGGTAGCGCTCGATGCTCACATCCGAATACGCCTCGATCTTGGCCAGCTCGGCGGCGGCCACACCGCGATCGCCCGGGGTGGCGGGCTCGATCGACTCACCGCAGCCGGTCAGGCCGGTCAGCAGCGCGCCGACGACGAGCACGGCGCCGAGGCGGCCGGCGGCACTCACCGGCCTGGTCCGCCGGCGGCTCACTGGGTCGCTCCGTTGATCACCGAGTCGTCGATCAACTCGTCCGACAGCCCCCAGTCCGCCGCGATCGCGGCGAGCCGGCCGTCGTCGATCAGCTTCTGCACCGCCGCCCGCAGCACCGGTCCGAGATCCGATCCCCGGGCCACCGGCAGACCGTAGGGCTGCGAGTCGAAGCCGCGGCCGGCGTCGGCGAGTCTGCCGTCCGAGTCGCGGACGTCCACGGCGGCCACCGCGGCGTCCGCGGACACCGCGTCCACTTTGCGGTCGTAGAGCAGCCGCCGGGCGCCGTCCTGGTCGGCGGCGGCGACGATGGTGATCGGCTTGTCGCCGACGGTCTCGCAGGCCTTGCTCTTGGCCGGCAGTTCGACGGTGGCCTGCAGGTTGCCGGACGCGGCCGCCACCCTCCGGCCACAGGCGTTGTTCGGGTCCACGTCCTCGCCGGCGCGCTGGATCCACTGCGTGCCGCCGCGCAGATAGGTCACCATGTCGACGGTCTTCTGCCGGGCGAGCGTATCGAAGATGCCGTCCATGCCCACGTCGAAGCGCCCTGCGGCGATGCCGGGCAGGATCTGGTCGAAGGGCACCAGCTTCACCTCCAGCTCCAGGTCGAGCAGATCGGCGATCGCGGTCATCAGCTCCACGTCGAAGCCGGTGAGCGTGCCCTGCTCGTCGGCGTAGACCATCGGGGCGTAGTGCGAGCCGGTGGCCACGACCAGCCGTCCGGCGGACCGGATCGCCGACGGCACCTGCTCGGCCAGTGCGGGGTCGGCCCCCGCGGTCGCGCTGATCCCCGAGACCGGCGGCGACGACCCGGTGGCGCGCGGGGCCGGGTCACCGGTGCCGCAGGCCGCCGTCAGCATCGTCAGCGCGGCGACCGCTGCGACGACCGCAGCCGTCGATCGCGGGCGGCGGGCACGTCCGATGGTCACATCCGCTGAGCCTAGTGCCCGGTGAGGTCCGGCGCCGCCGGGCCCTCGTGAACCCGCAGCGCCCGCTCACTCGAACTGGGCAGGCGGTAACACGCACTCCTTAGCGTCGATCCGCGAACCAACCAGCGTCACCGACTACCGCCGCGAGGAGTCCCCCGCAATGACCTATGTCAAACCACCCGAGCTGGCCGTGTCGATGATCGAGGCCGGCGCCGCCAAGATCGTCGTCTCCACCCGGGACACCCTCATCCGCGCCTTCATGGCCTCGGCTCTGCTGACCCTCTCAGCGGCTTTCGCGGTCAAGGTGACCGTCGAGACCGGGAGTCCGCTGGTCGGCGCGATCCTCTTCCCGGTGGGCTTCGTGCTGTTGTATCTGCTGGGCTACGACCTGCTCACCGGCATCTTCGTGCTCACCCCGCTGGCACTGCTCGCCCGCAGACCCGGGGTCACCTTCGGCCGGGTGATGCGGACCTGGGGGCTGGTCTTCCTCGGCAATCTCGCGGGCGCACTGACCGTCGCCCTGCTGGTGACCACCTACGTCACCTACGGTTTCAGCAGCCCGATCAGCGATCCCGGCAACCAGTTCGCAGAGTTCGGCGCCAAGCTCGCCGCCATCGGCCACGACCGCACCGTGGGCTATCAGGAGCACGGGCTGGGCGGCTGGATCGCCGTCTTCGTGCGCGGCATGCTGTGCAACTGGATGGTCTCCACCGGCGTGATCGGCGCGATGATCGCCAAGGACGTGCTCGGCAAGATCGTGGTCATGTGGCTGCCGGTGATGCTGTTCTTCGCCATGGGCTTCGAGCACTCGGTGGTCAACATGTTCCTGTTCCCGATCGGCCTGATGCTCGGCGCCGAGTTCACCGTCACCGACTACGTGCTGTGGAACGAGCTGCCGGTGGTGCTCGGCAACCTGGTGGGCGGGCTGCTCTTCACCGGCCTGGCCATCTACCTGACGCACTACCGTCCGGCCCCCAAGCGTGTGATCGCCGAGCCGGCCGCCGCCGATTCCGGGCCCGATGCCGACTCCGGTCCCGCCACCGGCGACATCGAGCTGCCGGCGGCCCCGGCCGCGGCGACCACCGGTTCTGCGGTATCCGGATCGGCCGTGCCCGGTGCCGCGACACTCACCGGGGAGACGGACGCGGCCCGGCACACCTGACCGAGCCGCCGATCCGGCCGCGGCGCCCGGGAGACTGGGGCCGGGAGGCTGGGGGCCGGGAGGCTGGGGGCCGGAGGCTGAAGGCCGGTCCCGCTGAGGCGGGACCGGCCCGCGGTCAGTCCTTCTTCCGGGTGCCGGGCAGTACGCCCGCGTCGATCACCGCTTTGACGTACGGACGCATGCGGCTGACCAGTTCGCCGGCCTCCGGTGCCGACCACACCGGTTCGGTGAGGGCATCGGTGGCGGCTTCGATGTCGTCGTAGAGCGCCGCCCCCTCCGCGGTGAGCCGGTGGCCGTCGCCGGTGCGCTCGACCAGCGAGCGGGCGGCGAGCCGATCGATCGCCGCCTCCCAGTCCGATTCCTGCCAGCCCCGGGTCAGCAGGGTCATCCGGCGGCCCATGAGGCGGCGTCTGATCGACGGATCGGGATGCTCGGCCTCGTGGAAGACCGAGGCCTCGATCCCGTCGATCCCGTGCTGGACCAGCAGCGTGATGTGATTGTCCCCGCGCCATTCGCGCAGCACCGCGATCCGGTTCCACAGTGCCGGCAGCGGCTCGTCCGGGATCGGTGCCGCCGCCCAGCCGGCCGCGAGCGGCCGCCCGCCCAGGGGAATACCGTCCGCGAGTGCGCCGAAACCCGTTGCCAGCTCGGCGATCTCGTCGGAGTCGGCACGCTCGCCGAGAATCGCGCGCAGCTGCTCGTCGAGCATCCGGTAGCGCCGCTGCGCGACGGTGCCGAGCCCGGCGGCCCGGGCACGCGCCCAGGCGCCGTCGATGAGCTGCGGGGAGAAGTTGTAGAAGGCGGAGGTGACCACCGCGGCGGCGCAGTCGCCGAGCGGGGCGCCGCGCGCACCGACATAGAAGGCGTGCGGGTCCAGTCCGGTGTCGGCTGCGGCCTCCCCCACGCCGGGATTGAAGTAGGCCAGCACGTGGAAGGGTTCGAGGGTCTCGTACGCGGTTCTCGCGGCAGTCATGCCTTCACCCTGCGGGGACGAGGGGACCGGTGTCAACGCCGCCGGTCGGCGTTCGGCCGAATGACAGGCTCCCCGCCGGGCGTGGCCGGGTTGGTTACGATGACCGCGATCGCGTGCGGACCGGGCTCCGGCCTGCACGAACGATGAAGGCTAGAGAGCCGTCGCGGACGATCCGCCGGCGGTCCGGAGATCTCGTGAGGGGACGACGTGGACGCGCCGTATGCAGGAGTACTCGGCGGATACCGCCTGTTCGGTCCGATCGCGGTGGACGGCGCCGGACAGGTCTTCGCCGCCGAACCGCCGGGCGGCGGCCGGGTGCTGGTGCGCGTGCTGGCCGCCGCACCGGCCTCCTTCGCCGAGTTCGACGCCCGGGCACGGGCCCTGGAGCAGCTGGTGCACCCCGGGCTGGTCCCGGTGCTCGCGCACGGGGCGGAGGGCGGCCGCGCCTGGATCGCCACCGCGCAGACCGAAGCCGACCCGCTGCGCGCGCCCCGGCTGCCCGACCACCAGGTGCTGGCGCTGGCCGCCGGCCTGGCCGATGCCCTCGACTACGCCCATGCGCACGGGCAGGTCCACGGGGACCTCGGGCCGGGCGCGGTGCTGCTGTCGCGGATCCACGCACCCGGAACGCCCGGCAGCGTCGTCATCACCGGCCTGGGCGTCCTGGGCCTGACCGGCCGGCTCACCCCCAACCCACTCGCGGGCGGACCCGACTGCTGTGCGCCGGAGGTGCTGGCCGCTTCGGCGGCCACCCCGGCCGCCGACCAGTACGCCCTGGCCTGCCTGCTCTACCGGCTGCTGACCGGTACCCCGGTGTTCCCGGGCGGCTCGCACCAGCAGGTTGCCGACGGACATCTGCAGCAGTCGCCCGCGCCGATCAGCAGCCGCCGCCCGGAGCCGGCCGGACTGGATCCGGTCTTCGCCCGGGCACTCGCCAAGGACCCGGAGCAGCGGCACCCGTCGTGCCGGGTGTTCGTCGACGCACTGGCAGCCGTTCTGGCCCCGCCGCCCGCGGCCCCGCCCGGTCCGAGCAATCCCACGCTGGTCCCGTCCCCGGCCCCGTCCTCCCCCGGCGCCGAGGCCGCCACTGCTCCCGCGGGTCAGGACGCCCCGAGCCGCCCGGATCCCGGAGCACCCGCCGCAGGCGGGAACGGTTCGGGCGACGGTGGACCTGATTCCCCGACGGACGGCGCCCCGCGCCGCCGCCGGAAGCGGGTGCGAGACACATTTGTAGGTGGCGGTCCGGTTAGGCGCTGATCGGTGTGGTTGGTGTCTGGTTGTGGTGGTGGGTCCAGATGGTGTCGAGGCGGTTGCTGGCGTGTTCGGCTCGGAGGG
>Ga0164243_10001551_pt1 | contig 38977 bp, 31 predicted proteins | sample OricompcompostOP_FD_108781 | JGI IMG/M metagenome (GOLD analysis project Ga0164243, IMG submission 108781) | Organic Plus compost microbial communities from Emeryville, California, USA - Original compost - Organic plus compost (OP) | ecosystem: Engineered > Solid waste > Mixed feedstock >... | reverse complement strand
GGTAGAGGCATAGGCCGTCAACTGCTCACAGCGGTTTTTGAGAAGTATCAGCATGTGTCGCCGCTACACAGCATGCTCCTCTGGTATAATCCCGACAACCCGCAGGCTGCTCATTTTTGGCAGGCGACTGGCTTCCGCCCCCTCTGGACAACCTATCAGCGAATACACAAATAAAGGACGGAAGTTGACCGTTATTCATGTTACACTGCAGGAGAACACGACGAAAAGCCAGTTAATCAGAAGGAGCATCCAGGATATGGAACAGGATAACGATCTGCTTTTACGCATACGCTGGTGGAGCTACCAGCGACAGCGGCTCGGGCAAGCAGCGGCAAGCATGGAAGAGGTCTTACAGGATGTGGTCGGCGTCTATAGCTCTCATCCAAGCGCGCCGCTCTCCCTCCTTGCGCGCACCGCAGCTTTCTCTCCTGAAGCGTTTCGAGCGCTTGATCTGGAGAAAAAGGCGGTTCGTATTCCTGCAATGCGTCGCGCGATCTATCTGCTTCTGGCGGAGGACGCGGCTTTTGTATTTGCTGCTACACGCGAGAACAATGAACGACTGATGAAACACCTTGACTATGCGGCTCGCTATAGCAAACATGAACATCTATCCCGAGAAACCTATCCACAGCTCAAGGCAGCGCTGCTGGCTGCGGCACAAGAGCCATTGACCCCGAAACAACTCGGGCAGGCGCTCAATCAAGCCAAAGGAACTGCCATGATGGCTCATTTTCTGGGCTATGAGGGAGCCACGCTCAGAATCGGAGCTCATAGCCTGCGCTCGAATAGCCTGCGTTACGTCAGCACTGAGGCATGGGGCATCGAGCTTCAGTGCGAGCTTTCTCCTGAGGAGGCGCGACGACAGCTCGCCTATCGCTACTTCCGTGCTTTTGGTCCGGCCAGCGTCAGAGATTTTCGGTGGTGGGCGGGCATTCCCGCCGATGCGGCAGCAGCAGCCGTCGCACAACTTGAGACTGTGACGCTTCCGAACGGCCTTCTGCTCCTTGCGGAAGACCTTGCCGCCTTTGAACAGGTTGCACCGCTACCTGCCGACGCAATCGACATTTTGCCCATCTGGGATAGCTACACAATGGGTTATGCTCCCAGCGGGCATGCACGACAGATCGAGCCAGCAATGCAGGCGCACGTCTATAACAACCCGGCAAGAGACGGCGGTGACGGCATCGGCTCCGTTCTGCTAGCCGGAAAGATGGTTGCCTCATGGAGCAGCACGTTCACGGGCAATCATTTCAACGTCACCCTTGATCTGTTCGATACCACTGCGGAGGCACATATGTCCACCATACAGGCACGCTTCGAGGAGATCGCAACGGCACTCGGCGGCACAACCTGTACCATCACCCCGCATGATCCCTCGGCACTGCCATTAGCGGTCGCGAAAAACCGCATGCATTCCGCAGCGTCTCGCAAGCAGCAGTAGCCAATAAACAATGGTCGAAGGCCATCCCTTATTCACCCCCTCATGCTCATGGCAGGGGGTATCGATCAGGGTCGGGCCGCTTGCTCCTTTACCGCGAACCAGCTTCGACACGCCCTGAATCATCTCAGGTTCATCTTCGCCCGGATAGCTGCTTCATTTCCTATCCGGGCTCACCCCCACTGTTGGGGAACAGCCACACCTCAGCAGCAGTACGCCGATCTCGTTTCCCAACAGGCCAAAGCCGCTCATACAGACAATCATCTCTCCAGACGATGCCCGCCCCCTCCCTCCCGCTGTACTCTGTCATCAGGAAGATTGAGTAGAAAGGATAACATCCTATGAGCAATGGAAATGAAGCTATCATTGCGGAATTTCGAGCGAATGGAGGCAAGGTCGGCGGCCCATTTGAAGGCGCTCCGATGCTTCTGCTGACCACGACCGGAGCAAAGAGCGGTCGGACCCATACTACCCCCCTGATTTATCTGGCCGATGGCAACCGCCTGCTTGTCTTTGCAACCAATGCCGGAGCACCAATCCATCCAGCCTGGTTCCATAATCTGCAAGCAAGTCCTGATGTCATCGTCGAAGTGGGTACTGACACCTTCCCGGCCATAGCCACTAGAATTACCGGTGAGGAACGGGATCGCCTGTACGCCAGACAGGCCGCGATCTTCCCGGCTTTCGCTGATTATGAAACCAGAACATCCCGTCTGATCCCGGTTGTCGCCTTACAGCGTAAACAGGGATAGAAACGGATGCACATATCAGGATTAACCAGAATGGCCCGCCGTACGTGGCGGGCCTCTCCTTTGCTCTCATCACTTTTTGCGCTTCGGTAACGGTATCATCTGAGCATTCTGTAAATGACAGATAAAGCTAAACAAAACACCTCAGTACAGCACAGGAAGGATATAATAAAGCCTCCAACTGGAGAGATTGCCATGATATCTTAAAAGGAAGGTCACGAAAAGCATGACGATCCCAAGCAGAAAACCGAGGATGATGATAGACAGAGAGAAGCGGTCAGGCTTTTTTCCAAACTTTCGCAAGCGCTATAATTTCTCTATCTGGCCGATCGGTATCGAAATGAACAGTGACGTTATCAACACGTCAAGTTGAAAAAAGATCTCTAACATATATTTTCCTAATTTGCTCCTTCTACAGCTTAATGATATATTTTATCTACTTTCTCCCTGCACTTCTTTCCCGAACCATATTCTGCTATACAGAGCATACAATCATCCAAAAAACAGGAAAATATCGATATAGCGCGCATAATACTTAAAAAAACAGGAAACGAGCAATCAGCATGAAGACAGAAGCAGCAGAAATTCGTACGCACGGAAACAGTTGTATCTATACCCTCTCCTGTTATTGCTATAGAATACATATACTTCGCACGATATGCTGTATACAACCGTTTCACCTGATACAATGGAAGCAGCCCAACTGGACAAAGCAACAAAAAAAAGGAACCGGTACGATCGTACCGGTTCCGATAGCAGCACCTCTGATTTATGGAGCATAAGAAGTATCCAGGCCGTGCGCCAGCAGTTCAAGCCCCGCCGATATCATCTCTGCCAGCGCCGCATGAATCTCATCAGCAGACTGGCCGCTCTCGCATCGGGCATCGTATTCGGTGAAAAGCTTCCCGTAAAGAGCCAGTATCAGATGAGCGACAAGGTGAGGCACAATCTCGGGTGCATGCATCTCTTCGGCCAGCACGCGCTCAACCTCTCTCTCGCCCATCTGCATCATGCGCAGGCTATACGCTTGCAGGGATGGGGTGCTCTGTATCATTTGAATGACTTGCCGCCGCTCTGTGCCCTCCTCAACAGGCATAGCCCGAAGCCGTTCCAGGCTGAAACGAAGATCCTCACGCAAAAAGGCCAGCAGCGTTTGTCCCTGCTGGCGCTGCTGAATGCGCTTCGCTAATTCCGTCTCCATTGGCCGATGAAGCCCGAAAAAGAGCTCTTCCTTCGTCGGGAAATAGTTATAGACCGTATTTGCCGAGACGTCGGCAATGTCCGCTACTTCGGTCACAGTCACCTGGTCAAAGCCCCGCTCAAGAAAGAGCCGAAGCGCCACAGAAGCTATGTGCTGCCGTGTCTGCTGCTTTTTTCGTTCGCGTCGTCCTGATGGCTGTCTCATAGGTGCAAGTATAGCCTCTTCTTCAAGAGACTGCAAGTCTGGGGGTTGACATTTTTTTAGCATGCTTTATAATTACATCAACTTAAAAATTTAAGTTACTGCAAAATTTGTATAACTCAAAAATATGGTAACTACAGAATGGAGATCTGTTTCATGGAACACGAGACTACATCCGTATTGATTGTCGGGGGAAGCCTGGTCGGGCTCTCCGCTGCTGTGTTTCTGACATCGAGGGGCATACCAACTGTGGTTGTTGAGCGGCATAGCGGTAGCTCGCTTCACCCTCGTGCGATTGGCTTCACTCCAAGAACAATAGAGCTGTTCCGGACGGTTGGCCTGGAAGCGCGTATCCCCCACGCTCCCCCGAGTGTCAGATTACGACGAGCCCGCATTGAGAGCCTTGCCGGAGCATGGTTCGAGGAAACTGATTGGACCCCTCAACGCAAGGAAACGCCTACAATTGTCTATTCCCCGTGCACAGGTGCGGCCATCGCTCAGGATAAACTCGAACCGATCCTGCGAGAACGGGCGTATGAGCTTGGCGCGGACATTCGCCTTTCGACAGAGCTTGTTCACTTTGAGCAGGACACGGGCGGTGTGACTGCGACCCTCTGCACACGCGATGGACACACCTCGACACTGCGTGCCGCGTACCTGATCGCCGCCGACGGCTCTCGAAGCTCGATCCGTGAGACGCTTGGCATCGGTCGAAAGGGACGAGGGCTCATCAGAATAATGCGAAGCGTGCTTTTTGAGGCTCCCCTTGATGCGTATCTTGCGCGGGGAGTATCGCAATTCGAGATTGAGCAGCCAGACATGGACGCCTTCCTTACCACCTACGGAGACGGGCGCTGGGTTCTGATGTTTTCCGATGACATCGAACGAGACGAGGATACCCTGCGCACCCTGATACAAAAAGCCATCGGTCGATCAGACCTCCCTATCAAGATCATCACAACCGGGCGATGGGAGCTCAGTGCTCTGATAGCCGATCGTTTCGCCTCGGGAAGGGTGTTTCTGGCTGGCGATGCCGCCCACACCTTGCCGCCAAGCCGGGGCGGATATGGCGCGAATACCGGGATCGAGGATGCCCATAATCTCGCCTGGAAACTGGCTTCGGTCCTCTCGGGGCAAGCCACGCCACGTTTGCTTGATACCTATGATGCAGAGCGCCGACCAATCGCCTGGCTTCGCCATCAGCAAATCTTCGCCCGCCCTGACTATCAGGAGGCCGCTACCCCGGCAGACGCAGCGACACCCATCCTGGATGATGCCGCAATGGAATTCGGGCAACTGTATCGATCAGCCGCAGTGCTTGGGGCAGGAGATGAGCTGCCACCCGCGCAACGGCCGGAGCAGTGGGCAGGGCAACCCGGCACCCGAGCACCACATATGTGGGTCTTCGTCGGGAATGAGAAACGCTCAACACTCGATCTATTCCAGCAGACCTGGGTACTGCTCTCAGAGGAAAAACGCTGGCACGCGGTCGCCACAGCCGTCGCCGAGAAACTGGGCATCGCATTGAAATTCATCCATATCGGGGAAGCTATACGGTCAGTAAACGGGGAAAGCTATCAGACAGCCCTGGGATTACAGCAGGGAGGCGCCTCGCTCATCCGCCCGGATGGCTACATCGCCTGGCGCTCTCTCGACTGGCCCGAGGATGCTCAGAGAACCTTGCGTGACGCGCTGCGAGCGGTTGCAGCAACGACGCGCTAGCCTGGTATCCGCAAAAAAGGATGGGAGTACCCGCAACGTGTCAGATACTCCCATATAAAGCAAGCACGTGATGGAACCGGGCGTATAGTTTTCGCTCGTGGACGGACCACCAGCGCCCGGTGCTTCCCGTCTGGCGAACAGAGCCGTCCGGGTGATAAAGGAGATCGTTATGAGAAGAGGTAAAAAAGGGCTGGCAAACAAAACCAGCCCACTAGCAGCAGCTTCATGAAAGAATACCTGCTTTCAGCGATACAGATACATACGATGCACAGAAGGTATGCATCCTCCTCACTGCCTTTTTTTGATAGCCAGCCAGGAGGATGCATACCTTCTGTATCGCAGCTACACGCTCAGATGGTGAAACGCTTCCGCATACGCCAGCCTGTGTTCTGCACCCGCAAGCATCGCTCTCCGCTTGACTCGTTCCCGCACACTTGACCCCTTCACCTGGCTGGCATGACATTGGAGCGCTGCTATTTTCTTCTCCAGGACCGGGCTGATATCAACCCAGTGGTTTGGTTTATCGGTCGGGAACAGATACACCTGCTGGATTTTGTGGGGTGTCACGCCTTCGGTGAGCTGCTCCGGGAAGTACAGCCGTCCTCGGGCGCTTGCCAGTGCATCCAACGCGCAGAAGCCAACCGCCCGATGATCGGGGTGGATCTCGCCACGCCGCCAGGGGTCAAGCGTAAAGAGCACATCAGGCTTCCAGCGCCGAATCACATGAGCGAGCTCACGCCGAAGCTGCATCGTTGGCTCGACCTCTCCATCAAAATAGCCATCTAAAAACGTCACAGTCTCTACACCAAGCACCTGCGCTGCCTCTCGCTGCTCGCGCTCCCTGATCCTCGCTACCTCTTCGGGAGTCAGATCACCATCATCATCACCTTTATCGCCACGCGTAACCAGCAGATAATGAACATGGCAGCCCTCCTCTACAAGTCGAGCGACTGTGCCAGCCGCCAGAAACTCCGCATCATCCGGATGTGCCAGCACAAAGAGAATCCGCTGTCCACCCGGCGGCAATAAAATAGAAGAAGCCATTTCTTTTCCTCTTTTCCAGTATAAATAGCGTTATAGAGCACACCTGATTGTCATAAGACTCTATCGATAGAGTGACGCGCCCCTATCCGGTTCGTGAATCTCTATCTTGCCTCTCTATTATGGCACAGGTTGACGCTTCCTTTTATCACTATCGAACAGATCACGTCAATTTAATAGAGGAGTTCTTTTCACCGGGATGAGGAAAGACGAAAGAGTGTATAATCATAGCGGTGATAGAGAATACCTGCTTCTACAGGTTTGTTTGGGTGTAAAGGGGTCGTATCCATTCTTCCGACGGTAGCTCCGGTGATAGAGGAAATATCCAATTTTTTCTTCTAATACAGCTTCTTGCCTATTGAAAAACAGCTCACATCAGATCATTAAGAAAACAGAAAAAGTAGAAAGAGTGATGCTATGCGACGATTGCTGTTCGCACTGGTCCTTGCTCTCCTGACGCCATGCACCTGAAATCAGTTCAGCATCTTGCATCTTTTTCCAGGTCCTTTCCTCTCATCTCCTCCAAAATAGGGATCAACAAACGCATATGAGAGCGCTCAGGGATTGCGCACTGTTGGATACCACTGTCAATCTGCAATCCCGTCATCCCTCTGGCATTTGAAACGACTCAAGCAATTATTTTAAACATATGTTTGAATTATACGTATGTATGATATACTTTGTCAAGACTCTATCTTGAAAGGATTGCACGAAACTCTATGGACACAAAAGAGCTCATCATTGAAGCAGCGAAACGCCTCTTTGCTCAACACGGCATTACCAGCACGTCCTTGCGCCAGATCACAGCCGCGGCGCGCGTAAATCTGGCCGCGGTCAACTACCACTTCGGGACAAAAGCTGCACTTGTTCATGTGGTCTTGAAGCGGCTACTGCTTCCACTGTCCGAGCAACGCCTTCAGAATTTTGCCAGCATTATGGCAAAAGACACGCCACCGACGCTTGAAGAGGTCCTCCACGCGTATTATTTCCCGTGGTTTGAGCGCTTCAACCAACAAACTGAAGCGGGACGACTCAATACCCAGCTCTTCAACAAGCTTATCTACGAGACGGATGAGGAGATCAGGAAGAGCGTCAGCGAGATCGTGGCCCCGGTAACGGAGAAGTATCTGTCGCTCTTTCAGCAGTTGTTCCCCGAGCTTCCAGAAGCTGAACTGATCTGGCGTTTCAAGGTAATGCACGGTGTTGTAACCACACACTATATCAGCGAGCTGGTGCCTCTCCGGGTGAGCGAGAACACCCCTTCTGAAGCCCAAAGTCTCGCCTGGGTTATGACCTATCTCACAGCAACATGGCAGGCCCCGGCAACACCTGTAGTCAGCGAGACACGCAGCACGCTGCGCGAAGAGCAAAAGAACAGGTAGGCTTCCCTTCATCCAGAAGAGGCATCTCTATCACGGCAGAGAGGCGAGAGCAAGCCACGGTATCGCTTCTCTGCCCCCTTTACAGGCCCGCCGACTGAGCTTCTCCCTTCTCATCAGAGGGAGCCACCTCCCTGAGATCATGACTCCCTTCATGTCCTATATCGATAAAACTTCATTTACATCTGTGCGTAAAAAAAATGAAGACCAAAACGAAGGGAGGAACCCCTATGACACGCAAACAGATAAGCACCCTGCTTCTGGCCGGGCTTGGAACCGCTGCCGTCGGAGCGGCGATCTTCGATCAAATGCGACGGCCAGCAGAACAGCGGACCTGGCACGGCTCGCTTGGGCCTATCCCGTACGATTTCCGTTGGCCAACGTCTGAACGGCTACGCGAAAAGCTCTGGAACAAAGAGACCTCTCGTGTTCTCATGCCGCACGTTTTCGGAGTTGGATGGACCGTGAATTTCTATCCACTACTCCACCCCGATCGTCTGTCGTAGGGACAGAAAACAGGCTCCTCTCGCACGAGAGGAGCTTACCCTCGCGAGCGTGCAAGCACCCCATAGAAGTCCTTTCACGTGTACTCCCGTTGAGCTTGGCATGCTTCTCATTCAGCTTGTACCCTATCAAAAAGAGGAAGAAGACTATGAGTCAGCAGGGATATGCCGGCACGCTCCGCATCCTGACACTGAACCTCTGGGGGCGCGACGGCGCATGGATGGATCGTCGTTCGGTGCATCGCAAGGGATTCCACATCTTACGGCCCGATCTGCTCGCACTACAGGAAGTTATCAAGACTGCCGAGTACGATCAGGCCGCTGATCTCCTCGGACCGGAATGGCAGATTGTGCATCAACAAAACCGCAATATGCAGGGCATGGGAATCTCAATTGCAAGCCGCTGGCCGCTTCGCAACATACAAGAGCTGGATCTGCATGTCACGCCTCGTACAGGTGACTTTCCCTGTGGAGCGCTCATTGCTGAGATCATGGCCCCCGAACCGATTGGACCGCTCCTGTTCGTCAATCACTTCCCGAGCTGGCAACTTCAATTCGAGCATGAACGCGAGCTACAAGCCATGGTCGTCGCTCGTGTTATTGAGGAACGCGTGCAGCGACAATCCATGCATGTCGTACTTGCCGGTGATCTGGACGCTGACCCCGCTGCTACCAGCATCCGCTTCTGGTGCGGCTATCACGCATTGAACACTATGAGCATCTGCTATCGCGATGCCTGTAACAGTATTCATCTACATGAGGAGGGCCATACGTTTACGCCTGATAACCCGCTCATGGCTCAAGCAAACTGGGACTGGGCCTTTTCGACGGCTTGACTATATCTTTGTGCGCTGCGGTGAGCATGGAGGGCCAACCCTTAAGATCACAGACTGTCAACGAATCTTCGATCAGCCAGAAGGAGACATCTGGGCCAGTGACCATTTCGGACTGATCGCTGATCTCACAAACCCGCTTTAACAGTGATCTGCCGTACTTTCAGCCTCACAAAAGCCCTGGCGCTTCTTCCCGTTCCGACGTATCATACACGCAGCAAAAAGAACTCGACCAATGCCGAACAGTCCGTATACAATTACGGTGAGACCACATACAGGGGAGAATAGAGAGATGGGAACAGGAGCCTGTCGTCAGGAATTCAGTGGTAAGCGCGTCATATACTGGGAACCGGGTACCGCACTCACCGATACCAGGAATACCCTCTATTGCATTCGTATCAACACTGGCAACGATCCCTATTCCAGTTGGGCCGAGAAATTCGCCGCCTTTCTGCAAACACCGGGAGTTGCAGACATCAGCGGGCTGGTGGTTGGAAACGGCAGCCATGACGATGAAGGAGCCTGTTATTATCGTGCAATTGTGACGCTTGTCGCTGCACGCCAGCATTTACCCGGGCTCACCACGCTCCGCTTCGGTGATGGAGACATCAGGCAGGCAGAAGAAGAGCCGTTCTGGATCGAGCCCGGCACGCTTTCTTCGCTGCTTGCCGCCTATCCAGCCCTCGATATGCTGTGTATCAGCGGCACCAATGGTATACGCGCAGGCTCACTCTCCCATGAACGTCTGAGAACGCTGATTATCGAAAGCAGCGGTCTGGATGCCCGCATTATCCACGAGGTCCAGCACGCTCACCTGCCCGCTCTCGAACATCTTGAACTCTGGACGGGCCTGAAAGATTGGGGATGTACAACCACGCTGGCCGATCTGGCGCCACTACTTTCCGCCCGGATCTTCCCCCATCTCCGCTCATTGGGCCTGCGTGCCTGCTCCTTTGCCGACGATGTAGCCTGTATGCTCGCACAATCTCCCCTGCTAGCACAGCTTCACAGGCTTGACCTCTCATTGGGCACGCTCGGAGATCGGGGAGCAGAAGCGCTCTTACACAGTCCCATGATCCATACGCTCAAAGAACTCGATATCCATCATCATTTCTGCTCACAGGAGCTAGTAACACGCCTGCAAGGCGCTGGCATGAGCGTTGATAGCAGTGAGCCACAGCCCGCAGACAAAGCTCGCTTCATTGGCCTTCATGTTTAACACTTCCCCTGGCTTCTGCCATCGGATTTTTCAACCGGTGAACTACAATTCACTTCACGCTTCCGGCCTCCTCTATAACGGGCGTGTAGTAGAGGCGTCTCCACTTCAGAGATGGCACAGTTGTTGGGACACCGGCTCACCCGGGGACGGGTTTTCCTTGAGCACATTATGCTATAATGGCTTCATTGAATTGATAAGAGAAATGAAAGACTATTTCACTTTCACAATATCTTTCATTTTCATGAACTTTAACTTATTTAGTGAGATAAGTCGACCTGGAGGAATGGAGATTGTCAAGCGGTTCGCAGAAGAAACCAGGAGAACACCCGGAGATATACAGGGAGTTTGTCCGGGAGCTACAACACAGCTACGAGCTCGGCACAACCTTCTATAGAGCAGTCGCCAGCCGCAGCGGCATGACCGTTACGGACCTGGAAGTGATCGCGATTCTCAAGCATGCTGGCCCGACAACCGCGGGGCGGCTCGCTGAGCACACAGGCCTCACCACCGGAGCCATTACCGGAATGCTCAACCGCCTGGAAGAAACAGGGCTGCTACGCCGAGAGCGTGACCCCAATGATGGGCGCCGGGTTATCGTTCGTCTCATTCCAGATAAGGAGGAGATGAAAACGATCAGCGACCTCTTCAATGCACTTGGCGAGGAATGGAGAGAGCTGGCAACACATTATACAGATGAGCAACTGACGCTTCTGCTGGATTTCCTGAAGCGCAGTAATACGATCTCACAGAAACATATCGCTCATTTACGCGAGATGCCAACCAGCAACGAGGGGACCTACTCAGCGCCACTTGGCACTGTCAGGAGCGCTAAACTTGCCATGCCCTCCGGCATCACACAACTCTACCTGCACACCGACAACGATAGAGAGACGCTCTACAAGGCACGCTTTGAAGGCCCACAACCCGATGTCAGAGTAAAGGATGGAGTAATCACGATCCGCTATCCCCGTCGTCTGTGGTCCATTACCACGAACAAGCGCGTTGCAGATGTCACGCTCAATACTATTATCCCGTGGCGCATCACGCTTAATGGAGGTGTATCGGAGATTGTCGCTGATCTGATGAAGCTCAAGCTGGCCTCTCTGGAGATCAAGGGCGGCATGAATAGCATCAACCTGGAACTTCCTCTCCCCATTGGCACTGTGCCTGTACGTCTCAGTGGAGGCGCGTCGGAAATGCAGATTCATCGCCCGAAAGGGGCCGCTGTGCGTGTCCACTTCAAAGGATGGGCGTCTCATTTCATCTTTGACGATCAGATCTTCAGTGACCTGGGAAATGATATCCGCTTGCAAAGCCCTGATTACGAAACAGCAGAGCATCGCTACGACATTGAAGTACAGAACAGCGTGGGCAATGTCACAATCACGCCACACTAGCCACTTGAGGGCTCCTGTCACGCAGGAGCTCTCTAACATTATTTATGAGCAGCATGCATAAGCTTATGTGAGATATGATTTGTGTTCATCCTGCAATGGGTGTATACTCTCTCTCAAAAGAGAACGAAAGGAATACTCGAACAGCATGTCACACATTCCAGCATCTCATCTCGACATCTTGCAAGCGCCCGCTCTGGCCTATATGGCAACCCTGGGCCCAAAGGGCGACCCTCAGGTCAGCGCTGTCTGGCTTCTGTGGGATGGAACGCACCTTCTCTTCGCATTCCAGAAGAAACGGCAGAAGTACCGCAATCTTCTGCGTGATCCCCGCGTCTCGATTGCACTCACCGATCCCGCCAACCCGTACCGTGCGCTGGAGATCAGAGGAAGAGTCGTCCGTATGGATGATGATCCTGACTTTCGGTTTATCGATGCAGCCTCACAAAAATATCTCGGACGGGCAAGCACACCAGAAGAGAGAGGACCAGCAGAGGAGCGCGTGGTTATCGTCGTCAAGCCAGAACGCGTCATTGCCTTTCCGCCAGAGGACAAATAGGACTCTTGACAACATGGAGGGAAGTCCCGTAATCGAGTGCAGGGGCGACCTATCCCCTGCATCTCCCTGTTCTTCAGAAAAGGATCATCTCCCCTTGAGCGGTTTGCCCCAGACGATCTCAGCCTGAACCGCAAATTGCAGTTGCCCATCGCGGCTATACGGCTCAACCAGCGCGCATAACTCCGCATCAAAAGCCGCTGCATCCTCCTGCGTCATCCTTTCACGCGAGAACGAGGCACGCCCATGAAAGGACTCAATATAGTCCTCAATCGATTGCATGCAGGGAATGGGAGTCGTCCTATAAACGCCTGCCTGCTGAAACAGGCCATATTCTTCTAACAGAGCATAGATGTTGATCTCTCTGTAGTTTTTATTCGTTGAAAATCGGGAAATAAGCTGCCTCAACTCATCCTGCCAGGGAGGCGGCAGATGACCGACCGTCAGCGAGGCAAGGAAACCGCGCGGAGTCAGCAGCGACGCAAAGCGTGGCATCACCACAGACCACTCAAACCAATGCAGACAATCACCCGCGACAATCAGCGCATAGGGGGGCTGAAGCGCTGCATGTTCAGCATCTCCGATAAGCCAGCGCAAACGCGGATGTTGTCCACCCGGGAGCCCGCGCCCTTCCTCAATCATCGCCTCTGAACGATCGAGCGCGTCAAGGCGGTCCACTCGCTCAACCAGTGAACGCGCCAGAAAGCCGGTTCCACAGCCAACATCCAGCACATGACGGGGCTGATCCACAATCAAACCATCCAGCCAGTCAAACACCTCATCAGGATACGAGGGACGATAGCGGTACGCCTGCACAACGCTTGCTTCCTCAAACGCAGAGGCAACTTCAGGGCCATAGGAATCAGGTCGCTGATACATAGAAATCCTCCTTTCTACTTCTAGCTGTATTATGGCTCCAATCCCTCATACGTTATGACCTCTGCTATAACGACTATGAGAAGGTTCCACTTCATCCGAAAGGGGAAATAAAGAGACACTATACCGTCTATCGCTAAAGCGCCTGTCCAAAAAAAGAAAAAGCGGGATGGAGTCATTTCCACCCCGCTCAACTGATCGGGATTCGGTGGAAAAAAGATGGTACACGATCTAGTGGCCGGTCCAGCGCGGCTTACGCTTCTCGGTAAATGCTTTGGGTCCCTCCACAAAATCCTGAGATGCAAACAGGCGCTTCAGGAGGACACGATCATCCTGCATTGCCTCTTCAATCGGCTTGTTGAGGCCAGAGAGCACCCCTTCTTTCGTGAGCTGGATACTGAGCGGCGAGCATTCCAGAATGGTATTCGCCCACTGCTCGGCCTTTGCCATCAGCTCTGGGCCGGGCACGACCTCATTTACCAGACCAAACCGATAGGCTTCCTGAGCAGTAATCTGTCTACCAGTCAAAAGCATGCTCATAGCCTGCTTCAGCGGGATCTGTGCGGCCAGACGATGCATCCCACCGGCTCCGGCAATAAAGCCTACCCGGGGCTCAGGCAACGCGAAGCGGGCATGCTCCGCCGCGATAATAATATCTGAGGCCAACGCGATCTCGAAACCACCTCCTAACGCCACCCCATTGACCGCGGCGATAATCGGCTTATAGCAGGTAAACCCGCTGGTGATGCCTCCAAATGGGGCGTTTTTGCCAACTGGCTGCTCACCTCGGGAGGTCGCGGCTGCGGTTGCCTTGAGATCATTTCCGGCACAAAACGCTTTCTCCCCGGCTCCGGTGATGATGGCGACCCAGGCATTTTCATCCTGCTGAAAATCCTGAAATACAGCGGCAAGTTCTGCATTCGCCTCGGGATGCAGCGCATTCATCACCTCGGGACGATTGATGGTCACATAGGCTATATGCCCTTTTTTCTCATAGATGCTATACTGGTATTCCATCGCTCCCTCTTCTTTCTCTTTCAGTGGACATCCTCATCCTCATGCAACATATGGCAGATCAAAAGAGACGCGGCATGCACATCTTCTTTACATTCTTCCTCACTGCGCTCGACCAGAGCATCAACCAGGTGGGCAATAATCGACATCAGTACCCAGGCACACGTTTCGCACCGAATATCCTGCCGAATAAGGCCAGCCTTCTGTGATACCTCAAGATCTCTCTTGAGTCGTTCATAGCGGCGCTGGACAAGCTCACGCTCATTTTGATCAAACTCAGGATTGATGAGGCGGAGTTCCTGACGCACCCGCTGTAAGCCACTTCTCTGATGAAGCGTCTTCCAGATCAGTGCCTCTGTTTTCTCGACGGTCAATTTCTCTTTGGGTAGCGAAAAGATCGTGTTCTCTTGCGTGTCTCGTTCCTGCTCAAACAGGGCAAGCAATACCTGTTGCTTTGAGGCAAAGTAGCTGTAGAAGACGCCAACGCTCACCCCGCTGCGCTGGACAATCGCGTCTACCGTGGTTTCTGTATAGCCATGTTCTCGAAACAATTCCAGAGCAGCTTCAAGGATCTGATGAAATTTTGCCCGACTTCTTGCCTGCCGGGGAACTCTCGGAGCCATAAGCGATTCACAAACTTTCTTCAAAACATAGATGTTCGTTCTCGTTTTCAGTGTAACAGATCACTCTTCTGCTCACAAGTCACGCTGGCATCTCTATGCTACCCAGCGGAGTCGGGACGACGCGTTATTCGTTGCTCTTTTCGCCGGTCCCCTTTGATGCTGCAAGCGCAGCCAGTGATCGCACAATCGCGATTTCTTTCTGATCCCGTTCAGTCTCAAGCGCTTCATAGGGCACTGCCCCAAACGAGTTCTCAACCTGATCTGTTACCAGTCTGACAAACTCATCGTCCAGATGCACCATCTCTTCGCTCTGCGACTCCCAGCGCTTTTCGAGACCGGGGCCAAGATGCTTGATAAAGGCAGGCAGCCCGCCAGGGCCTCCCCCCAGATGGAACGAGAGGAATGGACCCCCCGTCGCCCAACGCAGGCCAATCGAGTTCGTCACGATATCGTCCAGCTCATCGAGCGTTACCACACCTTCACGCACCAGATAGACGCACTCCCGAAACAGCGCCGCTTGCAGTCGATTGGCAACGAAGCCGGGAATCTCTTTTCGCAGCACACGCGGCTTCTTGCCAAGCGCCGCATAGAACGCAACCGCTTCATCCACCGCATGCCTGTCAGTCTGTTCACCCGGCACCACCTCAACCAGCGGAATCAAATGGGGCGGGTTAAAGGGATGGCCAATCAACATCCGTCCCTTATGCTGCATGTTTTGAGCGATATCGGTAGCACGCAGACCCGAACTGGAAGACAGCAGCAAGGTCTCAGGGCTCACAGCCTGCTCCATCTGGGCATAGAGCGACTGCTTCAATTCCAGGCGCTCCGGGCCATTCTCCTGAACAAGTGCCGCCCCTTCAACGGCACGCGCAAGATCTTTCTCGAAACGGAGCTGTTGTGTCAGGTTCTCGGTTGTGTAGCCAAGTTCTTTGAGCGTCGGTGTGATGCGCTGGATTTCAGCAAGCACCACCTGCTCAAGGTCAGGACGCGGGTCATTCACTGTGACCTTCAAGCCATGCGCAAGAAACAGGGCAATCCAGGAAATGCCGATGACACCGGCTCCAACCACCGTAACGTTTTTGTACCGTTCCAGAACATCGTTTGACATGGATAACTCCTCCTGTTATGCCAGATAATCATAGACAATGGTCGGTCGAGCCAGCGTGAGATCAGTCAGAATGTGGCTTGCCGAAACAATCTCGCGGACCGGAAAATCTGCCAGAGGAGCAAGGGCATGCTCAAACAGTTGCAGACGAGCCGGCCCTGTCCAGGCACCATGCACGGTGAGATCCGTAATCTGTGTGCGCACCAGTTCACAGATACGCAGCTTGCCGTCATAGCCGGGCAGAACCTTTAGCATAAAGGTTGGAATGCTGATCTCCTGCCTCGCCTGCTCAATATCAAGCGGCTGATGTTTATAGCCCATCGTTGCCGTAGCGACGCGCAAGGTTCCATAGTCAAGCGTCCCCACCAGCGTATCTGAGTCAACATAGAGCTCGGGAGAGCCGAGCTTCTTCGGAAAGGCGCCGATCTCGCGCCCGCTGGCAATAGCAGGGTGATTATTCACATACATCGAATGCACAAACTCGCCCTCTTCCTCCCCACAGCGCACCCGGATCACCTGCCCGGCCTCAGTATATGAGCCAAGCCCGGTAGTATCCGGCATGCGAATCACCTCAAAGCGGACCAGCGGCTCATCAATTTCCAGCGGCTCCGGGACAACCTTTTGCAGTGCATCCTTCTCGGATCGGTAGGTGATCGTAAAGAATTCCCGATGATGAAAATGATACGGGCCCTTTGGATATGCAGGCGCGTTCAGTGGCGTCGTTAACTGGCGCACAACCTCTTCTTTGCGCATAACAACCATCTCCTTCGCTTAAATGACGCCTTCTTCGCTCATTGCTTCAATCTCTTCATCGCTATAGCCACAGGCTTTCAGCACTTCGCGGGTATGCTGGCCCAGCTCTGGCGCGAGCCGTGGCGCAACCTTTGTTTCCTGTTCGATATACACGGGACTATCAACGGTATAGCGGGGTGTCTCTGAACCATCGGCAATGGGAACCACAAAGCCATTTTCCACCAGTTGCGGACTATGCGCGTTCTCATCAATCGTCTGGATCAGGCTATATGGAATCCATGCCTTGTCCAGAGCCTCGGCCCAGTACGCGAACGGCTGAGTAGCAAAGGTCGCTTCCAGAAGCGCGGTCAGTGCACTGGCGTTCTCGGAGCGATGGGCACTATCGCAGAAGCGCTCATCTGTGGCCCATGCAGGCATATTCAGAGCGCTCATCAGCGCCGGCCAGCGCTTTTCCCCCTCCGCGATCAGCAGGAACCAACGTCCATCAGCCGTCTTATAGGTATTCATCAACGCGTTCGCCGGGTGCTTCCGGTCAGTATGCTGTGGCATTTGAGCGCCGTCGAGCGCCGCCTGTATCCAGGTTGCGGCGGCCCATGTCCCCTCGGCAAGCAGCGCCGTCGAGACATGACATCCCTCGCCGGTCTTCTCGCGCCGATAAAGGCCAGTCACAATGGAGGCATAGAGCGTCATCGCGGTCGGCTGATCACCCATACCCGGCAGCGGAATCGCGGGCGGACAGTCGTCATTTCTGGTTCGATCCATCAGGCCACTTCTGGCCCAATATGCTGTGAGGTCAAAGCCCGGCTTATCCGCGTCTGGCCCTTTATTGCCGAAGCCGGTAATATCTGCATAGATCAGACGGGGGTTGATAGCAGAGGCAACATCATATGTCATCCCTAGCTTTTCGCGCACACGGGGCGGATAGTTCACGATCATCACATCAGCCCATGCAATCAGCTTCTTGATGATCTCTTTTGAACGCGGGCTCTTCAGGTTCAGGGTGATGCTTCGCTTATTCCGGTTTGTCAGTTGCCACATATAGTTCTTTGAGGACCTGGGATTCGGGGAGACGCGATACAGATGGCGATAGGGGTCCCCGGCGCCAGGGATCTCCACCTTGATGACATCTGCACCAAAATCGGAGAGAATCGTTGCCGCTCCCGGACCAGCGATAAAGGTTGCCATATCCAGCACTTTTAGATCTGAGAAGAGATGTGCCATAGTAATTGTGCTCCTGCGAGAATGGAAGGAATAGTTCAAAAACGTCGCTACAGGTCAGGAAGACTAGACGAAAGCGCTATATCCGCTTGCGGCGCGGCCAACAATCAGCGCATTCATCTCACGCGTGCCTTCATAGGAGTACAGAGCCTCTGCGTCAGCCATGAAGCGCGCAACATGATAGTCCATCAGGATGCCGTTTCCACCAAAGATCTCTCGGGCATACGCGACGGTCTCGCGCATCTTCATCGTGCAGAATGCTTTTGCCATTGCGGAGTTCTCGTCTTTATACTGTCCGGCTTCCTCAAGTTGTGCCAGACGGACACAGAGACATTCACATGCAGTGATATTTGATAGCATGCGGAACAGCAGATCCTGCACAAGCTGGAACTTCGCGATAGGCCGGCCAAACTGCTCACGCTCCTGGGCATACTTCAGGGCATACTCATATGCCCCACGCATACAACCGACAGCGCCCCAGGCCACACCGGCACGGGTCTTTCGCAGGATCTTGCCAGTATCTTTAAAGGTGTTGGCATTTTGCAGGCGGTTCGCTTCGGGCACACGGCAGTTATCCAGCGTAATCAGGCCGTTCTGGACAACGCGCAGGGCCATCTTGTTCTGAATCTTCTCAACGGAATATCCCGGAGTATCCTTCTCGACAATAAAGCCTTTCACCTGATTGTCCTCGACATCACGCGCCCAGACAATAGCCAGATCAGCGAAGGGTGCGTTCCCGATCCATTTTTTCTGGCCATTCAAAATCCAGGTATCACCATCCCGCTGTGCGGTCGTCAGGAGGCCACCAGCGGCGCCAGAACCAACAAGAGGCTCGGTCAGAGCGAAACAGCCAATCTTTTTGAAGTCTGCCATCTCGGGAAGCCAGCGTTGTTTCTGTTCCTCCGAACCACAGAGGTGAATGGAGCCCATCGCCAGGCCGCTGTGAACGCCGAAGAAGGTGTTTATCGAACAGTCCACCCGGGCCATCTCCATTGCGATGAAACCACCGAGCAGCGGACTTGCTTCCATCTCTCCATTCTGCTGGAAAGACGCACCGGCGATATGCAGGTCTCGAATACCGGGAATCAGCTCAAAGGGAAATGCATCTTCCATCCAGTATTTCTCGATGATCGGGGCAACCTGCGTTTCCATAAACGTGCGAACGCGGTTCACAACCTCTTTTTGTGGCTCGCTCAACAGGTCATAGATCTGATAGAAGTCGCTGTTGGGGGCAGGAATGGGGCGTTTCTTCTTCATATCTTTTGTCTCAGGTGTCATGGTTTCTTTTCTCCGATTTTCGGTCTACTAAATAGAACGTATATATACGTTCTTGTTTTTGAAGTATAGCACCTTCACTTGAACGATGCAAGTGGAAAGAGTTTCAGGAGCTACTCGGCGACATTTCAGAGGATGGCAATGTTTCTGCACTCAAGGGTACAACGATCAAGCAGGGAAAGATATCAGCAGCATACCCGATACCGCTTCCACTGCTCTGCACCCACGCCTGTGACTTACGCAAAGGGGCGGGCGCACACAGCAGGTTTCGCCTCATCTCACCTTCCAACACAGAAGCAGCATTGCTTTTTCATTGCCTATCGATACCGCACTGAGACCCATCATGACATAGATTTATCAAACATGTATACTGCTCCATCTGTAAAGTGTTTTTCCTCATTTAATGCAGATAAACCCAATAAAAAAAGCACTATACTTGAAAATAGCATCAGAAAAAATGAGGGATCACCTATACACTTTTTTACTATAAAATAAGGCATTCTCTTCACTTGCTCTTTATATAGATAATTTTGTAAGAAGCAGATTGAAAATCATGCATCTTTCAAACCCGAGGAGAATGGAGCTGCCATAATCACTGTTCAAGCCTGCTGAAGAGAGAACAGCAGATACTTTCTCTCAAACCATGACAATCTTTTCAGAATACTTGACACGTTCTTTCTCAAATGGTATAACCTTATGCAACGAGAGCCGGTCGCGCATTGAACAGATAACAACTCGTTAAACGAAGGACATTTATCACCCGGTTTTACCGGATGAGAACGGGGCACTTGTTAATTGTCCCAGTGTGTCCGGACAAGGAAGCCAAAGCAGAGAACCTTCGCAGGCGCTCTGATCTGCGGTGGAGTCCAGACACAAGCCTCTTCCAGAGGACATTTATCACTTCCATGTTACACATATTGCGGGCCGGCTTCGTCTACCTATCCAGCCTACAGAGCTTATCTACCAGGAAGAGGCTGCTCTTTTCGTTTAGGTAACATATCAGGGATTCGCGATAGTATGGAGAGTTGAAAATGACTTCAGCCCTCGTTCATCGATCAGATAACCGGCTCCTCCCAGAACAGAGAGCGCAGCCACCCCACCACGGCATATTTCAGCATGACTCTGCGTTGTAGCTTTTTCAATCGCTCTGGCTTGTAAAGCGGTTTCACAGGCATATCTGTAACAAGAGACTCTCCACAGGAGGCGCAGCGGAGCATACTCAGCCCGTTTGCAGCGCCACCCGCAGAACAGACAAGCATAAGAGATGACATAGACCTGCTCCCTTCCTTGATGCATAACCTTCTCTATCGTGACTTATAGATATACACTACACAAAGCTAAATGCTTACCCAAACGGGCTTTTCTATCGTTACACTCCCTTCCGCATCAGGATAATATAAAAGGCCCTATCCTGAGTATAGCGCTTTTGGTAAGGATAGGGCCATGCAACAGCAGTTCATTCAGTATGCTTATGAGCCATGCAAATAATACATCAAGCACTCCTATTCCCCTGTCAATTTCCTCTTCATGAAAAGAGTTTCTGATCAGGGCATATATAGCGAAATACACATTTACTTGTACATCGCAAAGGAAAGCGGACAAACAATCGTGAGAGAAAGCACTATAAGTACTGGATCATATACATGAAGCAGTGTGACATAGCTATTTCCCTGTAAGATGAGCACATATGCTCGATGTCACCAGCCGTAACTTGAAGCATGCTCAATTGTCATTTCAAGGTCACAGTCGCGACAAAGAGGTTCTTCATCCACTACAGCCATATGTTCCTGACAGAAGGAACGCTGGCAAGAGCTGCAAATAAAGTGCGCTTCCTGGTCACAGTTCAGATCAGCGCAGGAGGGGTTCTTTTTTTGCCTGAAAGAAAAGGCAACTGGCATTACTACTTCTTTCATTGCTCTTTCCTGTTGCGTTCAGTAAAGTATGGAATACTTTCATTCATCATATTACTATGAATACGACTATTTAGCAACTATTAAAAATCGTTACACGAAGTCTCCTTATTAAAGGTACAGGGAACAGATGAAATCTCCTGTCAGGCATGTTCGCCTTCTCTGGCTCAGGGAGCGCATTCATCCTCTGACTCAAACCGGGGCTTTCTAACACCACTTCGAGTGAGACAGGAAACTACTGATCTTCTTCCTACAAGTGCAGCACCTACCATGCACTTCGCCTTTCCAATCATCCGAAACGATGTATCACCCATCCAGTGACCGGACAAACGCATTTATCTAATTAAAAAGTCATTTTAAGCTCCACATGCATCATATATTCGATATTTCCTTTTTCTCCCTGGGAAGTGAGGAATCTGGGACCATTGGCGGGCACACTTTTCCCGCACAAAGTGGCCTCACCGTTCTTCAGAGCATCCCTGAAACCAGCCCACAGAAAGAAACGCCCCGCGCCCACCTCTGCTATACTGGCTGCAAATGAGGAGGAGGTTGAAGATGCAGTTCGCGCATTTACATGTCCATACTGGCTACTCCCTGCTTGATGGCTTATCTCATATCCCCTCGCTTGTTCGCCAGACGAAAGCGCTCGGCATGCAGCACCTCGCGATCACCGATCACGGCGTGATGTATGGAGCACTTGAATTGTACCTCGAATGCCGTAATGCAGGCATACACCCCGTCATAGGCATGGAAGCTTACCTTGTCGACGATATCCACCATAAGCCGAAGAAAAACAATGCCTACTGGCACCTGCTTCTACTTGCCGCCACACAGCAAGGCTATCGGAACCTGCTTCAGCTCACGACGCTTGGTTTCACGGAAGGTCTCTATTATGGCAAGCCACGCATCGACAAGCAGATGCTCATGCAGCACGCCGACGGGCTAATCGCGACCTCGTCCTGTCTGAGCGGCGAAATTCCAGAACTGATCGCCAGGCGACAGGATATGGAAGGCGCACGACAAGCCCTTCGCTGGTATCTGGATCTCTTCGGCGACCGCTTCTACCTTGAGTTTCAGCAGCATTACGGCAAAGGCTCTCTGCAAGACCGCTGTAACGAAGGGCTGTACGCGCTCTATCGCGAGACGGGCGTGCCTCCAATTCTGACCAACGACCTCCACTATGTGTCCAGAGAGCAGGCCAGCACCCATGACCTGTTTCTCTGCATCCAGATGAATAACCGCTACGACGACCCCGCGCGCTTCCGCTTCGACTCCGAACACTATTTTCTCAAGTCGCCGCAGGAAATGGCGCAACTGCTTCCCGAGCTGCCGGAAGCACTGACCAATACCGTTATACTGGCGGAGCGCTGTCGGGTTGATCCAACGGTCGATAAAACCGGGCTGCCCGCCTTTGACATTCCGCCCGGCTTTGCCTCCGCTGATGACTACCTCTATCACCTCTGTCTGGAAGGAGCCCGATGGCGCTTCGGCGAGATCAGCACCCGCGTGCAGGAACAGCTCGACTACGAGTTCGCGATTATTCGGCAGAAGGGCTTCGCCTCATACTTCTTGATTCAGCAGGATATCACGACCTTTGCCCGCTCGCGCGGGATCACCTGCCTGGCCCGAGGCTCGGCGGCGGGCAGTTTGATCGCGTACTGTCTGGGAATCACCAACGTCGATCCCCTGCGCTACAAGCTGCTGTTCGAGCGCTTTATGAACCCCGAACGCAACGACATGCCTGACATCGACATGGATTACCCCGACGACCGACGTGATGAGGTCATCGCCTACACGATACAGCGCTACGGCTTGCAGCATACCGCCCAGATGATTACATTCAACACGCTTGGGGCCAAACAATCTATCAAGGATACGGCCAGAGCACTTGGTAAGCCGGATCTTGGTGAACGCCTCTCTCGCCTGATTCCAGGAGGGAAAGGATCGCTTCAGGCAGCTCTGGCAGAGGTACCGGAGCTTCAGGCGCTCTATGAGCAGAATACAGAAGCACGCGAGTTGATGACGCTGGCCCAAGAGATCGAGGGCTATCCTCGCTCCACAGGCGTGCATGCCGCCGGGGTCATCCTCTCTGAGCGTCCGCTGCAAGAGATCGTGCCGCTTGCCCGCAAAGATCCAAAAGATCCCTCATCCCCGCTGGTCTGTGGCTATGAGCATAAGTGGCTCGAAGCACATCTCGGCCTGATTAAGTACGACTTCCTCAGTCTTGCGAACCTCTCAATTCTGCGTGAAGCGCTCACCTTCCTCTCCAGGACACGCGGTGAAGAACTGTTGCTCGAACAGATTCCGGTCGATCCCACGCCGGACCCACTGCTCAGCAAGATGCGTGAGAACGCCTTTCAGATGCTCTCTCGGGGAGACGCTATCGCGGTCTTTCAGCTTGAAAGCGCAAAGATGCGCGAGTACCTCAAGCAGCTCAAGCCAACCTGCATCGAGGATATCATGGCAATGGTCGCGCTCTATCGCCCCGGCCCGATGGATAGTATCCCCGACTTTATCGCCTGCAAACATGGTCAGAAGAAAGTTGAGTACCTTGATCCACGCCTGCAAGAATGGCTGGAAGAATCCTACGGGGTTATCGTCTATCAGGATCAGGTGTTGCAGATCGTCAATAATCTGGCAGGCTTTCCCTGGGGCAAGGTCAACATGTTCCGCAAAGCGCTGAGCAAGAAAAAGAAGGAAGAAATCGAGGGCTACAAAGAAGACTTCATTCAGGGCTGCGTACAGAATGGGATGAAGGCCGACGCCGCCGCAAAGCTCTTTGATTTGATCCTGCCATTCGGAGGCTATGGCTTCAACAAGGCACATGCAGCAAGCTATGGAGTGGTTGCCTACTACACAGCGTATCTCAAAGCCAACTACCCGGCCGAATATATGGCCGCTGCACTGACCACGAATGCCGGAAACACGAAGAAGATCAGCCTGTTCATTGCTGAAGCGAACAAACTGGGGGTCAGCGTCCTGGGGCCCGACGTGAATGCAAGCGAGCGCGGCTTCTCTATCGAGAACGGCGCGATCCGTTTTGGTCTGCTGGCAATCAAGGGAATCGGTGAGAGCCCTATTCAAGCCATTCTCCAGGCGCGAGCAGAGGGAGGCCCCTTTCGTTCGCTTGCCGACTTCTGTACACGCGTCGATGTCGGTAAAGGGGTAATCGAGGCGCTGATCAAAGTGGGCGCAATGGATTCGCTGGCTGCTCGCTATGTGCTCCTTGCCTCCGTTGAACGGGCGATGCACTTCGGCAAACGCGAACGCTCCGCAAAAGAGCGCGGCCTGATCAGCCTGTTCGGTGAGATGGAAACAGCCGACATATCGCTTGAGTTCACCCTATCCGTTGATGCTGCCGAAATTCCTCGCAAGCAACTGCTGGATTGGGAGAAAGAGTTCCTCGGCTGTTACCTTTCACCCCATCCGCTGTCGTTTCTCGCGCATCTGTTTCGCGGGCGTGTGACCCACTCAACAGTGGAGCTGCTCGAAGAGGGTTCTGCGCTCCCTCGCACGTCGGTTGTTCTGGGTGGACTCATCACCTCCGTTCGGCACTTTCAGACGCGCAGAGGCGAGGCGATGTGCGGTTTCCAGCTTGAGGATGCCGAAGGAAGTATCGGGGTTATCGTCTTCCCGCGTGCCCTGAACGAGCTCCAGGAGCAGATTGAGGAGGGACGCATTGTCATGCTTTCTGGCGAGGCCTGCTATCGAGAACAGCGCGACGAGGTTGTGATTCAGTGTGCCACCATCGAGCCTGTACAGGCCGTCGAAACAGAGATGAATCGTCAACGCTCGCTGGTCTGGTTCACGCTCCACTCCTGCCCTGAAAGCGATAGCGTGGCACTTTCCAACACGCTGTCACAGGTACAGGACCTGCACACCTGTCTGCACAACGCCGAGAAGGGCTACGATTGCTACGAGATTCAGGTTATCAGCACGGAATGGAGCGTACGCCTTACGCCTCCCGATAACACCTTTCACTTTACCGACGAGCTGCGGCAGCGGCTTGCCGCCATTGTGGGAGAAGAGAACATTTATGTCCAGCCTCTCTGAATCAGGAAATCAGGTGAAGCTCACGAGCTCTGACAACAGCCTGCATCCGGTTCGTCACCGCCAGCTTGCCCAGAATATGCTTGACGTGCTGCTTGACCGTATGCGGGCTGATTACCAGATGCTCGGCTATCTGTTGATTTGAGGCTCCCGTTGTCAGCAGTGCCAGCACTTCACGCTCTCGCTCGCTCAGCGGCTCAACAAGCGGGAGCACTTCTTTCTCCGCGTGCAGATGTACTGCCGCCTGCAAGCGCTGGATATATCCCGCCGAGGCTGTCGTCCAGGGGCCAACTCGCGCCAGCAAAGAGGCCATCGGCTGTCCCTCATCCACGAAGAGGCGCACATATCCCTCTGGCTCCGCCTCAGCCAGTACCGCGCCGAGTGTGGTCAGCGCCTCCTCAGTATCGCCCCGGGCCTGGTGCGCCAGAGCAAGCAGCATTCGCACCTCAATGGACCAGCTTTGAAATGCGAGCCGCTCCGCGCACGCCTGCCAGTTCGTTAACAAAGTAATAGCTTGCGTCAAGGTCTCCTCTGTCCGCTGCGCGATCAGAATACGAGCAAGCGTCAAGGCACCGAACATGTTCAGGCTCTCCACAAGGTTCATCGGTGCCGTGTCAAAACGGCCTGAAAAGAATTGTACCCGATATATTGCTTCATCCAGCTCACCGCACAGCAGCGCCATCCGCGCTATAAGAGCCGCCATATCGACCGCGACCTGCTTTTTGGCCGGCAATTGAACACTATATGCATCTGTTTCCGATTGCTCGCGCACCAGACGTAGAAATGAGAAAGCCGCCTCTGTCTGGCCCTGTGCCAGCTCAACTCGCGCTTTTGCCCAGAGCCCAAGCGACAGCAAAAATGCCTGCGCCTTTCGCGGCATGACTTCCGGCACCGTGCGGACAAACACTTCCATGACCTGCTGCATGGCCTCGGCAGCCTCTTCTATGTGGTTGCGCTCATAGAGCAGGCTTGCTCGGCGCAACAGAAGAAAGCCGAACAGGAACAACGGGATCGAGGGAGGGTCATGCAGCCGTTCGCGAAACGTTTGAAACAGGCTCTCATAGAGGCTCCAGGCCTTATGCAGCTTTCCCTGTGCCCTATAGAGCTCGCCTAGCAGAAATGGCGGTGCCAGCCGCAACAACGAAAACTGCTCCTCCTTCGTTGCGCCTCCAAGTTCCTGGAGAATCTTTTCAGCCGTCGCCAGATCACCCCTTGTGCCATAGACAAGGCTCAGGAAAACCCTCGAACAACGCAACAGCAGCGCACTCAAGGCTGTTTTGCGCTGTGCCAGCAGGCGTAGCACAGTCTGGATCTGGTTGAATGCCTGAAGCGGTTTGTTCTGTGAAAGCGCTGTGGTGACACGAAAGAGAGCAAAAACGCTCTGCGCCTCTGCCCAGGAGACCCCTTTACGCTGCTGTTCCTGCGCATAGCGCTCCATCCATTCAAGATCCTGCTCAAGATCGCGACTCTCATCGTTGAAAGAGGTTATCCAGGGCATAGTGACATAGAGCTGCGGCGACGAGGTGATGATGCTCATTGGCAACTGGCTGAGCCACCGCTTCAACTGCTGAATGCGACCCAGTTCCACCATAGCGGGCAAGACCTTTGCCACCAGTTCGGCAGCGCGTGAGAGATCGCCAGCCAGGAAGGCATAGTCACAGGCTTCTTCCAGCAGCCCCTGCTGTTCATACCAGTCGCTCGCTTTCCGGTAGAGTTCCGGGAGCACCTCGGGCTCTTTGCTATGAAGGCGAGCCCGCAGCACCTCAGCGAACAGGGCATGATAGCGATACCAGACTGCTCCCTCATCCAGCACGCTCACAAATAGATTCGCCTGACGCAGCGCTTCCAGACTCCCCTGACCATCAGGAAGCCCGGTGACGGCCTCACAGAGCGATCCCGTCATCTGTTCCAGGATACTGGTGCGCAACAGAAAGCGCTGCATCTCAGGTGTTTGCTGTGCAAGAATCTCTTCACTGATGTAATCGAGCAAAAAGCGATGCGAGCCACGGAATGTCTGGAGAAAGGAAATAGCATCTTTCTGCCCCCGCAAGGCCAGAAGCAAAAGCTGTACCCCGGCCCCCCACCCCTCGGTACGCTGCTCCAACAGGTGTGCCTCTTCGGTAGAGAGCACCAATCCCACCCCCTGACCAAGCGCCGTCACCTCTTGCACGTCAAAACGCAGGGCATCGGTCCGCAACTCGGTAAGCTGCCCCTTCGCCCGTAGCCGAGCCAGTGCAAACGGCGGATCAACCCGCGCCCCGAGCATCAGGTGAAGCCGGGGCGGCTGGTGCGCGAGCAGGAAGCGCATAAGCTGATGTACCTTGTCATTGGTGATAACGTGATAATCATCGAGCACAAGCACCGTTTCCGCGTCCAGTGTCTCGGTCAGCTCATTGACAAGCTGGCACATCGCCTCTTCACAGTGCTGCTCATCCGTTGTGTGAATGGCTCGAAGCCGCCTGTTTACCCTTCGGAGCGCTGTCACCAGATAGGAGAGGAAGCGCAGAGGCTCATTGTCTTCCGCCTCAAGCGAGAGCCAACCGACGACATATCGGGTTGCCATTGCCCACTCGGTCAGCAGCGTTGTTTTGCCGAAGCCCGCCGGAGCCGAAAGCAGGGTGAAGACGCCATGAGCGCCCTGTTCCAGCGCCTGAACCAGATGGGGGCGTGCCACATGCTGAAGCGGCAAGCGCGGGAGCTGTACCTTTGTCGCAAGCAGCGCGTGTGTCTCTTGTGTCTTTTTGTCCGTCTGTTCGTTCAATGCGGAAGCTACCTGCTCCAGACGCTGGAGTGTCATATCAGTACTTTTCCCCAGATAGCGCTTGACCATCTTTCCAGCATGTCGCTGATAGGCATACCAGTAATAGCCGCCTCGCTGGACGCGCTCCTTGCGCACAGTGCAGCTTGTCCCGGTGCGAGACCGAAACGAGAATGAGGAGAGCTGATCGAGCCACTCAGGATCATTAAAATCCTGCTCGATTGGCTTTCCATCGCAGGTAAAGAGATAGCGTTTCTCTATTGGGGACCAGTGAAGCCGGTACTCGATATATCTGGGCATGATTCCCTCAAACACACTGCAAGTCTTTCCCCTATATTGACGGTTGTCTATCGCTTCGGGTTGCATACAGCGCTTAGAGGAGCTTCCAGTGCCGCGCCCGCTCAACCGCCTGCAAGCGATTATTGACCCCTAACTTTCGATACAGATGCTTAAGATGATCTTTCACCGTGTTCACCGATACCACGAGTTCCCGCGCTATTTCCGGATTGGTCCTGCCTGCCGCCAGCAAACGCAACACACGCTGCTCCTGTTGTGATAGAGGCTCATATGGGCCCTGGTTCTCCTTCGCAAACGCTGCCAGAATGCGCCGCGCATAGGAGCGCACCGTTTTCTCTCGAAGCGCGGGCGTCAGCACATGAAGCAGGCGCTCAAGCGGTTCACCCTCATCGAGAAAGGGAAGCAGTGAGCCCGAGCGGCACCCCAATGAAAGCGCCTGCTGCAACACCTGACGCGCCCGCTGCTCCTGTTGCTCGGTCGCGAAGACACGCGCCTCCGGAGCAGGTATTCGAGCGTTGCAGAGAAAGGGGTATGCACTCTATCAACCTGTTCAAGCAGCAGCCGCGCACCCTGAACCTGCCCCTGTGCCAGCAATAGCCGCGCCTCCAGGAGCTTCGTAAGCACCACTTCACCCTGTTGCTGCTCACATCGTGCGAGCAGTTCAAGACAGCGGCGCACCCCCTCGTACTCCTGCATACGCAGATACAGGCGACCGAGTAAGCAAAGCAGCCCTACCATTTGCCAGACATCCCACGGGCTCAACGTCAGCCGCAAACGCGCTAGCAGTGACTCCAATTGTTGCTGTGCGTCCTGAAGCCGGCCCCGGGCATACATGACATGCGCCAGACGAAGTTCAGCACTATGGCGTTGCGGCTCAGACAGCTTCGTGAGCTGCAACGCCTCCTGAACGAGCTGCTCAGCCTGCTCAGGCTCATTCCATTCCAGCAGCAACGCCGCCAGCGATGTTAGAGCCTCCGCCCGATGTTCCTCATCCCTGTGCGCTCGGGTAAGTGTTAGCACCTGTTGATAATACTCGCGTGCCTGATAGAGTTCTCCCGAGAACGAGCTACACGCAGCCTGCACCAACAGCGTACCTCGCAGCAGACTCTGATCCCCACAACGTACAGCGTAGAGACGCGCCTGTTGAGCCAGGTTCAGTGCCTCATCGTAGCGCCCGTGGAACAGAGCATATAACCCCACAATTATCTGACATGTACCAATCCACGGGAACATATCCTGATCGTCTACCTCCGGTGGAAACAGTTCCAGCGCCCTCCGAGCATGCCTCACCGCCTCAGTAAATGGCTCCTGCTCCAATGCGCTTAACGCCCGAAAGGCATAAAGCACGCCGATCTTGATTGTGTCATTCTGCTCGCTCAAGGTCGCCTCGGCCATCTGAAGCAATTCCTCAATACGCTCCTGCTCCGCCTGTTGAACTGGCGCTCTTTCATAGGGAAAGCGCAGCACAAGCGCATAGAAAAAGCAGAGGATCGGATATTGAAAAAGCACGCTATCAGGAATACGGGCGAACCAGCGACTAAGCGTCTGAGGCTCATCCAGGCCGTTCTGTGCTTCGAGTTGTTCTATAAGCTGCGCCGCATGTGCTCCATCACCGACCAGCAAACTGGTCTCGATGGCTTCCGCCAGCAACCCATGCGTCTCATACCAGCGCTGTGCCCGCAACAGTACCGCCTGTTGGGCCTCCTCCCCATACCGCTGAATCGCCTCGGTGCGCAGCGCTTCCGCGAATAACGCGTGATAGCGATACCATGTCCCGGCCTGGTCCAGCACCTCTAGAAATAGGCCCGCACGCTCAAGCTCCTCAAGCAGCGCGGCACTATTCGCCCGCCCGGTAACCGCATCACACAGGGGAGCGCTTAAACGGGCGAAAGCGCAAGTCTGGAAAAGGAAGTGTTGCAGCGGCTCTGGCAGTGCACTCACGATCTCGGTAACTGCGTAATCCAGCAGCGCTTGCGGCAACGATGCATTGGCACGTTCGCTGAACGCCTGAATCGCCTGCTCAAGCTCCTGTTTCGTCCTCTTTTGTTGTAAGGCCAACGTCAACAGGCGCAACCCGGCAGGCCAGCCTGCAAGCAAGGCGTCAAGCTGTCTCAATGCTCGTTCTGATAGCGGTAACGACAGCGCCTGAAGCAGAAAGGTTGCTGTCTCATCCATAGAAAAGCGTAGATCAGTATGCTGCAACTCGGCAAGTAGGCCCTTCGCCCGCCAGGACACCCGTGGTAGTGGCGGCTCGCTTCGAGTCACGATCAGCACATGCAGCGAGGGCGGCAAATGGTCCAGAAAGAAGGTCAGCATCTCGTGAATCTGTGGTGAGGTGATTGCATGGTAGTCATCGAGCACCAGCAGTCCCCTTGCTCCTGCGGAGAGTTCATTGAGCAACGACGTTACAAATGCCTCAGTTGAGGAAAACGCAACCGGGGGATGAAGGACCGTCGCGAGCTGTCGCAGAGCCATCTGACCAATATTTGGCTCAAATGTCTGGCAGGCCGTTATCAGGTAGCGCCAGAAGCGCACCGGGTCATTATCACCGCTCTCAAGCGAAATCCAGGCGACCGGAATCCGCTCCTTGCTGATCCATTGTCGGACAGCCGTTGTTTTGCCAAATCCCGCCGGAGCCTGAAGCAGTGTAACCGGGCAGGACAGACTACGATCAAGCAGCCTCATCAGGCGCGAACGATCAACCAGCAAGGCGGGCAGACGTGGCGGGGTCAGTTTGGACGCAAGCAGTGCAGGAACCTCAACCGATGGCTCCTCTCGCTCTGCGGCAAGGAGAGCCGCCGCTTCCTCCAAACGGGCAAGTGTCAGGTCGCGGGTTCTGCCCAGATAGCGCTTTATAGCCCGCCCATGCAGAAAGCGATAGGCATACCAGTATGCGGCATGGCGCTTTACTCGCTCCCGGCGCACGGTACAATACGCTCCCGTCCGACTCGAAAAAGCAAACGAGTGCCCCTCATCGAGCCAGATATACCAGGCCTCGGTCTCGGGCAGCAGCGCCCCCAGAGCGGCGGTTGCTTTTTCCTGAAAGCGATATGCCTGCATCTTTGGTTGCCAGCAGAGATAATAGTTTGCCTGACGAGGCATATCTTTCCTTTCCGCCTGAAGAGTGGTTGCAATCAGATGCTCACAGCCGGTAGTATAACACACTTCCGCTCAGAAAACGAACCACACGTCAACGCTCGTCTAACAGCGGATTAAAGGGTGAATAGCTGACCTCATAGGCGCGGTATGGAAAGGCATTTCGCTTCTCAATAACCTCTTCAAGAGAGAAGACGACCAACCGTTCAGCTCCGGGAAAAGCCGCGACATGCCGTTCATCCCAGATGATGTGAGCCTTTCCGGTCAATTGGAGCGTGTGCCCCTGCTCAAAATCAATCAACAGCAGGCCGGTGGCGGGGTTGGTTGTGATGTTACCAAGCGTCTGGAACATCATATTCCCGGCATAATCAGGGAAGATCAGCGTTGAGGCATCGGGCACATGCACAAACCCCGGGTTCCCGCCGCGATGGGATGCATCCGCGCCCCGCTCTGGATGCGCTGTCGCGATAAAGAAGGTATCCGTTGAGGTGATCCAGCGCTCCTGTGCAGCGCTCAGCGATGAAGAGCGATAGTCCTCTTGCTTGCTCGCATCATAGACCTGTTCCAGTTCTCGCACCTGAATATGCTTCCGGCAGTTGCCGTATACCTGCTGTGTCTCCATCAGCACATGACGACGCTCCACGCCTTGCGCTACTCCATTGATACGTATGCGCCGCCGGGTTGACAGATCAATTGCCAGTAAGCCAATATCGAATACGCTTCCCCGGGCGAAGCGCTCATAAAGCGGGTCCGCCGAATCGGGAAAAGCGGCCATATCAAGAATATGTTCCGAGAGTGGTTGCAGAAATCCCGGAGCGCCAAACAGCACCGAAGCCCACACCTTCCCCGTGGATCCGTTGCCCCGAGCACCACCATTGGTAGCCCGAGCAGAAACAGTTGCAGCGCCGGCGGCATGATCGACCAGATACCCTGGCCCATTCGCTGCGCCCTGTCATAGACGCCTGCACGCTGCTGAACCGCGATCTCTCCTTCGTGATAGAAAGCGTTCATCTGTTCTGTCCTTTCTGTACAAGCTCCCACCTGTAGCGCTCCAAAGAGCGCTACAAATGAGAAAGGCCAACATGAAGAGCGTTCATACGTATGTCATTGTTCTACTACATCTGCCTTTCGCTCAATCCTGATGCTGAGCAGCAGCAGCAGCAACGCCATCAGAACGCCTGCCCCACCAATCCAGACAAGCTGTGTGACATCAACTATACGCAGTGATAGCCCACCAACCGCCGAGCCCGTCGCTATGCCCAGATAATACATCGAGTTATTCAGCGCGAGCATGATCTGCGCATGCTGCGGAGCCAACCGCAAGAGACGTTCCTGCTGTGGCACAAAGACCACTGAAACCAGAAATCCCCAGATGAGCAGAGCCAGGAGCGCAACCATGAGGTTCCCGGCTGTCGCCAGCGCCAACAATACCTCAACCACGATGAGGACAGACAGGAAGAGCATCAATAGCCGGTTCACCCGGAAACGGTCAACGAGCCTTCCCGCGGCGATTGTGCCAAACATTGCCCCCAATCCGAATAACACCAGCAGCCCACTCACATCCACTCCCGGGAGATTCAGGTGCAACAGCGGCGCGATGTAGGTATAGACGGCGTAGACGCCAATATTACAGAAGAACATCGGCACGAGTGCCAGCACCAGACGAGGCTTCAACATCGGCTCCAGACGCGTGCGCAAGGACACAGAAGGCGCTGCTGCTGCTTTGGGCAATCTTCCCATAATCAGCCCCAGAGAAGCCAGCCCCGAAAGCACGACCACCAGGAAAAACGATTGACGCCAGCCAAAATGTTCGCCGATCCAGGTTCCAAACGGGGAACCAAGCGCTGTGGCAATGGTTATTCCGATCACAACCAGCGCAATCGCCTGACCACGCTTCCCTTCAGGGGCAAGTGAGCCGGCGGTAGCATAGGCCAGCGGCACATAGGTACAGGCAAAGATACCCGCCAGAATGCGGCTGAGCATAAGCATGACAAATGATGGCGCGATCGCCGACAGGACATTTGCCAGACAGAAAAGCAGAAGTGAGCCAACTAATACATAATTGCGCGACCAGCGACTTGTAAGTGCTGCTGTCAGGGGGGCTGCAATTCCATATGTCAGGGAGAAAGCCGTCACGAGCTGGCCTGCAACTCCCTCCGTTATCCCCACATCATGCGCAATGGCAGGGAGCACACCCGCGACGACAAACGCGTCTGTCCCCAGGGCAAACGTGCCTAGCGTCAGCAGGAAAATACGCGGATCAATCGAACGACGCCGCTCTATTGAGAGCGTTTCTACGTGAGACATGAAAAGGAGGTCTCCTTTCAAGGTTTCATTGTAACTATTTTTGTTACAATAGCCGGTGAAAAAAAGAGCCGACATCCTCACACAACCCCATTGTAACTATTTTTATTACAATGGATAGCAAAAAAAAGAAGCAGGGTGCGAGTTCGTGCGCCCCTCATTCAGGTCGCGGCGGATTGCGCTGCAATCGGATGTTCGTCTGTATATTTCAGGGTGCGCTGTAAGATATCGGCAATCGTGATCTGTGTCAGTTGTTCCTCGACCGAGTTCTGTACATCGCTGTACACTTCTTCCAGCACCGGTCCGATCCCATGACCAATGCGGCACTTTGGATTAGGCGGCGTATGATGCATGGCAAAGAGAGGAGAGGGCCGGGATGCACGATACACGTCGAGTAGCGTGATCTCCTCCGGCTTGCGGGCAAGCGTCCAGCCAGCATTGTTCCCGCGCTGAACCCGCACCAGGCCATATTTTGCCATCTCGCCTAACAGGCCCCGCAAGATCACCGGATTGGTATTCACGCTTTGCGCAATTCGCTCCGAGGTCGCGATATAATGATTATCTGCGTTATTGGCAATCCAGGTCAGTGTATGGATAGCCAGCGTCAAGCGACTATTGGCGCTCATAAGAATGTCCCTCCTCTCCGCAGCATGCGATGTAATAAACTTTGTTACATCGACTGGATAGTAGTAATATACTCGCCATCGTACCAGGTTGTCAAGGGCAGATCCGCAAACACCGCAAGCGTTCGCTCCAACAAGAACCCGACACGCAGGTCTGATACACCAGCCACACAAGGGGGCTGTACAAACGCCATACAGCCCCTCGTCTTATACTCGTCGATAGGTCTCCGTCTCATCGGGCCAGGTTCCAGCGACCAGCGCAAAGTATTTCTCAACATAGGCGGCTATCTGTTCGAGCGCCAGCCTTCCTTCTGGCACCATATCTGCGAACGCCGTCCAGCCGTGAAACATGTTTCCCCACGGCACGCACTGCGCTCGTCCACCGGCAGCCCGGATTCGATCTCTTAACCGGAACGCATCATCAAGGAGAAACTCATGCTCGCCCACAACCACAAAGATCGGGGGTAAACCATGTAGATCTGCATACAGCGGTGAGGCCAGCGGCGTCGCTACATCTGCCGGGTGGGCGTAGAGCTTCGCCGCATATTCCAGCAGTACCCGACTGAGAATCCCGTCTGATCGTCCCTGTGATGGCGGATTCGCCAGCGTCAGATCAACCCAGGGAGAAATACAGGCTGCCACTACCGGCAACGGGAGCCCCTGATCTCGTGCCCGCAGGAGCGTCGCCAGCAGAATACCACCTCCGGCAGCCGCGCCTACCAGCGCGATCTGTTCAGCAGTATAGCCCTGTTGCAGCAGCCACGTGTAGGCGGTAAGCCCATCCTCTACCGGCGCCGGGAACATACATTCAGGGGCAAGCCGATACGCGATCTGAAGAACCTTCGTACGGCACGCGTTCGCCAGCATGCTGATTGCAGTACGATCCGTTTCCAGCGATCCATTGATATAGATCCCGCTATGGAAATAGAGCAAGACACGCCCTGCAATGGCATCAGCCGGGATGATCCACTCAGCCGCGAGCGTCCCAAGCTGGAAGGGTTCCACCGTTACCTGATACTTACGGGAATCAAAGGGTATTGTCTCCTCAAAAGCGGTGCGGCAACTTTCAAGGGAGAGTATTTCAGGAGTGGAGTTATACACGCACTGCAATTTGTTGTGTAGCCGTTCCTCGATGATATGGGCATCGTCAGTCATTGGCTCACCTCTTCCTTGCAACAGGAAAATACAGGTAAAATAAGAGATACCTGTATTATAATGTAGCGGCATTCTGGAGGTCAAGGAAATGGTACAGGTACTCTACGCGCAGTGCCTGTACCATTCGCTGTTCTACTTTTTGTAGAGGGGTGCAATTTTGTCGATGCGGTTGGTCCAGATCCACCCGTTATAGTCGGATGGGAGCCGCTTCATATCATCTGGCGTATCGAAGCCGCTGGAGAACTCGCTACCATCGCCACCAACAATAATCACGCGGGTGTTATTGCTTTCCATGCGCTCAAGGAAACGCCCGGGCCAACCCCAGAACCAGTGAGCCAGAGCCTCGGGAATATGCAGCTCGGTGTTCTGGCAGGCCGGCGGGACATAACCGCTCCAACCAAGTACCAGATACGGGATCAGACAGCTTTTCATGGTCTCTTTTGACATCACACGAATGCCAGGAAGCTGTTCATGAAAAGAGGCAACCGGCAGATCGCCACCATAGACGGTCAGCAGGCGTTGCTGTGCCGCTGGAAGCCGTGAGAGCGCCTGAGCAAGCTGTCTGCCCTCTTCTGGATCATTGCTTTTGACGTGGATCAAGAACGCCTTGTCCGGGAATGTCTGCAACACCTCATCAAGCGAGGGCATCATATGCAGTCCCTTCCCGCGGAGCGGGTAGGTTTTCCCGCCATCGGCAGTGTAGCCATAGCCGACATCGAGCTGTTTCAATTCAGCCAGCGTATGTTCACGCGTCACGCCCTTCCCATTGGTGCGACAATCAAGCGTCCAGTCGTGGAACACCGCAAACTTGCCATCTCTGGTCGGCTGCACGTCAAACTCGACCATGTCAGCGCCCAGACGAAACGCCTCTTGCATCGAGGGGATCGTGTTCTCGATAAACGAGTGTTCCGGAGGATAAATGCGCTCGGCGGTACAGGTATCATTTTGGAGTCCATGCGTATCAAAGGTCTGGGCAACGCCACGATGAGCCAGTAGAAACGGCCTGCCCGTTCGCTGTTTTACAAACAGTGGCCCATTATTGATAGAGAGGAATGCGACGAAAAGCAGCATTACAATGCACCCTATAAGCAAAGCTCGCAGGCAACCACTTCTTTTTTTCTCTGGCTTTTTCTCCATAGAGTGAATAGCGATTCCTTTCAAAACAGAAAATAAGCTCAAACATCCATATATCTGCTAGCATACTGAATGGTAGAGGTCGCTGTCTACCTTTATGGAATAATGCTCAATATATGGCTGTTTTTTTACTATAACCAATGCAAATAGGTACTGTTGTAAAGAAAGAAAAGGGAAATTGCAGAATGAAAGCAATTCGTTTCGCGAGAAAAGATATACCAGGAATTCGGTATGAAGAGGCGCCAGAGCCTTCCCTTCCCGGTAAGAAAGAGGTGCTGGTTCGTGTCTATGCGACCTCTGTGATGTGGCAGGAACCGCAATGGGTTGAAACCTGGAAAACCGCAGAGGGAACCGAGCGCACCCACCCCATTCCGGGCCACGACCTTTCCGGCGTTGTAGTCGCAGTTGGTGATGAGGTAACCGGCGTCAAGGCAGGCGATGCCGTCTACGCGTTGACCGAGTTCGATCGCGATGGAGCCGCCGCCGAATATACTATCGCACATGAAAGCGAACTGGCTCCCAAGCCGCGCTCACTGACCCATGTGCAGGCCGCCGCGATACCCCTCGTTGGTCTGACAGCCTGGCAGGCTCTCTTCCAGCATGGCAAGCTAGAGGCAGGACAGACGATTCTGATTCATGGTGCGGCGGGAGGCGTGGGAAGCATTGCCGTCCAACTGGCACATTGGGCGGGGGCTCATGTCATTGCGACAGCCAGCGCGAAAAACCATGCCTTCTTGCGTGAACTTGGCGCTGACGAGGTCATCGATTATCGAACTACTCGCTTCGAGGAACAGGTGCAGGCTGTTGATCTGGTCCTTGACACGGTTGGTGGAGCAACAGTAGACCGCTCATGGAGCGTGCTGAAAAAAGGGGGCAGACTTATTTCGGTCTTCGCTCCAATCTCCGAGGAGAAAGCCAACGAACATGGTGTCCACAGCGCCTTTTTCGTCGTCCGTCCAAGCCGGGAAGAGCTGATACAGCTTGGTAAGCTTATTGATGAGGGCCACATTCAACCGATCATTGAGCAGGTCTTCCCGCTTGAGGAAGCGCCGGCCGCGTTTGCACAGGCCTCCCGAGGACATACACGCGGAAAGCTGATCCTTCAAGTGCGTGAAGACGAAAGCTCAATCACTCATTGATATATACCATTTCAGGCACACGATACAGTAAGAACAGAGAACCCCACAAACCACCATTTCTCCACCACCGAAGCCTTTATGTGAGCAAAGAGAAGAGAAAAGGGTATCTGCCCTCTCTCTTCTCTTTCTCGCTTTCAGGCAAGGCACTCACTCAGCCGACGCCGTGCCACGAGAGGCCTGCGGATGCACCCGGCGAGGCAGATCAATAAGAAGCTGCTGTGCCCGACGACGTACCTCTGCAAGCAAGGCGAAATCCGCCTATAGGTCGTGAGTCTTCTATTCCTGGTTGGCTGCTCTATTTCTTTACGTGTTGCTTCCAGCTTCTGCCGATCACGTCCTGCAACAGAACGCTTGCTCCCTGCCGAGCGTGGTTGCCTTACCCGGGTCTGTCACCAACACCGTTTGTTGTTTCAATTGTTCCACCGTCTTCTTTTCCTATGGGAACCTGTCAAACTGGTCTCTTCATTTCGGCTTTGCTATAATAACGATACGCTTTGTATCATTATTGTTTCATACTATACACCACGGATCGTTTCTGTCAAGGGAGGAATCATGGTCCAACAAAAGCAGCAAACTCCGGGCCGTCCACGCAGTGAGGCATCGCATCAGGCCATCTTGCAGGCCACTATTGACGTGCTGAAACAGCAGGGATATCGAGCAACCACCATCGAGGCTATCGCGGCGGAAGCGGGAGTCGGGAAAAAGACTATCTACCGCTGGTGGTCCTCAAAGGCCGAGGTTGCCCTTGAAGCGCTCACTGCCCACAGCAATACACATGTCCCCTTTCTCGATACTGGCTCGTTACAGAGCGATCTCTTAAGCTACTTTGAACGCTCATTTGAGAGTTTGCGCGGAGAATCGGGGATGCTGCTCCGGGGCATCGTCGCCGAGGCGCTGCTTGACCCGGCATTCGCCGCAACCTTTCAGCGTGTCTTTATCGTGCCACGCAGGGCATCGCTGGTTGAGTTGCTGCAACGTGCTCAGGCCCGGGGAGAGCTCACAGCCGAGACCAACATAGAGGTGCTCGCGGACATGATCTTTGGCGCGAAATGGTATCGCTTCCTGCTCTATCCCGCCCCGCTGGATACAACGTTTGCGCAGGAGATCGTCGCGCTGGTATCGTGCCACAGAGCATAAGCCGCACTGAATCTTCATTTTCAATTGTTCAGCTTGACTTCTGATATCGATGAGTGTATCTTTTTTTATAACAAACGTTTGATATAAAAAGTGAGTACCAGAAATGCCGAAAGTTGTTGATCACGTCAGCTATCGCAAACAGCTCCTCTCGCGCTGTCTCGACCTGTTTGCCCAATCGGGGTATAGTGCCCTGACGATGCGCCAGATCGCCGAAGCGCTTCAGGTTTCGACGGGCACACTCTATCACTACTTCCCGACGAAAGAGGCCCTGTTT
>Ga0164243_10001550_pt1 | contig 38978 bp, 39 predicted proteins | sample OricompcompostOP_FD_108781 | JGI IMG/M metagenome (GOLD analysis project Ga0164243, IMG submission 108781) | Organic Plus compost microbial communities from Emeryville, California, USA - Original compost - Organic plus compost (OP) | ecosystem: Engineered > Solid waste > Mixed feedstock >... | reverse complement strand
GTCCTGGCTGCCCGGCATTTCGGCATCTGGACCCGCGACATTCATCTGCTTCCCATCGCTGGCGTCGCAAGCATCGAAAGGATGCTGGAAAAGCCGGGTCAGGAGCTGCTGTTCGCCCTCGCTGGGCCGGCAGTGAACGTCGTCATCGCTCTTTTGCTTTTCACTGTCTTCGGCGCGCGTCTCGATCTGGAAAAGGCGGCGGATACGGTTGGGGACCTAAAAATTGATTTCGTGACGCGGCTTGCCCTCGTCAATGTGATGCTGGTGGTCTTCAACATGATCCCGGCCTTCCCCATGGACGGGGGACGCGTGCTGCGGGCTCTTTTGTCCTATCGGCTCGACCGGGCGCGTGCGACGCGCATTGCCGCATCCGTCGGGCAAGTGGCTGCGTTTGGCCTCGGCTTCCTTGGGCTATTCGGCAATCCGCTGCTGCTCTTCATCGCCCTGTTCGTATTTCTTGCGGCAAGCCATGAAGCCTATGCGGTCGAACTTGGCGAGGCCGCCAAGGGCGTGACCACGCGCAAAGCCACGATTACATCGTTCGCAACGCTCGACACCCAGGCGACTGTCCAACAGGCGGTCGATCTGCTGCTTGCGACGACGCAGCGCGAGTTCCCGATCACGGATGGCGGCGGAAGGCTTCGCGGGGTGCTAACACGGGATGGTATGATCCGCGCCCTGGCGGCGACCGGGCCGGATACTCCGGTGCTCGGCGTGATGGAGCGCGATGTAACGACGATCAACTGCCGCGCACCTCTTTCGGAGGCGATCGCAGCGCTCCAGACGAGCGGTCGTCCGCTCGTCGGCATCGTTGACGATGAGGAGCGTGTGGTGGGCATCATCACGGTCGAGAACCTGGCCGAATACATGATGGTCGACGCTGCGAGCCGGGGATGGCGCAAGCTGTCTTCCATGGAGCTGCCGAACTACAAGTAGGTCTGGACCAGCTCGTATCGATCGCGATCCGGGCGAGCAAAGGCGGGACCAGCTTCATGAAAGCGCCGCGGGAACAATGGAGCAGCCGGACAGGCTTCGTCCTGGCAACCATCGGCGGGGCGGTGGGCCTCGGAAATCTTTGGCGTTTTTCCTACGTCGCGGGCGAGAATGGCGGCGCCGTCTTCCTCTTTGTCTATCTCGTCTTCGTGATGTTGATCGGTATACCGTTGATGATCGCGGAGATGACGATCGGCCGCCACGCTCAAGGAGATGCGATCTCGGCTTTCGAGGTCCACCGGAAGTCCAGCGCCTGGAACATGGTAGGTTGGACCGGCGTCATCGCGGCCTGCCTCTTGCTCAGCTACTACGCCGTCATCGCCGGCTGGGCGCTGAAGTATTTCGTCGGCGCCGCGACGGGAGCGCTCTGGAGCGCAGCCTCGGCCGATTATGGCAGCTATTTCAGGCAGTTTATTTCAGATCGCGCTGAGCCGGTGGCGTGGCAGGGTGTCACCCTCCTGATGACGATGCTCGTCGTCGCGGGTGGCGTCCGGCACGGGATCGAGCGTGTGAATCGTCTGCTGATTCCATTCCTTGCTGTCATTGTTGTTATCCTGGCGAGCTATGCTCTCACGTTGCCTGGTGCCGGCAAGGGCGTTCGCTTTCTGTTTGCTCCGGACTGGGCGGCCTTGCGCGAGCCAAAGGTCTACGCGGCAGCGCTGGGTCAGGCGTTCTTTTCGCTGAGTGTCGGAATGGCTTTTTTTGTGACGTATGGCAGCTATATGCCGCGCGCCTTCTCATTGCCTGCGTCTGCAACGATTGTCGCGGTCGGTGATACGCTATTTGCCATCGTTGCAGGGCTAGCGATATTTCCTGCCGTCTTTGCACTGGGCGGGAACCCTGCCGCTGGACCGGAACTGGCCTTTGTCACGCTTCCGCAAGTTTTCCTCAAGATGCCGGGCGGAGCGGCCATCGGCATCGTCTTCTTCTTCTTGCTGGCGACTGCTGCGCTGACATCGATGGTTGGCCTACTCGAAATTCCCGTCGCTGCGATGACGCACCGCCGAGGGGCGCGCCGCTGGTATGCTACGGCGATTGCCGGCGGATGCGTTTTTCTCGCTGGCGTACCATCGGCGCTCAGCTACGGCCTGTTCGATCACGTTCGCGTCGGGTCGTACGGCGTTCTTGATATGATTGACTTTGGCGTATCCAACTTTCTGTTGCCGGCCGTGGGGATCGGTACGGCGCTGTATGTCGGGTGGCGTCTCGAGCGGGCGTTCGCCTTGCAAGAGGCGGACTTCGGAGCCAGTCGATGGGGAATAGGCTGGCTATGGCTCGTTCGTGTAATTGCACCCCTCATGATCTTGGTCATTCTGGCGCAATCAACTGGAGCGTTATGGCAGGCGATCTCATTCGATGAGGTTAAGAGCGAACAAAAGATCGAATTTAAATAAGACGCTGGTCGCTATGGGCTCTTTTTCTTGTCCTGCCTCTGTTAATTTCGATCATCTCCGTCCGTCGTCGTTCACAAACTATATTCTCAGGAGGACATCATGAATGCGAAAGACATCATGACGCGAAACGTCATCTCCGTTTCGCCAGCAACCACGGTCGAGGCTGCCGCTGAGACCATGTTAAGAAATCGCGTCAGCGGACTGCCGGTGGTCGACGGGTCAGGAAATCTTGTTGGCATCGTTACAGAAAGTGACTTCCTTCGAAGGGCCGAAACGAAAACAGAGCGAAAACGCGGCAGTTTTCTGGAATTCTTCTTAGGTGCTGGTCGGCTTGCGGATGAGTATGTCCGCACCCATGGCCGGAAAGTCGCTGAAGTCATGACTAAAGACCCAGTGACGATATCGGAAGAGGTCGGTCTTGATGAAATAGTCTCACTGATGGAGAAACATCAGATCAGACGCCTTCTGGTGATGAAAGATGGCTGTGTCACTGGCATTGTCAGCCGAAGCAATCTTCTCCACGCGCTTGCGAACCTGGTGGTTGACTCACCTCGGCCCAGCGTCGGCGATTTCACGATCAGAGACCGGATTCTCCAGGACTATTCCCGTCAGAATTGGGGAACGATTGCAGGTCTGGATGTCATTGTTCGTGACGGGGTCGTCGACATATGGGGAGTTATCTTGGATGAGCGGCTACGGTCAGCAATGATCGTTTTGGCGGAGAACGTGCCGGGCGTTAAAATGATCCGGGATCATCTGACGTGGGTTGATCCGATTTCCGGTTTTACGATAGCCCCGGACAACTTAGGCAACAGTATTAGCAACTGATCTCGGATGTGCAGGATGATCGCATATCCTGGAACTGCCCGAGCCCGGTTGGCATATTCACAATCTGCTCGTTTGCGCAAAGTCAACGCGGGGCCACACCAGCGGATTATCGTTCTCTGCTGCGAGCGCTCATCTAAACAAGGAGGAGGCTGCGATGAACGATCGAGACCTAAGACAGAGCATTTTGGATGAGCTGGAATTCCAGCCGAGCATTGATGCAACCAATATTGGCGTTGTCGTGGAACGAGGTATCGTGACGCTGTCCGGTTATCTCCCGAGTTTTGTTCAGAAACGGGATGTCATAAGGACCGTGCATCGGATCAGGGGCGTTTTGGCGGTCGCGGATGAAATCGAGGTCAGGATTCCGGGCGGGAAGCAAACTGCCGATGATCAGATCGCGAAGCGTGCGGTAAATATTATCAATTGGGATGTTCAGCTTCCTGAAAGAGCGATCAAGATCGCGGTGCGCGATGGCTGGATCACCTTGAGCGGCGAGGTCGAGTGGCAATACGAACGCTTGGCGGCCGAGGATGCGGTCCGACGGCTCTCCGGCGTTCGAGGGATCAGTAACTATATTACGATCAAACCGCGCGTGCAGCCTGCGGATGTTAAGAAGCGTATCACGGATGCGCTTAAGCGCCATGCTGAGGTCGAGGCGGATGCGATCACCGTCGAAGTCAATGGTGACATCGTGACACTGAAGGGCAAGGTCGACCATTGGGATGGACGCAATGCGGTCCACCATGCCGCGTGGGCAGCACCCGGCGTCCGCATCGTCAACGATCAAATACAGGTTTCCTGACGCGCTGGAGAGCGGCTGTTCATTGAGAAATGCCGCTCGACCGGTTGCGTAGTGCGGCGGCCTCGTCCGTCCTGGTCGCTTTAGCGGCGGCCTAGACATATAGTTTCGTTCGGTTCCCCGCGTCGGCTCGAACTCGGACAGGTCATGTGCCATGTCAGGAGCGACAGACACATCTGCGCCCGAATTCTGGCTGAGATGGCCCTTATATATGCATTGCCGGAGCGCACAGTGATGTATCGCGGCCTCATCGTAAACCTGAACATCGATCCTAACACCGCCAGAGATTCCGCTGCGGACTATGCTATCTCTTTGGCGCAACTCATCGGCGCACATCTTATGGCCACCGCATTTGGGCGCGCTCTATTTATTGTCGCCCCAGTCCTCCCGCCGACGATGCAGCTTCTGGACGCCGAGAACCGTGCGAGGGAGGAGCAAGCTGCTGCTGCAGCTGATCGTTTCAAACACCTCGCGCACCGTCACGGCGTCGATGCGGAAGCGCAATCGACATGCTCGACAACAGGCGATTCCGCCTCAGCATTTTCTGCCTTGGCGCGATGCCACGATTTGGCGATCGTGGGCCAACCGTCAGATCAGCCTGTGAGCCCCGAAGACGTCTTCTTTGAAGCCGCCCTGATCGATTCTGGTCGGCCGGTCATTGTCGTGCCTTTTACTCACACAGGACCAGCGAGACTCGGACGAATTATGTGCTGCTGGGATGGAACGCGCGAGTCCGCTAGGGCCATCGGAGACAGTTTATGCCTTTTGCGCGTTGCCGAGAACGTTCTGCTTTATTCGGCCCATGTTACACCGCATAATCTGATCAACCCATCGGATATGCTCGCTCACTTATCCCGACACGGAATAGAGGCTGAGCATGATAAATCATCGGTGATCATTGAGGACGTGCCAAGCGCCATTCTGGCGCGGGCCAGTGACTTTTGCGCTGACCTCATCGTCATGGGCGGCTATGGCCATTCCCGCCTGAGAGAATTCATCCTTGGCGGAGTAACACGATCCATACTCGACACGACAACTGTTCCAGTCATGTTCGCGCACTGAACCTTTGGTCTTTATTTAAAGCGAAAGCCGGGCAATGAATCCTTCGTAGGGCGTCCTTCAATTGCTCAAAAGAATCGTAATCTCATATCGTCTGGTGTGACGTGTTCGAAGAAGAACTTATAGAGAGATGCATCATGGGGCGCGGTTGGCATCGAGATCTTCGGCGAATTTTGAAAGACGACAGTTGCATGCTGATAGCTTTTTTCGGCGTAGGCGCAGCACGAGAAGTTTCGCTTAAATGGAGACTGGAAACGTGACCGAAAAGATGAAAGCTGCCATATTCGTGGAGCCAGGCCGGATCGTGCTTGACGAGAAGCCGATCCCCGACGTTGGTCCGCTCGATGCGCTCGTGCGCATCACAACCACCACGATCTGCGGCACCGACGTCCATATCCTCAAAGGCGAATACCCTGTCGCCAAGGGATTGACGATCGGACACGAGCCGGTTGGCGTGATCGAGAAGCTCGGCGCTGCTGTGCGAGGGTATACGGAAGGGCAGCGTGTGATCGCCGGCGCCATTTGCACGTCGGGTCACAGTCACGCTGCCCTCTGCGGCTGTCACGCTCAGGATGGACCCGGTACGAAGCACGGCTGGAAACCGATGGGTGGCTGGAAGTTTGGCAACACTATCGACGGCACGCAGGCGGAGTATGTGCTTGTTCCCGACGCTATGGCCAATCTTGCACCGGTGCCAGAAGATCTCACCGATGAGCAGGTGCTAATGTGCCCGGATATCATGTCGACCGGATTTTCGGGAGCAGAGAGCGGAAAGATCCGCATCGGCGACATGGTGGCTGTGTTCGCGCAAGGCCCCATCGGCCTGTGCGCCACCGCCGGTGCGCGCCTTATGGGGGCGACCACGATCATAGCCGTGGAGAGCGTGCCAGCCCGAATTGAGATGGCGCGCCGAATGGGTGCGGATCACGTGGTTGACTTCACGAAGGGCGACCCCGTCACCGAAATCATGCGCCTCACCGACGGCCGCGGCGTCGACGTTGCTATCGAGGCGCTTGGGCGACAGGAGACTTTCGAAGCGGCGCTTCGCGTGCTTCGGCCCGGCGGAATCCTTTCCTCCCTTGGAGTCTATTCAAGCGACCTCAAGATTCCGATTGGTCCGTTTCTCGCGGGATTGGGTGATCAAACGATCGTTACGACGCTCTGCCCCGGGGGCAAGGAGCGGATGCGCAGACTCATTGATGCGATCGCCTCGGGAAGAGTTGACACGCGACCGCTGGTTACGCACCGCTTCAAGCTTGATCAGATCGAAGAAGCTTATGAACTCTTTGCCAATCAGAGAGACGGCGTCCTCAAGGTCGCGATCACGCCATAGCGGGCCGACTTTTATCGCAAACTCGGACGGGCAAAGCGCGCAATGTTGACGACGTTGCCGTAAGTGGTGCGGCTGACGCAAGTCCTCACGGCTTCCGCTTGCCTTCCCCCTTCAACTCCACCCACACCGGTGCATGGTCGCTGGCATGATCCCAGCCGCGCACGTCGCGATCGACGCCGGCGGCTTTCAGCCGTTTCGCCACCTGCGGTGACAGCAGAAAGTGATCGATGCGCAAGCCGGCATCGCGGGCAAAGGCGTTGCGGAAATATTTCCAGAACGTGTAGATGCGCTCGTCGGGATGAAGGTGGCGCAGCGCGTCGGTCCAGCCTTGCGCCACCAGCGCGTGAAAAGCCGCGCGCACTTCGGGGCGAAACAGCGCGTCGTCGCGCCAGCGCTCGGGCTTGTAGACATCAAGATCGGTCGGCATGACATTGTAATCGCCGACGAGCATGACCGGCACATCATGCGCCAGCAATTGCGCGGCATGCGCGGTCAGCCGCTCGAACCAGCGCAGCTTGTATGTGAATTTCGGCCCGGGCGCCGGATTGCCGTTCGGCAGATAGAGGTTGCCGATGATGATGCCGTCGATCGCAGCTTCAATATAGCGGCTGTGGCTGTCATCGGGATCGCCCGGCAGGCCGCGCTGCGTTTCGATCGGCTCGCGGCCGCGCGCGAGGATCGCCACGCCGTTCCAGCTTTTCTGGCCGTGCCAGATCGCGGCATAGCCGGCCTTCTCGATCTCACGGATGGGAAAGCGTTCGTCCGGCGCCTTCAGCTCCTGCAGGCAAAGGACATCGGGCGCGCGCTCCTCAAGATAGCGCAGGAGATTGGGCAGCCGGCCGTTGATACCGTTGATGTTGAAAGTGGCGATGGTGGTGGTGCGCGCTTTGGTCATGCGGAGAGGGCGCGCGACCAGGCGGCGACGCGCTCGGCCATCGTGCGCAGATGATCTTTGGCGGTGAAGCCGGAGACGCGCTGGCGCGGCTTCAGGTCGTGGTCGCCATCGGGCAGCCAGAGGATGTCGATGGCTTTCGACAGCGTGTAGGTCGCGACTTCATCCGACGTGCCGAACGGATCGCGCGTGCCCTGCACGATCAGCATCGGCGTTTTCATATCGGCAAGATGCGCGGTGCGCAGCTGCTCAGGCTTGCCGATCGGGTGGAAGGGATAGCCGAGGCAGACGAGGCCGGCGATGCGGTGCTCTGCGTAAAGATCGTCAGCGATCATGCTCGCGATGCGCCCGCCCATCGACTTGCCGCCGATGATAAGCTTGCCTTTGGCGTCGAGTTGATCGATCGCGGCCTGATATTCCGGGATCAGCGTTTCCGCCCAGGGCGGCGGCTTGCGGAGTCCGGATCGTCGCGCGGCCATATAGCTAAACTCGAACCGGACAATGCGCAGGCCCTCTACCGCCAGCGCTTCGGCGATGGCGGTCATCGACGCCGAATCCATCGCGCCGCCCGCACCATGCGCGAGCAGAATGGTGACAGCGGCATTCTCCGGGCCGTTGAAAAGAAAGTCCGCCATTCCAGCGTCAGAACCACATAGCACTGCAGCGCCTCATCGGCGCTGCAGCAGCATAGTCGCAAAGATAGAAAACGTCCTACTTCGTCGGCTGGGTCACCGAAACCGGGTCAGACCCCGCCATCGTCTCTTCCAGGCCCTGTTCGAGCTTTTCTTCCTTCGTCATCGGCTTGTCAGCCTTCGCCTTTTCAGACGTGCCGACATTCTTGTTGCCGACCTGATTGAGTTTCTCGTCAGTCATCTGTTGCTTCTCCATACCGGCTTAATCGGCCAGAGCGCGCGATGGTTCCCTCTTTCGCAGTGCGGCATGCCAGTGCCAGCCGGCCGCCTCAAAACATCTTCACAGCACCGTGAACTAAACCAACGGCTCGGCGTTAGAGGGTGCTTTTTGGAAAATCCAAAGGAGGGGCCAGTGAACCAGATCATCTACATCATCGGACTCATCGTGGTCATCATGGCCATCCTCAGCTTCTTGGGCCTCCGCTAAGGCTCGCACACCGGGAGAATACATATGAGCGAGTCGACCACCATCATTGCGCCCCAGACTGTTGAGCGATCATCGATCGATTGGGCCGCTGTCATCGGCGGGGCCCTTGTCGCATCCGCCCTGTATTGGGTGCTGCTGGCCTTCGGCTCGGCGGCAGGTTTTGCGTCCTTCTCACCCTATAGCTGGAATAATCCCTCGGTGACGACGCTGTCGATCATTGGCGCGGCTTACTTCGCTGTGGTGATGATGTTCTCCTATCTGGTCGGCGGCTATTTCGCCGGCCGCTTTCGTCGGCCGTCGGAATTCGCCGATGTCAGCGAGCGTGAATCGCGGGACGGTGCGCATGGCCTCCTGGTCTGGGCGCTGAGCCTGCTGCTCGGTGTGCTCGTGGCGGCGACGATCGCCGGCGCCACCGCCCGTACGGCTGGAAGTGTCGCCGGCGGCGCTGCGATGGCCGGTGCACAGGCAGTCCCGGAAGGCCAGGTGCAGAATGTGATCGGCTCGATGCTGCGTCCGGGTCCGAATTCCACCACGCCGGTTGAAAACCCGCGTGCCGAAATCAGCCGCATCTTCTCGTCGAGCGCGCTGACCCGCGGCGAGATCAGCAACGAGGATCGCGATTACGTCGCCCGCATCGTTGCCAACCAGACCGGCACGCCGCCTGACGAAGCCCGCAAGCGCGTCGATGCCGCGATCGAGCAGGCCAAGCAGGCGGCTGAAACCGCACGCAAGGTCACGGCGGGCCTCGCCTTCCTGATCGGCGCGATCTCGATCCTCGCCGCTGGTGCTGCTTACTGGGCTGCGATGGCCGGTGGCCGCCAGCGTGAGGAAGCGATCGCCCGCTATTGATCGCAGATCGCGTCAAACACGTCTGAGACAGACGCGGCCCGGTCCCGATGGGACTGGGCCGTGGCATTTCAGGTTCGATCATCGAAAGGTTGCCTCGTCCGGATGTCATCACTCACGACCCTTGTCGGCCTGCTCGCTGCCGTCCTCACCACGCTCGCCAATGTTCCGCAGGTGCTGAAGGCCTGGCGCACGCGCGAGACACAGGATTTGTCACTGGTGATGGTGCTGACGCTCGCGAGCGGACTCGCGCTCTGGGTGGTCTATGGGGTGATGAAGGGCGATGCGGTGCTGATCGGCGCCAATGGCGTCGCGCTGGCGATTGCGCTGATCCTTGCGGCGCTGAAGCTACGGCATGGGTAGTTCATTGTGGTCGTCCCGCGCTGGCAGGGACCCATTCGCCTCGCTTCCTCTCAAGGCGAGTTGCGAGTTTCATCCAGCAGCAATGGTGATTATGGGTCCCCGCCTGCGCGGGGACGACAACCACTTAGGCCCGCACCCCCGCACCATCCGACACAATGTCGGCGAATTTACCGACCATTAACCATGCAGGGGCCGGACGCGTTTTCAAGCGAAGTGGGTACCGTTTCGCGTGAAGAGAGCGCGACACACCAAGTGGCGGGTCAGCCGCCGGAGCCACATGTCATCGGCATTACGCGAAGGCGTTCAGCGCCTTGAGATCACCACGCGGGTCACGCTGGGCGTGCTCGCGCTCGCCAGCGGTGTTTACACCTATCTCGGTGTGCGCGATCTGCTCAACGGCGATGCTACCATCGTCTTCTTTGCCGCCATCATCTATTCGGTGGCAGTGTCGATCGGCATCTATGCCTTCTGGACCTTCCTGCTTCGCTTTCTGCCGCATGTGACCGAAGCCAGGGCGCGCGGTTTGCTGTTCGGCTGCATGGCGCTCGGCTCGCTGATGATCATCGCCATGTCGGCCTGGCTGAATGCTTCCGCCTTGGCTGGCGCCGGCGCGATTCAGCAGCATCTGTCGGTGTCCGTTCAGGCCTATACCCGCGATCTCGACAAGGCGCATTCCAATGCGCTGGCGGCGCAAAGTCTTGTTCCTGATATCCAGCTCGCGGCGACGCGCTTCTCGCGTCTTGCCGAAGCCGAGCGCGCCGGTTCGCTGACCGGCACCGCAGGCTCCGGTACAGTGGTCCAGCTCTTGACCCAGATGTCGACGCAGCTTGGCAATCTGGCGCAGGAGGTGACGAACTCCGCCGATCGCGCCAAGACCTTCTATGAGCAGGGCGCCAAACATCTCGCCAAGATGCGCGAACTCGTGTCCTCGCGCGGCCCGATCAATCAGCGCAGCGATGCCTTCGGCGCCGAAGCGATGTCACTGATGGGCGTGATCGCATCCTTGCAGCAGACATCGGTGGCGCCGGCGGTGAAGCGCGCGGCGGAAGGGCTCGCCACCAGTTTCATCGCACCCGCGGCGGGCGGCCGCGGCGATCTTGCGGATCGTCAGACCAATGTGGTCGGCCGTGTCGAAAGCGCAGTGGCTGCGCAATCGGCGGCGCTTGCCGCCGCCGCCGACAAGATCTTGCAGCAGCCGATGGTGGAACCGGCGCGCTTTCAGCCGCTGTCTACGGCGGAAGCCGTGCTGCGCTATGCCGGCGACTTCATTCCGAGCTGGGCTGGCGCAATTTCCATCGATCTGATGCCGGCGGTGCTGGTGGCGATCTTCTGCGTCGTTCATGCATCGATCCGACGGGAAGGCCGGATCGAAGCGGATGCGACCACGATGTCGGCTGCCGACATGCTGACAGCCTTACGGCTGGCGCGCGATGTCGAATTGGCCAATGCCGATCTGCGCACGCAAACGTCATCAGCATCAGCGACGCAAGCAAAGGCGGAGGAGACTCATAAGCCAGCCGATGAGCGCCCCGTTGCCGCGGATGAAAACGTCACCGCCTTGCTGACGGCGCGCGGGCCTAAGAAAGATCAGGCGTCGTGATCCCGGCTGCTCGGTCCAGCAATCATCCATGGCGCGACCGTTTGAATGCCTGGCTGAGTGACCGGCCGGACGATCACATCCTGCGCTGGTTGTTTTCCGCAATGGTGGCGGTGACGGTGGTCGTTATCGCGCTCGATTACATGGACCTGCGTGAGGCCGCTTTGCAGCAGCCCGACAGCGCGCCGTCGCTGCAAAGCGAGCCGTCAACAGCGACGCCATCTCCCAAACCGTTGCCGGCGCGTCGTGGCAGCGAGCGGCGTCCCGGCAATCTGCGTGTGTCCGACAAGCAGCTGGCATCGCCGATGACCTTCGAGCTGGGCAATGAGGGCCGTCTGATCGCCACTGGCACCATCGACCAGGGCGCGGCCGATCGCTTCAAGGCCGAGATCGACAAGCGCGGCTCTTATGTGAAGACCGTGGTGCTGCATTCTCCTGGTGGTTCGGTGCAGGATGCGTTGCGGATCGGCCGCCTTATCCGCGAGCGCAAATACAACACCGAAGTCGAGAATGGCACATATTGTGCGTCATCCTGTCCATTGGTGTTTGCCGGCGGCGTCGAACGCATTGCCGCGCCAAAGGCTGCGATCGGCGTGCATCAGATCTTCGCGGTGGCCGCAACAGCGGGGGCGACACTCGCTGATGGCATGACCAGTGCGCAGAAGATATCCGCTGAATGCCAGCGCTATCTGCGCGATATGGGCGTCGATCTGCAAGTGTGGCTGCACGCGATGGAGACCGGCAAGGACGAGCTTTATTACTTTCGCCCTGACGAATTGCATTCGTTGAAACTCGCCACCAAAGCCAGCGGACCTGCGTCATAAGCTGCCATCCGGCTGACGCTGCGGATGTCTCGCGGAACTAACCGTCTTGTCATCGATTGGTGGAGGGACGACGATGACGATGGAGGCGACAGCATGACTTATGAACCCGGACGTGATCCGCAGAACCCGCTCGATGTGGATCCGAAGACCCGACAATACCGGACCGAACAGCCCGTTGGTGGCGTGCCGGCGCGCTCGCGCGGTGGCATCAGCTGGATGGTGGGCGTGATCGCTCTGCTCGCCGCTGCTGGTATCATCTGGTACGGCATGAGTGACCGCACGGATATGGCGACTAACGAGCGACCGGCTGCTACAGCCCCTGCAACGACGGGCGCTGGCGAGACCACTTCGCCGAACATGGGCGCGACAACGCCTGCTGCTCCTGCGGACCAGGGCGCGACGACGACCAATCCGCCGGCTGCAAACCCGCCGGCCACCCCGCCCGCGACGCGCGAATAACGCAGGCGATGATCGATAAGAAAAAGCCCCGGCTTGTGGCCGGGGCTTTTTTGTTCCTGCGCGTGCGGCGCGGCTGCGATCATCCGAGGATCGGCAGCGATACGCACTCATAGGCATGTTTGATTGTGCGGCCGAGTGTTTCGTCGGCGAGTTCATATTCGAAGCGAGCGGCCGAGCGAATGCCGCCGATCGCAGCGAAGGTGCCGCAGAACATCAGCGTGCCATCGGCGAGCTGCTTGCCGGATGTGTAATCGCCGATCAGGTCGGCGGGCGACAACATGCCGGCCAGTTTGCCTTCCTGATACAGCTTGCGCTCACCGTCTTCGATGATGTGCGAGCGCAGGATCAAGCTATCCCAATGCGCCTGCACTTCCGACACCGGCCAGAAAACCTTCGCCAGCGGCTTGTCGCACATCTGCTTCGACACGGTGATGCCGTAGGTTTCGACCTCGCGATCGGTGTGATCGGAGCCGACGCCCACCCACAATTGTCCGTCATGCTGCAGCAATGCGTATTCCACTTCGCCGCTCGAGGTATCGCCCAGCACTTCGATGGCATCGGAGGTGGTGAGGCGCTGCGCCGACACGCGATAGAAGATCGGCGTCGAGGCCGGACGCTTCACGCCAAGCTCTTCCAGCTCCTTGATATGCTTTTCCAGCGCCGCCTTGTCGCGACCGGTCCAGCCAGCCACCACGCATTGCTTGATGGTGACGTCCTGCTGTTTCGATCCGCTTTTGCTGGTGAAGGTGAGGGCGAGCGTGCGGCCCGTCATGGCAATGTCCTTTTGTGAAGAGAGAGCGTTTTCAAGCGAAGTGGTTACCGGTTCGCGTGAAGATAACGCGACCGGATAAAACTGAGCTTTATCCAAGTTCAGCTGCGCGGCGCAGGCTGGCAATCATGCCAATGCGTTGCAGGTAGGCGCGCCGCAACTCCTTGTCGCCCTGGGTGCGACGAAGGCGATCGCGGAATTCATTCTGGGCCGCTTCGTCGGCGGCTTCCAGATCGCGTTTGTTCTGGATGGTCTGCGACTGCACATATTCCAGCGTGACCTGGCGACGTTGCAGATCGTAGCGATCAAGCTCCTGATCCGGCGCGCCGTTCTTCAGCACGGCAACGAGACGTTCGGCCAGATTGACGGCGTCGTGGATGCCGCCATTCATGCCCATGCCGCCGAGCGGATTGTTGATATGCGCCGCATCGCCAACGAGGAAAGCGCGGCCGGAGCGGAAGGTCTTCGCCACCCGCTGATGCACGCGATAGAGCGTGGTGTGGCGGATCTCGTAAGCATCAACGCCGGGCACGATGCGCTTCAGCATTGCCTGCGCGAAATCCGGCTTGCGCGCGTCGTCATCGCTGACCTCGGCGGGGATCGGTACCATCACGCGCCAGACATCGCCGACGCGCAACAGGAAATACCAGCAGACCGGATCGGCGAAGTAATTCACCGAGACGAGATCGGGATAGATCTGGTCGTAATCAAACGGCGTGCTGATGACGAGGAAGCGTTCCGGCCAGGTGAAGCCTTCGAACTCGATCGACAGCGCATTGCGCACCGCGCTACGCGCGCCATCGGCGCCGATCAGATAAGCGCCGGTGCGGCTTTCCTGCTTGTCGCCGCGGCGGATCTGCGCGGTGATGCTGCTGCCATCCTGCTCGACATTTTCAACGGTCGAATCAAATTCGATGTTGAAGCCGGGCTTGCCCTGCAACTGATCGAGCAGAATCCGGGTGAGTTTGAACTGCTCGGCCTGCAGGCGATAGGGATGGCCGGTGAGATCGGCGATATCGTTGAAGTCGAACTCGGCGATGATGCCTTCGCGCTTGGAGCGATATTGCACCTTCGGCGCGATCAGCCCCTGCGCGATCAGTGGCTTGGCGGCGCCGATCTCGTCCAGCATGTCGAGGGTGGGCGGATGAAAGGTCGAGGCGCGCGATTCGGTGCTGAGGTCCGAACCGCTTTCCAGCACCGTGACGGGAATGCCCTGACGCACGAGGTGAGCCGCAGCCACGAGCCCGACCGGGCCGGCGCCGGCGATCAGGACATTGTCTTTGGTGTTGCTCGTCATCATCGGCACTCGATCATTGTGGAATTTGCACTCCGTGGCGGAGAGGGGTCGCGGACGCCGGAACACCTGCGACCGCCGGATGGAGTTTGTGATATTTCAACCCCGGCGTCGTTTGGTCAAGCGTAATCTATATTCTGCACCTAAGCCGCGCAGGGGGCTTGTATTTGTGATGTATCAGAGTGAGAATGCGCGCCAAGCGATCCCGGCCCCGCGATCCGGCGGACCGGGCCAGCGTTTTCCAAGCGAGTGTTGAACAATGCCAGTCAACAAACTGCACGACGAATTCCATACGCTGGATCTGACGACGGGCTGGGAAGTGCCGCCCGGCTATCCGTCCGGCATCCAGCAGAAGATCCTGTCCGGCGGTCTCGACGAGACCAACAAGCGCGGCACGCGCACGCGGTTGCTGCGCTTCGATCCGGGCGTCTACACCACGGCGCCGTTCGTTCACGATTATTGGGAGGAAGTATTCCTGGTGTCGGGCGACCTGACCGTCGGCAATGACGAGAAGGGCGAGGGCGGCGAATCCTTCCAGCCGAACACCTATGCCTGCCGTCCGCCGGGTGCCTATCACGGCCCGTTCAAGTCCGAGAAGGGCTGCATGCTGCTCGAAATCCACTATTTCGACCCGGTGTAAGCGGACTTAAATTGATGGATCAGGCCCCGACGCTTCACGATCTCGCGCAGGCGCTGGCGAAAGGCCGCGTCACCTCGCGGTCGCTGGTCGAAGATTGTCTGGCGCGGGCCAGCGATCCCAAAGGTGAAGGCGCCCGCGTCTTCACCCATCTCGATGCTGACGCGGCACGGCTCGCCGCCGATGGCGTCGACAAGCTGCGCAAGGCGGGGGCGACGCTGTCGCCCTATGCCGGCATTCCGGTGTCGATCAAGGATCTGTTCGATATCGAAGGCCAGGTGACGCGCGCCGGCTCTGTCGTTCTCTCCGATGCCGAGCCGGCGAAGGCCAATGCGGTCACGGTGGCGCGACTGCGTCGCGCAGGCTTTGTGGTGATGGGTCGCACCAACATGACCGAGTTCGCCTATTCCGGGCTCGGCATCAATCCACATTACGGCACGCCGCTCAATCCATGGCGACGTGACCAAGGCCATGTGCCCGGCGGCTCATCGTCGGGTGCGGCTATCTCGGTGACCGATGGCATGGCGCATGCCGCGCTCGGCACCGACACAGGCGGTTCGTGCCGCATCCCCGCCGCTTTCACCGGCCTTGTCGGCTACAAGCCGACCGCGCGCCGTGTGTCGCTGCAAGGCGCATTGCCGCTATCGACACATCTCGATTCGATCGGGCCGATTGCCCGCAGTGTCGATTGCTGCGTGGCGATGGATGCGATCCTGTCCGACACGCCAGTGACGCCGACAGCTGTTCGCGCCGACCTGCATCTGGCGGTGCCGGACGGCGTGGCGCTCACCAGTCTCGATCCCGAGGTCGCTGCGACTTTCGAAGCCACATTGAAGCGTCTCGCCGATAGCGGCGTGCGCATCGATCGCATCGCCATGCCGGAATTCGATGAAGTTGCCTCGATCAACAGCAAGGGCGGCTTCACTGCGGCGGAAAGCTACGCCTGGCATCGTCATCTGCTGGCGAGCAAGCGCGACCGCTACGATCCGCGCGTGTCGATCCGCATCGAGCGCGGCACCGAACAAAGCGCCGCCGATTATATCGATCTGCTCAACGCCAGAGCCGCGATGGTCGAAGGCGCAACGCAGCGAATCGCGGCTTACGATGGCCTGGTGCTGCCGACGGTGGCGATCGTGCCGCCGCGCATCGCCGATCTCGATGCCGATGATGCTTATGGAAAGGCCAATCTTCTGGCGCTCCGCAACTGCACGCTGATCAACATGATGGATGGCTGCGCGATTTCGCTGCCGGCCAACAGGCCGGGCGATGCGCCGGTCGGCCTGATGCTGGCGGCGGCTGCGGGCAACGACGCGCGCCTGTTGGCGATGGCGCAGCGGCTTGCACCCATTGTCGCAGCAAAGGCGTGAAGCCTTTGTCCGCTTTATCCGCCGCATAGAGCGGCGATCATACGAACTTCGAGATGCCGGCTCTGAAGCTCACCATTCAGAAGGGATGACAGTGATGAAACGATTTAAACCATTGGCGTCGGGCTTCGCCGTCGCCGCGTTGCTGGCGCTGTCGGCTGTGCCGGCATCGGCCGAATATCCGGATCGCCCGATCACCGTGGTGGTGCCATTCCCGGCCGGCAGTTCGAGCGACATGATTCCGCGTTTGCTTGGACCGCTGGTGTCGAAATCGCTTGGCGTGCCGGTGGTGGTCGAAAATCGTCCCGGTGCCAATGGCTCTATCGGCGCGACGCGCGTCGCCACCTCTGCGCCTGACGGCTACACCATTCTGTTGGGAACGACCGGCGTTTTCGCGATCAATCAATGGATCTATGAGAAGCCGCAATATTCGCCGGAGAAGGATTTCGCGCCGATCATCAATGCAGCGGCGACGCCGAACATGCTGGTGGTCAATCCGTCGGTGAAGGCCAGCAATTTGAAAGAGCTGATCGCGCTCGCCAAAGCCGAACCCGGCAAACTGACTTTCGCCTCCGCCGGCAACGGCAGCACCAGCCATATTTGCGGTGAAGCGCTGAAGGTGTTGGAAGGCGTCGACCTTGTGCATGTGCCCTATCAGGGGCCGGCCCCGGCCTTGCAGGATGTGCTGGGCAATCGCGTGTCGATGATCTGCGACAATTTCTCGAACGTCGTTGAGCATGTGCGCAGTGGGGCGCTGAAAGCCATCGTCGTGACCGCCAAGACTCCGACCGCGCAATTGCCGGACGTGCCGACGGCGCCGCAGGCCGGCTCGCCGGAGCTGGAAGCCGGCATCTGGTATGGTTTCGTAGCGCCGGCCGCGACGCCGAAAGACATCATTGAAAAGCTACACAAGGCGTTCGCCGATGCGCTGCGCGATCCGACCGTCACCCAGCGGCTGGAAAATGTCGGCCTGACCGTGATTGCCGACACGCCGGACCAGTTCAAGGCCTTCATCGCCAAGGAAGCCGCGCGCATGAAGCCGATCGTCGAAAAATCCCGCGCGCGTATTCCTTGATCGCGCAACACGACTGCAGCGTTGTGCGGGTGGTGAACCTGCACAACGCTCTCCCTTAAGATCTATCCCGGTAGCGACAGCGAACGGCGTCGCGTGGCGGAGGCCGATTGATCCGGCGAAAGATCGCCCTGCAGGTCCGACAGTTTCTGCAGAATGGTGCGCCGAAACGAATCGACGTGGCGCAGCACCGCCTGTTCGGCGCTTTTGGCGTCGCGCTGAAACAGCGCCATGAAGATATCGCGGTGCTCTTGATTGACATTGGCCTTGTGCGCCTCGTCGGCCAGCGAGATTGACCACAGCCGCAACGATCGCTCGTTCAGATTGAGCAGGATATCCGCCAGAACCTCATTGCGGGCGGCGGCGGCAATCATCAGATGGAATTCGCGATCCAGCATGATGAAGCGCTCGATATCGTCATCGAGCCGCGCCGCTTCCGCCAGCACGTCGCGCATGTCGGAAATCTCAGCGGTGCTGGCACGCTCAACCGCGAGCCGCACGGCATAGGCTTCGTTGAGGATACGCGCTTCGCTGATCTGCAGAACCTCGTCGAGCTGGATCGGCCGCACGACAATGCCCTTGCGCGGAATGACATCCACCAGGGCATCGCGCCGCAACCGGTCAAAAGCCTGATTGACCGGCGTGCGGCCGAGCTTGAACAGGTCGGCCACCACGGCCTCGTTCAGCACCTCGCCAGGCTTGAAAGCGCAGGTGAGAATACGGTGCTTGATCAGTTGATAGGCGCGCTCCTTGAGCGGCATGCCTGAGGCGTCCGGCTTGCCGGCTGGCTTATTGCCAGCTTTGGTCGCGGTCTGCGCGCGGCGCTTCGCTGGCGTTTTGGTGGAGGGCTTGCGTGACATCGTGCGTCCTGCCGGCATCAGGCTTTCGAACGGGAAAGATGGCGAAGTGGACGCATCTGATACATCAAGCCATAACAGGATTGGGCCACCCGCGCCGCAGTCTGGCGCGCCGACGCGACAAGGTGATTAAGGTCGAGCATGCCCGTGTTTTACTGGATCGGGAGCGGCAAAGCCAGCGCCTTGGCGGTTAAGGCGAGCTACTCGGCCGCGATGGTGGGTTTCGGTTTTTGCTCGCTGCTTATGCGCGCTGATATTTCATTCAGCGCGGAGCCGCGCCGATCGGCAATGCCACTCCGCTCACTCATCTGAAGAATAACGAAGCGCGTTATTGAGATAATTCCTGTTATGACAGATCAAATTTGCATGAAGCACGTACGAACGGGCCATCGCGCTGGTCGCTAGAGACACTGCAACAACACCGATATTGGCGCGCTTTTCAGCGCGACGCGTGGTCATCGCGAGCAGCATTGCCAGCGGGCTTGATCCTTATCTGATTCAAATTTCCGCTTTACCTGCTCAAGTCCATTCACGCGACCGCAATCCCGAATGGGTCTCAATCCCGCGCGGCATCGTCATGCTGGGCGGCACATCCAGTTGATGCTGAAGCCATCGCCAACGCGATGGAGAAAGCGCGATCGGCGCGCGGTTCTTTTGCGCGATGTGCCGGAGGAGACCAAATTCTTATGGCTGTGAATCTCGTGTCGCTTGTCATGCAGTTCATCACGCCCGGCTTGACCGCGAAAATGGGCGACGCGCTGGGCATTCAGCGCGATCAGGCGCAGAAGGCGGTGGGCGTTGGCATTCCTGCCATTCTCGCCGGTCTCGCGCAGGCGGCGGCAAAGCCACAGAACCAGCAGACCATGTCGGACGCGATGACGCAGCAATCGACAATGCTCGATCACGCGAAGAGTGCGATCAAGAATGGCCGGCCGGACGTTGTTGCGCAATCAGGCAACTCGCTGCTGGCATCGCTGCTCGGTGGCGACAAGCTCGATATGCTGGCCGGCGCTGTCGGCCGCTTTGCGGGCATCGATCCGTCCACCAGCAAGTCATTGCTCGGCATGATGGCGCCGCTGGTGACCGGCGTGATCGGGCTCTATCAACGCAGCGAGGGCCTCAGCGCCAGCGCGCTGACGAGCGTGCTGACGTCGCAATCAAATCAGCTGACGGCTGCGATGCCGGCGGGCTTTACCAATCTGCTCAGCAGCACCGGTTTGCTGGATGGGATCGACAATGGCTGGCAGAGTGCGAAAGCGGCCGGCGCCGCCACCGCCGGTCGCGTGCAGGATATGGCACAGCAAATGCCGCCGCATATCGCCGCGCAAGCCGGGCAATGGAGCAGCGCCGCAAAAGCCGATGCGGTGCCGACAGGTAGCCATTGGCCGTGGGTGATCGCGGCACTGGCGGTGCTGGGCGGCCTCGCCTTTTATCTCCTTGGCCATGACGATCAGCAACGCATCGCGCAACGGCCATTGGCGCCGGCGCCGCAGGTGAAGGAAACGACCGGCACCGGTGTGCCTGATCAGCGGCTGACCGATCTTGCCGCCGATCTTACGTCATCGGTCAGTATCACGCGTTCGACCTTGCAGAGCATTTCCGATCCGGCTTCGGCTGAGGCGGCATTGCCCAAGCTGAAACAGGCATCCGAGCAGCTTGATACGGTGCGCGAGGCGATGTCGATGCTGCCACCGACCACGCGCAAGAGCGTGTCCTCGGTGGTGACGCGGTCGATGCCGCTGCTCAATCAATTATTCGATCGCGTGCTGGCGTCGCCGCAGATCGCCGATGTGACGAAGCCGACGATCGATGGCCTCCGCTCCAAGCTGGAGACGCTCGCCAAGTCTTAAAAGCGCGGGGCGCGTCGCATTCCGCGCGCGCTCGCAGCTGTCTCGTCCAAGACCCGTGCCTCAACATCCAATCGCGATCACGCAAACGAGCGTCTCATGACTGATTCCGAACGTCCTGTGTTGTTGCTGCTGCCGGCGCCGTCCTCCGATCCGGCGGCTGCCAAGCCGAAACGCGCGCGCCGCACCCGCAAATCCGCTGCGGTGGAAGACAGTGCAACAGCCCCCAAGCCGCGCACGCGGAAACGCCGCGCCGCAGGTGAACCGGCCGCGAAACGCGTGCGCAAATCGAAGACGAAAGAGGAAGCAGCGGCCGCCATGATTGCCCCCACCGATCCGATCGTGCGAGCCGCGCCGTCTGAACCACCTGCCGCTGACGTGCCGCTGGCGGTGCCGGTCGGTGCGCCATTTCCGCAAGCGCCGGCGCGGCCGGCAATGCGCAGCGCAACGCCGCAGATCATCGCGATGCGCTCGCAAATGCTGGTGCCGGTAAGCGCTTTTGGCGAGGCGGCGAACGACAAGGCGGCCAGTGACAAGCATGCCGGCGACAAAGCCGCATGGACCATGGCGGCGGCCAGCGTGCGGCGCGCAGGACGGTCATCGCTGGTGCGAAACAGATCTTATGCCGGATTGATCGCGACCGGCCTTCTGCTGGCCTTCAGCATGACGACCGTTGTGCTTCTTTCCGACGATGCCGCGCCGAAGCGGACGGAGGCCGTTGTGCCCGCCATTACCGGTTATCAGGCGGAGCCAATCCCAACGCCGTACCTCCATCAAGCGCAGCAAGTTCAGCCACCGCAAAGCCAGCCTGTGCAACAAAAGCCCGGGCCGTCCAAAGCCGCGCAAAAATCCGCCACGCCAAAAGCCGCGCAGCCGGTGCGGCAGGTCATGCCGGCGCAGCCGGCCCCCGCGCAGCCGGAGCAGGTGGTGACGACGGAGGAAAGCGATGGCCTTGCCGGCGTGCGCATCGTCGATCCGTCATGGGACAAGAGCCATTCCTGCAGCGAAAGCGCGTGGCCTTATATCGATCAGCGTTGCCTGACCAAGGAAGAACCGCGCCAGGATGGCCGCGCCGAAAACAAGATTGGGCCGCGGATGTTCGTGGCGCCACCGCGCCCGGCCGCGCCGCCGCCCGCCGCACCGGTTGGCAGCACCACGGCGATCGTGGCGGCTGCGCCGAAGGTGCATCCGACCACGGATGGCGTCGGTACGCATGAGGCGGATGACGAAGTGCAGCCGCAACAGGTCATCGCCGAACCCGCGCCTGCGCCGGTCTACAAGCCGCAGCGGGTGATCGAAGCGAAGGCTCCGCCGGTGCAGGATTATGTCGTCACCGAGCGCTATGTCGAAAAGTCGTCGCGCGAGCGGGTCTCGAAAAAGCGGCAGGCGACGCGTACTGTTCGCGAGGTTGAAGAGACGCGGCCGGCCAAGCCTCAGCGCGTGGTTGCTGCGCGCAAGAAGCGGCAGCCGGTTGTGGCGGAAGCGCGCCGGGCCGGGCCGCGTGTCGTCCAGCAGGCGCAGGCAGCGCCGCAGCCGCAATTCTTCTTCCCGTTCGGCTTCTTCCTGCAGGCGCGCTAGCGCCTTCACGATCTCATCGCGCAATAAAAAGCCGGCGGGTCTCGCCGGCTTTTTATTGTTGTCGCGGATGAATACGATCAGGTCGAATTTTTGGTCGAGGATGTCACGCTCGGCGACAGGCATTCATCGGAGATCTGCGGCGCACGGCCGAGCAGATGGGCGATGCCGCCATTATTTTTCTCATCCTTGACGAAGGTTAGATAGTCCTTGTCCTTGCGGCCGATGCCCGGAATGCCGCAAGAGGCGTTTACCACGGTTTCCGCCTGCGTCCAGAGCGTCTGGATCACCTGTTTGGTGTTATCGTTCTGCAGGCCCTGCCAGGTCGCCGGCTGGCTGCTCCTGGCCATATTCGTATAGCTCGTCACGAAAGCCATCAGCGCGGTCAGGCCATCGCGATGATCGACCTGGCGATCGCGCCGCTGCAACGATTTCAGCTTCACCGCCGAATTGAGATCGTGGCTATAGGCGTTCAGCTCGTCGAGCATGTAAAGAAAATTCTCGGCCGAGCTGGCGCTGCCGGCCTTGATGTAAGTCTGCACATAGGAATCGCGGCTGTCGAAATTTTTTCCCGCCAGCTTCGGCGCAAAAAATTTCGCGACTTCATGCGGGCGCTTGACCGACTGGCCATTGATCAGCGGGAAGCTGTCGCGCTCTTCGGTCAGCACATGCACAGATTCATGGACGCTGGTTGCGAGACCGAGCTGCACGTCATCACAGGTCAACCAGACCAGAAACAGCTTCTTGTCGCTCATCGCTTTGTAAACCGCGTGGCCTTCAGGAGCCAGACGCTCAAGCTGATTCAGCGCCTCCGTATGGCATCCGGTTTGCTGATTTTTCGGTGCTGCAACGCTCGTTGACGCAAGTCCGAATGACGACACGCAGAGTGCGGCGGACAGGAAAGCAAAGGTCTGGATCGGTTTACGCATGTACACGCCTTCTGGCTGTTGAACTGACGCGCCAGAAGATGCGGGGCTAATTTGATTACAATGCTACCAAAGAAAGGCTCGAATGCGGCACAACCCCCGATCGATTCTTTCGGTTAATTCGTGCCGAGAATGATGAAATACGACGGTTAAATCTCCTTTTTCGACAAATCGGCCGGTCACACCTGGCGTCTTAAATGCGGCTTCTCGCAGCGGGTTGTCTGCAGATGCGAGTTCTTCCAAGCGGGATCTGGACGGATCTCAAATAGCCCCGAGAGGGCTTTCGCAGAAAGAAGATGGAGATGAATATGGCGAATCTGAAAGGGCTTTACGCCGTTGCAGCTGCTCTGATGGGCGCAGCCTTGCTCGCGGCTCCGGCCCCTGCTCAGGCGCGCTGCGTGGGCGACAATTGTCATCGGCCGATCAGCAGCACCAAGGTGAACACCTCTTACAAGTACAATACTGTTCGCAAAGTTCAGAACGTCACGCGCTATCGGGACATTACGCGCCCGCGTCACGTGACGAATGTCAACCGCGTCGTTCATGTGACTCGCATTCAGCCGGTTACGCGCGTCAACACGGTGACCCGCATCCACAACCGCACCGCTGTTCTCAATGAGACGCAGCATGCGCGCCGGACTGCGATGCTGCCGACCCGCTCCTACAGCACCTCGAAGACCATCAACATGGGTGGCCACATCCCGGCGCCGAAGGTGAATACGGTCTATCGCTATAATACCGTGCAGAAGGTCAACAACGTCACCCGTTACAACGACAAGGTCAACACCCGCTACGTGAAGAACATTCATCGCATCGTGAATGTGACCCGCGTTCAGCCGGTGCTGCACACCAACGTCGTCACCCGCATTCATGACCGTCCGGTCGTGACCTCGAAGACCGTGAATCTGAGCGAAACCCGGATGCTGCCGGCTCGCACCATTCACACCGGCAAGACCATCTATATCAACGAAGGCCGTACCTACGGCAGCCGGAAGCACAAGCACATGCACTCGGCTTCGATCGATTGATGTAAACGGGGTCGCTGCGGTTGCTGGCTGTAGTCGCGGCAAAGGCAAGGGGCACCTGGTCGGTGGCCCTTGCCGCCCTCTCCGTAAAAACGCTTTCGCCGGGCGAACGTGGTTTGAATCTGACACCCAAGACAACCGACACCAAGGATCATCGCGGGATCTTCTGATCCACAAATCCGCGTTCTGATGAGGAGAAGACGATGTCTATTCGCCTGACTGGAATTCTCGCCGCCGCCGCGACCGCCGCGGCTTTGACCCTGACTTTCGCGCCGCAGGCACAGGCGCTGTCGATGCACGAATGTAGCGTGAAGTATAAAGCGGCCCGCGATTCCGGCGCGCTTGGCAACATGAAATGGAACGACTTCCGCAAGTCGCAGTGCGGCGCCGGCGCTTCGGCGGCCGTCGCGCCTTCGGCTCCCACCGCTGCTGCACCGACGGCGGCCGCTCCGGCTCCGATGCAGCAGACCTCGCGGCCGTGGTTCGGCAACAATAACACCGCGCGTTCGTCTTATGCCCGTGCAGGTGATGCTGCTTTCCCGACTGGCGTCTCGCCAAAATACGCCAATGAATCGGCCGGTAAGGCGCGGATGCATACCTGCCTCGACCAGTATCGCGCCAACAAAGCCAATGGCGGCAATGGCGGCCTGAAATGGATTCAGAAAGGCGGCGGCTATTACAGCGCCTGCAACCAGCGGCTCGGTGGCCGCTGAATATGGCGGTCGCTGATCGCGCGCGACTGTTATCGATAGCGATCGCTATCGACCTGATCGGGCGGACGATGTGCCGCCCGATCTTCAAATGACAGATAACGGAGACTGACGATGGGACTGCTTGACGACGTCTTGAATAAATCAACGCCGGGCGGCGATATTTCCAAGCCTTTGATGATTGCGCTTGGCACCTTGCTGGTCAGCAGCATGTTCAAACATGGTGAAACGGCGCCGTCCGTGCAGCCTTCCGCTTCGCCGCAGGTCAACGCCGACCCCGGCAATGCCGATGGAGGCTTGCTGGGCGGCCTTGGTGGTCTGCTCAATCAGCTGAAGACATCGGGCCTTGGCGATCACGCTGATTCCTGGGTTGGCTCCGGCGCTAACAAGCCGATTGATCCCGGTCAGCTGGGCAATGCGCTCGGTCAAGGCACGGTCTCGAATGCCGCGCAACAGGCCGGCATGAGCGAACAGGAATTGCTGCAGCAACTGGCGCAGAAGCTGCCGGGACTCGTCAATCAGCTGGCCGCGAATGGCCGGATGCCGACCCTGCAAGACATCGCCAACGCGCTGACCCAGCCGCAGCAACAGCCACGCTAATACCAGTCTAACACCGCGCGACGCCGTCGCGCGGTGAGGTTCACGTCACCATCGACCCTTTGCATGGAGCAAACGCTATGTCGATTATTGGATGGATCCTGCTCGGACTGATCGCCGGCTTTCTTGGCAGCAAGATCGTTAACAGCAGCGGTCAGGGTATGTTGCTTGATATCGTTCTCGGCATCGTCGGCGCGATTGTCGGCGGGTTTCTGTTCACCCTTTTCGGCGCAAGCGGCGTCACCGGCTTCAATATCTACAGTCTGATTGTTGCGGTGATCGGATCGGTGGTGGTGCTGTGGCTTTACCACATGCTCACCGGACGGCGCACCGTTTGACAGACTGAGCGTTATCGCAATGACATGAAATCCGGGTCCGTGTTTGCGGACCCGGATTTCATGTTGGCGCTAAAACGCGCCGATCTCTTTTTGATAAGGCTCGTTGAGCGTCAGACCGTGTCCGGCTGTATCGGTTGCGGCCATCGCGCCTTGCGCGTCGATCGTGGGCCAGCCCTCGAACAGCGGCTCCAGCAGCGGAAATTCTTCCAGCCACCGCATCGCCGGCGCGGCAGCGCCCACTTGCGCGAACAGGCCCGGCAGAAAATGCGGCGCAACGATCGCGTCGAACGCTTCGGCGAGCGTTGCGATTTCCAGCACCGGCGTCAGTCCGCCCACCATCGCGAGATCCGGCTGAATCACCTGTGCCACGCGCTCGGTGATGAAGGGCAGGAAGCTCGCCCGCGTCTGCAGATGCTCGCCGGTGGCAATAGCAACGCTGCCCGCTTGCGCGAGGCGCCGATAGCCGTCGATGGCATGTGCCGGCAGCGGCTCTTCCACGAACAGCAATTGCTGCTCGCGCGCCATCGCCATCAGCCACAACGCCTGCGTCAGATCGCATTTCTCATTGGCGTCGGCCATGATGTGGACATGCGACGGGATCGCGGCGCGAACTGCCGCAATCACGTCAGCATCGGATCGCGTGCCCTTCACGCGCGGCTTCACAGCCGTGATCCCACGCTCAGCTTGCTCGACGGCGACATCGGCCGCCTGTCGCGGCGACTGGGTGGTGTTGAAGCCGCCGCTGCCATAGACCGGCAAAGCGCGTAACGCGCCACCCATCGCCACGCCGATCGGCGCATCCTGCTTGCGCGCGAACAGGTCCCAAGCGGCAACATCGATCGCCGCGAGAGCGATCAGATTGGGGCCGGGTCCGGTGCGATTGAAGCTCGCGGCAATCTTGCGCCAAAGCGCGGGCGGTGGCGGGAGCATCTGGCCATCGACAAAGCGCGCCACCTGCTCCTGCGCCGCCTTGAAGGCGACGCCGCCATTGCCGCCGAGCACATAAGAAAAGCCGAGGCCGCGCACGCCCTCGGCATCGATCAGCTCGACGATGATGACATCGACTGCCGCCACGCCCGAACCGCCCACTGCTTGCGGCAGTGTGTAGGTCAGGAGTGACGCGCGGCCGCGCGTTGTCATTTCAGTTCGACCGTCAGCGGATTGTAGGAATAGAGCCAGGCATTGCGGCTCTGGCCTTCATCGCGCTTTGAGAATTCTTCGCGGATCGCATCCTTCGACGGCAGATGGAACAACCGGCGGTTCTGCGTAGAAATCTCGACGATACGTGAGGTGCGATCGACGCGATTGCGCTGATAGAGATCGAGCGCTTCGGCGATGGTGGGTGCTTGGTTAAGTGCACGCGAGAGCACCGCGCCGTCCTCGATCGCCATGGCCGCGCCCTGCGCCAGATAAGGCAAGGTGGCATGCGCGGAATCGCCGAGCAGCGTGGCGCGCTTGGTGCTCCAGTTGCGGACCGGCGGACGGTTGTGCAGTGACCAGCGATAGCATTGGTCGCGATCGGCCATATCGATGATGGTCTGAATCGCGGGATGCCAGCCGACATAATCGGCCTTTAATTGCTCCCATGGATATTTGACGGTCCAGGATTCCTCGGACACGTCGTCCGTCTCGACGACGCCGACAAAGTTCAGGATCTCGCCGCCGCGCAGATAATAGCAGACGACATGGCCGCCCGGTCCCATGAATACCGACATGACCTGCGGCAGGAACGGCTTCGGCAGTCGCTCGACCGGAATGGTGACGCGCCAGGCGGCGTCGCCGGTATAGGTCGCCGGTATTTCGCCGACGATCTGGCGGGCGATGACTGATTTCAGTCCGTCCGCGCCGACAAGGAGATCGCCGCGTGCCGATGAGCCATCGGCGAAATGAAGTGTGACGCCATCTTCATCCTCGGTGAAGCCGGTGACCCTGCGATTGAGATGAATGACATCGCCCTTCAATTCACGGGCGGCCCGCGCCAGCATGTCGTGAAGATCGGCGCGATGCAGTTGCAGATACGGAGCACCATGCTGGCGCTCATGCTCGTCCGACAGCGAAAATTGCTGAACGACCTCGCCAGTGTCGTGCAGCCGGAACACATAACCACCCGGCTTGACACCCCATTTCAGCGCTTCCTGCTCGAGGCCGAGATAGCGCAGCACGTGCATCGGATTGGCGCTCATCTGAATGCCGGCGCCGACTTCGGCCAAAGCCGGAGCCTGCTCATACACCTCGACATCGTAACCCGCCCGCATCAGACAGGATGCTGCCGCAAGGCCGCCAAGGCCTGCACCGACGATCAATACTTTCTTTTTCGCCATACCTTCAGATCCAGCTTTCAGAAATAACGGGTAAGGGTAATGGCACCCGGCTGCCATGCGCGCAACCCGCAGCACGCCGACAGCATATCTCTTATGCCGCCGTCGTTGTTTTGATCCAGAATAAGGCTCAAAAACAAAACGGACGGCAGAGCGGTTGCCCTGCCGTCCGTTGCGCGAACGTCCGCTGGACGGTCAGCCGAGATGTTGCTGCACGACCGGCAGCGCTTCGAAGAAGCCGCGATAGATCATGTCGCCGGCCACATAGAGAATGATGGCGAGGCCGACATAGGCGATCCAGCGATGCTTCTGCAGCAGCTTGGCGATGAAGCTTGCGGCAAGACCCATCAGCGCGATCGACAGGACCAGGCCGAAGATCAGCACGTACGGATGATCGCGTGCGGCGCCGGCCACAGCCAGCACGTTATCGAGCGACATCGACACGTCGGCGATGATGATCTGCCAGGTGGCTTGCGCGAAGGTCTTGCGCGGCGCCTTGCCGGCTACTGTGCCATCGGCATTGAGATCTTCTTCCGACAGCGCTTCGCTGGCCTCGACTTCCTCTTCATGCGGCGTGCGCAATTCGCGCCACATCTTCCAGCACACCCAAAGTAGCAAAACGCCGCCAGCAAACAGAAGGCCGACGATCTGAAGGAGTTGTGTGGTGAGCAGCGCGAAGACGATGCGCAAGCCGGTCGCGGCCAGAATGCCGATCAGGATGACCTTGGTGCGCTGATTGGCGGGAAGGCCCGCCGCGGCGAGGCCGATGACGATGGCGTTGTCGCCCGCCAGCACCAGGTCGATCATGATGACCTGAGCCAGCGCCGCCAGCATTTCGGGGGTTATGAAATCAAACAAAGCCAGACTCCTCTTTGATGTTGAGGAATGGCCTCGATGCAGTCCCGATCACCGAATGCGCCGTGGACCATGAGGACCACGGGCATGTCGAACTGAGGCAACCAAACGAGGCCATTCCTTGCGGAATTCCAGTCCGACATCGCGATCCCTTGTGGATCGCCAGAGGGGCCCGGCCTGGCTGATGGACGAAACTTACGACGCCGCGATCGCGGCTCCGACAAACTGCGCCACCTGAAGCGGGTCGCTGAAAATTCCCGCCGCCGTGCCAATGAAGGCGCAGGCGCCGGAGAAGTCCCAGAGACTGAGAATGCCGGCGCGGTAATCCGCCCGCACGGTCCAGCCAATTGCCGCCGTGATCGCTGCAAGCGCAAAGGCAAGCGCGGCAATGGCCGGCAATAGCAGGTGTGCAGGTGTCCAGGCCATGACAAGGACAAGAGCCATCGCCGCCAAAGCAGCGACCGTCGGAATGTCGACCGACACTCCCGCGGGGCTCAGATCCGCATCACGACGTGGCAATCCACGCGACATCCGCCGCTCCACCGTTGGGCCTGCGCGACCTGCGCAAGCCTGTTCGATGTGGAAACACTAGGCGGTCGATACCCAGCGGAAAATTCGCATCTTCCGGGTCGTATAACTACGGTAGTCGGGTGAGGGCAGTGTCCGGAATGCTCTGAAATCAGGGGGAAATCCGCTTCAGGCGGATGGCCTGGCGCACCAGCACGGCAACGCTTTCAGCCTGCATTTTTTCCATGATCTGCGCGCGATAGCTCTCGACCGTGCGGGTGCTGAGATCAAGCTTGCCGGCGATCGCCTGGCTTGTGAAGCCGCCGGCGACGAGGTCGAAAATCTCGGCCTGGCGTGGCGTCAGGCGGGCAAAACGCTCGGCCAGATCGTCCTGTGACAGGCGGGCATCCTGCTCGCTGAACACGCGAGATAAAGCGCGATTGATGGCTGCGACCAGCTTGGCATCATCGAGCGGCTTTTCGATGAAATCCTCCGCCCCGGCCTTGATGCCGGCGACCGCCATCGGCACGTCGGCATGGCCGGAAATCAGGATGATCGGGATGCTCAGGTTGCGGCGCGCCAGTTCGCCGACGAGTTCGATGCCGTCCATACCGGGCATGCGCACATCCGAGACCACGCATCCGGCGCGCCCATTGCCGATGGTTTTCAAAAAGTCTTCAGCTGAGGCAAAGGTCTCGACGGTAAAGCCGAACACATTCAGCATCTCGCCGATGGCGAGACGGACCTGCTCCTGGTCGTCGATGACGAATATGGTGGGCGCGTTGGTCGCCATGTTTTGCAGTGTTATTGCTGCTCGTGCGCAACATCAAGCGGCAGCGAGAACCGGAATTGCGTTTGCCCCGCTTCGCCGCTCTCCAGCCAGATCCGCCCGCCATGCGATTCCACAATGGTCTGGCAGATCGGCAGGCCGAGACCGAGCCCTTCATGCTTGGAGGTGGTGAGCGGCTCGAACAGCGTTGTCGCAAGCTCCGGCGTGATTCCGGGCCCATTATCGGTGACGGCGATGTCAACGCCGCGCGGCGTGCGCGTCACCGCGATGCTGATTTCCCCCTGCTCCGTGTTTGCGGCGGTGAGCGACTCCATCGCGTTCTTGACGAGGTTGAGCACCACCTGCTGCAATTGGACGCGGTCACCATGCGCTAATGGCAAGGGATCGATTGGTGAGACGACAAGCGCGATGCCGCGTGACGACGCCTCCGGCCGCGCCAGCGCCACCGCATCCTGCAGCATCTCGGCGATGTCGAAGGTCGAGACTTGCGGACGGCCGCGCCGCAGGAACTCGCGCATCCGCCGGATGACGGCGCTGGCGTGATCGATCTGGGTGATGGCATTGGCGAGATTGCCGCCAGCGCGCGGCAGATCGGGCGCGCCGGATTCAAGAAGGTGCTGGGCCGAACGCGCCAGTGCACGCGCGGCGGTCATCGGCTGATTGATCTCATGCGCGAGCGCCGCCGCCATGCCGCTGACAAGGCTGAAACGCGCGGCCTGCGTGGCTTCGGCTTCTTTCTCGCGCAGGCGTTGCTCGGCGATGCGCACGCGCTGCGTCGCGTTCTGCCGCTCGCTGACGACGGCGCCGACCACGAGCCCGGTCGCCGTCAGCACCAGCATCAGCGTTTGCATTTCGGTGAAGGCCTGCGCGTCATAGCCGAAATAATGCATCAGCCCGACCAGCGCGAATTGCGTCACTGCCAACGCAATGCAGGCGCCATCGAAGCCGGCGCGTACTGCCGCCAGCACCACAGGCACGAAAAGGAGATAGAAATAACGCAGGCCGCTGCCGCCGTCGCCAAGAATAACCCAGAGCGCGGCGCAGATGACCGCTGCGAACAGAAGAATTTCGACGAACAGCCATCGCGAATGGCCGGTCAGCGAAGCTCTGCCCTGTAACAGCAAAGACAGGCGCAGGATGAGTGGCGTGATGACGGCGATGCCGATGATGTCGCCGATCAGGAGCGGCGTTGCCGCCGTCAGCACATTGTCGATGGCGATGCGGTCATCGACCAAGAGCAGCGCCGCCACCAAAGCGGATGTGATGATCGCCGCTGCGACGGTGACCGCGAGTAACAGAAACAGGTCGCGCAGGCGATGAAGGTTGGCATCCAACCGCAGCACGCGCCGCATCATCAATGCCGCGGCGCTATAGACCAATGCGATGATAGCGGCGAGGCCGATGATCAGCGACCATTGCAGCGTGGTGCCGACCACCACCAGCTCGGCAATGATGACGCCGGCAAACAGCGACAGGCCATAGACCGGCCCCCACAGCAGCATGAAGGAAAAGACGACGCCGAGGCCCGGATTCCAGGGCGTGATCGGCACGCTCATGAATTCATGCAGCGCGCTCAGCCATTCCAGCGCGACGAACAGCACGACCAGAGCCAGGCCCAGCGTGACCTGCACCGGCCATGAGGCGGGTTCGGGCAGGGCAGTGGCGCGTTCGCCCGGCTGACGATCCGGCGCGGTCATGGCGTCCCGGTCATGGCGTGGGATCCTGTTAAGTGGCTCCTTTTTCTTTCAAATCTGCGCCGCCAGCACAATGGCGATGGGTGAGGTCGGGGCGTGACCGCCTGGGTGCCCGCGACTTTGCCTCCTGAGGAATCAAGGTGCCGCCAGATTGGTCACGGTCGCCAGATCTTCACCCTTGTCTGCCAGATATAATACTTATATTATATCTGGCGTGACCAAAGCGACTGAACGCAAAAGCCGGCGAAGCGGCTTAATAGACCCGGGCCAGGGTGCAGGCGTCAAAGCGGACCGCGTTAAGCCGGTCAGCGCCTCTCGCGCTGCGTCCCCGCGCGCGGCAACGTCCCGTAACGTTACAGCACGCGACGAAGCTGCGCAGACCACGCCGCCTTATCGCATCACCGATTATCCGATGCATTACTTCGCCGCGATCCAGCGGCAGAACCAGCTCAACCTGACGCGGGTATTGCGCGACCTTGGCCTGTCGGTGCCGATGTGGCGGGCGCTGGCGGCGCTGCATCAGAAAGACGGTCAGACGATCGGCGAGATCGCGCAATTGTCGGTGCTCGATCGCTCCAGCCTCGGGCGTCTGCTCGATGACATGGCCAAGGATGGCCTCGTCGAGCGCGAGCCGCGCGCGGACGATCGCCGTGCAGTCGTCATTCGTTTGTCCGCCCATGGCCGCAAGACATTTGAAGACAGTCTGCCGCTGGCGCAACGCCATTATCGCAATGTGCTGAAGGGTGTTTCGCCGGAAGAGTTCGAGACTCTGATGCGCGTGCTTCGCCGCATCAAGCTGAATACGCGAATGATGTCCGATGTCTCCGATCTCGATCTTTCTTGAGGGTGACACGATGCTGATTCAGATACTGCGCGCGCTGTTCAAAAAGATGCTCCCGCTCAAGCGGACCGGCGAGAAATATCGCCCAGAACGCCATTACATGCGCGGACCCGGCCCGAAAGCCAAAGCGTCGAAAATTCGTCAGAGCCCGCAGATCAAGGTTTGAGCGCATGTCCAAGATGACAAAACGCGACTATTATTTTCCCAACACCGAAGAACTTGCTGAAGACGAAATGCGTATTACTGCGCTCGGCACTGGCCGGCCTTTCGTGCGCCGCGCGCAGGCCAATACGTCCTGGCTGATCGAGCTCGGCAATGGCGACAAATTCATCTGGGATTTTGGCTCAGGCTCGCAGACCAATTTCACCGCGCTGGAAATTCCGCATCAGGATGTGACGGCCTATTTCGCGACGCATCTGCATGCTGATCATGTCGGTGATTTCGCACAGGTCTGGATCGGCAGCTGGGCCGGCGGTCGCTCGAAGCCGCTGGTGATGTATGGCCCGTCCGGACCTGAGCCCAAATACGGCATGAAGCATTTCGTCGAGAAACAGATGGAATCTTTCGCCTGGGATACCGATACGCGCCACGGTCTTCTTCCCGACGCCGGCGCCGAGGTCGAAGTGCATGAATTCGACTTCGCAAAGACGCAGGTGATCTACGACAAGAATGGCGTGGTGATCAAAAGCTTTCCGGCCATTCACATCTATGACGGCCCGGTGAGCTTCCGCCTCGAATGGAACGGGCTGTGTTTTGTGTTTTCCGGCGACACCACGCCGAGTCAGTTCTTCGTCGACAATGCCAAAGGCGCCGACCTTCTGGTGCATGAAGCTTTCAACACCGTCTCGCAGCTGATGGAGCGATCCGGTTATGACGAGCGGATGGCCAAGGGTATCGGCACCATCGCGCACACCGCGCCATCGGAGGTCGGCTACGTGTTCGCGCAGACGCAGCCGCGTCATGCCGTGATCTATCACTTCTTCAACGATTTCGATACGTCCGGCGAGATGGAACGCGATGTGCGCAAGGGCTGGCAAGGGCCGCTATCACTGGCGCAGGATATGATGGTGTTCAACGTCACCAAGGACGACATTCTCGTTCGCATGGCGGTGACGCCTGATCACGTATGGCCGAACAAGAAAGAGCATACCTCGTTCCTGTCCGGCTCACGCAAGCAGCGGCTGCAGATGTCGCGCTGGCTCGCCGACAAACAATTGTTTCCCAAATTCTGATTGCCGGGCAAAAAATTGACAGGGAGTGCCGTCGTTCTGGAGTGCCGACCCGCATGAATTGATTCATCAGGAGAAGGTTATGCCTTGTCACGGTTTCTTCCGCACGGCGATTGCTGGCGGCCTGTTGCTGCTGTTCGCCTTGTCTGCGTCCGTGCCGGCTGCGGCGCAGGACTATCCCGATCGCCCGATCCGCGTGGTGATGACCTATACCGCCGGCGGCGTGTCCGAAGCGATCATCCGGTTGTTGGCCCCGAAGATGGAAGAGGTCCTCGGCCAAAAGCTGATCGTTGAAGCCAAGCCCGGCGCGGCCGGCAATATCGGCACGATCGAAGTCGCGAAATCAGCGCCCGATGGCTATACGCTGGTGGTGACGGCGACCAACAATTTCGTCATCAATCAATATACGATGAAGATGCCGGTCGATCCTTTGACCGCGCTGAAGCCGGTGGCGAAGCTCGCCGATGTGCCGCTGGTTCTGTTCACCAATAACGAAATGCCGGCGAAGGATTTCGGCGCCTTCCTCGATTATGTGAAAGCCAATCCTGGCAAGGTCAATTTCGGCTCGCCCGCCCCCGGCACTGTCAATCATCTGCTGCTCGAACGGGTGAAGCAGACGCGCGGTTTGAACATGCAGCATATTCCGTTTCGCGGATCGCCGCAGGCGGTGATGGCGCTGCTGCAGAATGACATCCAGCTGTTCACCGTAGGACTTGCGGCCGGCCTTAGCCAGATGAAGGATGGCAAGTTCAGGGCGCTCGCTGTCGCGACGACCGAACGGCTGCCGGAAATTCCCGATGTGCCGACGCTCAGCGAAAGCGGCTTTCCCGGTTTCGTCGCTGCCAATTGGTGGGGCATGGCAGCGCCGGCCGGCACGCCGGATGCCGTCATCGCCAAATTGCGCGAGGCGGTGCGCCTCGCCTTGCAGCAGCCGAATGTCGTTGAGCGTTACAAAACGCTCGGCCTCGCGATCCCGAAGGAAACGCCGGAGCAATTCGTCGCCGGTCTAAAGGATGAAGCCGCGCTCTGGGCCGAAACGGTAAAGAAGGGACAGATCGCGCTGGATTAAAGCGCGACCTGCTCATTAAGATATTTTGTTACTGCGCCGCGACGCGTGGGCCGCGATGCCGGATCGGCAGCGGCGTATCGCTGCCGGCGCCTGTGCGCCAGGCCGCGCCGCTGCGGCCCTGCTCGACGCCGAATTCGAACAGCCCACGCATGTAGGTGGTGTCGAAGCCAGGCTTTTCCTGCGACGGGAAGCTTTCGTCGATCGCCGCCAGCGTCATGTCCCAGCCGCGCTTGCGCACGAATTCATATGAGGCCAGCAAGGTGTTGCGGGTGTTCGATCGCACCGAAGTCTCGAACGCACGCACGGCGATCTGCACAGTACTGGCCGGCACCAGCTCGAAATAGGGGCCAAGCTTGCTGTTGAGGATCACATAGATGCGCGGCTTGGTGCGGATCTGCACCGTTTGATTGGTCAGCATCGCTTCGGGCACCACCAGCACATTCGAGGTGATGCCGCCATCGACATGCATTTCAGCAAAGCTGCGGCCTTGCGCCGCGACATCGATCAGCACCGGCGAGAAGATGCCGGGAATGCTGGCGGAGGCTTCGATCACCTGCCGGAACAGCGCGGGCGCACGCGGATCGCGGCTGGCGGCGATGCGGCCCATGTCCCAGATCGCCGTGCGCTGGGCATCGAGATTGGTGGTGACGATGTAAAGCCTGCGGCCGCGCTGATAGGCGTCAGCAATCGAGGCGATGACCTCGGGCGTGACGTATTTCGCGATCAGCTCGCGCAGGGGCGCGGCTTCAAACAGACTGGTGCCGAGCAATCCGCTCAGGCCCTGAAAGCGTAAAAAGCCTGCCATCTCGCCGCCGGTGAAGACCGACGACAGCACCGGGTCATAGCCGGTGCCCAAAAAGGCGAAGGGGGCGATCAGCGCGCCGGCGCTGGCGCCGGTAACGATGGTGAATTGCGGGCGGTCGCCGCGCTGGCTCCAGCCGGTCAGCAGGCCGGCGCCAAAGGCGCCATCGGCGCCGCCGCCGGACAAGGCCAGCATTGTCGGGCGCTCGCGGCCGGGTACATCGAGCGGGTTGTTGCGGGCGAGCGACGGATCGTCGGCCCAGAAACGGGCGCCGGGAATGCCTGGAATGTCGGCTATGGCCTGTTCCTGCTGGGTATAGGGAATGCGTGGCGTGCTGGCGCAGGCGGTCAGCAATACGGCACAAAAAACCAGCGCAACGGCCTGACGCAGCCACGGCAAGCCGGCTGCACTTCCACCGCGCCGCAGAGCGCCCAATGCGCCCCGACGCGGATGCCCACCCACGGAAATCATACTCCCCCGATTCACGACGCCAGCAAGCCCCGTAACGATTGCGGCATCATGCACGCAATGACATACCATCATCGATGTTCAGCGACTTAAGAGGCCCCGGCGATCCCTTGCCATGGTCAATGAGCGGTTAACCAGACCCTGGATGTCACACCCGACCACAATAAGGCGGAAGGAGCGTTAGAGTTCAGTCCGGACCGCCCATAATTCGGGGAAGAAGGAATGGTCGAGGGCCGATTTCAGGAAAGCCACCCCGCTTGAGCCGCCGGTGCCGCGTTTGAAGCCGATGATGCGCTCCACCGTCTTCATGTGGCGGAATCGCCATTGCTGGAACCAGTCTTCCAGATCGACCAGTTCCTCGGCCAGCTCGTAGACCTCGAAATTCTCGCGGGAGTTGCGGTAGATCGTCATCCAGGCGTCGCGGACGGCATCGCTGAACACATGCCGGACCGAGAAATCGCGGTTTACGACCTCATCGGGAATGGCAAAGCCGCGCCGCTTCAGCAGCATCAGCGAGACGTCATAGAGGCTGGGCGCGTCCAGCGCTGCTTTCAGCCGCTCGTAATTTTGCGTGTCGTGCCGGTGCGGCAGCAGCATTTTCGGGTCCTTGGCGCCGAGCCGGAATTCCACCATCCGGTACTGGAACGACTGGAAGCCGGAGGACTGGCCGAGCGCATTGCGAAATTCCAGATAATCGGACGGCGTCATGGTCGAGAGCACGTTCCAGGCCGAAATCATCTGTTCGAGGATGCGCGTCATCCGCGCCATCGATTTGAAGGCCGGCGCCAGCTGGTCGCGGCCAATGAAGGCGATGGCCGCTTCCAGCTCATGTGCCATCAGGTTCAGCCACAATTCCTGAACGTGATGGATGATGATGAACAAGTGCTCGTCGTGCTTGTCCGTCAGCGGCTTCTGGGCGCTCAGGAGAGTCTTGATCTGCAGGTAGTCGCCATAGGTCATGCGATTGGCGAGATCGACATGGATGTCATCGCCGATGCGGCTCTCGGGTACGGAATCTTTTGCGGACACTGGCGTGACTTTCTGGCTTGGCGTTCTGGGCCGGTTTGAATATCCATTTTAGTATGCCATGCCATTGCTGCAAATGATGGCGACAATCAAAGTCGATCGGAGAGTGCATGTCTGCCCGCAACATTGCCCAAACTTCCGGCGCACCGCTCGATCTGACGGCGGAATTTTCGCGTTTCCGCAACGCCGATCCCGAACGTCTGCATTTCGCGGCCCACAGCCATGCTTATTGGCCGGACGTGACGCGCGACGCGCAATTGCAGGTCTGGGACGATGCGGCGCGGTTGGTCGACGAGAAATGGTCCTTTGTGCTGGGCGAAGTCTGGCCGGAGGTGGCGCAAGGGCTCGCCCGGCATTTGCAGCTGCCGGACCCGGCGACGCTGATCATGGCGCCGAACACGCATGAATTCGTCAATCGCCTTCTGTCGGCGCTGCCGCTCGATCGGCGGCCGGTGATCGTCACGACCGATGGCGAATTTCACAGCTTCAAGCGGCAGACCGAGCGGCTGGCGGAAGACAAGCTGATCGAGCTTGTGGTGGTGCGCACCGAACCATTCGCGACCTTGCCGCAGCGACTGATCGAGGCGGTCGAGGTCTCATCGCCCGACATGGTGTTTGTCAGCCAGGTGTTCTTCAATTCCGGTTACGCCTTGCCCGATCTCGATGCGCTGGTGGGCGCCATCGCTGACGATGAACGGCTGGTGGTGATCGATGGCTATCATGCGTTTCTGGCGCGGCCGGTCGACCTGTCGCGCATCGGTGACCGCGCGTTCTATCTCGCCGGTGGTTACAAATATGCGATGGCCGGCGAGGGCGCGTGTTTTCTGCATTGCCCGCCCGGCTATGCGCCGCGCCCGCGCAATACCGGCTGGTATGCGAGCTTCGCCAATCTTTCAGGGCCGCAGGATCGCGTGCGCTATGCGCTCGATGGCCAGCGCTTTATGGGCTCGACCTTTGATCCCAGCGGTCTTTATCGGATGCGGGCGATGCTGCGCTGGTTCAGGGCGCATGATCTCGATGCTGCGAAAATCCACGCGCATGTGATGGCATTGCAAGAGATCGTGCTCACCGACCTTGCGAAAGCGCCGTTCGGTCTGTTCGATCCGGCCAATCTTGTCGTTGCCGCCAATGAGATGTCACGCGGCAATTTCCTGACCTTCGATCATCCCGATGCGGCGCAATGGCAGGCGCGGCTCAAGCGCGCCAATATCGTCGTCGATGTGCGCGACACCCGGCTGCGTGTTGGCTTCGGGCTTTATCATAATAAAGACGATGTGACGCGTCTCCTGCAGCGTTTGCGAACGGTCTGACATGACACGCATTCGTCTTTGCTGCTTGACGAATGCGCTGCCGACTGTGTCAATCGGCGCTCTATAACGTTCAAAAAAAGATCAAGGGTTGGATAGCATGGCGAAAGGCCGCAAAGTCATCATCACCTGTGCCGTCACGGGCTCGATCCACACGCCGTCGATGTCGCCGCATCTGCCGGTTACGGCCGAGGAAATCGCCGATGCCGCGATCGGCGCGGCGGAAGCGGGGGCTGCTATCGTGCATCTGCATGCACGCGATCCCAAAGATGGCCGGCCCGATCAATCGCCGGAAGCTTTTGCGCCCTTCCTCAAGGTGATCAAGCAGCGTTCCAATGTGGTGGTGAACATCACGACCGGCGGCGCGCCGACCATGACGGCGGAAGAGCGTGTGCGACCGGCCGCGACCTTCAAGCCGGAGGTGGCGTCCCTCAATATGGGAACGATGAATTTCGGACTCTATCCGATGATCCCGCGCTACAAGGGCCAGTTCAAGCATGACTGGGAGGAGCCCTATCTCGAAGGTTCGAAGAAGGGCATGTTCAAGAACACCTT
>Ga0164243_10001547_pt1 | contig 39018 bp, 32 predicted proteins | sample OricompcompostOP_FD_108781 | JGI IMG/M metagenome (GOLD analysis project Ga0164243, IMG submission 108781) | Organic Plus compost microbial communities from Emeryville, California, USA - Original compost - Organic plus compost (OP) | ecosystem: Engineered > Solid waste > Mixed feedstock >... | reverse complement strand
GGTGGTCAGCGTCTCCAGGTTCTTGACGATGGCGGTCATGTCCAGCGGGGTGACCACCCCGTCCTCGTCCGTGTAGTCGATGTTGGTGTTGTCCGGGTTCAGCGCGATCTTGGTCAGCGTCTCAGCAGACATCCATTTCGTCCCGTCATTAAAATAAATGCCGGGCACGACATCGTTGGCCGTAGCGGTATTGTATACCATCATGCCCGCAACGTGCTCGGACATTGGCGAAGCGTCGTGCAGACTTTTCAACTGCACACGCGTAAGCAAAAATCCTTTGTTCGTACTCTCTAACTCCAGTAGCGCATCTTTAACCGGCAGCACTTTGCCGCGCATGGTATTGTCACGCACCTTTTGCTGGGCAAAAGCCGGCGCCGAGAAAAGCAAAAAAAGAAGTAACAGTAAGTAAACGTTTTTTTCAATAGGCATTAGTGTAATTTTTTTGCATTAAAACCACAGCAAACTGCCATTGGCAAACGGCTTGGTATACCTGAAGGTTAAAGTCGATTCGTTAATAAATTCGAAAAACATCGATATCCGGTAGAATGTCTGGGTTAAATATCTGAAAATATTTAGGATTTAACGTGATTCCCCCACAAAAATTCTTAAAACTTGATGTACCTAAATCGTTACACACAGCAGCAACGCTTTAACAAGTCGCTGAATAAACCGGCAAAGCTCGGTCGAATAGTACCGATAATTAGGTAAAAACGCCATGTCTTCATCAATAAAACCGTACATTTGCGCACTTAATAATCAACCGATGGTATCGCCTACATAACCTATTTCTATGCTACCTATTCTTTCGCATAGTATAAACGCAATTTCGCAATGGCGATGGACTATATTACCATTTTTTCTATGCCATAGCCAAGTGGCTGACGCCTCGCATGCTGCTCAGGACACCTCATTAACCGACACGGTTAGAACGCTTGAAGAGGTGGTGATTGAGCATCCGAGCAATGGAACTCACCAAATCGTGGGAGCTGATCGGATGAGCATATCGGAAATGGGGCTTGCGCCGCGGTTCCTCGGTGAAATAGATCCGCTAAAAAGCCTCAAAACGCTGCCGGGTTTTGGCAATGGCGGTGATGGAAATGCCGGATTGTATGTGCGCGGGTCTGACCCCGGCCATAACTTGGTCCGGCTAAATGGTATGATGATCTTTAATCCTAACCACCTTATGGGCTTCTTTTCGGTATTCAATCCCAATGCGGTGCAGCAGATGACGATTTACCGGGGCACAAGTCCCGCTGACCATTTTGGAAGAATCTCTTCATACATCGACCTTCAAAGTGACTGGCGGCCACCGGAACGCACACAGGTTAATGCTTCCCTTGGCTTGCTTCATGCCGGTATAGGGATAAAGAAAGCAGTCTCTGAAATTTGGTGGATCGATATGCAGCTACGCAAGACTTTTATGAACCAGACATTATGGCCTTTGTTAAAGCGCTTAGCGCCAAACGACAAGACACTGAGCCGGACGGCCTATGATCTGTATGACGTGAATGTCAACAGCGCATTGACGCTCAAACAAGGCACACTGTCCTTTTCATTGTACCATGGAGGTGATGATTTCGGCTTTGTGCTAAGCCGTGAAGGCATAAAACAGGAAATGAGCTGGAAAAATACCGCCATGCGAATTAAGCTTGCGCAACAGCGATCTGCGGCAGTAAGTGCCGTATACCAGGTAGCTTACAGCGGTTATCGGTTTGGTCTTGGATTGGATGACGGCGCTTCATTTATTTCACTAACCAATCGGATCGGGGCGGTCCAAGGGTCGGCTAAGTGGGGCTACCGCCGCCCTCGCTGGCACGCTGCAGCCGGTGTACATGCATCGCGATATGACATCCAACCACTGGAGCGGGAACTTGTTAGCAGCGAGGTCGCATTAAACATCCATTCATTAGGCAAACAGGCCGCGAATGAAGCCCAGTCTTTTATTGACCTTACCTTTGATTTTACCAGCCGGCTGACGGCACGTGCCGGAATCTCGTACAGCTATTTTAATGCGTTAAACCCTGCCGGTAACGCAAAGCCGGGCAAAGGTTATCACAATTTCGACCCGGCGGTAAATGCTACCTACCAGCTAAGCCCTGTTTTTCATATGACGGCCTCTTGGAATCGCAGCCACCAGGCCCTGCATTTTTTGTCACTGACCAGCAGCAGTCTGCCTGCCGATTTTTGGATGGGAAGCGATGCCGACATGACGCCAAGTACGGCGAAGCAGACCGCAATAGGCTTATATGGAAAATGGATCGGCTTAGGGCTTGAAGCACAGCTGGAAGTGTTTGCAAGGGACATGGGTAGGCTGTATGAATACAGCGGGCAATGGCTCAATGTGATCGACGAGGAAAGGACGGCCGATAAACTACTTAGCGGCAACGGTAAAAGCTACGGGGCTGAATGGTTTGTCAAAAAAGATCAAGGAAAGCTTAAGGGCTACATCAGCTATACGTTTTCGAGAAGCCTCCGGCAATTTCCGGCCATTGAAGAAAACCGGACGTTTCCCTTTAAATACGATAGACCACACCAGTTTCATGGAGTAGCGCAGTATACACTCAGTGACCAGTGGCATGTAAATGCTTATTTTACGTATAGCAACGGAAGCAATTTCACACCGGAAACCGCAAGGTTCTTCTTGGGCAATCACATCGTATCGGAATACGGCACATATCACAGCGCCCGCTTGCCGGCGTATCACCGACTGGATATAGGCGCCTCATATGTTTTTCCCGAATCCCGAAAATTAACCCAAGAGCTGAGCATCAATGTGATCAATGTATATAATCGCCGGAATGCGCTCTTCCAATATACTGATTTTGAGGGACAGCTGGGTGGAGATCGACCTTATGTGCGCACACAGAAAGCCCAATTTGCTATTCTTCCGATACTGCCGTCAGTCACCTATACGATAAAATTATGAAACTCGGTTATTTCTCACTACTTGGTTTTCTTGGATGCCTGGCGCTTGCTTGTACCAAAAGCGAAATACCGGAAAATCGGCAATACGAACCGAAATTCGCAGTGGAAGGGTCAATACCTTTGAATGGGTTTGCAACGGTAAATTTGACGCACAACCTGCCTATTGATGTACCGATCGACTCGGCTCAATTGGAAGAAATCATTATCCGCTGGGCCAAAGTGGAAGTATTCAGCGGTGAAGACCATGAAGTATTAACTTTGGTAAAAACCGATCGGCTATTTCCTTTTTACCACTACGTGGGCCGCCGACTCCGCGGACATGCGGGTAGGACGTATATGCTACGCATTACGTATGCCGACCAGATTATGGAAGCGGAAACGACCATCCCTCCCAGGCCTAAAATCAACGAAGTAACTTTTAAACACGTCGATGACAGCCTGCGGTTGCTGCAATTAAATTTTACCGACCTGCCGGAAAGCAAAGATTTCTATCGCTTTTACGGCAGATTGAAGGGAGAATCTCATTATGCTTCTTTCACGCCGGGCGGAATAGCCGATGACCTTGCAAGTGGCCAAACAGTGAATTTTCAATTGTTTCGAAATAAGACGACTAATATGGGTCCGGAGGTAGGTATGTATTACAAAGCAGGGGATACGGTACAGGTGAAGCTTTCCAATATGCCGGAGCACGCCTTTAAATTTTGGAAAGACATGGCACTCCTCGCCGGACAGCTCCCGTCTTTGGGCAGCCCGGTACGAATCCAGGGAAATGTAGAAGGGCCGGCAGTTGGTATATGGTATGGGGAGGCTTATGACCAGCGTACGATTATAGTAAAGTAAAAGGGGCCGTCTCGTGATCATTGAGCGGCCCCTACTGGTTTAATGCCTCAACGTCTTTTGACTAACCAAATTTTTCAATCAATTTTTCTAAGTCCGAGAATAGCCGGTCGAAACCTGTATTGGCAAATTCATCGAAACTGATTCTGGAGTCGTCACCGAAAACGAGAATGGGTTCGTAGTAATAATAGACGTCGCACGTTTCGCCTTCGTCGTCGAGGTTGTAACAATATTCCTCATCGTAAAGCTGGAAATCAATCGAAGCGATCCGCTTTTGAGTCGTTAGATTTACTGCTACAAATTTGCTGTGTGCTTTTAAGGCCGCTACTTCTGCCTCCATCAGTTCTTTATCGACAATTTCATAAGCAGCGCGGTATTCGCGATAAGCGGCGTTATATTGTTTCACGGCATTCTCGTACGCTACAGAGCCCCATATGAGACTACTTGGTACATAGTCGCTATAATTTGGGTATTCCGGATATGTCAGGTCTGGCACTGCGTTTATATAGCTTTTAACATCAAAAAAACCGACCAACTGCAGATTGCCCAAACGGAATAATGCATTGGATTCACCAATCAAATCGGCCAGGTCATCTTCATTTTCAAACGTAGCCCTGTCAAAGTCACCGGCTTCTGCATCCAGTCGCAATTCGATCAATTTTTCGCTTCCCTTAGAGAACGCGACCCCTGCAGCAGTAACAGGCCCTTTTTCGGCGAGCAGTTCGGCTTTGTAGTCACCGACTTCGAGCGCTATGCTTATTTTCTTCGGAAGGTTGTCTGCCTCGTAAGCATAGGAAGAGATGAGTGACAGCACTTCTTTGTCGTCTACCGTTAACGTGGCATTGATCGCCGTCGGTAACTCGACCTGCTCTTCGTCCAGTGCAACGACCTGCCCATCGGATGTATAGGTCAAGGTAAGCACACCGTTGTTTTGTGATCCGCCCGTGGCGGGAAAACGAAATTCCAACTTGTCCGAAGATGCGGTTTTGTCCCATGCTTCGTCGTCTTGATTATAGGTGTAAATGCCATAAACACTGCTGAGCCGGGCAACCTCATTTGCTTCGGCCATGATGCTCAGGCTACGGCTGATTGCAGCCATTTTATTGGGGCCTTGGCCAAGGCTAATGACAGCCGATGCCGTGATGTCCAGTTCAGGTGCATTGAGGCTGAAGAGCTGGTTAAGCGTTTTAAAAGCCGATTCGTCGGCCAGGCCGTCTATCTTGGCAACGACATCCCTTCCTTGCGTTTCTACATACGCCTTATTTACCTCAACGCCATCTGTGTTGTATGGCAATTCAAACACATTTTCCGGATCCTGTTCGGAATCTACCGCAGGGTTGTCTTTTTTGCAGGCACCAAAAATTGCGACGGCAGACAGCATTAAACTGGTAAGTTTCAATTTCATTTCGTAATTTTTAATTTGAGTATTAAGATTGATATAAAGTGTCACAAAAGTAACGGCCTGCCGGTTAAAAAAAAATACCCATAAGTGGGTATCTTAGCCAGGCGGGTTTACGGCTAACGGTAGTAAGCAGAACGGCACCGCGCTATTCCTTGGCCAGCTTCCTATTCCTTGGTCAACTTTTTATACTTAATCCGCGTCGGAATAGCGTCGCCAAGGCGCTTCTTCCGATTTTCTTCGTATTCGGTGTAATTGCCCTCAAAGAAGTAAACCTGCGATTCGCCTTCGAAAGCAAGGATATGGGTACAAATGCGGTCGAGGAACCAGCGGTCGTGTGAGATGACCACAGCACAGCCGCCGAAATTTTCAAGACCTTCTTCGAGGGCCCGAAGGGTGTTTACATCGATATCGTTGGTCGGCTCATCGAGCAACAACACGTTGGCGCCTTTTTTAAGGGTAATAGCCAGGTGAACCCGATTGCGCTCACCGCCGGAAAGGACTTCGACTTTTTTCTGCTGATCCGCACCATTGAAGTTGAACTTCGATACGTACGCACGCGAATTAACGACGCGATTGCCCAGTTGGATATTTTCGTTGCCGCCGGTGATATTTTCCCAAACCGTCTTTTGCGGATCCAGGTCATCGTGCATTTGATCGACATAACCCAATACTACGGTCTCGCCAACACGGAAGGTGCCGCTATCCGGCGTTTCCTGGCCGGTTATGAGCCGGAACAACGTGGTTTTTCCGGCGCCATTCGGACCGATGATGCCCACGATCCCCGCAGGGGGCAGCGAAAAGTCAAGGTTTTCAAATAATATCTTGTCGCCATAAGCCTTGCTGACGCCATGCGCTTCGATGACCACATTGCCCAATCGCGGCCCTGGAGGTATAAAGAGTTCCAGCTTTTCTTCCCGTTCTTTGGTTTCTTCGGAAGCCAGCTTCTCATAGTTGTGCAAACGGGCTTTCGACTTCGCGTGCCGGGCTTTTGGCGCCATGCGCACCCATTCCAATTCGCGCTCGAGCGTCTTCTGCCGCTTGCTCTCGGTCTTCTCCTCCTGCGCAAGTCGCTTGGCTTTCTGGTCGAGCCATGACGAGTAGTTGCCTTTCCAGGGAATACCCTCGCCCCGGTCCAACTCCAATATCCATCCCGCTACATTATCAAGGAAGTACCGGTCGTGCGTTACGGCGATTACGGTTCCCTTATACTGCTGCAAATGCTGTTCGAGCCAGTCGATGGATTCGGCGTCCAAGTGGTTTGTAGGTTCGTCGAGCAATAGCACGTCCGGCTCCTGCAACAACAACCGACATAATGCCACGCGGCGGCGCTCGCCTCCTGACAATGTGGCCACTTTTCTGTCGGGTGCGGGACAGCGCAGCGCATCCATGGCTCGCTCGAGCTTACTTTCAATTTCCCACGCGCCTACGGCATCTATTTTGTCTTGTAATTCGCCCTGACGGGCAAGCAGCTTGTCCATTTCGTCGGCGTTCTCGTAGACCTCGGGAAGACCGAACTTTTCGTTAATCTCTTCGTACTCCTTCAGGATCGCGGCAATCTCGGCCACGCCTTCCTCAACCACCTCCAAGACCGTCTTGTCCGGATCCAGCTCGGGCTCCTGGGCCAAGTAGCCCACAGAATAACCCGGCGAGAATACCACCTCCCCCTGGTACGACTTGTCTAATCCGGCGATAATCTTCAACAGAGAGGATTTTCCCGATCCGTTGAGTCCGATAACGCCAATTTTAGCCCCGTAAAAAAAGGAGAGATAGATGTTCTTCAGCACCTGTTTTTGCGGCGGGTATACCTTGCTCACCCCCGCCATGGAAAATATAATCTTTTCGTCGGCCATATCGCTGCTTCAATTCTTCTTCAATGTGTTGCAAACTTACCTATTTTGTTGTTATCATTGTAATAAAGCGAGACAAAATCACGGATGTTGCGAACGGTGCGCGACACCGGTGTGCCTGCGGGCTTTCGTCACCGCGGTGTAAGAGTTTCCACGGTACTACTGACAAAATGTTAGGATAAAACCTATGGCGCAATTGTTGATAAATGTTACATAAATAATAAGGGTGCACGAAATATTTTTTTTTACATTTATCGCATCCTTATACACGACATAAAAGAAAGGTACTACATTCATGGAAGCAAAATTTTCGCCTCGCGTAAAGGATGTGATTTCTTACAGTAGAGAAGAAGCCATCAGACTGAAGCACGACTATATAGGTACCGAGCACTTACTGCTTGGACTGATTCGTGAAGGAGACGGTATGGCCATCAAGATATTAAAAAATGCCGGTATCGATACGGCAGAGTTGCGCAAGTCCATAGAAGACGCCGTAAAAGGCTCGGCTATGTCTCGCGCACCGATTGGCAATATGCCGCTTACTAAGCAAGCGGAGAAAGTACTGAAAATCACTTACCTGGAAGCGAAGATATTCAAAAGCGACATCATCGGCACGGAGCACTTGCTGCTCTCCATTTTGCGTGACGAAGATAACATCGCCTCTCAGATTCTGCAGCAATTCAACATCAACTACGATGTGTTCAAGGCTGACGTGGAGCAGAACAAGGCAGGTATTACCGACCAGGGGTCCGGCTCTACGGCAGGGGACGATGATTTCAAGGAAGACGATCATTTCAACCAACCCAAGAAAGTTTCGGACATCAAGTCCAAGACGCCGGTGTTGGACAATTTTGGGCGCGACCTTACCAAGGCTGCCGAAGAAGGTCGGCTCGACCCAATTGTGGGCCGCGAAAAAGAAATAGAACGGGTTTCGCAAATCCTTTCCCGCAGAAAAAAGAATAACCCGATCCTGATCGGTGAGCCGGGCGTAGGTAAATCGGCCATTGCGGAGGGATTGGCGCTACGGATTGTACAGCGAAAGGTATCGCGTGTACTGTTTAATAAACGCGTGGTCACGCTGGACCTCGCTTCGCTGGTTGCCGGCACGAAATACCGGGGCCAGTTTGAGGAGCGGATGAAGGCCGTAATGAACGAGCTGGAAAAATCGCCAGATGTGATCCTGTTTATCGATGAGATCCATACCATCGTGGGCGCTGGTGGGGCATCTGGTTCTCTGGATGCGTCAAACATGTTCAAACCTGCGCTGGCACGTGGCGAGATCCAATGTATAGGAGCTACCACGCTCGATGAATATCGGCAGTACATTGAAAAGGACGGCGCTTTGGACCGCAGGTTCCAGAAAGTAATGATTGAACCTGCCTCACACGATGAAACGGTTGAAATCCTCAACCGTATCAAGGAGAAGTACGAAGAGCACCACAACGTAAACTACACGCCTGAGGCGATTGAAGCTTGTGTAGCCCTTACTACCCGGTATATCACCGATCGGTTTTTGCCGGACAAAGCGATCGATGCGCTGGACGAATCGGGTTCGCGTGTGCACTTGACGAACATCCATGTGCCGCAGAGCATCATCGATATCGAACAAAAGATCGAAGAGATCAAAATCGAGAAAAACAAGGTAGTACGTAGCCAAAAATACGAGGAAGCGGCCAAACTTCGGGATACCGAGAAGAAGCTACTGGAAGAACTCGAACGGGAAAAAACGGCGTGGGAAGCGGAAACAAAAACCAAACGCTATACCGTAACGGAGGATAATGTAGCCGAAGTGGTGTCCATGATGACCGGCATACCGGTGCAGCGGGTGGGACAATCGGACAGCCAGAAACTGCTTGGTATGGCCGATTCGATGAAAGGCCGGATCATCGGCCAGGACGAAGCGGTGAAGAAGCTTGTAAAAGCGATCCAACGCACGCGTGCGGGCCTGAAGGATCCGAAAAAGCCCATAGGCTCGTTTATCTTCCTCGGGCCTACCGGCGTCGGTAAGACGGAGCTTGCCAAAGAACTGGCGCGCTTCATGTTCGACAGCGAAGATTCACTCATTCAGATCGACATGAGCGAATACATGGAGAAATTCGCGATCTCCCGCTTAGTGGGGGCGCCTCCAGGATACGTCGGCTACGAGGAAGGTGGACAGCTGACCGAAAAAGTACGGCGGAAGCCTTATTCGGTGGTGCTGCTGGACGAGATCGAAAAAGCGCATCCCGATGTTTTCAACTTGCTACTGCAAGTACTTGATGAAGGACAGTTGACCGACAGCCTGGGACGTAAGGTCGATTTCAGAAATACCATTCTGATCATGACCTCCAACATCGGCGCACGCCAGCTTAAGGATTTCGGTCAAGGCGTTGGCTTTACCACTACGGCGAAGGCCGAACAGGCAGAAGCGCATTCGAGAAGTGTCATCGAAAACGCACTCAAACGGGCCTTTGCTCCGGAATTCCTTAACCGGATTGATGACGTGATCGTCTTCAACTCGCTGGACAAAGAGCATATCTTCAAGATTATCGACATCGAGCTGAAATCGCTCTTCGTGCGCATTGAGGGCCTGGGCTATCATATCCATTTACTGGATGCCGCCAAAGAATTTATCGCAGAAAAAGGGTTCGACAGCAACTTCGGCGCACGTCCACTAAAACGGGCGATCCAGAAATATCTTGAAGACCCGATCGCCGAAGAGATCCTCAAGGGCGAGGTGACGGAGGGCAGCGTCCTGGAGATCGACTACAACAAGGAAAAAGAAGAAATCGTAGTCAACGTCCAAGCGGCGGCGGACAATTCGAAACCTTCTGATTTGGCAGAAAAGAAAGACGATTAATGACCATACCGGCAGACGCCGGCGGCAATAAAGTAAGGCATTTGCGATTGCGCAAATGCCTTTTTTGTTTTTATAACGCACATTGGTGCAATTATTGTGCGGCTTTTCCAAACAAAATGATGCCCTATGGGGTTGTACAACGCAAGGCATCAGAAACACGATAAACATTCCATATGAAAAGGTTTTTATTTTTACTGCTTGGCGCATCGACTGTCGCCGCATTGTCTTCCTGTACCAAGACCGAAATGATTGAGAGCGATTACATTCCCAATGCATCGTATGTATACACCATCAATCAAAACGATTGGGATTGGGCAGAAGGGGTTACTTATCAGGTTTACCACGACAAGTCCATACCGGACCTTACGGATTATTACCTCTTGGAGGGCAGCGTAAGTGTCGCAATCAGCTTTGACGGGGAGCAGAGCTATGACATCCTCCCGGCAACGTTTGAGGGCATTTCTTATTCGGTGAATTACACCGTCGGCGCCGTGACGATCTATGCGGAGGATCCACTCGCTGATCCCAACATACAGATCAATCTGCCGGACAACGCCGTCGTGAAGGTCGTCCTTTCGGACGCCCAGTTTATTGGCGAATTATAACGGGCACATATTGTACAGACACAAAAAAACCGGCGCTCGCCGGTTTTTTATTGTTGTAGTTTTCGCGTTATTTCTCCATACCCTCGATCACGGCCTGGCTGACCCCGGTAAACGAGAACCCACCATCGTGAAACAGGTTTTGCATGGTCACCATCTTCGTCAGGTCCGAAAACAGGGTCACCGTGTAGTCGGCACATTGATCGGCCGTAGCATTGCCCAACGGCGACATTTTTTCTGCGTATGATATGAAATCACCGAAGCCCTTTACCCCTGACCCCGCCGTAGTCTGCGTGGGTGATTGACTGATCGTGTTGACCCGCACGTGCTTCTTCACGCCATATTGGTAGCCGAAATTGCGCGTAATGCTTTCCAGCAAGGCCTTAGCATCGGCCATGTCGTTGTAATCCGGAAAGACGCGCTGTGCGGCAATATACGAAAGCGCCACGACAGACCCCCACTCATTGATGGCGTCTTTTTTCATCGCCGTAGCCAACACGCGGTGCAGGCTGATTGCCGATATGTCGAACGCCTTATGCATGAAATCATAGTTGTTTTCGGTATAGTGGATGCCTTTACGCACGTTGATACTCATACCAACTGAATGCAAAATGAAATCTACGCCGCCTCCGAAATGGGCCATCGACTGGTCGAATAGGTTTTCAATATCTTCGTTGCTTGTGACGTCCGCCGGGATCACCGGCGCATTGTTGCATTCTTCGGCCAACTGCTTGATCGTCCCCATACGCAACGCTACCGGAGCATTGGTCAATACAAGTTCAGCTCCTTCCTGTGCGCAGCGCTGAGCGGTCTTCCATGCAATGGACTTGTCATCCAATGCGCCAAAAATGATTCCTTTTTTTCCTTTAAGTAGGTTATGGGACATATGTAATCGTTTTATATATGACTATAATGCTGAATGAAGCGGGTAAAAATACTGTTTTTTTTTTACTTACCGCTGATTGCCCAATAATGCGGCTGCATGCTGTATCGCCGCCTCTCCCGGTTCGGCGCCACTGAGCATCTGGGCAATCTCCTGTACCCGATCGGCCGGGGCCAACACAGCCATGTTCGTTATCGTTTTGCCGCCGGACTCGGCTTTATAGACCTTGAAATGGGTGTTGCCACGGGCCGCGATCTGCGGCAGGTGTGTAATCGCGATGACTTGCATATTATGGGCAAGCCCTTCCATGATTTCCCCTACGCGCAAAGCGACTTCCCCCGATATCCCAGTATCTATTTCGTCAAAAATAATGGTTGGCAGCGCCGACGTTTGTGCCACGAGGGATTTCACGGCGAGCATCAGCCGGGATAGTTCGCCGCCCGAGGCTACCTTACCCACGGGTTGCGGGTCTTGACCTTTATTTGCCGTAAACAAGAACTGTATGCGGTCTCCTCCACGCTCTGTTAGCCCCTCTTGGCCAAGCGGCTCGAGGACGATACGCACGATACCATGTGGCATGCCCACGGCGTGCAGCACCTGCTCCACCGATCCTTCGATCCTTGGGATAACGGCCTTCCGGCTCTCGCTCAACTGGCTTGCGAGCTCCACCATGGCTACTCTGCGGGTTTCGACCTCCTGTTCAAGCTGTTGTATCTCGGCTTCATCGGTCGACAGCGCTTGGAGTTTACGCTGTAACTCATCGCGCAAAGCTATCAGTTCGGCCGTCGTGCCGACATGATGTTTTTGCTGCAGGGCGTACAACTGGCTAAGGCGGTCGTTCACCTCCACCAGCCGGTCTTCGTCGAGCGTCACCGCTTGTTCTGCCCGACTTAACTCGGCGGTAAGGTCTTTTAGCTCAATGAGGCTGCTTTGCAAACGGGAGACCTCCTCCGATAAACCGGGCTGGTACCGCTCCGCCTGCTGTAGCTGTTGCAACGCCTCTTTGAGGAGGTTCATTACGTTGCTGTCCTGATCCTGTAGCACGTATACGGCTCCGAGCAGTCCACGCTTGATCTCTTCCGCGTGCTCAAGCTGACGCTGTTCCGATTCGAGGCGCTCCTGCTCATCTGCATCCAGGTTGGCCATCGCGAGTTCATCATATAGAAACTGGTGATAATCGGCTTCGGCATTGGCTTGCTGCAATGCCGATCGCAATGCGTTTAACCGATTTGATGCCTGTTTATACCTCGAAAACTGTTCAGTAAAGGATTCCCGCAGCGTTTGGTTCTGCGCTACGCTGTCTAATACCATCAGCTGAAAAGCGGGCATATTTAATTGGAGGGTGGCGTGCTGCGAGTGGATGTCTATCAACTTTTCGGCAAGTGCCTTGAGTACCTGCAACGTTACCGGTGTGTCGTTTACGAACGCGCGGGATTTTCCATCGCTGTTGAACTCGCGGCGAATAATGGTTTCGGACTCATAGTCCAGGTCCTGTGCAGTGAAGAAATCCCGCAACGAGTACGCCGCAAGATCAAAGTAACCTTCAATCACACATTTCCGATCTTGATTGAAGAGGTACTGGCTTTCCGCACGCTGGCCTAAAATAAGCGAAAGTGCTCCCAATACGATCGATTTTCCGGCTCCGGTTTCGCCGGTCAATATATTCAACCCCCTCCCAAATTGGATATCCAGTGAATCGATCAACGCATAGTTGGTAATGGATAGGCGATTAAGCATCTTTTCTTACAGTGATCAATGGGTCTATGATGGCGGTCAGCACACAGAGGCGGGCGACCCGCATGTACGTGACTGACCGGAAAAATTCTACTACCTGCTGTTGCGCAAATTTTCGTACTTATTGGCGTTTGCTGGGTCTACCTCAGTCAAAATATTGTAGGCCTGCATGCGTTCCTGAGGCGCGAGGCCACTACATATGCCCACCAACTCGTCGGATTTTGCGCTAAAAAACACCTGATTAAATACAGCGCCCTGGGCAAGCCGGTCTACCTTTTGCAGCAGGGGCAATAAATCAAGTACGGTCTTACGTGCCGCCTGCTCACTTTCGGCCATCTTATCCAGTCCGTCCAGGTAAAAGCGGTATAAAAAATCACGCATAGGCTGGTACCTGCGATCCTGCACATTGTTGACCAGCCAAAACCGGTTATTATTTCCTTCCATGGACCGCCAACCATTGAACCCGGTATTTTGGGCATAGTTCACGATATTTTGTGCCGCCGCGTAAAAGGGCGTCCCGCCATTATGGCTGAACGTATCGGCGTCCAATCCGACAATGAGGTAGGCATAATAAGCCAGCAAAGCCGTCAGGTTGCCCATATATTGCTGGTCCGAATAATCCATCAACTGACCCTCGGTATAGCTGAAGTTGAAGTTATCGTCAGACACGCTCAACACGGGACTGTTGTAGGAGGTGTTGTATACCGGTCTGGTTGATATGATCTGGGCCTGTGCCGTAAAATTCGATGAGCCATCCCAAGAATTAATGGTGATGACGAAACTGCAATCGATGCGTTCCTGTGGCAGAACCTCGTTTGCGCTCCAGGTCCGGTTATTGAGAAAATCGGAAATTGCTTTTTGGAGCACATCCAGTGCGCGCTTATTGGTGTTTTGTACCTGCGGTGAAAGAATCTGAACACGCGCATTGAGGTCCTGGGCGATTGCGAAATAAGCGCCAAAACTAAAAATCACCAATAAAACAAATCGTTTTACCAATATATCCAGGGAATAATCCATTGTTCAAAGATAGACATAATGAATTAAAAACAATACAATCAACAACACCATGAATATTGCGCGGTTTATCTTAAGTTTGCAGTCATGCCTGACTATACCATCGCGCTTAGCAAATACATGCCGGCAGCGGCAGCCCCGGTGATCTCCCGGTGGATACAGGATAGTGCATGCCAATTCCGGATAAGCCGCAGCCGCTCATCCAAATTTGGCGACTACCGGCCACCGCATGGCGGACATGGACACCGCATATCGGTAAACCACAACCTTAATCCGTATGCTTTCCTGATCACTACCGTACACGAATTTGCCCACCTGAAAACATGGAACACTTACAAAAACCGGGTGAAACCCCATGGGAAAGAATGGAAAGCGAATTTTAAGTTGCTCATGCATTCGTTTATTCAGGACGGTTTATTTCCCGATGATGTCCATGCAGCGTTGGTAGCTTATATGGAAAATCCGGCGGCTTCCAGTTGCACCGATGTTAATCTATTCAGAAAACTAAGGCAATACAACAGCACGGGCGATCGTCTTCAAACCATAGACCAGTTGCCTGAAAATGCTCTTTTCACCGTTCCCAATGGCCGGGTGTTCCAAAAGAAAGAGCGGCTACGCAAACGCTATCGGTGTATTGAAGTAAAGACCCAACGGGTTTACCTGTTTCAACCGATCGCAGAGGTCAGCCTGTTGGCCAATCACTAAAAAATCATATTTATTCCGTACTTTTAGCCAATAATTGAAAGCATATGTCGATAACCAAAGCGTCTGAATTAATTGGCATGAAACGCATAGGCGACATCGTGGCCTCAGCCCTGAAGGAGATGCGAAGCTACGCAAGGCCCGGCATGACGACCAAAGAACTGGACGACTTCGGCGGGGACCTGCTTCGCAGGGCCGGCGCCAAATCCGCGCCAGCATTGGCCTATGGATTTCCCGGGTGGACATGCATCAGCGTAAATCAGGAAGTAGCGCATGGAATCCCTTCGGAAAAAACGATCCTGCAGGAGGGGGACCTCATCAACGTCGACGTGTCCGCTATGCTCGATGGCTACTGGGCCGATAACGGCGGTTCCTTTGTGCTGGGCCGCGACATCCACAACCATCAGCAGCTTGTTGATGCTTCAAGAGTGATTTTACATAAAGCCATTCGAAACATCAAAGGCGGTGTACGCCTTTCCGATATAGGCCACCTGATCGAAACGGAAGCTAAAAAAAATGGATATACCGTCATTAAAAATCTATGTGGGCATGGTATCGGAAAGGGGCTTCATGAAGAACCGGATAACATTTGTAATTATCGCGACCGATATGACCAGAGAAGGTTTCGCAAAAATTCGGTAATTGCCCTGGAAACGTTTATTTCGACAAAATCAACGCTGGCCACCGAACTGCAGGATGGCTGGACCCTAGTGGGGAATAAGGGCGGATACGTCGCACAGCACGAGCACACCATTATGGTAACCGACGGAACGCCGCTTATACTGACCGACAAAAATGAAATCTGGAATTAACGAACAGCGAATTTATTAACCGAGCAATTGCTTCATAAACTAAAACAACTATGTATACCGGAATTAGACACCTCCACTCCACACTCGCTTATGTGCTTTTGGCGGGTTTGGTCATTTCGATCCTTTATGTATTGTTTGCTTACCTGCAAAACAAGGGATACAATCGAAAAATGGCGCTCCTGGGACTTATTTGCGCACACCTGCAGTTCGTCGTGGGCTTGATCACTTATTTTGTGTCGCCTTACGGCATCAAAAACATGTCGGGGGAGTCCATGCAGGACAGCATTTCGCGCTTATATTTTCTCGAACATCCGCTAATGATGCTCATCGCCGTGATACTGATCACCGTGGGCTACTCCCGGGCAAAACGCCTGCCGACTCCCAAAAAACAGAACGCAAGCGTGCTTATTTTTTATGCAATCGGACTGGTACTTATCTTATCGCGGATACCCTGGCACGCCTGGCCAGGCTCATAACGACGAAATGCCCCGCGCAAACGATAACCCTCGCAGGCATCCTGTAAGGGTTTTTTTATTATTTCCGAAAGATTTTTGTATCTTTATGCTAACAATTCATGCCGTTACGTGTTTAACAAATAACCAATGCCTTGATTAATAAACAAACTAAACATGAAAACGGTTAAACACATCCTCCAAAACAAGCCGGACATCGTGCATTCGGCGACGCCCGAAACGTCGGTTTTTGATGCCCTGAAAATCATGCTTGAAAAAAACATCAGCGCACTGCTCGTGATTGAAAGTGGACGGTTGCTCGGTATCTTTACTGAAAGAGATTATGCGCGGAAAGTCATCCTACAGGGCAAATCATCGAAAGACACACCCATTCAGGACGTGATGACCAAAGCACCGCACACCATTACGCGCGACGATACTGTCGATCATTGTATGCAGTTGATGACACACCGTCACTTCCGGCACCTGCCTGTTGTCGAAGGCGATACGGTGATCGGCATGCTTTCCATCGGTGACCTGGTGAAACACATTATCGAGGATCAGCAGCAAACCATCAACCAACTTGAAAGCTATATCAACAGCTAGTTGGCCAGGTAGGGTTTTAGCACGGCTTGCCACCGGTCATAACCCCGACTGTTGAGATGCAACCGGTCGTCACGGAAAAGGCGGTCATCGGGCTTGCCTCCATCCAGCAGTACCGAAGCTATATCCAGGTATGTGCCGCCCTTCTTACGTGCGAGAAACGTTTTGATCGCTGCATTGGCTGCCGCAAATGTTTCCGAATGTGCCAGCCGGCTACTGCTGGGTTTTATGGATAGGTAGAAGATCTCAACGTCTGGGTTTTGTTTACGAAGGAGCTTCCAGAGCTTCTTGAAATCTGCTACCACCTCCTTGGCTGAACGCCCCGCTGCAATGTCATTTTCACCCGCATAAACGAATACCCTGTTGGCCTGGTACGGGTACACGATGGAATCCATGTAATGCGTGACAATATGCGCCAGCTGACATCCGCCAACGCCCCTCCGGATAATCGGCTCGTTCGGAAAGCGCGCCTCCAGGTCGTTCCATAGACGAATGGAAGAGCTCCCGACAAACAGGGTACCGCCAGAAGGGGGCATCTGTTGTCGATCGCGGTTTCGATAAGCGACTATTTCTTTTTCAAAAGGATACCTTTCCTGGGTAAAAGCTGTCAGGGCAAATGCGCACAGTAAGCCGAGTAGCACAAAACGACGAATTACGATCATAAGATGTTGGTTAGTAAAAAAGCAAAAAAAAACGCCCAAGCTCTGCAAGCCGGGCGTTTTCCTCAATAATCAATAACTGTTTATTTCATGATCCGGAAAACCACCCGGAATACGATGAACCACCCGAGGGCCAAAAGAATATTGGATATGGCGGATACCAAAAACGAATCGTGGATGAACCGAACAAACGTACCTGCCAGCCCAATGGCTACGGCAAGCGCCAAAGTCGTGTAGTAATGGGTTTGATTTGCGTTGTTATCTGTTTTCCTCGCTGGTGTTTTTTCTAATGTTGTTGCCATGTCAGTAACGATTTGGTGCCAAATGTACAAAATATTTTTATCGTTGATGAAATAAGTTCATCACACATACAGGTCCAGCATCAAAACGCCAAGAAGCCCGACCACCGACACGATGGTTTCCATGACCGACCAGGAGCGGATAGTATCGCGAATGGTTAATCCAAAAAATTCCTTAAACATCCAAAATCCCGGGTCATTGACGTGGGAGAACATGAGGCTCCCCGCTCCGGTGGCGAGCACCATCAATTCGGGGCTCGTGTTTGTCGACGTGATAAACGGTAGCGCGATCCCTGCGGTAGTAAGGCCGGCCACGGTGGCGGACCCCAACGATACGCGTATAGCAGCGGCTATACCCCACACCAATAGCAACGGCGAAAACGTCAGCCGCGTTGCCCAGCCGGATATGTAATCGGCCACCCCACTGGCTACCAATACTTCCTTGAAAGCGCCCGCGCCACCGATGATGAAGAGAATCATCGCAATGCTGCGCACGGCTTCCTCAAGATTACCCATGATGGACTTCATCGTTTTACCCCGCGCAATGCCCATGGTGTACAATGCCACAAACACGGAAATCAAGAGTGCAATGATCGGATTGCCAATAAACGACAACAGTGGGTACAGCGGGGAGCTCGCGGGAATGACAAACAAGAGCATGGACGCCAGTGCAATGAGCAACACCGGCAATAATCCGGTGAAGAGGCTAATCCAAAATCCAGAGGTCGCCTCTGTGTCAAATGTCTTCGTCTCCATAAACTGCGCTGGAGGCTGGGGGTGGATGCCGCGCAAGGTGCGGGTAAACACCACGCCACCTAAGATGATCGCCGGTATTGCAATGATGACGCCGTAAACCAGGGTAAGCCCGAGGTCGGCTTGGTAGATTGCAGCGATCGCCGTGGGGCCCGGATGGGGTGGCAGGTAGCCGTGTGTCACGGATAATGAGGCCAACATCGGCAGCCCTACGTATAAGAGCGGCAGCTGCGTCTGCGCGGCAATCGCAAAGATGAACGGCACCAGAATAACAAAACCGACGTTGTAAAACATGGGTATACCCACGGCAAATCCGATCGTCACGGCGGCCCATTGGACGTTGCGCCGTCCAAATGTGTGGATCAGGCTGGTGGAAATGCGGTGTACCCCACCCCCATCGGCAATCAACTTGCCGAGTATGGCGCCAAAGCCCAAAATCATGGCAAGCGAGCCGAGCGTACTGCCCATCCCGTTTTCGACAGCCTGGACGACATCGGCAACCGGCAGCCCCTGGGCAACCCCGACAGCCAATGATACGATGATCAGCGCAAAAAACGAGTTAAGCTTGCATACCACGATGAGTAGCAACAGCAGCAATACACTACAGGCGACAATGACAATGGGCATAATGGTGTGGTTTATTTGAAAATTGGTTAAAACTCATCTTTGACCTTGTCGTACAAGCGTTCGAAGCGCTCGAAGTTCATTAAATACTGCTGATGCCTCGCCTGGTCGGGCTCAAACCGATCAGCTGCCGACCCTTGAACGTCAATTGCGCTGAAATCTGCTAACCTGTCCAACGCCTTCAGGACGACTAGGTACGCGCCACGGGCAGAGCCTTCAACGTTGTCAGGAACCACTACCTCCCGGTTAAAAATGTCTGCCAATAACTGCAACCACAAGGTCGAACGGGCGAATCCACCATTGGCGTGGATCGTTCGAATGGGTGTGGTAATTTCTTCAAGTGCCTTGCCCACGCTGTAAAGGCCGAAGACCACACCTTCCATCACCGCGCGCGTGAAATGGTCTTTGTGATGGTGCAGTTGCACACCAAAAAAAAGGGCTTTTGCGTTGGCATTCCAATGTGGCGAACGCTCGCCCGACAGATAAGGGAGAAAGATGAGGCCCTCGGACCCGGCAGGGATCCGGGAAGCCGATGCAATAAGCGTCTCATAGCTCGTCTTGCTGTGATGGTCTGCCGCCACAAAATTATCCCTAAACCATTGGAGCGCAATGCCCCCATTATTGACCGCTCCGCCGAGAACATGAAATTTTTCGGTGAGCACGTAGCTGAATGTCCGTGCCCTGGGGTCGGTTCGCGGCGCTTCGGATGTCATCCGTATTGCGCCGCTGGTGCCGATGGTAACCGCGACATCGCCCGGCCGCGTGACGTTTGCACCGAGGTTAGCGAGGCAGCCGTCGCTGCCGCCAATAACAAAAGGTGTAAGGGGATCAATACCCATTTGGGCGGCGAAGTGACTTTGCACCCCAATAAACGGGCAGGTGACCGCCACCGGCTCGGAGAGCCGTTCCGCCGGAACACCCGCCAGCTCCAAGGCCTCGGCGTGCCAGCGCATGCGGTGAACATCGAAAAGGCCCGTCGCCGAAGCAATGGATTCGTCTACCACATATCGGCTGAACAGCTTGTAAAAGACATATTCCTTAATGGATATAAACTTGTGCGCCGAGGAGTGAACCGCCCGCATGTGCGAACGCATCCACGCCAATTTGCAAAGCGGCGACATCGGATGAATGGGCGTGCCGGTAGCCCGGTAGATGGATGCACCCTCCGGTGTGTCCTTTAGCTGCGTGGCAAACGGCATACTGCGTGTATCCGTCCAGATGATGCAATGGGTCAGGGGCCGGTTTTCGTTGTCAACAGCAAAAATACCGTGCATGGCGCTACTGAATCCGACACCGATAAGCTGACTGCCCGGTATGTGTTGTCTGGTAGCACGCACCACCCCCCCAATAGACGCGATCACGGCGTCGAATAGCACTTCGGGATCCTGTTCGTAATGATGCGGCTGTGGATTTAATATCGGATAAGTGATGCGGTGTTCGCCGAGCACCTCGCCCTCCTCTCCAAATGCCACCGCCTTAGTGCCCGAGGTTCCGACGTCTACGCCAATAATATAGTCCATGCACAAATAAGTTTACAATCGGATTCCGGCTCGGCAACACCCGTTGCCCATACCGGATATCACAAATATAATAATCTGTGGTGATAACGCGGTGTTTAGCCTTTTTTGCTTAACATTGCATCAATCAGCAAAACATAAGCAATGCAAAAAAACCTTTACTTACTGATTGCATTTCTACTGCCCCTGCTCAGTTTCGCGCAGCGCGCTCAACAAATTAACCATTTCGTGGTCAAAGAAAACCTGATAAAAAACGGCAAGCTGGCGATTATTGCGACGGATTCCGAAGGCAATCCAATTGACAATATTTCGGGCACTTACCAATTCGTCATTAACGGCTTCAACCAGGAACTGCAATTCAACGAAGGAGTGGCCATTACGCCACAGGCCATTGAAGCTTCTGCCTTCGTGTTTGTCAAACATCGAAACGAAAATGGCTCGCACGGCAGACTTTACTACGTGTTCAAGGGCGATGACGGCCTCAACCCGGTGGCCATTAACTGGTATTATCTCATCCTCATTCCCGCCATATTTTTGTTGATTGCGTATCTGTTCAAGAAGTTGATGGTCATCGCTTTACTGGTACTTGTGGGATTATTTGTCTTTAATTACAGCAAAGGCTTAAATCTGGAAAACATTTTTGAAACACTGGTACACGGCATCCGCGGACTAAGTGAAACTGTTATGCCGTAGGCATACTCTCAGGTGCCCCATTATGCCTGCTAAAAGGGCATCCCGATACCAAAGTTGTATTGAATGAAGTTATAGCGGTCCGGCGCATTGGTCTGCCTGTATTGCGCTTTGAAGTCGTGGCTGTCGAAAAGCGCTGAGATCACCCATTGCTTAGGGCCGTCAAACTGCGGATCGCGGACCTTGACCCCCGCGTCCAGCCGGATCACGAAGTAATCGAGATCAAAGCGTAACCCCGCCCCGGCACCGATTGCGATCTGTCCAAGAAACTTATCGAATTCAAACGCCCCTCCGGGATTCAGCTCATTTTCGCGGATACGCCAGATGTTGCCAAAATCGGCAAATGTGGCGCCTTTTAACTTCGCACCCAACACGTTATCCATTACCTTAAACCGGTATTCGACGTTCCCCTCCAGTTTTATTTCCCCCAGCTGGTCGAGGTTCCTCAAGTTGAGCCGGAGGCTGGGATCGAGCACTTCGCGGTTGTAGCTTCCCGGACCCAACGTGCGCGCCTGCCAAGCCCGGATGCCACTCATCCCCCCACCAAAAAAGCTTTTTTCGAAGATAAGCAAACTGGAATTGTTGCCATATGGAACTGCGATTCCCGGATTAAGCCGCAGAACCAGTTGCCGCTCCCCGCCCAGGTGCCGATACATCCGCAGGTCGGTTTCGACCTTCGCATATTGCAGATAAGGCACACCGAGAATCTCGCGCTCCCCGTCTGCGTTTCTCCGGAAATTGACAAGTTGGCCCGCCAAGCCCAGCAAGTTGCCACTCAGGTCCAGACCACCCCGGAAATAGAAGAAATCATCTAACCGGCTCAACCGGGCCGCATTAACCGTATAGGCATACTGCGAGCCCAGGCCGAAGTAAGCGCGATTATTGCTTCGTACATACAGCAGGAAACCCTCATCGACGAGTTGTTGGGCAAAAGTGTTGTTTAGCTGACCAAGCCGGTATTCCAGCACCAACGGCGTCAGGTGGTGCTGTTGATACGGCGTGCTAAACCAGGTATACGACACCATGTTGCTAAAATAGCGGTTGGAATACGTACGGAACTGATCGAACAGCTGGACGTTGGAAGAGAAAGTCGTTCGCGGGAGTCCATTCTTGCTGACGTCAGGCGCAGAAAAAGGCAGCATCAAACGGGGTACGGTCACATTGACCCCCACCTGAAAATCATTGTTGAATACGCGGTTGAAGATGTCGCCCCCTAAACGTGAATCAAACAGCACGCCATAACGCAGTTTTACTTCCAACTGCTCCGACCCGCCGAATAAATTGCGATGGGTAAAGGTGTTGCCGATATTAAACCCGCTCATCCCGGAATTAAACGTGTACTCGCCTTCTATCTGATTGCCCATATACGGCCGTGGGATCAGTTCGTAGTGTACATTTAATCGGTTCGAGTCGGTTTTGTTGTACTCAATCTTAACGCTACGGAAACTGTTGAGCTCGTATAACCGGTCGTACGCCAGGTTTTCCAAGGCTAGATTATAACGGTCTCCCCGCCGCTGAAACAAGTACCGCGCGATGGGCTCCGACCGGAACCGCGTCGTGTGGTCCTCAAAGCGCAGACCTCCCGGTAAAGTCTCCCTGTCGGGGACCGCATGGTTGCGCGCGGCGCGATCGTGCCGTATGGTGACGAAACTACTGTCGATGGTAAACTGGGTATGCGCCGGCCAGCCTTCGGGATTATCGATATAGATTTTGACGTCTGCCTGATTCGTGCGGAGATTGGAATCGACGTCAACACGCATGTATTGCCTTAAGTAGTCGTAATAGCCGTCTCTGCGCATCAACTGGTAAATCCGCTCTCTTTCGGCGACCAGTGAATCTGCATCATAGCGCACGCCCGGCCGTATCCGTGCGGCATGCTGCTCATCGATATGGCGCTTCTCCACCTGCGGGTCGGCGATCGCAAGCTGCATACGACGAACTGTAAACGGCGCACCGGGGGTGACCTGAAACAAGACATGCGCCTTCTTCCGCCTCACATCGATTTGATGCGTGACGTCAGCGTTGAAATAGCCTTTTGCGGTCAAAAACCGGTCAATCTGCTGCGTGGAGAATTCTACCAACGCGGTATCGAGTAGATGGGGTGGTTCTCCCACATGACGGATATTTTCACTTCGGTAGCGTCCGTTCTTGGCGTTTGCGATGTTGTAAATGAACAAATCGATGGGTGAGTTTGGCCGTATTTCAGACGAGATATAGGCCCTTGCCTGTTCTTCAAACTGTGAATCGATGCCAGCAATTTTGACCTTGGTCACCAACGCCTGGCCTTCCTCCAGCAAGCGGGTGGATCGGCACGATGCAAATAATAACAACAAAAGCCCTATACTTGCGTAGATAAAAAGACTGTTCCGTTTAATCATTGACCATGCTTTCAAAACTACAGATCCGTACCATCACTTCGCTGCAACATAAAAAGTTTCGTAAAGAAAATGGGCTGTTCATCGTAGAGGGCGCTAAATCTTTAACGGAATTTATCCATTCGGATTATGTCGTTCAACATATTTTTCACACGCCTCCAGCGGTTGCAAAATTGGGTAAAATACCCCAAAATATAAAATCGGACGAGATCAGTGAGCAAGACCTCAAACGCATTAGCGCGCTGAAGAATCCCCAAGGGGTACTTGGCCTTGTTCAAATTCCCGAGTACCCTCCCCTCACGCCGGTAGAACTACAACACGGATTTCACCTGGTTTTGGACAGCATTCAAGATCCTGGAAACCTGGGCACCATCATCCGCACGGCCGAATGGTTTGGCTTCAGCCGAATTATTTGTTCGGCAGACTCGGTAGACGCATACAATCCCAAGGTCGTTCAGGCCAGCATGGGATCGCTTGCGCGAATGCAGATACAATACACGGATATTGAAACGCTGATTGTCAACGCTCCGGTCCCGGTATTTGGTGCGGTACTGGATGGTTCACCGCTTTACGAGACGGATTTTGGGACGGAAGGACTCATTGTTCTGGGCAACGAAGGAAATGGTATACGGGAGGCCGTCTTATCCCGAATACAACACCGCGTTACCATCCCAAAGGTTGGCCGGGCAGAATCACTCAACGTAGCGGTTTCTGCAGCGCTATTCTGCGCGGAGCTGGCAAGAAAGCGATAGCGAAGGCTTGCCATTGCGCCCAAAAACAATTACTTTTGTGCCTTGTTTACACCCTGATACGCCATGTAATCGTTTAGTTAAACACCCCCCCCCCCATTTTTTGTAGTTGACGCTTGTGATAAGCGCCTTTGGATTATTTTTAACGATTATTTTATTTATTCATGGCCAAGAGAAAAATTTTTGACACTGCTATACAGCCTGAAACCGCTATTTTGGTGGGCATCATCCTTCCTGACGAAAGCGAGGCAAAAGAACAGGAATACCTGGAAGAGCTTGCATTTTTAGTGGATACAGCCGGCGGCATCGTAAAAGGGGTGTTTACCCAAAAACTGAATCACCCCGATCGCGCAACGTTTGTAGGCACCGGCAAGCTGGATGAAATAAAGGCCTATGTAAAGGCGGAAGAGATCGATATTGTGGTGTTCGACGACGAACTTTCGCCTTCGCAATTGCGTAATATCGAGAAAGAGCTCGGTGTAAAAATATTGGACCGGAGCAACTTGATCCTGGACATTTTTGCACGCCGGGCCAAGTCCGCCCAAGCCAAAACACAAGTTGAGCTGGCTCAGCTGCAGTACCTACTTCCCCGCCTTACCCGGATGTGGACGCACCTCGAACGCCAACGGGGTGGTATCGGTATGCGAGGCCCGGGTGAAAGCCAGATCGAGAGCGACCGCCGGATGATCCTAAATAAGATCTCCCTACTTAAGGAGCGGCTAAAACACATAGACCGGCAAAGTGAGACGCAGCGGAAGAACCGCGGCCAATTGATCCGCGTAGCGCTGGTCGGGTACACGAATGTGGGCAAATCAACCATCATGAACATGATTTCCAAGTCGGACGTATTCGCCGAAAACAAATTGTTTGCCACGCTGGACACGACGGTGCGCAAGGTTGTGATCGGCAATCTGCCGTTCCTGCTTTCCGACACGGTCGGCTTTATCCGCAAGTTGCCCCATCACCTGGTTGAGTGCTTCAAATCCACGCTCGACGAGGTACGTGAAGCCGATATCCTGGTTCATGTCGTGGACATCTCGCACCCCAGCTTTGAAGATCACATCCGCGCCGTAAACGAAACACTTAAAGACCTTGGCGCTTTGGACAAGCCGACGATAACGGTGTTTAATAAAATTGATGCCTACTATCCCGATCAGCCGAACGAGGCCGGGGCTAGCGAAGAGGTCGCGGACGAGGAGGTGGACAAACCGGTCACCCTGGCAGATTTTAAAAGCAGCTGGATGGGCCGGCACAACAACCCCGCGGTATTTATTTCCGCTACTGATAAAACGAACGTCGAAGAATTCAGGCAGTTGCTGTATAATACCGTGGTAGAAATGCACACGAAGCGATATCCATACGATAATTTGTTATATTAGCTATTGGTGATCAGCGGTCAGGCCACCCGCGTGCAAGAACGACGGCACTGCCTGACTGCTGGCCACGATAGCCGCAAGCTAATCCCATGAATAAACAAGTTATATTCGAAGACTGGGGCCTCACGGACTACCAAGCCGCGTGGGATCGGCAGGAAGCGCTATTTTCGGGAGTGGTAGAAAGAAAAACGGCTAACCGCCTCAACGGCACGGACGAGGCAACGGGCAACTACCTGATCTTTACAGAGCATCCACACGTCTATACATTGGGAAAAAGTGGCAAACCGGAAAACTTGCTGCTGGACACCGAAGGATTGCAAAAGAAAGCCGCTACTTTTTATAAGATCAATCGCGGGGGCGATATTACTTACCATGGGCCCGGCCAAATCGTAGGCTACCCCATCCTGGACCTCGATAATTTCTTTACCGACATCCACCTATACCTTCGCACGCTGGAAGAAGCCGTTATCCGTACGTTGGCATTGTACGGTATTGAGGCGGGTCGCTATCCGGGATATACTGGTGTGTGGCTCGATGCCGACAACGCGCGTGCGCGGAAAATTTGCGCGCTGGGTGTCCGTGCCAGTCGCTGGGTGACGATGCATGGATTTGCTTTCAACGTCAATACCGACCTGTCGTATTTCGACAACATTGTGCCGTGTGGAATAGATGATAAAGACGTCACTTCCATGGCACGCGAAGTTGGAAAACCCCTGGATATCGAAGAAGTCAAAGGCCACCTGAAGACACAGATCGTCCAACTATTCGGCATGGAACTTACCGACGGCTTAGTTTAGCCGCACGGTCTTTCCCCTTCCAAAGCTCCATAACGTGCTAAGAGCGGTTTTAACGCATCTCGCGCCATCAGCAAAAGGCGCTTCATCAATCGTAAAGTAAAAAGGAATAACTGTTCACTGTGGAAAAATGTGACTAGGTGGAGGCGCAGCGCTATAGATTGGCCGCTTATTCCCATAACGTTTTTATCGTGCAATATCCTGGTTAGCCTACAGCGGTGTCGTGTGTCAAAATTTGCCGCACCTCGGCAGTCTCTCTAAACGGCCTGCCGATCTGGTAGACCGCTGTTTCGGCATACCGGCTTGCCAGTATGATTTCCGTATTCCCGGCATGCCGGCGAAACAACGCGGTCACCAGATCGGGATCGTTGTTGTCGCGCGATAGATGCGCCAGAAACAGGTGGGTGAGGCGTGGCGAACGGTGCTCAGTAAAAAGCGCTAATGCTTCTGCGTTCGACAAGTGTCCGTACCCTCCGCGGATTCGGCTCTTCAAAAAATAAGGGTATCGCCCACGCATTAGCAAATCCACGTCGTAGTTGGCCTCCAGGAAGACCGCATCGCATTCTGCGAAACGGGTCGCTACCTGTTCACATACCCTTCCGATATCGGTGAAAACACCAATGGTAACGCCGCTATGTTGAATCACGAAACTGTATGGCTCCGCGGCATCGTGGCATTTGAGAAAAGCAGTCACCGTTAGCCCATTGATTGTTATCGTTTGCTGGTCGACCAGGCCATGAAGCAATCTTTCGGGAATAGCGAGTTTGCAGGCAGCCCGCGTGCCATTCGATAAGAACACGGGCAACTGGTATTTATTTGCAAGCACGCTCAACCCCTTGATGTGGTCGCTATGTTCGTGCGACACAAAAACAGCCCGCACCTGTTGCATAGACAGGCCCTGCCGCGCCATGCGACGCTCCGTTTCACGACAGGAGATCCCGGCATCGACCAATACGGCATCCTGCCCATTGCCAATATAGTAGCAATTGCCATTGCTGCCAGAAGCGATCGAACTAACGAAAAGGGACATCTCACAAAGTAAGTTAAAAAAGCCGAAAGCATCAACAGTAGCCGCCGTGTAACGAAGTCTTTTGAAGGCAAGCTGTCCTTCCCGGTTCTGCCTGTACGATATGCCGTTGCAGGCTTTTTTGATTCGTGTAAAGTACACGCTTAATTTATAGAAATGTTCCTATCTTTATCCCCCGCACAGGTGCACAACGTAAAGATATGGTCTTTTTCTATCGGACTTTCCTCCTCACTTTTTTTATCCTTCACTCCATGCTAATCTCGCGGGCAAATTCCGGTGTAGCGGATGACCGGCTTCCCAAACGCGAAACGCGCGGAGTGTGGATTGCTACGGTTGCAAACATCGATTGGCCTTCGGCAAGCGGACTGGCAGCAGAACGTCAGAAGGACGAGCTGATTCAAATTTTAGATAATCACCAACGTGCTGGCATAAACACCGTTGTTTTACAAGTCAGGCCTGCTGCCGATGCCTTTTATGCGAAAAGCAAAGAGCCCTGGAGCCGGTTCTTGACCGGCAAACCCGGCCAGCAGCCAACCCCCTTTTACGATCCGCTTGAGTTTGCTGTAGAAGAGGCTCACAAGCGTGGGATGGAACTGCATGCTTGGTTTAACCCGTATCGGGCTACCTTTGATCTTATAGCTGCCAATACCACGGCTGATCACATCACACGCCGTAAGCCAGAATGGTTTTTTACCTACGGAGGTAAAAAGCTGTTCAATCCGGGTATCCCTGAGGTCCGTACGTATATCATCGGGATCATTATGGACGTCGTGCGGAATTACGATATAGACGGCGTACACCTCGACGACTATTTTTACCCTTACCCAAGCGGCAACCAGCCGATACCCGATGGAGAGACGTTCCGTCGCTACGCCAATGGCATAGCCAATGTGGCCGATTGGCGTAGAAACAACGTGAACATGCTGATTAAAGCGCTATCAGACAGTATCCATTCGACAAAAAAATACATTAAGTTTGGTATCAGTCCATTTGGGATCTGGGACAATAAAAAGGATCACCCCCGCGGTTCGCAGACAAGCGGGCTGAGCGGCTACCGGCAGCTATATGCCGATGCCGTCACGTGGCTGGAAGAAGGCTGGGTCGATTACATCAACCCCCAGATATACTTCCCTTTCGGTCACCGCACCGCCGCATATGAAGTACTCGTAGACTGGTGGGCGCAGCACGCCAATGGACGCCACTTTTACGTGGGCCATGCCGCGTATCGGGCGCGAGAAAACGGTGCTGGCTGGCAGAGTCGCAGTCAGATCCCTAACCAGGTACGCTATGCACGAAAAAACGGCCACATTCAGGGTAGCATCTACTACAGTTCAAAGCACCTGAGCAATAATGTTGTCGGCCTGCGCGACTCGCTGCAATATAACCTGTATCGGTATAAGGCGCTTCCACCACAGATGCCGTGGCTTGACAATGTGCCCCCCACAAGTCCAAGCGGACTGGAGGCGCGTCCGCTAGCCAATCAGGCTATCATCCTGCACTGGCAAGCCCCTCCGCCGGCAACCGATGGGGATGAAGCTTACGGCTATGTTATTTATCGGTTCAATGAGGGTGAAGAACTGGATTTGACAAAACCGCAAAACATCTTGTACATCAGCTATGATAATTCCCAGCTTTCCTATGCCGACAATTTGATCCGAACCGGCACGACATACACCTATGTAGTTACCGCTCTCGACCGGTTAAAAAATGAGAGTCTCCCTTCGAACGCGCAAGTTGTTTCATTAAAATGATACCGCTCGTTATTCGCCGTCTCCGTAACGGAAAAATGAGTTGACCGTCACCGGAAGGCGGCCCGAAGGTTTTAACCGCCGCATCACCACCTTGGCAGCCGCACGCTGCATCGTTACGTCATTTTGGTAGCAGACAAGCAGCGACTTAGCCTGTTCGATCCCCGGCAATCCGGCTAGTGCATACGGGTTGGCGAACACACAGAAGACGCTGTTCATATTGGCCAACTCATTGATAAATAAGCGCACTGTGCCATTGTAATTCAACGTGCTTCGGGGACGCGTGCGCGCGTCATGGAGGGCAACGATAACCTGGCTGTAGGTGCTCAACTCATTGGCAACGGCGGCAACATCGTCGGCCGACGCCCGCGGAGACAGCATGAAATATAAATGGTTGTCAAACCGGTTGCCCAATTGCCGCTGAAATTCGGAAACTTCTATATCGCCAATGCCAATGATCGCTGTACGCTTGGTGTAATCGAGCTTGTTGATCAAGTCGCCGCCTTTCAGCAGGGTAACGGATGCGTCTGCCAGCCGCTGGTTGAGAAACTGGAGTTGCGGTCGATTGAGGTCTTCGTAGAGGTTACGGTAGGGTACTTCCTCAAGCTGATCTAAGCCAAGCCAGTATTTTGCAGCCAGTATCTTCTTTACCCTTGCATCAATGTCCTGCTCGGAGAGTCTGCCCCGCTTGATCGCCTGCAAGACCAGGTTAATTGCACGCGCACTGTTTTGAGAGAGCTCCAGTACGTCGTTGCCGGCAATGATCGCCCGCACATCCGCTTCACCATTCCGAAAGTGCTTTACAACGCCCTGCATATCCATCGCATCGGTAAAGGTGAGGCCTTCAAATCCAAGCCGCTTTTTTAATACGTTGGTGACAATGTGTTGTGAGAGCGACGAGGGAAGATTGGGTGTTTTATCCAGGCTTGGAATATTCATGTGTGCAATCATGACGCCGGATGCACCGGCATTTATCAGCTCCTTAAACGGATACATTTCTAAGGAATCGAGACGCCCGGCCGTGAAATTGAGTCGCGGAAGATCGTGGTGGGAATCCACATCGGTATCGCCATGTCCGGGGAAATGCTTCAGCGATACCATGATACCCTCATCCATCATGCCGCGCATATACGCCAGCCCCTTCCGCGCCACATTCTGCTTGTCCTCGCCAAATGACCGAAAATTGATTACCGGGTTGCGCGGATTGTTATTAATATCTACGACCGGCGCAAAGTTGATGTTCATCCCCAGACGCTTGAAATCCTGGGCGACCTCGCGCCCCATCTGATAAATCAATGCCTCGTTCTGTATTGCGCCGAGGGCCATTTGATAAGGAAACGAGACAGTTGAATCCGGTAACCGCATGCCCAAGCCCCACTCGCCGTCCAGGGCAACAAATAGCGGCACTTTTGATAGGCGTTGATACCGATTGACCACCTGCGCATGCCGGACCGGCCCGCCCTGAAATAAAACGATACCGCCCAACTGTTCGCGCTGCACGACGCCTGCTACGGAGTCGATATACCGTTGGCCCAAGTCACTGTGGGCACGCACCATAAACAACTGAGCGACCTTCTCGCGATCACTCAACGTGTTGAACACCGAATCTACCCACTCGTGTTGGGTATTAATAAATGGGATGAACTGCCCGCGATTTTGGGAATATACTGCCCCAACGAATAAGGTAAGACTAAAAATAAATGCTAATACCGCTTTCTTAAGCATAATCTCTTGAATATACAAAAATAATACCGAGGGTTACAATAGGTGAGCGGTTTCCCATGGATTAAAGCCCGTATTTTGATTCTAAAAACCCATTTAATTCCTTGGAATTAACCAATTCACCATTGGCTTCCTTTTTCCAGAGCGTCTCTATGACGAGGAGTATAAATTGGGTTTCCAGCTCCGGACGCTCATATCCGAGCTCCGTAAAAGCCCGCTTTATGATCGGATAGACGGGCTTCATAAACAGCTCATGTTGCTGCTTGGAAAACTCGTGGTGCGACAGACGCTCCTGTAACTTCCAGAACAGCGGCTCCTCATTTACCAGCTCTTTGGGCAGGTTAATCATGGCGCGTAAGAAGCTTTTTGCATCTTTATACGTAATCATGCCCTTATGATGAGCGAGAACCCGTCGGTATCCAGATTTGATCACCTGGAATAAAAGGCGGTCTTTATTGCCAAAATGCTTAAAAATTAAGGCTTCCGACACACCTGCCTGTTGGGCAATGAGCTTCGTGGAAGTATCCACATAACCCACCTCCGCGAACAGCAAAAGCGCCTCCCGCATGATTCGATCTTTCCTGCTCTCCGATTTTCCTTTCATGTATCCGCACAAACAAGTTGCAAATATATCATTCGCTAACCAGCTTCCCGCCGCTTTCAACAAACGCACGCCGTTTTAGCGCATAGCCTTCCGCGTCAATGGCACGTACCGCGGGCTCAATAATCGCAGTTTCAAATCCCAATTGAAGCCCGTCCATGGCGGTGAAATACACACAGTAGTCTGCCGCGAGGCCGCATACCGCAATGCTTGTAACCGACCGATCCCTCAGGTATCCCGCCAGACCGGTGTTTTTGCGTCTTCCATTGTCAAAAAAACCGCTGTAGCTGTCGATATTGGAATCGGTTCCCTTTCTAAAAATAGCTTCGATACGACGGGTATCCAACCGCCGGCTCAAGTCGGCCCCATGAGATCGTTGTATACAGTGGTCCGGCCACAGTACCTGTTGCAGCCCACCCAGTTCGATAACGTCAAAAGGTGCCTTGCCAACATGTGCACTTGCGAAACTGCGATGGTTCGATGGATGCCAGTCTTGCGTGGCTACGACCAGGTCATAGTGCTCCAGAACCCGGTTCACCACTGGAATGACTTCAAAGCCTTCGGATACCGCCAACGCACCCGCGGGCAAAAAATCGTTTTGAATATCTACGACGACGAGTGCTCGCATTGAAACCAGTTTAAGTGGCTGATAAACAAACTTAGCTAAAAATGTCTATGCCATCAAGCGATCGCACCGTATCTATAAAAAAAGCGGCCGGTAGCCGCTTTTCCTTTCTCGAACTACAAAAGTTGCTTTTCGAGCAGTGATTCTGCGATCTGAACGGCATTAGTGGCGGCTCCTTTCCGCAGGTTATCCGCCACCACCCAAAGATTCAGGGTGTTGGGTTGGCTTTCGTCCCTTCGGATGCGGCCGACAAATACCTCGTCTTTACCGTGCGCATCTTTGGGCATGGGATACTTCAGGTTTGCCGGATCGTCTACCACGACGATGCCAGGCTGTTCAGCCAGTAGCGCCCGTACCTCTTCCAAATCAAAATCACTCTCAAATTCCACATTAACGGCCTCAGAGTGACCTCCCATTACCGGAATGCGTACAGTCGTTGCTGTTACGCGGATCGTGTCGTCACCCATGATCTTGTTTGTCTCCTTGATCATTTTCATCTCCTCTTTCGTATATCCGTTGTCCTGGAATACGTCGATATGAGGGATGACATTCAGGTCAATGGGGTATGGATAAGCTTTTTCGCCATCTATACCCGACCGCTCGTCATTCAGTTGCTTCACCGCTTTGACACCTGTACCGGTTACCGACTGATAGGTGGAAACTACTACACGTTTGACCTTGTATCGATCGTGCAGCGGTTTGAGTACGACCACCATCTGAATGGTAGAACAATTCGGGTTGGCGATTATCTTGTCTTCGGCAGTGAGCACGTGTGCATTGACTTCCGGAACGACCAACGGCTTTGTCGGGTCCATCCGCCATGCAGACGAATTGTCAATCACCGTGATGCCGGCTTCCGCAAACTTTGGTGCCTCCGCCAATGAGGTGCCCCCGCCTGCGGAAAACAAGGCTACATCAGGCTTCAACGCAATGGCTTCGTCGGGTGTCACCACCTTATACTTTTTCCCCTTGAATTCGATTTCCTTACCCTTGCTCCGTTCTGAAGCTACAGGAATCAATTCTGTCACGGGAAAATTGCGCGCCGCTAAAACTTTTAACATCTCCGAACCTACAAGTCCGGTTGCGCCGACTACTGCCACTCTCATTTTGTCTTTTGTTTGTTTTTAATAATTAAGAATCCTTATTTTTTTATTAAATTAGCCTCCAAACATACGAAATTTTTGCCTCAATTGCGCAGCGAAGTGCAATAATCTATCGAGGCAATCTAAACCTAAGCCGCATGAAAAACAGCATGTTCCTGTTGGGCTTGGCATTTCCACTATTCCTTCAAGCTCAAATCCACGAAGATTTTACGGGCAGTGGATACCCACACGATTTGCGGTGGCGCGGGCATACCGCGGCATTTGCCATTAATTCGGATGCACAGCTCCAAAGCCAAACCATCAATACCACCTACATCAGCACCGAAAATCAGCTCGCTACCGGAGTCGTATGGGATGTTGGCGTCAAGCTGGGATTCCCGCCCTCGTCTAACAATCAGCTACGTATTTACCTGATTGCCGACCGGGATACGCTTGATGGTCCGCTGAACGGTTACTTTCTCGAAATCGGCGAGGATGGTTCCTCTGACGGCTATCGATTATACCGGCAAGCCGGCGAATATATCGAACTCCTGCTGAACAGTCCGCCCATAGAACGCTTGGATCCGGCGATGATCTACGACCGGATTAAAGTGATCCGCGACACCGAGGGCGACTGGGAATTGCAAATCGCTATCGACAATGCCACTACGTTTAGGTCGGTCGGGGCGGTAAGGGACACTGTGTTTAACCAAACCGCCTTTTTCGGCTTTCTTTGCCGGTTTACCCAATCCAATAGCAACAGGTTTCACTTCGATCATTTTTCCATTGATACTACTGACGTCAATGTCGACCTCGAGTTACCACCGGCTGAAGACAAGTTGCTGCCCGATGATGTTGACAGCGCGATGTTCTATGATGATTTTTCCAAGGGAATACAACCACATTGGCATGGCGACAATACCACATTCGAAACCCAAGATCAGCGATTAAAGCTGACCGAAAACGCGCCGTCGCCGGCATTCATCGCAGTAGCAAATAATCGGTTGGCTAATACGGTCTGGGAGGTCGGAATACAGGTCGATGGACCACTTTCTTCGGGCCGGAATGGCAATAATGTACGCCTATACCTCGCCATGTCAGACAGCTTACTGCATGATCATGACGGGTATCATTTAGAAATCGACGGCGCAAAGGCTAAGCATGTTTATCACATCTGGCGCCAAACAGGCAATTCGCGCTCACACGTATTCCAGAGCGATTCCATTCCAAATCTCGACAACCGTTTCCGAGCACGTGTCCGGGTAGTCCGCGACACAGCCGGAAACTGGCGGATATCGGCTGATGAATACGACACGGGCGTATTTATACCTCTTCCGGACAAAAGTGGTAAAATAAGTGTCCCAGAAGACACTTTCAACAAATCCCAATTTGCCGGCCTGTTCGCTAACTTTTCCAAAACCCGCTGGTCGGATTACTCCTTTCATTACTTCCTCATCAAATCCAATGGCACTGCGGCCGACACCATATCTGACATCGACACCATCGCGCCGGGCCGCCCCTACGATGTCGTCATCAACGAAATGATGGTCAACCCAAATGGCGCTGCCGGATTGCCGCCGGTTGAATATGTCGAATTGTACAACACAACCAACGACACGGTGGTATTGGACGGGTGGACCCTTAAGAGCTTAACCCGCAACACTGTCATACCAAAAGTTGCGCTCGCTCCGAAAGACTACCTGCTTCTTTATCCGATGAGCGACCGCGCGCTAGTTGACTACGTCCACGAGGCTATCGGACTTTCGGGGTGGCCTCCGTTGGTAAACGACGGGACGACAATCACTTTACAGGATCCGTACGGAACTGTGGTAGACGAAGTGAGCTACGCCCCCTCTTGGTATCGGGACAGCAAGAAAAAGCGCGGCGGCTGGAGCCTCGAACGCATTACACCATACGCGCCATGCCTGGATACGGCAAACTGGACAGCAAGTACCGATAGTAGCGGAGGGACCCCCGGCATGCCCAATTCGGTCTACGACGCGGACTTCAGCGTTGATTTTGAGTTAATCGGTTTTACGGTTCAAAGCAGTGCGCATTTCCTGCTAACCTATTCGCATAAAATAGACCCGTTAACGGCGGGCTCAACGGCGAATTATCGGTTAAATAACGGATTCGGTGAGCCTACAAACGTACGGCTTGTCGGCCAACGAAGCGTACTGCTTCAATACGACGGTGGGGTGCACGCCGGAAATGAATACCTGCTGACTGGCTCCGGAATTACTGACTGCAGCGGGTCGACCTTAGATTTTGAGCATGCGTTCTTTATCCCTGATACCGCGATCTCGGCCGATATACTGATCAATGAAATACTTTTCAATCCGAAATCCAAGGGGATGGAAAACGCCGAAACCGACGGTGTAGATTTCGTCGAGATTTACAACCACTCATCGAAAACAGTTGACTTGCAGGAGTTCGATCTCGCACACATAAACCCCGACGGCATCGTGGCTGGTCATCGTCAGGTAAGCACCACACAGCAGCTTTTCTATCCCGGCGAATACAAGGTGCTGACCACGCAGCCCGATATCGTTCAAGCCCATTATCCGAAAGCAACGCGAACCGCATTTGTTCAAATGGAGTCGCTGCCCCGGTTTAACAATGATGCAGGGACGGCACTATTGATTGCACACGGACAAACCATCGACAGCCTGTCTTACCGCGAATCGATGCACGCGCCGTTTATTAAGAATCGCAAGGGAATCTCTCTGGAACGAAAAAGATTCGACACCGCGACAAATGCTCCGGGCAACTTTTATTCCGCAGCTACGTCAGTCGGTGGCGCCACTCCAGGATACCGGAATTCACAGGGGGCTACCGAGACCGGGCAACCTGGCATCCGCCTCCGTTCCCAAACGTTTTCTCCCGATGGGGACGGTTTTGAAGACGACCTGCAAATCGATTACCACTTCGCCGAAAGTGGAAACATGGCAACAATTCTAATTTTCGACAGCCAGGGACATTTGGTCAGGCAATTGCAGCGTAACCAAAGTATGGCGCTGGAAGGCTCCGTTACGTGGGATGGCCGATCGGACACCGGTCAACGCCTTCCAGTTGGTATATACGTCGCACACATCGAAATCTATAGCGAGCGCGGCAATCGAAACGTGTACCGTAAGAGCTTTGTATTAGCAACAAAACTATAAAAAACGGAAGGTGGGTTTCGAAAGCCGCTAGGTTTAATAAGGCCATTTTGCTAAGTTTGCATGCAATGGCAGCCTGCACTATTATCCTGGGTTCAAACGGTCAGATCGGCACCGAACTGGTTGATGCCTTGCGGGTAACGTATGGAGAGCAGTGGATCATCGCCGCCGATATACGGACACCGCATGGCGACGATGCCATTATGCCATTTGAAAATTTCGATGTAGCGGACCGTAAAGCACTACATGTGCTTTTTGCGAAATACCGCCCCACTCAGGTGTATTTATTGGCCGCCATGCTGTCTGCCAACGGCGAAAAGAACCCACTGCAGACTTGTGATACTAACGTCGACGACTTGCTCAATGTATCGCTTCTAGCGGGGAGTCTGTTTCGATCTGGAGGCCATGGCCACAGACATGCTATCAAATCTTAAAAAATAATATATATAATATAAATGGGAAGAGCATTTGAATTTAGAAAAGAGCGCAAATTCAAGCGTTGGGCAAAAATGGCCGTACAATTCACGCGACTTGGAAAGGAAATCGCCATAGCCGTTAAGGAGGGTGGTCCAAATCCAGAGGCAAATTCGCGCCTACGTACCGCTATCCAGAATGCCAAGGCCGTAAATATGCCGAAAGACCGCATAGAAGCCGCCATCAAACGTGCATCAGATAAAGATGCCAAGGGATATGAAGAACACGTGTACGAAGGATATGGTCCGCACGGTGTACCAATATTGATTGAAACAGCTACGGATAACACCAACCGCACCGTGGCGAACATACGAAGCTACTTCAGCAAGGCAGGTGGCACCCTGGGCAAGACTGGATCACTCGATTTCATCTTTCAGCGTAAATCCATTTTCCGATTTAACGTGCAGGATACCGTGGATCTTGAGGAGCTGGAACTCGAACTTATTGATGGCGGACTAGAAGAACTATATGTAGAGGCGGATGAAGAGGGCAATGATGTTGTGGTTGCGCAGACATCTTTTGAGGACTTCGGAAACATGCAGCGTCTGCTTGAAGAAAAGGGTATCGAAATCAAAAGTGCAAAGCTGGAGCGCATTGCCTTAACCAATACCGAAGTTTCCGAGGAGGACGCAGCTGAAGTGCTCAAGCTGATTGACAAAATCGAGGAAGATGATGACGTGCAGGCGGTATACCATAATATGGCATAATGACGTTTGAGGAATTCTTTGTCAAAAAAAAGATTGATTTGACCTCACTCAAACAGGCCAAACCGGATCTTTATGAAGAATTTTACGCGCATTACCAATTAATGGGCGAAAGGAGTTTCGACCATACCAAGAAATTCTGGTTTAATCGGCTACGCAAAGACCACCTGCTTCGTAACCCGGACATGGTAAGCGCGGCACCGTCCCGGAACACCCAAACGCAACCAGACGGAGAACAGGCAACCACCACCGCGAAGTCCGCTTCCGGGGCCAAGCCGGCAGGATTTAAACCCCGGTTTAAATCCGCCCAGACCGAAACATCCGCCCCCGATTTCAATAAGCCCGTTGAAACTGGACAGGACCTGTCCGACGTGCACAACGAAGAGGCGCATCCGGCGGCAAACGCTCCAAAGCCCGTAAGATTCAAACCTCGGTTTACGGCGAAAGCAGATCAGGCAGGAGGTACTGTGCCGTCAGATCGGCCTGCAACAGACGGGAACAAAGATATCGAAGGATCGACACCGGAAGGCGCAGCCAAGCCGTTGGGATTTAAACCTCGCTTCAAGCAAAAAGGGGCGAGCCCAACTTCTTCGACCGACGACGGATCAAGGTCAAAGAAAATTGCAGCCGACGAACAAACGAAACCTGCTGGGGAAGCCGGCGAAGCAGCCAGAGTTCTGGGATTTAAACCGCGCTTTAAACCAAAAGCCAGTAGCCCGGGGTCTTCGGATGACGAAGAATGGCTTTCAACACCATCCGTTTCTGCAGACGATGCGGAGGGAAAGGCAGACGAAAACCAAACGGGCACAGCAGCGAATCCTTTGGGGTTCAAGCCCCGTTTTAAACCGGACACTCCAAAAAGGTCCACCGAAGATGATACTAAAACGCCCTCAGCCGGGGTATCAGCCGATGAAAACGCATCGGGTGGTAATCAGGAAACGCCAAAGGAGCCAACCACAAAACCGATGGGATTTAAACCGAGATTTAAACCCGGAATCACGAAGCCCAAAAAAGATCAGTAAATCTGGACGTACGCGTGGTTACCTGGATTTTCGATCACAGTCCATTTTTAAACGAATCAGATACAATAGGGAATAATTCGGTTGCGAAGAAGGTCCGTGGATTTCGCAAAGCACAGGGACTGTCGGCCTCTGTACACCATCGAATGCAAAACAGAAGCGGTTTGGGCAACATTTGACCACCGGCAATCGGAGCAAGCGGCATTGTCGCAAACGGTCGAAAGGCTAACGACCTCGGAAAGCCCCCAAAAAACAAGAGTCCCGCTGCGTTTGCAACGGGACTCTGTATAAAATCCGGCACCGACCTACTCTCACGCCTGTTACGGCAATACCATCGGCTCTGGCGGGCTTAACTGCTCTGTTCGGG
>Ga0164243_10001546_pt1 | contig 39020 bp, 34 predicted proteins | sample OricompcompostOP_FD_108781 | JGI IMG/M metagenome (GOLD analysis project Ga0164243, IMG submission 108781) | Organic Plus compost microbial communities from Emeryville, California, USA - Original compost - Organic plus compost (OP) | ecosystem: Engineered > Solid waste > Mixed feedstock >... | reverse complement strand
CCGCCTGCGTGACTCGAACACGCGACCTACGCATTACGAATGCGCCGCTCTACCGGCTGAGCTAAGGCGGCCCGCCCTGCGGGGGAGGCCTATTTAGCGGCGGCGGCTGCGGGCGCCAAGCCTGGGGCTCCGGGGGCGAGGCGTCGGCGGGGGCGGCTCGTCCTCCTCATAGGCCGGTCCCATGCCCGGGTCGTCCGCCAGGGGGCCCAGCGGCCGGCCGGATTCGGCCGCCTCCAGGAACGGGGTGGAGGCGGTGTAGCTGACCGGCAGGTCGGGCAGTTCGGAGATGGTCCGCTCGCGCCGCTCCAGGCGCGGATGCACCAGTTCGCCGGTCTCGCCGTAGGTCAGCACCAGCCGGGCCCAGTCCTCGGGCGTGTAGGCGAAGGCCTTGCCCTCCGGGTCGAGGTCGGACCAGTCCGGCTCCTGGGGCGCGGCCGCCGCCCGGGCGATCCAGGCGCGGGCCTCGTCGGCGGCGCCGGCGGCGAAGGCGCTGCGGGCCATCAGGGCGCAGATTCGGGCGGTGGCCGGCGTCTCCTCGAGCAAGGGCTCGACCGCGCGGCGCGCGCCGGCGATGTCGCCGGTCAGCAGCGCGGCCTCCAGCCGTAGCAGCCGGCTCTCCCGATGCCCGGGGTTGAGGGCCGCCAGCGCGTCCAGGCGCCGGGCCCGCTCGGCCGGGGTCTCGTCGGTCCTGAGGTCGCGATAGGCCAGCCACAGCGCCGGGTGCGGCGCGAGCTTCCAGCCGTCGCGGATCAGGCCTTCGGCGCGGGAGGTGCGGCCGTCGTCGGCCAGCAGGCGCGCGGCCATGACCACGCCGGGGGCGAAGCCGGGCTGCAGCTTGACCGCGTCCAGCGCGCAGTCGAGCGCCCGTGGCCGGGCGTTCGGCTCTCCGCTGGTCTCCAGGGTCGCGGCCAGGGCGGCGAGCAGGGCGGCGCGGGTGCGCTCGGCCGCCGCCGGCGGGGTGATCTTGCGGTCCAGGGCGCTCTTCACCAGGTCCAGCGCCCCCTGCCAGTCGGCCGCTTCCAGCCGCGCTTCCAGCAGGGCGCTCCAGGCCCAGCGGGCGGTCCGCCCGCCGGCGTAGGCGGCCTCGGCCTGGGCCAGGGCCGCGGCCCGGTCGCCGCGGGCCAGGGCCAGCTGCATCAGTCCGCGGCGGCCCGCCTGGGCCAGGTCGGGCAGGCCGAGCATGGCCGTGTAGGCGGCCTCCGCCGCCGCCTCGTCGCCGGCCGCCTCGGCGGACTGGGCCGCCAGGATGCGCGCCAGGGCCGGGGTGTCCTCGACCAGTTCCGAGGCCCGCCGCGACCAGCGCCGCGCCTCGGCCCCGTCGCCGGCCGCGACGGCGGTGAAGCCGCGGGCCAGGGCCTCGTCGGCCTGGCGGCGGCGGGCGCGCAGGCGGGCCTGGCGCGCCCGCTCGGGCGCCCGCAGCATCCAGATCACCGCGCGCCAGAAGATGGTGGAGACGAGCGCCGCCAGGGCGATCAGCATCACGGCCGCCGCGGCGGTCATGTCGAGGCGCCAGCCGAGCCACTCCAGGCTGGCGCGGCCGGGCTGGCCGATCACCGCGGACACGGCGACGGCCACCAGGGCCAGGACGACGAGGGCGAGGGCGGCGCGGATCATGAGGCGGCGGTCTCCCTCACGGCGCGCGTCAGCTCCGACAGGGCGGCCCCGCGCACGGCGGCGATCCTGCGGTCGATCTCGACCCGGCGCTCGGCGCCGGTGCGCCAGGCCGCCATGGCCTGGCGTCCGGCCGGCGGCAGGGCGCCCAGCTCGGACAGGGCGCCGGAGATGTCGCCGTCCTCCACCCGCTTGCCGGCGCGGGCGAGCACCGCGTCCACCCCCTCGCCTTCCAGCCGGTCGACCCGGCGCACGGTGACGATGGCGGCGAAGGCGCGGGCGATGCGGGCCATCAGGCCCGTCCCGCCGGTGCGGGCGCGCGAGGCCACGGCGGCGCGGGCGGCGGCGTCCGGATAGGCGGCCGCGAGGGCGGCGGGCGTCGGCGCGCCGGTCTCGGCCAGGGGGCGCAGGGCGCGAAGGTCGTCGCTGGCGGGCAGGGAGGCCTCCAGCGCGGAGAGCTCCCCCGCGAAGGGGCGGGACCCGGAGGCGGCCTCCGACAGGGAGGCGGCGGCCAGGGCGCCGGCGGCGGCGAAGGTGACGCGGCGGCGGTCCGTCTCCAGCCGCGAGACCCGCTCCTCCAGCGCCTGGACCTCGCCGGCCGCGGGAGGGGCCGCGGGGGGCGCCTCGGCCGTCTGCCGGGCCTCCAGCCGCGCCTGGATGTCGGCGAGCCGCTGTTCGACGGTCGGCGGGGCGGTCTGGGCGGCCGGGGCCGGAGCGGGCGCGGGCCTGGCCGGGAACAGCCGGGGCCCGAGCAGAGCCACGCCGGCTCCCCCGACGATGCACAGAAGGCCGAAGACGATGGCGATCCAGAAGACCGGGCTGAACAGGCGCGGGGGCGGCTCGAGAGCCGGATCGGTCGTCGGCGAGGCCTGGGCGGGGTGTCGCGCGGTCATGGGGCGGATGATTCCCCCAGGAGGTTAAGCAAAGCGCCTTCGGTGGGAAGCGGCGCCACGGCAACGCTCGCAAAATTTAACGGCAGCAGGGGGGCGGCGGCGGCCCTGGAGATGCACACGGCGCGCAGCCGGGGCGCCGCCTCGGCCAGCTCGGGCCGCTCCGCCAGGGCCCGGGCGGCGCGGGCGGAGTGCACGAGCACCACGTCCAGCTCCGGCGGCTCGGCCGAGAGCGCGGCCAGCGGCGCCTCCGGCAAGACGGCCTCGGTGCGGTAGATGGCGGCCAGCCGCGCCTCGACCCCGCCGGCCTTGAGCCCGCCGACCAGATCCCCGGCGGGAGCCTCGGGCGCGAGGTGCACGACCGCGCCCCCAGGCCGCTCGTCCAGGATCAGCCGGACCAGGGCGGCGACGTCGGCGGCGGCCGAGCGCACCTCGGAAAACCCCGCCGCGCGGGCCGCGCGGGCGGTGGAATCGCCGACGGCGTAGACGGGCAGGCCGCGCTCGGCGGACAGGCGGGCGAAGGCGCGCACGCCGTTGGAGGAGGTGAAGGCCAGGGCCGCCGCGCCGCGCAGGTCCGGCGCGGCCCCGCTCTCGCGCACCTGGAGCACCGGGGCGACCAGTGGCGCGTGGCCCAGCGCGCGCAGCCGCGCGGCGGTGGATTCCGCTTCCGGGGCGGTGCGTGTGACCCAGACCCGCATGCGGCGAATCTAGGCGCGTTCGCGCGTCACGCCCACACGATCCTGTCGCCGGCCTCCTCGCGGATCTGGCGGCCGAGGAGCAGGCCCAGCTCGCGGGCCAGGCCCGCCGGCGCCTGGGAGGCGGGCACGCCGAGCTGGTCGTCGCGGCGGAACCGCAGGCGGCCGTCCGGGCTCAGGGCCTCGACGCTCAGGAGCAGCTGGTCGTCCTCGATCCGGGCGTAGGCCCCGAGCGGGGTCCGGCAGGAGCCCTCCAGCGCTTCCAGCGCCCCGCGCTCGGCGGCGATCGCCAGGGCGGTGGGGGCGTCGCGCAGGGCCGCCAGCCAGGGCGCGTCGGCGTCCTCGGCCCGGGTCTGGATGGCCAGCGCCCCCTGGCCGGGCGCGGGCGGCGCCTGGACCGGGTCCAGGGCCTCGCCGACGACCGCTTCGAGCCCCAGGCGCCTCAGGCCCGCATAGGCGAGCAGGATGCCGTCCACCTCGCCGGCCCGGAGCTTGGCCAGCCGGGTGTCGACGTTGCCGCGCAGCATCACGATCTCGAGGTCCGGGCGCGCGTGCAGCCGCTGGGCCTGGCGGCGCAGGCTCGCGGTGCCGAGGCGCGCGCCGGACGGGAGGTCCTGCAGGCGCGAGACCTCGCGGCCGATGAAGACGTCGCGCGGGTCCTCGCGCTCGGGCACGGCGGCGATGACCAGTCCGGGCGGCTGCTCGGCCGGCATGTCCTTCATGGAGTGGACCGCGCAGTCGATGCGGCCGTCCAGCAGCGCCTCCTCGATCTCCTTGACGAACAGGCCCTTGCCGCCGGCCTCCAGCAGGCGCCGGTCCTGGATGCGGTCGCCGGAGGTGGTGATGCGGACCAGGGGCGCGGCCTCCTCGACCCCGCCCGGCCCCGCCCCGAGGGCGGCGGCGATCCTCTGCTGCATGTGCCCGGACTGGGTGAGGGCGAGCTTGGAGGCGCGAGTGCCGATGCGGACGGGTTGCGGGGCCATGTGGGGACAGCTACCTCGGGCGGGCGTAAACCGGAAGCCAATGAACGCCCTGACCGTCCTCGGCATCGAAACCAGCTGCGACGAGACCGCCGCGGCCGTGGTGCGCCTGCCCGCGGCCGGGCCCTGCGAAGTGCTGTCCTCGGTGATCTCCAGCCAGATCGGCGAGCACGCCCCCTACGGAGGCGTGGTGCCCGAGATCGCCGCGCGCTCTCACGTGGAGAGCATCGACGCGGTGATCGCCGAGGCGATGGCGCGCGCCGGGATCGGTTTCGAGGCGCTGGACGGGGTGGCCGCGACCGCAGGGCCCGGCCTGATCGGCGGGGTGATGGTGGGGCTCTCGGCGGCCAAGGCGATCGCCATGGCCCGCGACCTGCCGCTGGTGGCCGTCAACCACCTGGAGGGCCACGCCCTTTCGCCGCGGCTGGCCCAGGACCTGCCCTATCCGTTCCTGCTGCTGCTGGTCTCCGGCGGCCACTGCCAGCTGCTGGAGGTCGCCGGGGTCGGCGCGGCCCGGCGGCTCGGCTCCACCATCGACGACGCGGCCGGCGAGGCCTTCGACAAGATCGGCAAGGTCCTGGGGCTGCCCTATCCCGGCGGGCCGGCGCTGGAGCGGCTGGCGCAGGGCGGCGATCCCAGGCGCTTCCCCCTGCCGCGGGCGCTCCTGGGGCGCGAGGGCTGCGACTTCTCCTTCTCCGGCCTGAAGACGGCCGCCGCGCGCCTGGCCGAGGGCGTTTCGAGCGACGAGGCGCGGCGCGACCTGGCGGCCGCCGTGCAGGCCGCCATCGCCCGCCAGCTGGCCGAGCGCACCGACCGCGCCATGGCCGCCTACGCCCGGGCCCACGAGGGCCGCGGCCTGCGCTTCGCGGTCGCCGGCGGGGTGGCCGCCAACGGGGAGGTCCGCCGGCGCCTGCAGGAGACCGCCGCGGCGCGGGGCTTCTCCTTCGCCGCGCCGCCGCTGGCCTACTGCACCGACAACGCCGCCATGATCGCCCTGGCGGGCGCCGAGCGCCTGCGGGCCGGCCTGACCGACGGCCTGGACGCCGTCGCGCGGCCGCGCTGGCCCCTGGACGAGGCCGCGGCCGCCTCGAACCCCACCCATGTCCCCGGCCGCAAGGGAGCCAAGGCGTGAGCATCAGCAGGGCCGGGGTCATCGGGGCGGGGGCGTGGGGCACGGCGCTCGCCCAGGTGTGCGTGAGGGGCGGGCTCGAGGCCGTGCTCTGGGCGCGCGAGGCGGAGGTGATCGCTCAGATCCGGGCCGAGGGCGAGAACCGCGCCTTCCTGCCGGGGGTGAAGCTCGATCCCGCCATCGAGGTCACCGGCGACATGGCCGGGCTGAAGGGCTGCGACATCGTCCTGGCCGTGGCGCCGGCCCAGCACCTCAGGGCCATGCTGACCGCCTTCGCGCCGCATGCGCGCGAGGGCCTGCCGGTGGTGCTCTGCGCCAAGGGCATCGAGAAGGGCTCGCTGAAGCTGATGACGCAGGTGCTGGCCGACACGGTCCCGCACGCGACGCCGGCGGTGCTGTCGGGGCCGAGCTTCGCGGGGGAGGTGGCGCGGGGCCTGCCCACGGCCGTCACCCTGGCCTGTCCCGACCAGGCGCTGGCCCGCCAGATGGCCCAGGCGATCGCGGGACTGAACTTCCGCCCCTACGTCTCCGACGACATGATCGGGGCGGAGGCCGGCGGGGCGATCAAGAACGTGCTGGCCATCGCCACCGGCATCGTGGAGGGGCGCGAACTCGGCCGCAGCGCCCACGCCGCCCTGATCACCCGCGGCTTCGCCGAGCTGACGAGGATGGCGGTCGCGCTCGGCGGGCGGGCCGAGACGGTGGCGGGGCTCTGCGGGCTGGGCGACCTGGTCCTGACCTGCTCGAGCCCCCAGTCGCGCAACAACAGCGTCGGCCTGGCGCTCGGCCGCGGCCAGACGCTGCAGCAGGCCCTGGCGGGCAAGCTGTCGGTCGCCGAGGGGGTGGACTCCGCCCCGGTCGTGCGCGAGCTGGCCGGGCGGCTCGGAGTGGAGGCGCCGATCTGCAGCGCCGTGGCGGCCATCCTGGCCGGCGAGATCGGGGTCGATGCGGCCATCGAGGGCCTGCTGAGCCGCCCGCTCAAGGCCGAGACCTAGAAGGGCGCCGCGGCGGGTGCGGCGACGCCCTCGGGGGCGGTTCAGGTCCGATCAGCGCCCATACCATCCGTAGCCGGTGTCGTAGCGGCCGTAATCGCCGCGGTCGTAGCGGCCGCCGTAGCTCCGGTCATAGCGGTCGCCGTAGGACCGGCCGTTGTAGTAGCGGCCGTCGTGGCGGTAGGGCGTCCGGTAGCTGGTCCGGTAGCCGTCGCAGCCTTCGCTGCTCTTGCCGATGACGTTGCCCAGGGCGCCGCCGGCGACGGTGCCGATGACGGTCCCTTCGGTGCGGGCGCCGCGGCCGGCGGCCTGGCTGCCGATCAGGGCGCCCAGCGCGGCGCCGATCACGGCGCCGGTGGTGCGCGGGTTGCCCGAGTGGTAGCGGCAGTCCGAGCCGCGGTACTCGCGGGCGGCGGCCGGCGTGGCGACCGCGGCGGCCGAGGCGAGGGCGGCGACGATGGCGATCCCGGCGGTGGTGCGCTTCATGTTGTCATCTCCATTCCGGGCCCCGGCTGAGAGCGGACCGGAGCGTTCATGCCGCCACTAGACACCGCCGCCCCTGAACGGCCTTTGAGGGCGTCGTTAGGCGCCGTTCAGGTTGGCGCCGCCGTTTGCGAGGAGATCCGTCCGTGCCGCTCTATGTGATCAGCTGGCTCGACAAGCCGGACAGCCTCCAGATCCGGATGGGCGCCCGCGAGGCCCACCTCGACTACATCAGGGCCCAGGGCGAGCGGGTGAAGCTCGGCGGACCCTATCTGGACGAGGCGGGCCGGATGATCGGCTCGCTGATCGTGATCGAGGCCGACAGCCTGGAAGCGGCGAACGCGTTCCACGCCCAGGACCCCTACCGGCTGGCCGGCCTGTTCGAGACCTCCAGCGTCACGCCCTGGCGGGCGACCGTGGGGAGCCTCTGATCAGCTTCCGCCGCAGGCCGGGCAGGCGGGGTCGCGGGGCAGGCGCACGGTGCGGACCTCCGCCGACAGGGCGTCGTAGATCAGCAGGCGCCCGGACAGGGTCTCGCCGGCGCCCGTGAGGTGCTTGAGCGCCTCCAGCGCCATCATCGAGCCGATGACGCCGGCCAGGGCGCCCATGACGCCGACGGCCGAGCAGGTCTCGGCGTCCGGCGGGATCTCGCTGACCAGGCAGCGGTAGCAGGGGGCGCCAGGCTCCACCCCGGCCTTGAACACCGACAGCTGGCCGGTCCAGCGCCCGATGGCGCCGGACACCAGGGCCTTGCTCTCGGCCAGGCAGGCGTCGTTGACGGCGAAGCGGGTCTCGAAGCTGTCGACGCCGTCCAGGACCAGGTCGTAGTCGCGCACGATGCGGCGGGCGTTGGAAGGGTCCAGCATCACCGGATGGGGCTCCACCTGCAGGTGCGGATTGAGCTCGACCAGCCGCTGGCCGGCGGCGGCCACCTTGCCGCGCCCGACGTCGGCGGTCGCGTAGAGCACCTGGCGCTGCAGGTTGGACAGGGCCACCTCGTCCGCGTCGATCAGGCCGAGGGTCCCGACCCCGGCGGCGGCCAGGTAGAGGGCCGCGGGCGCGCCGAGGCCGCCGGCCCCGACGATCAGCACGCGCGCAGCCTTCAGCTTCTGCTGGCCCGGCCCGCCGATCTCGCGCAGCACCAGCTGGCGGGCGTAGCGCTCGACCTCCTCGTCGCTGAAGGACGCCTGGGCGACGCTCATCGCCCGCCCGCCTTGACCGGAACGCATTCGCCCGCCACATCCGCCGCCATGTCCGACGCTCCTTCGGCCGCCGCCCCGCCCTCCTGGCATGGGACCACCATCGTGGCCGTGCGCAAGGGCTCTACCACGGTGATCGCCGGCGACGGCCAGGTGTCGATGGGCCAGACCATCGTCAAGGGCAACGCCCGGAAGATCCGCCGCCTGGCCGACGGCAAGGTGGTGGCGGGCTTCGCGGGCGCCACCGCCGACGCCTTCACCCTGCTGGAGCGGCTGGAGAAGAAGCTCGAGCAGTACCCCGGCCAGCTGGCGCGCGCCTGCGTGGAGCTGGCCAAGGACTGGCGCACCGAGCGCTATCTGCAGAAGCTGGAGGCGATGCTGATCTGCGCCGACGCCTCGGCGGTCTACACCGTCACCGGCGCCGGCGACGTGCTGGAGCCGGAATACGGCGTGGCCGCCGTCGGCTCGGGCGGTCCGTTCGCCCTGGCGGCGGCGCGGGCGCTCTACGACAGCGAGCTCGGCGCCGAGGAGATCGCGCGCAAGGCCATGGCGATCGCGGCGGAGATCTGCGTCTACACCAACACCTCCGTCACCCTGGAGACCATCGAGGCGTGAGGGGGGCGGTGCTGGCCCTCCTGATCGCGGCGGCCGCCGCCGGCCCGGCCCTGGCCGAGGCCGACCCGGGCGTGGTGGTCGACGCCGAGAAGGCCTTCGCGGCCGACGGCCTGGCCATGGGGATCAAGCGCTCGTTCCAGAAGCACGCCGCGCCGGACGCCATCGTGCTGGCCCCCGACCCGGTCGACGCCCAGTCCAACCTCGCCCGGGAGGAGGACGACGCCGGCGGGCCGCCGCTGGCCTGGTGGCCGAGATGGGCGGGGATCGCCCGCTCCGGCGACCTCGGCTTCACCACCGGACCCTACACCTACGACGGCGAGCCGAAGGGCTGGTACTTCACGGTCTGGGCCCGGCAGGCGGACGGGTCCTGGAAGTGGATCTTCGACGGCGGGGTGCGCGCCGACCCGCGCCAGGAGCCAGGGCCGCTGTCCCACGCCGAGTATCTGCAGATGTCCGGCGCCGAGGCCGGCTCGGCCGCCGCGGCCATGGCGGAGGTGTCGGCCGCCGAGGCCGACCTGGCCAGGCGCGCCCAGGAGAGCACGCGCATCGCCTATCTGCGCCACCTGGCCGAGGACGGCCGGCTCACCGGCTCGTCCGCCCCGCCGGCCACCGGCCGCGCGGCCTTCGAGCTGGAGCTGCAGGCGCGGCCGCGGACCCTGGCGCTCTCGCCGCTCGGGGGCCGCGCCTCGGCCGCCGGCGACCTGGCCTTCACCTACGGCGACGCGCGCTGGAGCGGCGGCCGCGGCCACTACGTCCGCATCTGGCAGAAGCGCGCCCCGGGCTGGAGGCTGGTCTACGACGAGCTGGTCCCGGTCACGTCTCCCGCAAGCGACTGAGTCCCCCTATCTGCGCCCCATGAGCGAATTTTCCCCGCGCGAGATCGTCTCCGAGCTCGACCGTCACATCGTCGGCCACCCCGAGGCCAAGAAGGCCGTCGCCATCGCCCTGCGCAACCGCTGGCGACGCCGGCGGCTGATGCCCGAGGAGCTGAGGGACGAGGTCACCCCCAAGAACATCCTGATGATCGGCCCCACCGGCGTGGGCAAGACCGAGATCGCGCGGCGCCTCGCCCGGCTCGCCCAGGCGCCCTTCCTGAAGGTGGAGGCCACCAAGTTCACCGAGGTCGGCTACGTCGGCCGCGACGTGGACCAGATCATGCGCGACCTCGTCGAGGCGGCGGTGGCGATGGTGCGCGACCGCCGGCGCAGCTCCGTGCGCGCGGCCGCCGAGGCGAAGGCCGAGGAACGCATCCTGGAGGCCCTGGTCGGGCCCGGCGCCCAGGAGACCACCCGCGAGGCCTTCCGGCGCCGGCTCCGCGCGGGGGAGCTGGACGACAAGGAGATCGAGATCCAGGTCGCCGACCACGGCTCGCCGATGCAGGGCTTCGACATCCCCGGCCAGCCCGGCGCCTCGATCGGCATGATCGACCTCGGCGAGATGATGTCCAAGGCCTTCGGCCAGCGCACCAAGAGCCGCCGCGCGACGGTCGCCCAGGCCTGGACGCCGCTGATCGCGGAGGAATCCGACAAGCTGCTGGACCAGGACGCCCTGATCGGCGAGGCGGTCGAGCTGGCGGAGACGGCCGGGATCGTGTTCATCGACGAGATCGACAAGGTGGCCTCGCGCTCGGACCGGGCCGGGGCGGACGTCAGCCGCGAGGGCGTGCAGCGGGACCTGCTGCCGCTGATCGAGGGGACCACCGTCTCGACCAAGTACGGGCCGGTGAAGACCGACCACGTGCTGTTCATCGCCTCGGGCGCCTTCCACGTGGCCAAGCCCTCGGACCTGCTGCCCGAGCTGCAGGGCCGCCTGCCGATCCGGGTGGAGCTGAAGGCCCTGACCCGGGAGGACTTCCGCCGCATCCTCACCGAGCCGGAGGCCAACCTGATCCGCCAGCACCAGGCGCTGATGGCCACCGAGGGCGTGGAGCTGACCTTCACCGACGACGCCATCGAGGCCCTGGCCGACGCGGCCGTGGAGGTGAACGGCTCGGTCGAGAACATCGGCGCGCGCCGCCTGCAGACGGTGCTGGAGAAGGTGGTGGAGGAGATCTCCTTCGCCGCCGGCGACCGCTCGGGCCAGACGGTGGCCATCGACGGCGCCTACGTCCGCGAGCGCGTGGGCGAGCTGGCCCGCAACGCCGACCTGTCGCGCTACATCCTGTAGCAGGCCCTTCCGCCGCGTCCCGGCTCTAGGCCGCCGCCTGCGCCCGGACGGCCTCGGTCCCCAGCATGGCGGCCTTGCGGGCGAGGCCCCAGTGGTAGCCGGTCAGGCGGCCGTCGCGGGCGATGGCGCGGTGGCAGGGGATCAGCCAGCTGACCGGATTGGCGCCGATCGCGGCCCCCGCCGCCCGCGCGGCCTCGGGCCGTCCGGCCCAGGCGGCGACCTGGGAATAGGCGGCGGTGCGGCCGGGCGGGATGCGCAGCAGCGCCTTCCAGACCTGGATGTGGAACGGCGGCCCGATCAGGACGACGGGGGTGGGCCCGCCCGCGCCCAGGAACACCTGGCCGGCCATGGCCCGCGCGGCCCCGTCGTGGCGGATCCACTCGGCGGCCGGCCAGCGGGCGTGCATGTCGGCGAAGGCGGCCTCGTCGCCGCCCTCCTCTTCGCAGAAGGCCAGGCCGCACAGGCCGCGCGGCGCGAGGACGAACAGCCCCTCGCCGAAGGGCGTGGGCGCATGGCCCCAGCGCAGCCGCAGGCCCTCGCCGCGCCGGCGCGCCTCGCCGGGGGTGACGGCCTCGTGGGCGATGAACAGGTCGTGCAGCCGCGAGGGGCCCGACAGCCCCGCGTCCAGCGCAGCGCCCAGCACGCTCTCGCCGGCGGCCAGGCTCTCGCGCGCCTCGGCGTGGGCGATGGCCTGGACGAAGGTCTTGGGGCTGACCCCGGCCCAGCGGGTGAAGACGCGCTGGAAGTGGAAGGGCGACAGGCCGACCGCTTCGGCGGCCTCGTCCAGCGAGGGGTGGTCGCGCCAGCGCTCGGCGAGCCATTCCAGGGCCCTGGCCATGCGCCGGTAGTCGCGCGCCTGCTCCTGCAGGCGCTCGAGCGGGGCGGGAGGAGAGAGATCCGGTGTCATGGCGGGGATGCTAGGCCCGTCGCCGGCCGCGCGTCCGCCCGGTTCTTGCGGCGCTTCAGGGCTCATAGCGCTCCGCGCGCGCGGCGCGGATCGCCGCCTCGACGGATTCGGCCAGGCCCTTGCGCTCCTTGGGGCCCAGGCTGGAGCCGATGGTCAGCCGCCGGCCCGAGATCGCCAGGCGGACCTCCGAGCCGTCGCGGCCGTCCTTCTCCAGCGACACGCGGGTGAAGGCGGTGGGCGAGGTCCAGACCGTCCGCGTCAGCCGGCCGTGCTCGCGGGTCACCATCACGTGGTCGGCGGTGATCCGCACCCGCTCGCGCGCGCGGGCCTGGCGGTAGCTGACCCAGAACGCCAGGCCCAGGCCGAGCAGGCCCGCGGCCAGGAACAGCAGGATGAGGGCGGCGCCGAGCGCCACGAAGGCCACGCCGACCAGCAGGTCCAGGCCGAGCACCAGGCCGAGCACGAGCGCCAGTCCCCTGAGCGGCAGCGAGCGCGTCGGGGCGATCACGGTGTCGAGATGGAGCCGGGCGGCCATGGTTGCAGAATATGCCTTTCCGGCGGGTTGGCGAAGCGCGGCGCCCGCAGCATGGTGCGGCCATGGCCAAGCCGCGAGTCGCGCCCAGGACGAGGATCTCCCCCAAGGAGAAGGCCCGCATCCAGGGCATCTTCGACCGCTTCGCCGCGACCTCGGCCCATCCCAAGACCGAGCTGGCGTACCGCAATCCCTTCACCCTGGTGGTGGCGGTGGCGCTGTCGGCCCAGGCGACCGACAAGTCGGTGAACAAGGCCACCGAGAGGCTGTTCGAGGTCGCCGACACCCCGCAGAAGATGGCCGCGCTCGGGGAGGCGGGGCTGATCCCCTACATCCAGACGATCGGCCTCTTCCGCACCAAGGCCAGGAACGTGATCGCCCTGTCGCGCATCCTGCTCGAGAGCTACGGCGGCGAGGTTCCGCTGCAGCGCGAGGCCCTGCAGGCCCTGCCCGGCGTCGGCCGCAAGACCGCGAGCGTGGTGCTGAACGAGCTGGAGGTGGAGCCCGCCATCGCGGTCGACACCCACGTGTTCCGCGTCTCCCACCGGCTGGGCCTGGCCAAGGGCAAGACCCCCGAGCAGGTCGAGCAGGAGCTGATGGCCAAGGTCCCCGCGCCCTACCTCACCCGGGCGCACCACTGGCTGATCCTGCACGGCCGCTACGTCTGCGTCGCGCGCCGGCCGAAGTGCGAGACCTGCCTGGTCTCCGACCTCTGCCCCTCGCGCGAGCTGTTCCTGGGCGCCTGAGGCGCTCAGGCGTTCTCGGCGAACTGCCGGGCCTGGCTGACCCACCCCTGGCGCGCGATGCGGCCCATGAGGTTCAGCTCGCGGTCCATGCGGGCCGCTTCCTCGTCGGTCCAGGCGGCGATCTGGGCGAAGCGGGTGACGCCCCGCTCGGCCAAAAGGGCCGCGACGCGCGGACCGACGCCCACCAGGCGGGTGAGGTCGTCGGCGCCGTCCGCGTCCGGCGCGGCGGCAGGCGGCGGCTCGGCGGCCGGCTCGGGGGCCTCGGGGACGACGGTGAGGGCCTCCAGCACCGGGGCCGCGAAGGCGGCGGCGGCGGCTTCGGCGGCGTCGGCCATGATCTCCCTGGCCTCGGCGGACGGGGCCTTGGGCATATAGGCGGCGAAGGCGGAGGGCAGTTCCATCCAGCGGCCGGCCCACCACAGGGCCAGGTCGGCCGAGGTGCGGTAGAGCTCGCCCCAGAACTCCATCGCGCGCTCGGCGGCGGCGAGACTCTCGGCGTAGAGATCGAAGACGGGGTATTTGGGGGCGGTGGTCGACATCATGGCGTGCGCTCCGGAGGACGGCTGATGCTGCGGCGCAAAATATCACTCATCTCCGTAACGCGGACGCGAAATCCGGGCTCCGGAGGCGTGTCTTGAGGATCGTGGGCGGCGAGCTGCGCGGCCGGACGCTGAAGGCGCCTGCGGGGGAGGCGACGCGCCCCACGTCGGACCGGGCGCGCCAGGCGGTGTTCAACATCCTCGAGCACGCGTCCTGGTCGGACGGGGTCGAGGGCCGGCGCGTGATCGACCCCTTCGCGGGCTCGGGGGCGCTGGGGCTGGAGGCGGTTTCCCGCGGGGCCGGCGCCTGCCTGTTCGTGGACCGGGCCGAGCCGGCGCTGGCGGCGGTGCGGGCCAACGTCGAGGCGCTCGGGGTGGGCGACCGCTGCCGGCTGCTCAAGGCCGACGCGACCCGGCTGCCGCGGCGGCTGGACAGCGAGGCCCCCTTCGACCTGGTCCTGCTGGATCCGCCCTATGGCAAGGGCCTGGGCGAAATGGCCCTGGCGTCCCTGCGCGGGGAGGGCTGGCTGGCCCCGGACGCGGTGGTGGCGTTCGAGCGCGGCGCGGACGAGCCGGCGCTGCAGGTCCCGGGCTTCGAGGTGCTGGACGAGCGCCGCTACGGGGCCGCGCGGGTGTGGTTCCTCAGAGGTTGAGCAGGGCCGGGTCGCCACCCTGGGCCGCGATGTTGACGCTGACCGCGCGCTCGACCGCGTAGCGCAGCAGGGCGTGCGGGCCGCCCGCCTTGGGCCCGGTGCCCGAGAGGCCCTCGCCCCCGAACGGCTGCACCCCGACCACCGCTCCGATCATCGAGCGGTTGACATAGAGGTTCCCGGCCGGAACCCGGCGCGCGACCTCGGCGGCGAAGCCCTCGATGCGGCTGTGGACTCCGAGCGTGAGGCCGTAGCGGGCGGCGGCGAGCTGGCCGGCGGCCTCGGCCAGGTCCTCCGGATCGTAGCGGACCACGTGCAGGATCGGCCCGAACACCTCCCGCTGCAGGAAGGCCGCGGACGGGATCTCCGCCAGCACCGGGCCGAAGAACACGCCGCGCCCGGCGGGCGGGCCGGGGTCGATGCGGTGGAGCACCCTGGCCTCGCGCTCCAGGCGGCGCAGGTGCTGCTCCAGCGCGGCGCGGGCCTCCTCGTCGATCACCGGGCCGACGTCCGTGGCCGGATCGGCCGGATCGCCGACCGCCAGGGCGTCCATGGCGCCGGCCAGGCCCTGGATCAGGCCGTCGGCGGTGTCCCTGGGCAGGAACAGCAGGCGCAGGGCCGAGCAGCGCTGCCCGGCCGAACCCAGCGCCGAGACGATCACGTCGTCGATCACCTGCTCCCTGAGGGCGGTGGTGTCCACGAACATGCCGTTCAGCCCGCCGGTCTCGGCGATGAAGGGGATGATCGGGCCGGGCCGTTCGGCGAGCGTGCGATTGATCCGCGCGGCGGTGTCCGTGCCGCCGGTGAAGGCCACGCCGTCGCAGCCCGGGTGGGCGACCAGGGCCGCGCCCACCGTCTCGCCGGGCCCCGGCAGCAGGGCCAGCAGCCGCGGGTCCAGCCCGGCGGCGTGGTAGAGCCGCACCGCCTCGGCGGCGATCAGGGGCGTCTGCTCGGCCGGCTTGGCGAGCACGGCGTCGCCGGCCGCGAGGGCCGCGGCGATCTGGCCGGTGAAGATGGCCAGGGGGAAGTTCCAGGGGCTGATGCAGACGAACACGCCGCGGCCGTGCAGCTGGATGGAGTTGCGCTCGCCCGCCGGGCCGGTCAGGAGCAGCGGCCCCTCGAACTGGGTCTGCGCCAGATGGGCGTAGTAGCGGCAGAAGTCCGCCGCCTCCCGCACCTCGGCGACGGCGTCCGGCAGGGTCTTGCCGGCCTCGCGGCTGAGGACCGCGATCAGCCGGTCGCGGCCGGCCTCCAGGGCGTCGGCCATCCGCCGCAGCACCGCCGCGCGCGCCGCGCCGCCCGACGCGTCCCAGGCCGGCTGGGCCGCGTGCGCGGCCTCGAAGGCCTCGTCGATGTCGCCCCGGGCGGCCTCGGACGCTTCGCCGATCACGCGGGTGCGGTCCGCGGGGCTGCGCACCGGACCCCGCCCCGCGCCGGCCCGAAGCTCGCCGCGGACCAGGGGCCCGGAGGCCAGGCGCTCGCCGTCCAGGGCCCGGACGGCCCGGTCCAGCCGCTCGCGCTCGGCCGCGACGGACAGGTCCACGCCCTCGGAATTGGGCCGGTCCTGGCCGTAGAGCCGGCGCGGGAGGGGGATGCGCGGATGCGGCCCGGGGGCCGCCTCGAGCGCGGCGACGGGATCGTGGACGACCTCCTCGGGCGGCACGCGCTCGTCCAGCAGGGCGTGCACGAAGGAGGTGTTGGCGCCGTTCTCCAGCAGCCGGCGCACCAGATAGGGCAGCAGGTCCTCGTGGCCGCCGACGGGGGCGTAGGCGCGCACCGTCAGGGGGCCGAAGCGGGCCTCCGCGGCGCGGTACAGGGCCTCGCCCATGCCGTGCAGGCGCTGGTGCTCCACCGCCACGCCGGCCTGCCGGGCCATGCGCGTCACCGCGGCGAGGGTATGGGCGTTGTGGGTGGCGAACTGGGCGTAGAGCCGCGGGGCGGCGGCGATCAGCCGGCGGGCGCAGACCAGGTAGCAGACGTCGGTCGCGGCCTTGGTGGTGTAGACCGGATAGTCCGGCCGGCCGGCCACCTGGGCCCGCTTGATCTCCGAATCCCAGTAGGCGCCCTTGACCAGCCGCACCATCAGCCGCCGGCCGGTCCGTTCCGCGAGCGCGTCGAGGCGGGAGATCACCTCGGGCGCGCGCTTCTGATAGGCCTGCACGGCCAGGCCGAGGCCCCGCCAGGCGCCGAGCTCCGGCTCGCCGCAGAGCCGGTCCAGGAGCTTCAGCGACAGGACCAGCCGGTCCGCCTCCTCCGCGTCGATGGTGAAGTTGAGGTCGTGCGCCGCCGCCAGCACGGCCAGCCGCTTCAGGCGCGGGTAGAGCTCGTCCCAGACCCTGGCCTCCTGGGTCGCCTCGTAGCGCGGCGACAGGGCCGACAGCTTGACCGAGACCCCGTGGCCCGCCTCGGGCCCGGCGCCCCCCGCCCGTTCCCCGATCCTGGCGATCGCGGCCGCGTAGGCGGCCTCGTAGCGCTCCGCGTCGGACGCGGTGCGCGCGCCCTCGCCCAGCATGTCGAAGGAGCAGACGAAGCCCTCCCGGGCGGCGCGGCGCAGGGCCGACTCGATGGTGCGCCCGAGCACGAACTGCTCGCCCATGATGCGCACGGCCTGGGCCACGGCGGCCCGGATCACCGGCTCCCCCAGCCGCCCGGCCAGCCGCGCCAGGAAGCCGGGCAGGTCGCGCCGGGCCTCCTCGTCGACCTCCACCAGCCGGCCGGTGAGCATCAGGCCCCAGGTCGAGGCGTTGACGAACAGGCTGCCGGAGCGGCCCAGATGCCCGGCCCAGTCGGCCGAGCCGATCTTCTCGGCGATCAGGCGGTCGCGGGTCTCCTCGTCGGGGGTGCGCAGCAGGGCCTCGGCCAGGCACATCAGCGCCAGGCCCTCGCGGGTCCCGAGCGAGAATTCCTGCAGGAAGCTCTCGACCACGCCCTGGCGGCGGGCGGCGGCGCGCGCGCCGCGCACCAGCTCGACGGCCTCCAGGCGGACCGCGGCGCGGCCGGCCGCGTCCAGGGGCGAGGCCCCGAGCAGGGCGGCGACCGCCTCGCTCTCGTCGCGGTATTTGCCGGCGTCCAGTCCGTCCCAGTCCATGCGCCGCTCCCGGTCCGGACTCCGCTCTACACCGGCGCGCTGCGGAAGGGAGGGGCGGATGTCCATCAGCCCGCCAGCACGCCCGCGAACCGGTCGACGATCCAGTCGGCCTCGGCCTCGGTGATGATCAGCGGCGGGGCGATGCGGATGGTGTGGTCGTGGGTCTCCTTGCAGAGCAGGCCCTGCCCGGCCAGGCGCTCGCAGTAGCGGCGGGCGCCGCCGGCGTCCGGATGCAGCTCCACCGCGATCAGCAGCCCCCGGCCGCGGACCTCCTTCACGACCGGGGAGGCCGCCTCGGCCAGGCCGGCCATGATGCGCTCGCCCATGCGCGCCGCGTTGCCGATCAGGCCCTCCTCCACCAGCACCCGCAGGGCGGCCCGGGCGACGGCGCAGGCGAGGGGATTGCCGCCGAAGGTCGAGCCGTGCTCGCCGGGCTTCAGCACGTCCATGACCTCGCAGTTTGAGAGCACCGCCGAGACCGGATAGAAGCCGCCGCCCAGCGCCTTGCCCACCAGGGTCAGGTCGGACTCGATCCCTTCGTGCTCCTCGGCGAGGAGGCGGCCGGTGCGGCCGAGCCCGGTCTGTATCTCGTCCAGGACGAGGACGACGCCGCGCCGGGTGCAGAGCTCGCGCGCCTTCCTCAGATAGCCGGCCGGCGGCACGATGACCCCGGCCTCGCCCTGGATCGGCTCCACCAGGAAGGCCACGGTGTTCGGCGTGATCGCCGCCTCCAGCGCCTCCGCGTCGCCGTAGGGGACCACCTTGAAGCCGGGCGGGAAGGGGCCGAAGCCGTTGCGCGAGCCCGGGTCGGTGGAGAAGCCGACGATCGCCAGGGTGCGGCCGTGGAAGTTGTTGGCGCAGACGATGATCTCGGCCTGGCCCTCGGGCACGCCCTTCACCTCGTAGCCCCACTTGCGGCAGACCTTCAGCGCCGTCTCCACCGCCTCGGCCCCGGAGTTCATCGGCAGGGCCTTGTGCGAGCGGGTGAGGGCGCAGAGCTCCTCGTAGAACAGCGGCAGCTGGTCGTTGCGGAAGGCGCGCGAGGTGAGGGTCAGGCGCGAGGCCTGGGCGACCATGGCCTCGAGGATCCTCGGGTGGCAGTGGCCCTGGTTCACCGCGGAATAGGCGGACAGGCAGTCCAGGTAGCGGCGGCCGTCCACGTCCCAGACGTAGGCGCCCTCGCCGCGGGTCAGCACCACGTCCAGGGGCTTGTAGTTCCTCGCGCCGTAGAGGCTCTCGGCGGCGATCAGGTCGGCGGCGGCGCGCGGCCGCTCCAGGGTGTCGACGGTCATGGGGCGGCTCCTTCGGTCAGGGCGGGAACGGCGGCGGGAAGGGAGGCATGGTCCAGGCGCAGGGTCATGCAGAAGGCCCCCCCGCCGGAGAGGATGAAGGGCGACAGGTCCACCTCGGCGACCTGGTAGCCGCGCTCGGCCAGGAGGGCGGTCAGGCGCGGCGGCGCCTCGGCCATGACCAGCCGGCGGCCGATGTTCACGGCGTTGACGCAGAAGGCGGCCGCCTCGTCCGGCGCGGCCTCGACCAGCAGGTCCGGGTCGACCCGCTCCCGGATCCGGCGCCGGGCCCCGGCGGTGAAGGCCGGCGGGAAGTAGAGCACCTCCCCGCCCGTCAGGGGCAGGAAGCAGGTGTCCAGGTGGTAGAACCGCTCGCTCGCCAGCTCCAGCGGGACGGTCTCGACCCCGAACAGCTCCCCGATCACGCGGCCGGCCTCGCGGTGGGAGCGCGGTCCGTGGCCGGTCCAGAACAGCCGCCGGCGCGGGTCCCAGTGCGCGTCCCCGGCGCCCTCGTGCAGGAGCCCGGCGGGCAGGTGGTGGATCTCGCGGACCAGGCCGCGGGCCTGCAGCGCCTGGAAGGCGGCGCGGAAGGCCGGCTCCTCGCCCTGGCGCTCGGGATGGCGGAAGCGGGCCAGCAGGACCTTGCCGTCCAGCACCACGGCGGCGTTGGCGGGGAACACCATGTCCGGCCAGCCGTCCGCGCCCGGGGCGGTCTCGACCTGGCCGCCGGCGTCGAGGATCGCGCGCCCGAGGGCGTCCCAGGCGCGGCGGGCGAACCGGCGGTGGGCGGCGGCGTCGGCCAGCCAGCGGTCCGGCCGCATCCAGGGATTGATGGCGTAGCGGACCTCGAAATGGGCCGGATCGGTCATCAGCAGGACGGCGGTCATGCAGGGCTCCGCAAACGGTTCCGATGCAGGGAGCGTGGCCCCAGGACGCGCTAGCGGAAAGCAGGCAGAGCGGTTAAAATCGCGAGGAATCCTGACGATCTGTCAGGCAAGGATTTCGAAACGCCAGGAGGCGCGCCCTGGACGAGCTCGATCGCCGGCTGATCTCCCTGCTCCGCGCCGACGGCCGCACGCCTGCGGCCGCCCTGGCCAAGTCGCTGAAGGTGTCGCGCGGCACGGTGCAGAACCGCATCGACCGGCTGACGGCCCAGGGGGTGATCCTCGGCTTCACCGTGCGCCTGCACCCGGAGGCGACGCCCGGCCAGGTGCGCGCGATCATGAGCATCGAGATCGAGGGGCGGAGCTCGCCGGCGGTGATGGCGGCCCTGCGAGGCGTGCCCGAGGTCGAGGCCGTGCACGCCACCAACGGGCGCTGGGACCTGGTGGCGGAGCTGTGCGCCGCGGACCTGCCGGCCTTCTCGGGCGCGCTGGACGCGATCCGGCAGATCGACGGCATCGTCTCGACCGAGACGAGCCTGCTGCTGCAGACCACCCGCTTCTAGAGCACGATAGAGAGCGCGTCCGGGCGACGAAACCGCACGCACTTTCGCCTGGCGCGCTCCGGGCCGGACGCTAGGCGGCCTGGCCGGCCGAAGCGCCGGGCCTGGGGAAGCCGCCGGCGCGCGCCAGGGCCGAGCCGGCCGGGCGGCCGAGCCTGGCGGCGATCCAGCGCCCGGTCGCGATCAGGGCGTCCAGGTCCAGGCCCGTCTCGAACCCGCCGCGCTCCAGCATATAGACCAGGTCCTCGGTGGCGATGTTGCCCGTGGCGGCCGGGGCGAAGGGACAGCCGCCGATGCCGCCGCAGCTGGCGTCCAGCACGTCCGCGCCCGCCTCCACGGCGGCGGCGGCGTTGGCCAGGCCCGTGTTGCGGGTGTCGTGGAAGTGCAGGCGGATCCGGGCGTCCGGGGCGGCCTGGCGCGCCGCCTCCATGCGCCGGCGGACGGCCCAGGGGTCGGCCACGCCGATGGTGTCGGCCAGGGCGATCTCCGGGACGCCGGCGCGGGCCCCCTCGCGCACGATCGAGACCACGCGCTCCAGAGGGACCTCGCCCTCGAAGGGGCAGCCGAAGGCCACCGAGACGGTCAGGCTGAGCGGCGGGCCGCCGCGGGCCGCCCGGTCGGCGGCGACCGCGTGCATGGCCTCCAGCTGCTGCTCGACGGTCGCGCCCTGGTTCCTGAGGCCGAACGCGTCGCTGGCGCAGACCACGACATTGGCTTCGTCGCAGCTCGTGGCCCTGAGCCGTTCCCAGCCCCGCAGGTTCAGGACCAGGCCGATGCGCGAACGGCCGGGCTCGCGCGGCAGGGCCGCCATGATCTCCTCGGCGCCCGCCATCTGGGGCACGCGCCTGGGGTTGACGAAGGAAACCGCCTCGATGCGGCGCGCGCCGCAGGCCTCCAGCCGCCGGATGAAGTCCAGCCGCTCCTCCACCGAGAGGACCACGGCCTCGTTCTGCAGCCCGTCGCGCGGGCCCACCTCGACGATCTCGATCCTGCGGGTCATGGCCGGCCTCCCTGGCTGGGCGTCACGTCCTCCAGGGACCGATATAGGAACAGATCGACCGGCTTGCCCTTGGAGTAGTTGAAGCCCTTCACCTCCCCGGCCGGCGCGGCGCGGGCGCCCTGGGCGGCGAGCGCCGCCTGGAATTCCGGCCGCTCTGGGGCGGAGACGATGGCGGGCCGGCCCTGGGAGACGGCGGCGGCGGCCATCTCGCCGCGGCCGAGCTCCGTGCGCGTGCCGAGCGCGAACACCATGCTGGGCTCGTCGAAGCCGGCCACGGCCACCGGACCGGGCGTCACCCCGTTGCGCGGGTCGATGCCGGCCTGGCGCAGCGCGTGGGCGGCGCGCTTGGCGACCCATAGCGGCTTCAGCGAAGGCGCGAGGCCGGCGGACAGGATCCCATGGCCGAGCACGGCCAGGACCACGGCCGCGGCGGCGGCCCTGAGGCAGCCCCCGAACAGGACCTCGTAGGCGCCCGCCACGCCCGCCCCGAACAGCAGCAGGGCCGCAGCGACGGCCCAGGCCAGGCTGGGGCCCGAGCCGAAGCGGAGCGCCAGCACGATCGCCGCCGCCGCCAGGGCCGTTCCCGCCAGCAGGCCCAGCGCGGCCCCGATCCAGCGGGGGATGCGGCCGATCGGCCGCTCCAGAGCGGCGGCGGTCAGCCAGGCGAGGGCGCCGTAGAGCGGCAGCACGTAGTGGGGCAGCTTGGTGGGGGCGAGCTCGAACACGATCCAGGCCGGGACCAGCCAGCAGACGGCGAAACGCACGCCCGGCTCGGCGCGGCCGGTCCAGCCGCGCGCCAGGGCTGCGGGCAGGAACACCGCGGCCGGGAACAGCAGGAGCGGCGAGAGCAGCAGGTGATAGCCGGGCGGGGCGCCGTGCCCCTCCTGGCCCCCGACCAGCTTGGAGGCCATATCGCCCATCACCGCCCCGGTCCAGAAGGCGCCGTCGGTGGTGACGGTGATCGCCACCGCCCAGGGGCCCACGATCAGGAGGATCAGGGCCACGCCCCAGGTCCAGCCGAGCTGAGGCGCCCAGGGCGCGCGCCGGTCCCACGCCCACAGCGCCAGCATGGTCAGGAGCGCGATCATCGGCCCGATCGGCCCCTTGATCAGGATCGACAGGGCCAGACCCAGCCAGAACAGGAACTTGGTCCCCCTGCCGGCGACGCCTTCGCCCCGGCCGGCGCCGTAGATCCGCGCCAGGGCGGCCATCATCAGGGTGATCGCGCCGCAGAGCGCCGCGTCGGTCTTGGCGATGAAGGCCTCGGTGGACAGCAGGAGCGAGGCGCCGAGCGCCACGCCGGCGATGGCCGCGCCCCGGGTCCCGAAGAAGGCCGCCGCGCCCCAGGCGCAGGCCGCCGCCGCGGCCATGGCCCCCAGCAGCGAGGGCAGGCGATAGGCCCAGATCTGCCGCTTCTCCACCGAGGAGAAGGCCGCGACGCTCGCCGCCTGCAGCCAGTAGATCCCCACCGGCTTCTTGAAGCGCGGCTGGTCCTGGAACTTGATCGAGACGAAGTCGCGCGTCTCCAGCATCTGGGCGCTGGCCTGGGCGAAGCGGGCCTCGTCCCGGTCCAGGGCCGGCATGGCCACGAGCCCCGGGAGCGCGGCGAACAGGACCACCAAGGCCGCCAGCAGCGGCGCGCGCCAGCCGCCCCCCAGCCATCGCTCCAGCGAGGATTCGCTCATGCCGAGGTTGATAGCATGGTTGGCGCGGTCCGCCCGGCCTCAGGCGTGGGGATGGGCCCAGGCGTAGGCGGCGAGCAGGGCCGCCGCGTCCACGCCGGTGTAGCGCTGGGTGGTGGAGAGCGAGGCGTGGCCGAGCAGCTCCTGGATCGAGCGCAGGTCCGCGCCCGCGCCCAGCAGATGGGTGGCGAAGGAGTGCCGCAGGGCGTGGGGCGTGGCGCTGGAGGGCAGGCCGAGGCGGCCGCGCAGCCGCTGCATCAGCGCCTGGGCGTGGCGCGGGCTGTAGGGCCCGCCGCGCCGGGCCCGGAACACCGCATCGTCCGGCTCCAGCGGAAAGGGCAGGGCCGCGACATAGGCGTCCACGGCCTCGGCGACGGCCGGCAGGACGGGGGTCAGGCGGGTCTTGGCCCCCTTGCCGGTCACCCGGAGCGAAGGGCCGAGCGGCACGTCGCCGCGCTTCAGCGACAGGGCCTCGGAGATGCGCAGGCCGCAGCCGTAGAGCAGGGTCACCAGGGCCGCGTCGCGCGCGGCCTCCCAGGGCTCGAGGTCGGGATCGGCCTCCGCCTCGGCGATCAGGCCCCGGGCCTGGTCCTCGTTCACGGGGCGGGGGATGGACGGCTTGACGCGCGGGCCGCGCACCAGCTCCACGCCGGCGCTGGCGACGCCGCAGCGGCGGTCCAGGAAGCGGTGGAAGCCGCGGATGGCCGACAGGGCTTGGGAGACCGAGCGCGGCGAGAGGGGGCGATCGCCCTGGCGGCGGAAGGCGAGGAAGGCCCGCAGGTCCGCCGCCGACGTCTCGCCCAGGTCCTTCAGGCGCAGGGTCCCGCCCCGGTGCCGTTCCAGGAAGTCGAGATAGCGGCGGACGGCGTCGCCGTAGGCCTGAAGCGTCCGCGGCGAGGCGCGGCGCTCGTTCCCCAGATGCTGCAGCCAGGCCGCCAGCGCGTCCCGGGCCGAGGCCGGGGCGCCGCTCATGGCCGGGTCCGGCTCAGAGCACCGGCCATCGCTCGGCCGTGCGCTCGACGACGCGGCCGAGGAAGGAGACCAGCTCGGTCCCCATGTCGGGGGTGAAGCCGTCCGGGTCGCGCGAGCCGAAGGCCAGCACGCCCTGGCGGGCCGGCTCCCAGATGGCGAGGCGGATCATGGCCACGCTGCGCACCTCGTCGGAGGCGTCGCCGAAGATCAGGTCGCCGTAGAGCGGCGGGCCCATGCTGGCCAGGCCCTCGGGGCCCAGCAGGGCGTCGGCCATGCCCTCGGGGATCATGCGCCAGCCGGCGGGCGTACGGCCCGGGGTCTCCAGGGCGACCACGCCGGCGGCGAGGTCGAAGCGCAGGCGCGCGGTCTCGTCGACGCGGCGGGCCAGGTCGGCGTGGTTGCGGGCCTCCAGCAGGTCCACCACCGTGGCGTGGGTCTGGGCCTGGGCGGCGAAGTTGGAGCGGGCGATGGCCTCGAGCTCCCGGCGGGCCGCGTCGGCCTGGACGGTGGCGCGCGCCCGGCGCGCCAGGGCCGGCGGCACGAAATCGACGACATTGGCGGCGTGGATGCGCAGCCCGAGCTCCACGAGCAGCTCCGGATCCTCGCGCAGCCGCGCGGGGTCGGCCTTCAGGAAGGCGCGGACCTCGTCCCACTCCCACCTGCGCTCGCTCTGCGCCAGGCTCTGCCCCGCTTCGCTCGCCGCCATTTCCCCCACCCCTGTTCTAGAGGATCGACTGACCCGTGCTGGCCCAGTCCGCGAGGAAACGTTGAAGCCCCTTTTCGGTTAATGGGTGCTTGAAGAGCTCCCGGAAAATCGCCGGCGGCAGGGTGGCGCAGTCCGCGCCGATGATCGCCGCGCGCCTGACGTGGTCGGCCGAGCGGACCGAGGCGGCCAGGATCTCGGTGTCGAAGTCGTAGTTGTCGTAGATCGCGCGGATCTCGGCGATCAGGCCCATGCCGTCCTCGCCCAGGTCGTCCAGCCGGCCGATGAAGGGCGAGACGTAGGCCGCGCCCGCCTTGGCCGCGAGCAGGGCCTGGGCGGCGGAGAAGCAGAGGGTGACGTTGACCGCGATCCCCAGGCGGGCCAGCTCGCCGGTCGCGGCCAGGCCCTCCGGCGTCAGCGGGACCTTGACCACGACGTTGGGCGCGACGGCGGCGAGGCGCTCGCCCTCGGCGATCATCGCGCGGGCGTCCACGGCGGCGACCTCGGCCGAGACGGGGCCCTCGACGATGCCGCAAATCTCGGCGATGACCTCCAGCATGGGCCGGCCCGATTTCATGATCAGCGACGGATTGGTGGTGACCCCGTCCACGAGGCCGGTGGCGGCGAGCTCGCGCAGCACGGCGGCGTCGGCGGTGTCCAGGAACAGCTGCATGTCGGGGTCCTCGGCTGGGGCGGCCGTTCTATCCGAACGGCGGCGCTGATGGCCAGGATCGCCCAGGTGCTGCTGCCCCTGCCGCTGCCGGAGGCGTTCGACTACGCCGAGCCGGAGGACATGGGCCTGGAGCGGGGGGACCTGGTGGCCGTGCCGCTGGGGCCGCGGCAGGTCTCGGGGACGGTGATCGCCCTGAAGGACGCCCAGGGCCACAACCGGCCGCTGAAGCCTGTGCTCGGGCGCCACGACGAGCCGCCCCTGCCCGCCGCCACCCTGGAGTTCCTGGAGTGGGCCGCCCGCTACTCCGTCGACAGCCCCGGCCAGCCGCTGGCCATCACCCTGAGGGGCGCGCGCGCGCCGCGGCCCCGGCCCGGACGGGTGCTGGTCCCCACCGGGTCGAAGCCGGCGCGGATGACCCCGGCGCGGGAGAAGGTCCTGGCCGCGGCGGCGGACGAGCCGCTGACGCCCGCCGCCCTGGCGGCGAAGGCGGGGGTGTCCGCGGGCGTGGTCAAGGGACTGGTGGAGGAGGGCGCGCTGCAGGCCGAGGTCCGGCAGGCTCAGGCCGCGTTCCCCGAGCCCGACCTGACGCGGCCGGGGCCGACCCTGAACGAGAGCCAGGCGGCGGCCGCCGACGCCCTGAAGGCGATGATCGGCGAGGGCGGCTTCCAGGCGGCCCTGATCGACGGCGTCACCGGCTCGGGCAAGACCGAGGTCTACCTGGAGGCCGTGGCGGAGGCGCTGAGGGCCGACCCGCAGGCCCAGGTGCTGATCATGCTGCCGGAGATCGCCCTGACCCAGGCGGTGATCGGCAGGCTGACCGAGCGCTTCGGCGCGGAGCCCGGCGAATGGCACTCGGCGGTCGGCCCGCCGCGGCGGCGGCGGGTGTGGGAGGCGGTCGCCACCGGGCGCTGCCGGATCGTGATCGGGGCGCGATCGGCCCTGTTCCTGCCCTACCGCAGGCTGCGCCTGATCGTCGTCGACGAGGAGCACGACGCCTCCTACAAGCAGGAGGAGGGCTTCATCTACCAGGCCCGCGACCTGGCCGTGGTGCGCGCCAAGATCGAGGGCGCGGCGGTGGTCCTGGCCTCGGCCACGCCCTCGCTGGAGTCGCTGTGGAACGCCGAGCAGGGCCGCTACCGCTGGCTGAGGCTCGGGTCCCGGCACGGCCCGGCGGGCCTGCCGCGGGTGGAGCTGGTCGACCTCAGGGCCACGCCCCCCGAGCCGGGACGGTGGCTGTCGCCGCCGCTGGTGAAGGCGATGGCCGAGACCCTGCAGGCGGGCGAGCAGACCCTGCTGTTCCTGAACCGCCGCGGCTATGCGCCCCTGGTGCTGTGCCGGGCGTGCGGGGAGCGGCTGTGCGCGCCCGACACCCAGTCCTGGCTGGTCGAGCACCGCTACACCGGCCGGCTGGTCTGCCACCTGACCGGCTTCTCCATGCCCAAGCCCGAGCGCTGCCCCCACTGCGGGGCCGCGGACTCGCTGGTGTCGGTGGGGCCGGGGGTGGAGCGGGTGGCCGAGGAGGCGGCCCAGCTGTTCCCCGAGGCCCGGATCGCCGTCTTCTCCTCCGACACGGTCATGCACCCGGACGCCGCGCGCGAGCTGATCGGGGCGATGGAGGCGGGCGAGATCGACATCATGGTGGCGACCCAGGCCGCGGCCAAGGGCCACAACTTCCCCGGCCTCACCCTGGTGGGCGTGGTCGACGCCGACCTGTCGCTGAGGGGCGGGGACCTGCGCGCGGGCGAGCGCACCTACCAGCTCCTGGCCCAGGTGTCCGGCCGCGCCGGGCGGCGCGAGCGGCCGGGCCGGGCGCTGCTGCAGACCTACGTCCCCGACCATCCCGTGCTGCAGGCGCTGAAAGCGCAGGACCGGGACGCCTTCATCGAGGCGGAGATGCAGGAGCGGCTGCAGGCGCGGCTGCCGCCGTTCGGCCGGCTGGCGGCGGTGATCCTGTCGGGGCCGGACCTGCCGGCGCTGGAGGCCCACGCGCGGGCGATGGCCCAGGCCGCGCCCAACGCCGAGGGGGTGGAGATCTACGGGCCCGCCGACGCCCCGCTCAGCCTGATCCGCGGCCGGCGTCGCAAGCGCTTCCTGGTGAGGGCCGACCGCAGCGTCGATCTGCAGGCCTTCCTGGCCGCCTGGCGCGCGCGGGCGGGGCGGCCGCCGGCCTCGGTGCGGGTGGTGATCGACGTCGATCCCTACAGCTTCCTGTGACCTCCGCGTTGACCCTCGGGAGGCGTTTGGCTATATCCGCGCCTCCTTGATTTTCCAGCGCGGGGCGAGAGCCGCGCGCCCATGAGGTTTGCTCCATGGCCAATACGCCCGGCGCGAAGAAGGCGATCCGCAAGATCGAGCGCCGCACCGAAGTCAACAAGGCCCGCCGTTCGCGCCTGCGGACCTTCGTGCGCAAGTTCGAGGAGGCGATCGCCGCCGGCGAGGCGTCCTCCGCCCGGTCCGCCTTCGTCGAGGCCGAGTCCGAGCTGATGAAGGCCGTCTCCAAGGGCGTGCTGCACAAGAACACCGGCGCGCGGAAGGTCTCGCGCCTGGCCGCGCGGCTGAAGAAGCTCGCCTCGGCCTGACGGCCGGCCGGCGGAGCCCAGGCTTCGCCGCACGATCGCCGCAGACCTGCAACCGGACGCGGCGCCGGAACGACATCCCGAGGCCGCCCGGACGGGCCCGCGAAGGGCTCATCCGGGCGGCCTTTTTTCGTGCCCGCGCGGCAGGCGCCGGGGCCGGTTTCCGGGCGCCCGCGGACGGCCTCCGGATCCTTGGCCGGACCCCCGGGGACTCCCCGCGGCGCAGCGCGCGCGATGGTTGCGGCGATGGGGCGCACGGCCCATCGAGTGCGTAAACAACCATTTGAAACACAATGGTTTTGATGGTCGCGAAACGATCTATTCCCGAGCGTTTTGCACTGCTGCGCTGCAGCTTCCGCAGGGCGGAAAATGCGGCGCGCGGATTGTCGCACGGCTCAGTTTTCCTTGCCCTGAGAGGGGTCTGGAACTGTCAACCGGATTTTTGGCTCCGGGCGCCATTTTTAATGATTGACCGCCCCCGGCCGCCCATTAGGTTTGGGGTCACAGCGTATCTTCCATCTTTTCACGGACGAAAAACGGCGGCGAGGCCCATCCATGTGGTCCGCGCATAAGAGACTGTTTTTGTTCGGAAAATGACCACCGCGGCCGGGGGTTCGATGCCGCGGACGGCGGAGCTGTGTGAGGTTGGGGCTAATGGCAAAGACAGGGCTAGCTGAAGACATGAGCCAGACAATGGCCGGCTCGGTTTGGATGAAGGCTTGCGCGACGCTGAAGAGCGAACTGGGGGAGGCGACGTTCGGATCCTGGGTGGCTCAGGCCGCCCTGCTGGAAGAGCCCAACGGCTCCTTGGTGCTGGTCACGCCGACCGGCATCGCCGCCGACTGGATCCGCCGCAACGCCTGGCGCCGGATCGCCGAGGTCTGGGCCGAGTGCGACCCCGAGGGCCGCCGGCTGCACCTGAAGTCCAAGCTGGAGCTGGAGCAGTCCGGCCGCGCCGCCAACCTCCGCCTGGCCACCCTGGACGGGCGCCCGCAGGCCGCGGCCGAGGCCGCCTCCTCGGCCGCCGCGCCCGAGCCCTCCGCCGAGCGCGCGCCGCGCTTCGGCAAGCCGGCCGGGCTGCAGGAGCGCTTCACCTTCGACACCTTCGTGCCGGGCCCGACCAACGAGTTCGCCTACGCCGTCGCGCGGCGGGTGGCGTCCTGGGCCGACGGCCACTTCAACCCGGTGCTGTTCCACGCCCCCTACGGCTTCGGCAAGACGCACCTGCTGAACGCCCTCGCCTGGGAGGCGGCCAGGGCCCGCCCGGACAAGCGGGTGATCTACCTGACCGCCGAGCGGTTCCTGTCGAGCTTCCTGAAGTCGCTGCAGGAGCGCACCACCGCCGGGTTCAAGGAGGAGCTGCGCGCGGCGGACCTGCTGCTGATCGACGACGCCCACTTCGTGGCCGGCAAGTCCTCCACCCAGGAGGAGCTGTTCCAGACGCTGGTGGCCCTGGTGGGCGACGGCCGGCGCGTGGTGATGTCCTCCGACCGCCCGCCTGCGGCCCTGACCGAGATGGACGCGCGGCTGCGCTCGCACCTGTCGGCGGGCCTGGTCTGCGGCATGGAGCCGGCCGACCGGAGCCTGCGGCTCTCGATCCTGGGCAGGAAGCTCGACGTCCTGTGCCGCCAGCAGGGCCTCAGGCCCACGGCCGCGCGGCCCGAGGTGCTGGAGTTCCTCGCCGACCGCTTCGTGGACTCCGTGCGGGAGCTGGAGGGCGCGCTGAACACCCTGGTGGCGCGCATGGGCGAGGGCCTGGCGAAGATGACGCTGGACGAGGCCCAGGCGGTCCTGCGGCCGCACCTGCGCACCGGCGAGCGCCGGATCACCGTCGATGACATCCAGAAGACCGTCGCGGAGTACTACGGGCTGAAGAAGGAGGACCTTCTGTCCGAGCGGCGCAACCGCGCCATCGCCCGCCCGCGCCAGTCGGCCATGTGGCTGTGCAAGCAGCTGACCACGCGCTCGCTGCCGGACATCGGCCGCCGCTTCGGCGGGCGCGACCACACCACCGTGCTGCACGCGGTGCGCCGGATCGAGGAGCTGAAGGGCGTCGACGCCCCGCTGGCCGCCGACCTGGAGGCGCTGACGCGCAAGCTGCGCGGGTGAGCCCGGGCCCCGCGCCGGGGCCAGAGCGGAGGGCCGCGGACCTGCGGGGGGCGTCCGCGGCCTTCTTGCGCTCTGCGGCCTTCCCAGCCCCCGGTTTTGGGCTAATCTGCCCGCCCCTCGCGCCCCGGGCGGCGCGAGTCGGGACGCGGACCCTTAGCCTCTGAGGATCGGACAACGAGATGAGGTTGACCATCGAGCGCGCGGCGCTCCTGAAGGCCCTCGGCCACGTGCAGAGCGTCGTCGAGCGGCGCAACACCATCCCGATCCTGTCCAATGTCCTGATGGCCGCCGACCGCGACGGCCTGGCCCTGTCCGCCACCGACCTCGACATGGAGATCGTCGACGAGGCGGCCGCGAGCGTCGACGGCTCCGGCCAGATCACGGCCCCGGCCCACACCCTCTACGAGATCGTGCGCAAGCTGCCCGAAGGGGCGGACGTGGAGCTGCGCTACACCGGCGAGGAATCCCGCCTGCAGGTCTCGGCCGGCCGCTCCAACTTCAAGCTGCCGGTGCTGCCCGCCGGCGACTTCCCGGTGATGTCGCAGGACGGCCTGTCCGGCCGCGTGGCGGTGGACACCGGCGACCTGATCCGCCTGATCGACAAGACGCGCTTCGCCATCTCCACCGAGGAGACGCGCTACTATCTGAACGGCCTCTACCTGCACACGGTGACCGAGGGCGGCCAGGCCAAGCTGCGGGCCGTGGCGACCGACGGCCACCGGCTGGCCCTGGCGGAGATGCCCGCGCCCGAAGGCGCCGCCGGCCTGCCGGGGGTGATCGTGCCGCGCAAGACCGTGCAGGAGGCCCGCCGGCTGCTGGACGACGCGGGGGAGGAGGTGGAGCTGCAGCTCTCGCCGGCCAAGATCCGCGTCGAGTTCGGCCGGGCCACCCTGACCTCCAAGGTGATCGACGGCTCCTTCCCCGACTACGTCCGAGTGATCCCCAAGGACAACAGCCGCGTCCTGACCGTGGACAACAAGCTGTTCGCCCAGGCGGTGGACCGGGTGGCGACCATCTCGGCGGAGAAGTCGCGCTCGGTGAAGCTGGCGATCGAGCCCGGGCGGATGGTGCTGACCGTGCGCAACATGGAGGCGGGCCAGGCGGTGGAGGAGCTGGAGGTCGACTACGACGGCGAGGCCTTCGAGATCGGCTTCAACGCGCGCTACCTGCTGGACGTGACCGACCAGATCCAGGGCGAGACGGCCGAATTCCGCTTCGCCGACGCCGCCTCCCCCACCCTGGTGCTCGACCCGGCCGACGCGGGCGTCCAGTACGTGCTGATGCCGCTGAGGGTCTGACGCTCGCACCGACCGGGCGCGCGGGCTAAGAGCGGCCATGGCGCGCGCCGTCCTCCTGAAGCTGGCCCTGCACGACTTCCGCTCCTACGGCGGGGCGGAGCTGGAGACCGGCGGCCGCAGCGTGTTCCTGTGGGGCTCCAACGGCGCGGGCAAGACCAACCTGCTGGAGGCGGTGTCGCTGCTGACGCCCGGCAAGGGCCTCCGGGGCGCCTCGATCGCCGAGCTCGGCCGGCGTGCGCCCGGCGAGGCCGTGGGCCGGGCCTGGAGCGTCTCGGCGCGGCTGCTGTCGGGCGAGGAGGAGCTGCAGGTCGGCACGGGCGTGGAGGCGCCCGGGGCGGGGCGGCGCATCGTGCGGGTCGAGGGCGAGAGCGTGCCGCCCGCGCGGCTCACCGAGCACCTGCGCATGGTCTGGCTGACGCCGGCGCAGGACCGGCTGTTCCTGGAGGCGGCCTCCGAGCGCCGGCGCTTCTTCGACCGGCTGGTGTTCGCCGCCGAGCCGCCGCACGCCGGCCATGCGGCGGCCTACGACAAGGCCATGCGCGAGCGCACGCGGCTGCTGGTGGAGCCCCCGGCCGATCCGGTCTGGCTCGCGGCCCTGGAGGCGCGCATGGCCGAGGCGGGGGCGCTGATGGCGGCGGCCCGCGCCCGCACCCTGGCGGCCCTGCAGGCGGAGATCGACGCGCGCTCGGACCGCCCCTTCCCCCAGGCGTCGCTGGCGCTGTCGGGCGAGTGGGAGCAGCTGGCGTCCGAGGGCGTGGGGCTGGAGGAGATCGAGGGGCGGCTGAAGGCGGCGCTGGCGCGCGCGCGCGGGCGGGACGCGGCGGCCGGCCGGGCGCTGACGGGCCCCCACCGGGGGGATCTGGTCGTCGTGCACCGGGACAAGGACCGGCCGGCGGCGGAATGCTCCACCGGCGAGCAGAAAGCCCTGATCCTGAACCTCGTCCTGGCCCAGGCGGCGCGGCTTTCGCGTGCAGAATCAGCGCCAAACCCTATATTGTTGCTTGATGAAGTCGCCGCGCACCTGGACTCCGCCCGGCGCGCCGGCCTCTTCGACGAACTCGAGGCGCTCCGGCTCCAGGCCTTCATGACGGGCGTGGACGAGGCGCTGTTTTCCGACCTGAAGGGTCGCGCCAGGGGCGTCCGCGTGGACGCGGGCGCGCTCACCGTTACGGACGATCGATGACCGACGAGACCCAAACCCCTTCCAACGGCTCCGGCGACGAGTACGGCGCGGAGTCGATCAAGGTGCTCAAGGGGCTGGACGCCGTGCGCAAGCGTCCGGGCATGTACATCGGCGACACCGACGACGGCTCGGGCCTGCATCACATGGTCTACGAGGTGGTGGACAACGCCATCGACGAGACCCTGGCCGGCTACGCCAGCGCGGTGGAGGTGATCCTCAACGACGACGGCTCCGTCACGGTCACCGACGACGGCCGGGGCATCCCCACCGACATCCACGAGGGCGAGGGCGTCTCCGCGGCCGAGGTCATCATGACGCAGCTGCACGCCGGCGGTAAGTTCGACCAGAACTCCTACAAGGTCTCCGGCGGCCTGCACGGCGTGGGCGTGTCGGTGGTCAACGCCCTGTCGGACTGGCTGAAGCTGAAGATCTGGCGCGGCGGCCTGACCCACGAGATGGAGTTCCGCCGGGGCGACCCGGTCGCGCCGCTGGCGGTGACCGGCCCCGCGCCCAGGAAGGGCGAGGGCTTCCTGTCGGGCACAGCGGTGACCTTCATGCCGTCGACCGAGACCTTCTCGGCCATCGAGTTCGACCGCAAGACCCTGGAGCACCGGCTGCGCGAGCTGGCGTTCCTGAACTCGGGCGTGACCATCCGCTTCAAGGACTGCCGCGGCGCGGAGACCTTCGAGGAGGTGATGTCCTACGAGGGCGGCATCGAGGCCTTCGTGCGTCACCTGGACAAGGCTAAGCAGCCCCTGATCAAGGAGCCGGTCGTCATCCGCGGCCGCCGCGACAAGGTCGAGCTCGACCTCGCCCTGTGGTGGAACGACGGCTACCACGAGAACATGCTGTGCTTCACCAACAACATCCCGCAGCGGGATGGGGGCACGCACCTGGCCGCCTTCCGCGCCGCCCTGACGCGGGTGATCTCGAACTATGTGGAGAGTTCGGGGCTCGGCAAGCGCGAGAAGGTCGGGGTCTCGGGCGAGGACGCCCGCGAGGGCCTCACCTGCGTGCTGTCGGTGAAGGTGCCCGACCCGAAGTTCTCCAGCCAGACCAAGGACAAGCTGGTGTCTTCGGAGGTGCGGCCCGCGGTCGAGGGCCTGGCCGGCGAGGGCCTGGCCCAGTGGTTCGAGGAGCACCCCAACGAGGCCAAGATGATCGTGATGAAGATCGTCGAGGCCGCCGCCGCCCGCGAGGCGGCGCGCAAGGCGCGCGAGCTGTCGCGCCGCAAGTCGCCCCTGGACGTCTCCGCCCTGCCCGGCAAGCTCGCCGACTGCCAGGAGCGGGACCCGGCCAAGTCCGAGATCTTCATCGTCGAGGGCGACTCCGCCGGCGGCTCGGCCAAGCAGGCCCGCAACCGCGAGAACCAGGCGGTGCTGCCGCTCAGGGGCAAGATCCTGAACGTCGAGCGCGCCCGCTTCGACAAGATGCTGACCTCCGACCAGATCGGCACCCTGATCACGGCGCTGGGGGCCGGCATCGGACGGGACGACTTCGACCCGGACAAGGTCCGCTACCACAAGATCATCATCATGACGGACGCCGACGTCGACGGCGCCCACATCCGCACCCTGCTGCTGACCTTCTTCTACCGGCAGATGCCGGAGCTGATCGACCGCGGCTACCTCTATATCGCCCAGCCGCCGCTCTATAAGGCGACCAAGGGCAAGTCCTCCCGCTACCTCAAGGACGACGCCGAGATGGAGGCCTTCCTCACCGGCGAAGGGGTGGACGGCGCCGAGCTCGACCTGACGGGCGGGGAGCGCCGCACCGGGCGCGACCTGATGGAACTGGTGCAGCAGTGCAAGACCGCCCGCGCGCACATCGAGCGGCTGGCCACGCGCGCCCCCGCCTTCGCCATCGAGCAGGCGGCGCTGGCCGGGCTGTTCGGCGACGCGCCCGACCCGGCCGCGGCGGCCGCGCGGCTCGACCTCTACGCGGAGGAGGGCGACGGTCCCTGGGAAGGCGCCAAGGTCACCGACGGCGCCCTCGGCGGCTTCGTCTTCTCGCGGGTGAAGCGCAGCGTCTCCGAGCGGATCGTGCTGGAGGAGGCCCTGATCCACGCGCTGGACGCCCGGCGCCTGGCCGAGCGGGCGCCGATGCTGGCCGAGGTGTTCGCCGCCCCGGCGACCTTCCGGCGCAAGGACAAGAGCGCGGTGGTGCGCGGGCCGCTGGACCTGGTGGACGCGGTGCTCGACGCCGGCCGCAAGGGCCTGTCGATCCAGCGCTACAAGGGCCTGGGCGAGATGAATCCCGAGCAGCTGTGGGAGACCACCCTGGACGCGGACGCCCGCACGCTGCTGCAGGTCAAGGTCTCCCACGCCGACGACGCGGACGACATGTTCTCGCGCCTGATGGGCGACCTGGTGGAGCCGCGGCGGGAGTTCATCCAGGACAACGCCCTGGACGCCGAGGTCGACGTCTAGGGACTCGCGACCGCAGCCGCGCCGGCCGCGGCCGGTGGGGCTGGTGCGGCCGGCGGGAGCGCCGCCTCGGCCGGCCTGGCGGCGGCGGCCTTCACATAGTCCGGAGGCTCGGCGGAATAGGACGGCCGCTCCGGCTCGGCCTTGGCCGTGACCTCGGTCCTGACGGGGGGCGGCGCCGCCGCCGGCTCGTTGGCCTTCAGCCAGGCGTCCAGCGCCTGCGGGCGGTCCGGGCGCGCGCGCGCGACCTGGCGGTCGCCGGGGCCCAGCTCGCGCTCCTGCCAGCCGCGCCGGTGCATGCAGCTGAACAGCGCCGCCCGCTGCATCCTCTTCTTCAGCCCGCCCGAGTGCAGGGCGTCGGAGTCCAGCGCGGCCCCCATGGCCGCGAGGGCGCCGTACTGCGGATTGGAATAGGCCGCGGCGCTGGAGCCGAGGTCGAGCGCCAGGGCCTCCCGGGTGCAGGCCGTGCGGTCCGCGAACATGGCCGCGGCGGTCGCGCCCGACTTCACGAAGAAGAGATCGTCGAAGGGCTCTCGCGCGGCCAGGGCCGGGCCTGCGGCGGCGCCGGCGAGGGCGGCGGTGAGGAGCCAGGTCCTGAGGGTCATCGCGTCACCTTTGCGGCCGGGCACCCTGAGGCGCAAGCCTGGCGGCAATATGGCCCGCCCGCCGGCGCCCGACGCGACCTTCCGTCCCGGTTCACCTTTCCTCAACCATCTGGAGCCTCCGTCCAGGAGCGACTAAATCACGTCCCCGGGGGCGCGGAGATCTGAGACCATGGCCAACCAAGGTGCCGGCGGTTCCCCCGGACGCGGCGGGAACGGCGGCGGCGGGCGGCGCAGGCCGCCGGGCCCGGCGGCGGGCCGGCCCAGGCGCTCGTTCCTGAAGACCCTGCTCTACTGGTCGGCGGTGGCCGGCGTCTGGGTGCTGATCGCTGGCGTGGCGGCCTTCGCCATGCTGGTGCGCGGCCTGCCCGACACCTCCAAGCTCTACGACATCAAGCGCCAGCCCTCGATCACCTATGTCGACCGCTCCGGCGCGGTCCTGGCGGTGCGCGGCAGCCAGTACGCGCCGCCGGTGGACCTGGACTCCCTGCCCCCCTACGTGCCGGCCGCCTTCGTCGCCATCGAGGACCGGCAGTTCTACCACCACTTCGGCTTCAACCCCTGGGGCATCATCCGGTCGGAGTACTACAACCTCACCCACCACGGCGGTCCGCTGCGCGGCGGCTCCACCATCACCCAGCAGCTCGCCCGCAACCTGTTCCTGACCCCGGCCCAGAACATGCGGCGCAAGGCCCAGGAGCTGGTGCTCGCCGTCTGGCTGGAGACCAAGTTCTCGAAGAAGCAGATCCTGGCGCTGTACATGAACCGGGTCTACTTCGGCGCGGGCGCCTACGGCATCGAGGCGGCTTCGCAGCGCTACTTCAACAAGCCGGCGTCCAGGCTGACCCTGGGAGAGGCGGCCCTGCTGGCGGGCATGCTGAAGGCGCCCTCCCGCTACAGCCCCGTGTCGGACGTCTCGCGGGCCGAGCGCCGGGCCACCATCGTGCTCGACCAGATGGTCGCGACCCGCCTGATCACCCCCGAGCAGCGGGCCGAGGCGTTCCGCCAGCCGGTGAAGATCTCCTCGGTGCTGTCCAGCCAGCGGGCGCAGTACTTCGTCGACTGGGTCGACTCCCAGGTGCGCGAGATGGTCGGCGAGCCGCAGCAGGACCTGGTGGTGCGCACCACCCTGGACCTGCCGCTGCAGGTCTCCGCCGAGCACGCCGTCGCCTCGATCCTGCAGGACGAGGGCAAGGCCAAGGCCGTCCAGCAGGGGGCGCTGGTCGCCCTGGACGGCGAGGGCCGGGTCCGCGCCTATGTCGGGGGCGAAAGCTACGCCGAGAGCCAGTTCGACCGCGCCACGGTGGCCCGGCGCCAGGCCGGCTCCGCCTTCAAGCCCTTCGTCTACCTGACCGCCGTCGAGGCCGGCCGGCGCCCCGACATGATGGTCAGGGACGAGCCCGTGAAGATCGGCAACTGGGAGCCGCACAACTACACCAACCGCTACCTCGGCGACATCACCCTGCAGACGGCCCTGGCGCAGTCGATCAACACCGTCGCCGCCCGCCTGGGGAGCGAGGTCGGGACCGCCAACGTCGCGGCCACGGCCCACCGGCTGGGCATCAGCTCGCCGATCCAGACCGGCCCGTCCATGGCGCTGGGCGCGGTGGAGGTGAGCCCGATGGAGATGGCCGGCGCCTACGACGCCTTCGCCAACGGCGGCTACCGGGTGCAGCCCTACGCGATCGAGAAGATCACCACCTCCAACGGCCGGGTGCTCTACGACCGAAGCCTGCAGCAGCCGGCGCGCCAGACCGTGATCGCCTATCCGAACCTGCAGTACATGAACCAGATGCTGCGCCAGGTGGTCGCCTCCGGGACCGGCGGACGGGCGCGGGTGCCCGGCTACGACCTGGCGGGCAAGACCGGCACGACCTCCGACTACCGGGACGCCTGGTTCGTCGGCTACACCGGCGGCTTCGTGACCGCGGTGTGGGTCGGCCGGGACGACAACACCCCGATGCGCAAGGTGACCGGCGGCAGCGTGCCGGCCGAGATCTGGAAGGCGTTCATGACCCAGGCCCTGCCCAGGCTGCAGGTGGCCGAGATCCCGGGCGGCCCCGCCCCGCCGCCGGAGAACCCGCAGGCGGACGAGATCGACCAGCTGCTGAGCCAGGTCGGCCTGGGCGGCGAGACGGGCGAGGGCGATCCCATCGTCCCGCCGGCGCGGCCGCGCGACGCCGAGCGCCGTCCCGACCCGGTCGCCGGACTCTACTAGCCCGCACTGGCGCCCGGGGGGCCGAAGCCCCTAATAGGCGCGATGCTGCGACTGAGCGAAGTGAAGCTGCCGCTGGGGCACCCGCCCGAGGCGCTGGAGGCCGCCGTGCGGGAGCGCCTGGGCCTGGCGCCGGGCGCGCCCCTGAGCCTGGAGGTGTTCAAGCGCGGCCACGACGCCCGCCGGAAGTCGGCCATCCAGATGGTCTACATCGTCGACGTGGCCGTGCCGGACGAGGCGCGGGTGCTGGGCCGGCTGAGGGGCGATCCGCACGTGCGGCCGGCGCCGGAGATGGACTATCGGCCCGTGGCGCGCGCGCCCGCGCCGCCGAAGCTGCGGCCGCTGGTGATCGGGGCGGGGCCCTGCGGCCTGTTCGCGGCCCTGATCCTCGCCCAGATGGGGCTGAGGCCGATCCTGCTGGAGCGCGGCAAGGTGGTGCGCGAGCGCACCAGGGACACCTGGGGCCTGTGGCGCCGCGGCGAGCTGAACCCGGAGTCCAACGTCCAGTTCGGCGAGGGCGGCGCCGGCACCTTCTCGGACGGCAAGCTGCACAGCCAGATCAAGGATCCCCGCCACCTCGGCCGCAAGGTGCTGACCGAGTTCGTCAAGGCCGGCGCCCCGCCGGAGATCCTGACCGAGGCCAAGCCGCACATCGGCACCTTCCGCCTGGTGGCCATGGTCGAGCGGCTGCGCGCCACGATCGAGGCCATGGGCGGCGAGTACCGGTTCCAGAGCAAGGTGGTCGACCTCGACATCGAGACCGGACGGGACGGCGAGCGGCGCGTGCGCGGCGTGGTGCTGGAGGGGGGCGAGCACATCCGCGCCGACCACGTGGTCATGGCGCTCGGACACTCCTCGCGGGACACCTTCCGGATGCTGCTGGACCGCGGTGTCCACCTCGAGGCCAAGCCGTTCTCGATCGGGGTGCGCATCGAGCATCCGCAGGGCCTGATCGACCGGGCCCGCTTCGGCGAGTGCGCCGGCCATCCCGACCTCGGCGCCGCCTACTACAGCCTCGCCCACCACGGCTCGAACGGCCGGACGGTCTACAGCTTCTGCATGTGCCCCGGCGGGACGGTGGTCGCGGCGGCCTCCGAGGCCGGGCGCGTGGTGACCAACGGCATGAGCCAGTACTCGCGCAACGAGCGCAACGCCAACTCCGGCATGGTGGTGGGCGTCACCCCCGCCGACTATCCCGGCGGCCCGCTGGCGGGCGTGGAGTTCCAGCGGCATTGGGAGTCCCTGGCCTTTGCCGCCGGCGGCGGCGGCTACCGGGCGCCGGGCCAGCTGGTCGGCGACTTCCTGGCCGGCCGGCCCTCGACCGAGCTGCGGTCGGTGATCCCGTCCTACCGCCCGGGCGTGACCCCGACGGACCTGTCCCTCTGCCTGCCCGGCTTCGTGCTGGACTCCTTCCGCGAGGCTCTGCCCGCGTTCGGCCGCCAGATCGCCGGCTACGACACGCCCGACGCGGTGATGACGGGGGTGGAGACGCGCACCTCCTCACCGGTGCGGATCACCCGCGGGAAGGACTTCCAGAGCCTGAACACCGGGGGCCTCTATCCGGCCGGCGAGGGCGCGGGCTACGCCGGCGGCATCCTCTCGGCGGCGGTGGACGGCATCAAGGTG